>WBZS01002499.1_pt1 | contig 11341 bp, 6 predicted proteins | sample 5204201 | NCBI WGS metagenome assembly WBZS01 (sample SAMN12344357, study PRJNA552823) | activated sludge metagenome | biome: Activated sludge suspended growth; feature: Nitrification reactor; material: Wastewater; isolation source: activated sludge from nitrification reactor of wastewater treatment...
CTCGTTTTCCCAATTATGCCAACGAAATGAATCGTAGAAATCTTGAAGTTTTTCAGACATTGCCCACACGAGGAACTGCGAATAGCCCATTTCACACGGTTCCCATTGCAACGAATCGGGTGCATAGAAATAGATATTGCCAAGATCTTCACCCAGCGCGCCGCCGTTAATTGCAAAAAAACCTCCAACGACATCGTCGGCAATCAAATAAAAGCCGTTGGATCTTCCCTCGTTCCATTCCGGAAGTGAGCGATGGAATCGCGGATGTTTGCCGGCCCCCAGAACGCGTAGCCAACGGTGATCGATAAAGATACCGGCAGAGTTGTGCACGATTGCCCCCATCGGGCTTCGGGTCGTCACCTGAGCGGCAAGCAGAGCAGTATCGGCGGTCGTAGGATCCGTCGACAGAATCTCGACTGCCACTGACGCTTGGCGGACCCATTCTTGGACCAGCGGCCAAGCGGCCTCATTGAAATCAATAAGTTCGGAAAGGGCACGCATGCAATTCTGAGCTTCTTCTTCTCGGGCCACGGTGGGTTCCGGGCGTACCCTTCACCCACCCAGCCCTTTGAAGGTGTGTTTTGGTAAGCCTGGTAAAGAGGGAAGACAAAAAGTCGCAGAATTTGCTGGAAATCCAAACACGGGCAGCGACGATCGGGCGTTCATGAGTTTGGCTTTTAAAACATGAACCGCACGGTATCGCTATATTTCCCAGCTTTTTATGCGGTTTTTGTCACCATCTGTACACCTTCAAAGGGGTGCCTTCACCCACCCTACGGCAAGATTCTTAAAACTTGACCATATCCTTATCGAACTGGATGGCGCGGGCGCGGTAGAGGGCGCCAAGTAGGGTGGGTGAAGCGTACTCGCGCAACCCACCGTGGCTTCGAACTCGAAAATAATCCTCGTTTTCGTTCGAAATCACTCTGCATAATCGCCAGGGCCACGAACAATTCCTGGAAAGGCCTTGGTGGGTTTCGCGAGTACGCTACACCCACCCTACGGCGAAATGCTGCATGGTTTTTGCTGCCGAGACGCAGTACCTACACCTTCACCATATCCTTATCGAATTGGAAGGCGCGGGCGCGGTAGAGGAAGTCGACGATGTTGCCTTCGTGGGGTTGCAGCCAATTCAACTGGATGGTTTTGAGGGCTCCCACGTTGAGGCGGTCGATGTGGTTGGCGTCCATGAACGAACGCTGCAACGCGGGGTTTTCGGTCACCAGCGAACAGACCAGCGTCGAGCCGATCTTTTCGAGCATTTGGCTTTCCGGGCATTCGACCACGGTGCAGAACGGGAACATGTATTCCTTCTTGGCGGCGGCCTTATCGGGGCTTTCGCAGAAAAGTACCGTGGGACGAAGGTAATCGCAGCGTTCCTTTTTCACCAGGCGAGCGCCATATTTTGCCGTCATGTCGTGGACGCCGGGCTCTTTCACGTCGTTATCGATCTGAGCGTTGACGGCATCGGCTTGACCCGGGACGGTGAAGGCCGCCAGGGCGGAATCGGGGTCCTGAGGCGGAAGCGGGACCACGGGGCCGATCTTCGCCGCCATCGCCTCGGCGATCTTTTTGCCATGGCGTGAGACCCAAACGCCTGAGCAGTTGATGCAACCTCGGCCCGAGTTCACGAACACGCTATCGCACATGATGTCGAGATACTTTTCCCACTGATCGACTTTGTCGTCGCCCAGGATGATTTTGCTGAATCCGGGACCGTGCGCTTGCACTCGGTGATTTCCCTTGTACTGTTCGACCGTCGCGGTGCCGCCGAAGATGAGCGCCTTCGGGCAATCCTTGAGCACGGCCGCTCCGATGTCGGGGCCGCCGGGATAAATCGCGATCGCTTGCTTCGGAATGCCAGCCTGGAACATCGCGGCCGCCATGCGGTAAGGCGTCCATGGCTCTTGCGGGCCGGGTTTCAGCACCAGGCCAATCTGCATCGGAATGATTGGCAGCCAAAGCGTGTGCACGCCGGGCGAGTTGCTCGGAAGCACCAAGCCGAGAATGGGCGATTGCGCCTGGTAGCTGACGGGCACGCCGCGCGATTCGACGCCATAACCCCGAGCGAGGATGTCGAGGTCGAGACCGCGCGTCAGCGAATCGAGGATTTTGTCCATGTTCGCGAGCACGAACTGGTTCTTTTCCATGTTGAATCGGCACATGTGCTCGGGCAGGCCCGTGGTCGCCGACTGCATCCGCACGAACTGATCGGGGGTCTGCGTGCCATCACCGAACGGAAGCTCGGCATTTACGTACAAATCGCCAGCCTTCTTGACCATTTCGAGGATTTGCTTGATGGGGATCGCTCGGAGTACGTCGCGCGCTCGCTTCATGTGTCGGAAATCGCGTTCGACCAGCCCAGGATTGGCTCGGCTCACTTCAGCCAAGACTTCGCCGGTCTCGAAGTGGACGACTTTGTCGACGTCCAAGCTCTTGTAAGGCTCGCCCCAACGCAACACGGGAATGTGCAACATGATTCGATCGCTTTCGCAAAAGGAATGGTATTTGTGAAGAAAGCCCGTCGCCGAAAGGCGACGGGGTTATTGGGGCAATTAACCTCACCCACGCCGCCTTTCGGCGGCAGGATTTTTTTAGTACACACCCACCACGGTCGTCGCGGCAATGCCTCGGAACGGCTTCACGCCGCTGACGCCATCCCACGGATACTTGTCGCAAGGCTTTTCACGAACGCCTTCGTCGCGTTCTTGGAAGCGCGGAATGAAGAGTTCCTTGGTGAGCGTCGTCAGCATGACTCGGCCATCCTCGCCGTAGCCCACAACCTTGTTCGGATCATCGAAATCGACGACCTCGACCACGGCCCTGGGCTCGGGTGCGTAATAGCAAATTTTGTATCCTTCCGACGCCTTGGGCATATCGCCGGCGGCCAAGCCCATGAGCGTGTTGCCATAGGTGGGAGCGATGTAGACGTCGTTGCCGAGGTATTCCTCGATGGCGAAGCGGATCCATTGGCTGGTCATTTCCGTGCCGCCACAGAAGATGCCGGTCAGGCCAATCTTGGCGAAGCTGGTCCCTTCCTTTTCCAGTCGGACAGCGAGCGCGTCGAGCAGTTTGGGCGTCATGAACGCACACTTAATGTCGTGCCCCGCGGTCAAAATCGTGTAGGCCTGATCGATGCAGTGCTCTTGGTAGGCTTTCAGGTGTTCCATCCAGCCTTTCTTGATGAGCTTGACGACCCAGCGCGGATCGAGGTCGATGCAGAAGCTGATACCGCCTCGATGCTGGGCGAGGTGTTCGACCGCCAACCGCAGCCGGCGCGGACCGGAAGGTCCGAGCATCAGCCAATTCGAACCCTTGGGAAAATACTTATCGGGAAGCGTATCGGAGAACATTTCGTAGTCGATCCAATGATCTTCCACGACGACTCGGCTCTTGGGAATGCCGGTGGTGCCGCCCGTTTCGAAGACGTACGTCGGCTTGTTCCAAAGCGCCTTGGGCTGCCATCGGCGAACGGGCCCGCCGCGAAGCCATTCGTCTTCGAAAAGACCAAATTTCTTGAGGTCGGCGAAGCATTTGACCTCTTTACGTGGGTCGAAGTCGAGTTTCAGCAGGGGGTTTTTCCCGGCGGCGGCATCGACCCAGAAAGGAGAACCGGTCTCCGGGTTGAAGTGCCACTCCACGATCTCGCGCACATGGGCATCGAGCCGATCTTTCGCTTGCTGAGGAGTCATGCTCATGAGGGTAGACTTTCTCCAAAAAGAAGTTGCCAGTTGTCGGCGGCGATTTCTCGCAGGCGGGGGGCGCTGAGGAAATCTTGACAGGTATCTTTGAATCGTTGAACGAGGCGATCCTTCTCCAACTGCGGATTCAACACTCGCAGATCCGCGATATCTTTGAAACGGACGCTGAAAAGTTTACTTAGGAAGACATCATACACATCGACGAGGCTAACCGTCAGCCTACGATAAACCCCGAAGGCATGAACTCGATCGCGCCAGCCCTTTGGGAAGTAATGCGTTTGAACGTGGCCGAGAATGAGGCCGTAGTCCTTCGTGAGTTGATCCATGAGGGCGTGATTATTTCGAATTTCTTCGGGTACTTCTCCGACGATGCCAAGATCGTCGGTCTTTCGACTTAAATACCCTGACAAAATGAGCGCGCCGGACTCCGCGATATGGATCTCAGTTTCTTGTCGAACGAATCGCCCAAGGTGCTCGAAAAACTGGCGTATCACTTCTGGGTCCGTTTTATCCATGATTCGCCTTGCCAATGAAGGAAAACCGATACGCTCATATTCTTCTCGTCTCATCTCCTCAAGTCGATCGCGAAGAGGAAGAGGATCATACCAGGCGTGAAATTCTTCTGATCCCCAATATTCCTCAAGTGCGTTCAGTGCGTCGTGAATTAGCCATTTCGTTCGATAGCATAGGTCCTCGGATTCAACCTGCACAACGATCGCCTCGGCCAGATCGTTCGGATCGATTTCCGGCCGACCGCGTACGAGTTGCCAAAGATCGAGGGTTTCGGTGGGCATGGCTTACTTTGCTTGGATCGCGTAAAGCTTCGATTTTCCAGCCACGTACATCACGCCGTTGGCGACGACGGGCGTGCTATGGAGCGGCTCGCCCATGTCGTTCTTGGCCAACACCTTCATGGTAGGGCCAGCTTCGAAAACCACCACTTCGCCGTCTTCCGTGCCGATGTACACTTTGCCATCGACCCAGTACGCGGATCCCCAGACCGCGGATTTGAAATCGTATTCCCAGTGCCGTTTTCCGGTTTTGGCGTCGAGGCAGTGAAGGTAGCCCGATTCCTCGGCGATGTAGACCAGGCCATCGTGCACGGCTGCGGTGCTGATGGTCCGTCCGAAAAAGGCCGGCCGACCCTTCTTGGGGCGAGGTTCAATCAGTCCGCCAAACGCCCAAACTAGGGCGGACTTCTTGTTTTCAACCGCGGAAACATCGAACGACTTCACCGACACATCGCCCGATTTTGTAATGTCGACACAGAGCATATGGCTCGAACGCGTCGCCATCGGATGTTCCGGGTAAACGCCAAGGCCAACATAAAGCCGATCCTTGACAACGACCGGCGTTGACACCATGTAATTCGTGATCTGCTTGTTGTCTTCGCCTTTGGGGCGAGTCGGATCGCAGTTACACTTCCAAAGAAGTCGGCCGGTGTCCGGATCCAGGCTATAAAGCGTGCAATCGCCGCCAGGGAAGATGACTTGAGTCTTGCCATGGTAATCAGCGACGACGGGGTTGGACCATTGCCCTTCGATCACGTCTTTCCCCGGCATGTTGTTCTTCCACACGAGCTTGCCCGTTTCCTTGTGCACGGCGATGAAACTCGGGGCTTCCGGGGAAGGGAAGGTGCCATCGTCCGCCACGCCGTTGCCCGTGACAATCATGACGTGATCGCCCACGACGACGGGAGAGCAGTTCGACAAGTGATAAGGAACGACTTTCAGCTCCTTCATCATGTCGTACTTCCAATGAGCTTTTCCGGTCGCGGTGTCGGCACACACAACCTCACAGCCCGGCGTGACGTAGTAAAGCTTCTTGCCCACCACGCAGGGAGTCGAGCAAAGTCCTTCCGAAAGGGCTTGTTGGAACGTTTCAGTACCTGGAATATCGTGCACGGCCTGCCAAAGGAATTTGCCTGTCTTCTCATCGAAGGCCATGCACACGGCTTTGTGGCCCTTGATGGCTGGATCGCGTGGGGCGGAGTTGTTCGTGCCGACGAAGACTTTACCGTCGGCGATGGTTGGGCCACCGTAACATTTATTGCCCATATCAGCCGACCAAAGGACGTTCTTCCCGTTCTCGACGTTCCATTCCGTGGGGACTCCCTTGGCCACGGTGTTGACCATGTTGCGTTGCGGCGATCCGCCGAAGAGAGGCGCATCGTTGCCGGACTTGGCATCCGTCTCACCCGCCGTTGCCAGGGCCAACATGGTTTGACGAAGATTGGGAACGTCGCTACAGCACGACGCTCGCCCTTCGTCACCCTGGGTCCTGGCGGTGGACTCGGCGGAGGGAACCTTGGCGGGCTTTTCGACGCGCGGCGTAGTGGTGTTCGATTCGACCCGCGTGAAGTAGGCGAGTCCGAGGGCAACGCCAACGATCAGGAACGGAAAAAGCCAAGTGCGAACGTTCATAGGCGGTTTTCCAGGGGGGGAGCAGAGGGTCAGGATATCCAGAGCATTACCGTCGTGAGTATTATGTAGGGTGGGTGAAGCGTACTCGCGTAACCCACCGTCGCATCATTGGAAAAAAGCCGACTTTCGTTCTTGAAGAACGCTCGGCAGCGCCGAGTTCAAAGTCGAGTCGGATCGACATAGGGGCCATGGTGGGTTACGCGAGTACGCTTCACCCACCGTACGGCGGAGATTTTAAGCCTTCCCATGCAAGGCTTAGTTGCCGGCTTTCTTCGTCGCGATGGCGAAAAGCTTGTTCTCCGTCATCACGTAGAGCACGCCATTCGCCGCCACGGGGGTGGCTCGGCATCGACCGTCCATTTCGTTCTCGGCCAACACATCCTTCGTCTTGCCCGCCGCCATGCAGGTGATCACGCCCGCGTCGTTGCCCAGGAAGACTTTGCCATCGACGTAATAGGGCGAACTCCAGGTTTCCGCGCCGGTATCGTGGGTCCAAAAGACTTTGCCATTGTTCGCGTCGAGCGCGAAGATCGTGCCGCCCAGGTCGGAGATGTAGCAAATATCCTCGTGGATCGCACACGTCGACATGGTTCGGCCAAAGTAGTGGTTTCGGCCCAATTTCTTCCGTTCCTTGGCGTCGGTGATCGGGCCGCCGAAATGCCAAACCATGCCGCTGTTGGGGTTCGCTTTCGTCTTCGGGGGGAAGACGGAGTTGTCGGTGACGACTTCGGGAGAAATATCCCCCTTCTTTTTCATGTCGATGCACCAGAGATGGCCCACGCCCGTGAGGTGCTCGGGGTCTTGGCCGACGGCGATGTAAACGCGGTCCTTGTAAATCACTGGCGTGGCGATGAAGTCGTTGCGGGTTCCCTTGCCGGCGAGTTCGTAGAACGCGTCTTTCGGGTTGCAGTCGAACTCCCAGATCAACTTGCCGGTGGCCGGGTCGAAGGAATAAAGGACGCCGTTACCGCCGGGGAAGATCACTTGAGCTTGCCCATCGATGACGCCGTACGCGGGATTCGACCATTGGCCGTGCTGGATGAGATCGCCACGGTTGACCAGGTTTTTGAAGAAGGCTTCGCGAGCCGCCTTATCGGTGTTTTTGTCGGGCGGAGCCACCAGTTTTGCGGTGGGGCGATTGTCTTGCCAGAGAACCTTGCCATCGCGTTTATCGAGCTTCAAGAAGCTGGGAGCTTTCGGCGCGGGAACGTTGATATGGTCTTCGTCGACCCCGTTGGCGGTGATGACGAAGAGTTCGTCGCCGACCACCAGGGGCGAGCAGGCGGAGATATTGTGGGGGAACACGCCCAGGTTCTTGAGCATGTCTTGCTTCCATTGCACATTTCCCGTGGCCACATCGGCACAGACGACTTCGCAGCGGTTGCTGACGTAGTACATCTTGGTCCCTTCGACGAACGGAGTGGAGCACAGACCTTCCTTTGGCCAATCGACGACGCGGCCACCTTCGAGTTTGGTGAAGACGGTCTGCCATTGGAATTTGCCCGTTTTTTCCTCGAACGCCATCATGATGCCGAGGTCGATCGGTTCACCATTCTTATCGATCCATTTTTTATCCCGGGGCTTTTGGTTGTTGGTGCCGATGAAGACTTGGCCTCCCGCGATCACCGGGCCGCCGTAGGATTTCGAGCCAAGGTCGGCAGACCAAAGAACGTTCGTGCCCTTTTCCGTGCTCCACTCGGAGGGAATACCGGTGACTTTGGTGTTCACGAAGTTACGCGCCAAAGTTCCGCCGTACATCGACCAGTCGGCACTCCCCGCCTTCACGGGCTGCGCGACCAGCCCCGGCGTGACCCCAGGCTGTTGCAACATGGATACGGCGACCACGGCACCGACGATCAACGCGGTGACGGCGAGCGCCCATTTTTTCTTTGGGGAGGGATTCTTCATCTTCATGTATCTCCAGTTTTTAGCTGAAATTTCGAGAGTCTTATCTCCTGACGCCGAAGCGTCTCGTGCCACGTTTACCGTTTCGCACTCGCACGATCCCCTGGTTCGACGCCCCCCACTTTCCCGCGAAACTTCGGGAAAGCGCGAAACGGCGAACCGAGCGTCCGCCCATCGCGGGTCTACTTCTTGTTCGGTGAGATCTTCACGTTGTCGTAGTAGATTTCAGTGCCTGGTTGGCCTTCGACGATGCCTTGCACATAGCCGTAGAGGCCCGCCGACCCTTCGCTTTGCAGAAGGGGATCGGTCACTTGGACGGTCCAATCCGTGGGCTCGGCATCACCTTTTTTCCAGGCCTTGCCCATGACTTTTTGGCCTTGGACGGTCAGCTTCAGCCGATACCAGACGCCCGGCTGCCAACTAAAGTCGGCTGTTTGGTCGAGGCGTGGCAGAGCACCCCAGGCGAGGATGCGGAGCTTCTGCACGTTCCCCGAAAGAACCAAGGTGTACCGATTGGCGACCACGCCGATGTCCGGCATGTTGGCGCTGTCTCCCTCGCCCTTCTTGGTTCCGAGTACGTCGCTTTCGATGGTGTAGTCGCCAGCCGTGGGAAGCGAGATGTAGGCGTTGCCACGTGCGATGAGCGGGCTCGCCTTATCGTTGACTTTCCTCAAGACCTTGTTGCCATCGACCGTTGCGACCACGAATTTTCCTTGGGTGTTAACCCAGCCACCGGGAGCCGCGCCATCGGGAATCTTTTCGAAATCTTGTGCGTAGGGAATTCGTGGTGCGACTCGCACGCGTGCCTTCGCAACGAGATTGCCGACTTTTGCTTCGACATAACCTTGTTGAGAGGGCTTCATGCTCACGGTTAGTTTGCCTGCCTTAACATTGCCTTCGAGGGCAGGAGGCGGCGTCTTCGCGCCAGCGGGAAGCGGCGGAGCGGGCAGCGACCAATCGCCGACAGGGCTTTCTTCAACTGGCAGCAGTTGACCGAGGTCGTTGTAAAGGCGGATCGCGAAATTGACGGTTTCACCAGGATGTATCGTGACGTCGGCCGGCACGATTTGAGCGTACGTGTGACCGGACTTGCTCGCCGGTACAGGCTCGCTAATTGCTACCGATGCACCTTTCGCACCCTTTTTGCCGATGCAGTAAAACTCTTCGTTCGTCGAAAAATAGACTCGCCCGTTGGCAATCGCAGCGGTGCCGTTGAGTTCGATATCGTCGCCGGAAGGCGAGGTAAAGAACTGCGAATGGAGGAATTTGCACTTCTTTTCGCCCGGTTCCAGGATGTGGAACTTGGAGTTGACCTCAGCCATATAGATGCGACCGTCCGCCCAAACCGGGCTAGCGCGGGAGTTTCGACCGTAGGAAAACTTCCATTGCTGCTCGCCCGTCTTGCCATCCAGACAGAAGAGTTTGCCGATGTCGTCGGTAATGTAGAGTCGGCCTTCGTGAATGATCGGCGAGGTATATCGAGCCTTGATGCCATCTTTCTTCCAGACGAGTGCGGGTTCGCCCTTGGTGACCTTCGATCCGTCCAAGCACACCACCCGGCCTTGGACGTTCGTGCCGGGGCTTTCTTCGCCGTGGCCGATGTAGATCAAGTTGCCATCGACGACGGGCGAGCAATTGATGGCTGAGGTTCCCAGGGTGAAGCCCCAAACCTTTTCCCCCGTGCGAAGCTTAAGGGCGTAAACCCCGCCGTCGGCGCCGCCGGTGATGAGAAGCTTTTGGCCCTCGATCGTGGCTACGGCCGGAACGCTGTAAAAGGTGTCCTTTGGTTGTCCGCCTGGTTCCGACCACCAGATGACTTGGCCCGAATCCTTGTTCATGGCCACGAATCGGCAGCCCCCCTTGGCGTGATCGCCCCAGCTCGAGTTCAACATGCCGATGATCACCATGTCCTCGGCGACGATGGGGCTGGTAAGGCGACCACCGTAGCCAGAGATTCGACCGTACTCTTCCGTAAGGGACTTAGACCAGAGAACTTTGCCGTCCTTACTGAGGCAGTAAAGCATTCCGCCAGTGCCATGTGCGTAAATATTGCCCGTGGCAGGGTCGGCGGCGATGTTGGTCCAACCCAGGCGGACGGTGACGATATCAGTGTGGAAGATGTTGAACTTGAAGTCCCAGACGAGCTTACCCGTGTTGGCGTCGAGGCAGACGACACGTTCTTGGATGGTGGCTGCCTCGTCCTTCTCGCCGCCGTCGGCTTGTTTGATTTTCTTGGCGGTGTAGTTGATGAAGTAGACCCGATCATTGAGCACAAGGGGCGTCGATCGGCATCCGTACGGCGCCACCCACACGAGGTTTTCGCCCGTGCTCGGATCCCACGACTTGGGGAGGTCCTTTTCCGGGGAAACTCCCGTCTGCCAAGGCCCTCGCCAATGCGACCAGTCGGCGGCTGAGCCGAGGTTGGCCCCTGCGAGAAGGATCAGAAGCGCGAACGTAATTCGGGACATCATGGAAGTATTCCTACGGGGGAGGTCTATATCCTGGGTGCCGAGCTTGGAAACAAGATCCGTCATGGTGTTGGTGGGGGCGGATTCCCTTTTTTTATATGAATCCGCTGGGCTTTCATCTCGAATCTCGGGAGCGTTCCCGGCGGAACCATTTTCACCTCCGCGCGAAACAGCAACTCATCCCGAATGACGTGCGCCACGCGACGGGCGAGCTCGCCGACCGATCCGTCGTTGGCCTCGATTTCGACTTTGAGTTCCGCGAGGGGGGCGGAGGCGTCGACTTCCACGCGATATTCCACGATTTCAGGAATTCGCCGAAGCACGCCCTCAAGTGCGCTGGGGTAAAAGTTATTGCCTCGTATCGGGATCATGTCATCGGTTCGGCCGAGAATCCCACCCTTCAGGCGAACCAGAGGTCGGCCACACGGACAGGGATTGGGATCGACGCAGACCAAGTCGCCCGTGCGGTAGCGGATCAGCGGGCTGCCGATCCGGCCCAGGTTGGTCACGACGAGTTCGCCGAGTTCACCCGGCTCACAAGATTTCAGGGTTTTGGGATCGATCACCTCGATGATGTAATCGCCTTCGAGCACGTGCATGCCGAGCGGGTTTTCCTCGCATTCGATGGCCATCGGGCCGACCTCGGTCATGCCGCTATGATCGAAAACGCGAGCGCCCCACGCCGACTCGATCCGATCGCGCGTGGCGGGAATACTCCCTCCGGGTTCCCCCGCGACGATGATCTTGCGAACCCTGGCCACCTGGTGAAGTTCAACGCCTTTCTCGGTCGCGGTTTGGGCCAAATGCAGGGCGTACGTCGGCGTGCAGCACAGGACCGTGGCTT
>WBZS01002500.1_pt1 | contig 11339 bp, 8 predicted proteins | sample 5204201 | NCBI WGS metagenome assembly WBZS01 (sample SAMN12344357, study PRJNA552823) | activated sludge metagenome | biome: Activated sludge suspended growth; feature: Nitrification reactor; material: Wastewater; isolation source: activated sludge from nitrification reactor of wastewater treatment...
CACGCGGCGTCCGGGTCCGGCGGCGACGAGCGGCGCGAGCAGCGGGTCGGACGCCAGCGCGGCGTCGACGGCGACCGGGTCGGCGTCCAGGTCGAGCAGCCGCCGGCAGCGGCCGATGGCGGGGGTGAGGTCGCGGGGGTCGGTGAGGTGCACGGTGGCGGCGATGTGGTCCGGATGCGGGGCGAGCGAGACGATCCCCGGGCCGTGCGGTAGTCGCAGCGTGCGGCGGTAGGCCCCGTCGCGCCACTCCTCGACGCCCGGGACGGCCGTCGCGACCAGGTGGCCGAACAAGTTCGACGGGTTCAGCGGCGCCCGGAACGACAGCCGCAGCCGGATCTCCTGGCGGTGCGCCCCGCCCGCCCCGCCCGGCCCGCCGGACGCCGCCCGGGACCCCCGCAGCAACGTCGGCGTGGTCGCGTACACGGCCGAGACGGTGTCGTTGAACGACCGGATCGAGGCGAACCCCGCCGCGAACGCCACCTCGGCCAAGGGCAGGTCGGTGGTCTGAAGCAGCAGCCGCGCGGTGTGCGCTCGCTGGGCGCGGGCCAGCGCCAGCGGGGACGCCCCCAGCTCGGCCAGCGTGAGCCGCTGCACCTGCCGCGGCGAATACCCCAGCCGGGACGCCAGCCCCGCCACGCCGTCGCGGTCGACCACCCCGTCGGCGACCAGCCGGACGGCCCGGGCGGTGGCGTCCGCGCGCACGTCCCACTCGGGCGAGCCGGGCACGGCGTCCGGGAGGCAGCGCTTGCAGGCCCGGTAGCCGGCCCGCTGCGCGGCGGCCGCGCTGGGATGGAACGTGACGTTGGCGGGCTTCGGCGTCAGCGCCGGGCAGCTGGGCCGGCAGTAGATGCCGGTCGTGCGCACGGCCGTGAAGAACGCGCCGTCGAACCGCGCGTCGCGGCTGGCGACGGCGGCGAGGCAGGTGGCACGGTCGGGCATCACCCCTCCATGCTCCCCGGACGCCGCCCGGCTCGTCTAGCAGGAATGCGACATCGCCCTCAGCGTTCGCACCTGGTGACCGGGCGACCGCACCCCCGGATCACGCCACCGCGCCCCCGCCCGACCAACCCTCGGCGGCGGGCACGCGCACGGACAGCGACCGCGGCCGGACCTCGCATCGCATCGCCCGGACCGGCCCGACGGGGTCGCCGTCCAGCTCGCCCTCGACATCGGTGCCGAGCAGCACCTCGACGCCCGCGGCCTGGATGCGCTGCACCGACCGGTGCCCCAGCCGGTGCCGCGAGACGACGTTGGCCAGCACGGCCGCCCAGCCGAACACGCCGCGAGGGGAGACGATGAGGGCGTCGAGGAGCCCGTCGTCGACGAGGGCGTCGGCCATGAGCTGGGCGCCGGCGGTCAGCTCGCCGCAGTTGCCGACGACGACCGCCCGGGCGTGCCGGCTGCGGGCGGGGTGCCCGTCGGCGGTGGCCCGGACGCGGAACCCCCGGCTGAACAGCGACTGCGCGCCGGTGGCCACGTAGGCCAGCCAGCCGACGCGTGCCTTGAGGCGTTCGTCGGTGTTGGCCATGGTCTCGGCGTCCAGGCCGACGCCGGCCATGACGAGGAACACGTCGGCCTGCCCGTCGTCGAACGTCACCTCGCCGACGTCGATGCGCCGGTCGGCGCCGGTGAGGGCCACGCCCAGGGCGGCGTCCAGGTCGGTGAACGGCACGGCCAGGTTGCGGGCGAGCAGGTTGCCGGTGCCGCCGGGTAGGAGTCCGAGCGGGACGTCCGTGCCCACCAGCGCGGACGCCACGGCGCGGACCGTGCCGTCGCCGCCCAGCGAGCACACGAGCGTGGCCCCCTCGGCGACGGCTTGCCGGGCCTGGGCGCGTCCGGGCTCCTCGGCGGTCGTGCGGAACCACGCGGGGGCGGACCACCCGGCGGAGGCGCACGCGGCGTCCAGCTGGGCGATCACGGCGTCCACGTCGTCGAACTTGGACGGGTTCACGACGATGGCCAGCCGGCCGGGTGCGGTCATGGGGCCACACTAGCCAGTGGGTCCGCGGACGCCGGGGCCACGGCCGCGGGGCCGTGACAGCCGGCACCAGCAGGGGTCAGGACAGCGCGGTCAGCACCAGCGGCATGGCGACGATGGCGATCAGCACGGTGACCGAGGTCATGAAGGTGGACGTCGGGACGTCCAGGCCGGCCTCCGACGTGAACCCCGACACCATGGCGGCCATGGGCGCGGTGAGCACGGTGCAGAGCACGGTCTTCTCCAGCGGCGAGAAGGGAAGCAGGAACCACATGACCAGCCCGGCGACGACGACGATCGCGTACCGCTGGGCCAGGTAGCGGGCCGCGGCGGCGTACCGGCCGCGGTCGAGCACCAACTCGAGCCCGACGCCGATCATGAACATGGCGACGAACGTGTTGGCCGCCCCCACCGTCGAGGTGAACGCGATCACCGGCGGCGGGAAGGTCAGGCCCGCCAGCCGGATCACCAGCAGCGCCAGGTAGGTGATGAACACCGGGGAGTTGAACACCTGCCGCACGTACCCCCACGGTGAGCGGCGCGTCCCGGACGCCAGGCCCAGCCCCCAGCCGTACGCGAGCCCGGCGATGGCCAGCGCGTTGCCGATGTCGAAGAGCGACACGATCACCACGGCCTCGGGTCCGATGAGGGTGGAGACGTAGGGCAGCGCGAACAGCCCGATGTTGAAGGAACCCACGTTGAGGATGCCGAAAGCCTGCGCCCGCGGACCCCTGCGTGCCTCGACCACGAACGCCAGCACCTGCGCGGCCAGGACCACGCCGAACCCCCACGCGGTCACCGCCAGCATGGACGGCCGCACCTCGAACGTGTTGAAGCTCGTGATCAGCGCGCACGGCAGCGTGATGCGCAGCGCGATGCGCGTGAGGGTCTCGAAGTCGGACGCCGCCACCCAGCCGAGCCGCTTGGCGCCGAGTCCGGTGGCGATGATGAGCACGAGCACGCCGGCCTTCACCACCATGTCGTCCACGCCCCACCTCCGCGGGACATCTTCCCACGGGGGCGTCCGGGCCCGCCGCGCCGGCCACTCGCGCCCGCTGGTCGTGGCAGGAACTGAGAAGTGACATCTCGATCCCCCGATGGGGCTCACATGGCCAAACGGGCCGATCGAGATGTCGCGATTCGGTAGCTCCCGACCGTCGCTCGTCACCGAGCCCTGATCGGACGCCGGACGCCGCCCTCCCGGCGTCCGCGAGGCAGATGCGCCAGATAGCTCCCTAAGCGCCAGGTAGACCTGGCGGAAACTGAACTACCTGGCGGAGACGCGTCGCCCGGACCGCGGCGACGTCCAGGAAGGCAACCAAACACGGTGCAACTTGTGAGTGAGCGCTCACTCATCTACGCTGTCTGGACGTGACCCGTGCCAGACCCATGCCCCCGGACGAGCGCCGCCGCGCGCTCATCGAGGCCACGCGCCCGCTGCTGCTGCAGGACGGGCCCAACCTCTCCACGCGGCGCATCGCCGAGGCGGCCGGGGTCGCCGAAGGCACGATCTTCCGGGTCTTCGACTCCAAGGACGACCTCATCCACGCGTGTGTCGCCGACGCGATCACCGACGACGGGCTCGACCGGGCACTGTCGGCCCTCCCTCCGGACGCCGGGCTGCGCGCCACGGTCGAGGAGTCGGTGCGGGTGCTGGGCGCCCGCGTCGCGGAGATCCGCACCATGATCCGCCTCTTGCACCACCAAGGCCCCCCGGGCCGCGCGCCGCGCGGCGAGGACGACCAAGCCAAGTGCCAACGCCCCAGCCCCGACGAGGTTCGCGCCCGCACCATCGCCGCCCTGGCGGTCGCCTTCACCCCCCACGCGGACGAGTTGCGCACCAGCCCCCGCCTCGCCGCCATCACGCTGTTTGCCCTGGTGTTCGGGGCGAACCACACCTCCACCGACGCCGAGCTGGCCGAACCCGCCGTGCTCGCCGACCTCCTCCTCCACGGACTAGCGAAGGACGCCTGATGCTCCTGTCCACCCTCCGCACCTTCCTGAAGCCCTACCGCGGGCAGATCGTCGCCGTCATCGGCTTCCAGCTGCTGGCCACGGTGGCGTCCCTGTACCTGCCCACGCTGAACGCCCGCATCATCGACGAGGGCGTGGCCCAGGGCGACACCGCGGCCATCTGGAACCTCGGCATGATCATGCTGGGCGTCACCGTCCTGCAGATCGTCGGCCAGGGCTTCGCCATCTGGTTCGGCGCCCAGATCGCGATGGGCGCCGGACGAGACCTGCGCGCCGCGATCTTCGATCACGTGCTCTCCTTCAGTGCCCGTGAGGTGAACCACTTCGGCGCCCCGTCCCTGCTCACGCGCACCACCAACGACGTCCAGCAGATCCAGCAGCTGGTCATGATGACCGCCTTCATGATCGTCCAGGCGCCGATCATGATGGTCGGCGGCGTGATCATGGCCCTGCGCGAGGACCCCGGCCTGACGTGGCTGATCGCCGTCGCCGTCGCGGTGATGGGCGTGATCATCGTCGTCGTGCTGCTGCAGGCGCTGCCGTTGTTCCGGCAGATGCAGGGGCGCATCGACACCCTCAACCGGGTCCTGCGCGAACAGATCAGCGGCCTCCGCGTCATCCGCGCGTTCGTGCGCGAGCCCCACGAGGCGGGCCGGTTCGCCCAGGCGAACGCCGAGCTCACCGACACCTCACTGCGCGTCGGACGCCGCATGCTCACCCTGTTCCCCGTCGTCCAGCTCGCGATGGCGGTCTCCAGCGTCGGCGTCATGTGGTTCGGCGGCCTGCGCGTCGACTCCGGCGAGATGCAGATCGGCCAGCTCACCGCGTTCCTGCAGTACCTGATCCAGATCCTGATGAGCGTGATGATGTCGACGATGATGCTGATGATCGCCCCCCGGGCGCAGGTGTGTGCCGCGCGCATCCAGGAGGTGCTCCGGACGCCGTCCAGCGTCGTCCCGCCCGCCGCGCCGGTGCGCGACACCCTCAGCCGCGGCGAGGTCGTCTTCGACGACGTGACGTTCTCCTACCCCGGCGCCGAGGAACCCGTCCTCTCCGACATCTCGTTCACCGTCCAGCCGGGCCGGACCACGGCGTTCATCGGCTCGACCGGCTCGGGCAAGTCGACGCTGGTCAACCTGATCCCGCGCCTGTTCGACGCCTCGTCGGGACGCGTTCTCGTCGACGGCGTGGACGTCCGCGAGCTCGATCCCGAGGTGCTGTGGAGCTCTGTGGGGCTCGTCCCGCAGAAGGCTTACCTGTTCACCGGGACGGTGGCGTCCAACCTCCGTTACGGCAACCCGGACGCCACCGACGAGGAGCTCTGGCACGCCCTCGACGTGGCCCAGGCCCGCGATTTCGTCGAGCGCATGCCCGGACAACTCGAGGCCGCCATCGCCCAGGGCGGCACGAACGTGTCCGGCGGCCAGCGGCAGCGCCTGTCGATCGCCCGCGCGCTGGTGCGGCGTCCGGACGTCTACATCTTCGACGACAGCTTCTCAGCCCTCGACGTCGCCACGGACGCCCGCCTGCGGGCCGCGTTGGCGTCCGAGACGCGGCAGGCGGCGGTCGTCATCGTCGGGCAGCGGGTGGCCACCATCCGCAACGCCGACCAGATCATCGTGCTCGACGACGGGCGCATCGAGGGGGTGGGCACCCACGAGCAGTTGCTGGCGACGTGCCCGACCTACGCCGAGATCGTCGAGTCCCAGTTCAAGGCCGAGGAGATGGCGGCATGAGCGACCGCACCCAGACCACGGACGCCGCGGCGTCCGGCGCCCACCGCGTCACCGACGCCCCCGAGCGCCCCAAGCACGGCCCGCAGGTGCGCGGACACGGGCCGATGTCGCAGGGTCCGGTCGAGAAGGCCATCAACTTCGGGCCGTCGCTGCGCCGGCTGCTCGGCCGGCTGCGCCCCGAGCGTCTCCGGATCGGGGCCGTGGTGATCCTCACCGCGGTGGCCGTCGTGGCCAACGTGATCGGCCCGAAGGTGCTCGGCGAGATGACGAACCTGCTCTTCGCGGGGTTGGTGGGCAAGAACCTGCCCCCGGGGGTCCCGCTCGAGCAGGTCATCGCCGGGCTGCGCGCCCAGGGCCAGAACACGTTCGCCGACATGCTCGGCGGCATGAACGTCGTGCCCGGCCAGGGCGTCGACTGGGCCGCCGTCGCGAGCGTCGCCTGGCTGGCGATCGCTCTCGCGGTGATCGGCGGGCTGCTGATGTGGGCGTCCGGCTGGCTGCTCAACGACGTCGTTCAGAACTCGGTGTACCGCCTGCGCCAGGACGCCCAGGCCAAGCTCGACCGCCTGCCCATGAGCTACTTCGACCGCCAACCGCGCGGCGAGCTGCTGAGCCGCGTCACCAACGACATCGACAACATCGCCACGTCGCTGCAGCAGACGCTCAGCCAGCTGCTGACCAACCTGCTCACGCTGGTCGGCGTCCTGTTCATGATGTTCTGGGTGTCCCCGGTGCTCGCGGTGATCGCGATCGTGGCCGTCCCGCTGTCGCTGGCGGCCGCCGTGGTCATCGGACGGCGCAGCCAGGGCCGGTTCGCGGCCATGTGGAAGTCGACCGGCGACCTGAACGCCCAGATCGAGGAGGCCTACACCGGCCACGCGCTGGTGAAGGTGTTCGGCCGCAGCCGCGAGGTGGAGGCATCGTTCGCCCGTGACAACGACAAGCTGTACGCGGCGGCGTTCGGCGCGCAGTTCATCTCGGGCCTGATGATGCCCGTGATGTTCTTCATCGGGAACCTGAGCTACGTGGTCGTCGCCGTCGTCGGCGGGCTGCGCGTGGCGTCCGGACAGATGAGCCTCGGTGACGTCCAGGCGTTCATCCAATACTCGCGGATGTTCACCCAGCCGATCACCCAGGTGGCGTCGATGGCGAACCTGCTGCAGTCCGGCGTCGCGTCCGCCGAGCGGGTCTTCCAGGTGCTGGACGCCGACGAGGAGCGTCCGGACGCCGACGGCCGACTGCCGGCGGAGGTTCACGGCCGGGTCGCGTTCGAGGACGTCTCGTTCAGCTACAACCCCGACCGCCCGCTGATCCAGGACCTGTCGCTGGTCGCCGAGCCCGGTTCGACCGTCGCGATCGTCGGCCCCACGGGGGCCGGCAAGACCACGCTGGTCAACCTGATCATGCGGTTCTACGAGCTGGACGCCGGTCGCATCACCCTCGATGGGGTCGACATCACGTCCGTCCCCCGCGCCGAGCTGCGCAGCCGCATCGGCATGGTGCTGCAGGACACCTGGCTGTTCCACGGAACCATCCGGGAGAACATCGCGTACGGACGCCCCGGCGCCACCGAGCAGCAGATCCGCGCGGCCGCGAGCGCCACCTACGTCGACCGCTTCGTGCACTCGTTGCCCGAGGGCTACGACACGGTCATCGACGAGGAGGGCTCTAACGTGTCGGTCGGCGAGAAGCAGCTGATCACCATCGCGCGGGCGTTCCTGTCGGACCCGTCCCTGCTGATCCTCGACGAAGCCACCAGCTCGGTCGACACCCGCACCGAACTGCTGCTCCAGCGGGCCATGGCCGCACTGCGGTCCGACCGCACCAGCTTCGTCATCGCCCACCGGCTCAGCACGATCCGGGACGCCGACGTGATTCTGGTCATGCACGAGGGCGCCATCGTCGAGCAGGGGTCGCACGACGAGTTGCTGGCCCAAGGCGGCCACTACTACGACCTGTACCGCTCGCAGTTCGCCGGCGAGCAGGACGCCGAGGACGCCGCCTGATCGGGCTCGCCCCTTTACAGGCGCGTCGGTGGTGCGCGAGGGTAGCGCGCACCACCGACGACGGGAGCGACCATGTCCAACCCCACCCACGTCACCGAGGAGCACCGCGACGAACTCAAGCGCGTCATGGGGCCCAGCCTGTTGCTGTTGTTCATCATCGGCGACATCCTCGGCACGGGCATCTACGCGCTGACAGGCACGGTCGCCAAGGAGGTGGGCGGGGCGGTCTGGCTGCCGTTCCTGATCGCCTTCGCGGTGGCACTGATGACGGCGTTCGCCTACCTGGAGCTGGTCACGAAGTACCCGCAGGCCGGCGGTGCCGCCGTCTACACGAACAAGGCGTTCCGCATCGGATTCCTGACCTTCATGGTGGCGTTCACGGTGATGGCGTCGGGCATCACGTCGGCGTCCACGGCGTCCCGCGCGTTCGCGGAGAACTTCATGAAGGGGTTCGGGCTGGGCAGCGACACCACCATGATCACGCTGCTGGCGCTGGGATTCATCGCCCTGGTCATGGCCGTCAACCTCTGGGGGGTCGGGGAGTCCGTGAAGGCGAACATCGTCTTGACCCTCATCGAGCTCTCCGGCCTGCTGATCGTGATCATCGTCGGCTTCATCGCCATGGCGAACGGCCGGGCCGACTTCAGCCGCGCGATGGTGTTCGAATCCCCGCAGGACAAGGGGTGGTTCCTGGCGGTCTCGGCGGCCACCTCGGTGGCGTTCTTCGCCATGGTCGGCTTCGAGGACTCGGTGAACATGGCCGAGGAGACCAAGGACCCCTCGCGCATCTTCCCGAAGATCATGCTCTCGGGGCTGCTGATCACCGGCGTGATCTACGTGCTGGTCTCGCTCACGGCCGTCGCCATCGTGCCGGTGGGTGAACTGACCAAGACGGGCGCGACGCCGCTGCTGACCGTCGTCCAGATGGGCGCCCCGGGGTTGCCGTTCGGGGCGATCTTCCCGTTCATCTCGATGTTCGCCGTGGCCAACACGGCGCTGATCAACATGCTCATGGCGTCGCGGCTGCTGTACGGGATGGCCAAGCAGGACATCCTGCCGCCCTGGTTCGGCAAGATCCTCACCGGACGCCGCACCCCCTGGTTCTCCATCCTGTTCACCAGCGCCCTGGCGATGGTGCTGATCACGTTCGTCGGCCAGGTCAGCCAGCTGGGCGGCACGACCGCGCTGCTCCTGCTGGCGGTGTTCACGCTCACCAACGCCGCGGTGCTGGTGCTGCGCAAGGACAAGGTCGACCACGAGCACTTCCGGGCACCCACCTGGGTGCCGATCGTGGCGGGGGCGTGCACGTTCTACCTCGTCGGGCCGTGGACCGGGCGTCCGTTGGAGCAGTTCCAGATCGCGCTGGTCCTGCTCGCCATCGGGGCCGTGCTGGGCGTGATCACCTACTTCATCAACCGGCGCATCCACCGCCCCACGCGCATCGAGCACGAGGAGTACCTGAAGTCCGAAGGGACGCGCAACTGAGCGCGGCGGCCGGCCGAGGCGGCGCCGGGGTCGTCGTCGGCCCGAGTTCGCGGTCCGGGACGCCGGGGTGAAGCTCGCCGACGTCCTGGCCGTCCGGCTGGTCGCGCAGCGGCTCGCCGGGCCGCCGGCCCCCGACCCGGTGGACGCTGTGCGCGAGTCGCTGTGCGTCCAGTCACAGGACGCGCCGCTGGCGATGGCGTCGCTGGCGTTGCGATCGGACTGCCACACGGACGCGGTCGCGGCGGGCGTCGACGCGGGCGCGATCGTCCGAGCGCACGTCCTGCGCCCCACCTGGGGCACTACGTCGCCGCCGAGGACCTCGCCTGGCTGCAGGCGCGCACAGGCCCCAAGGTGGAGCGCTCTCTGGCGTCCCGGCATCGCCAGCTCGGCCTGGACGAGGCCCGCCGCGAGGCCGGCGTCGGCGTCGTGGCGGACGCCCTGGCCGGCGGCCGCCACCTCACCCGGGCCGCCCTCGGCGAGGAGTTGCTGCGCGCCGGCGTCGTCGACCGGCAGCCGCTCCTCGGCCAGCAGGTCGGCCATGTGCTGCTGGTCGCCGAGGTGCGCGGGGTGATCTGTTCCGGCCGCCTCGAGCGCGGCGTCCACGCCTACGCCCTCGCCGACGAGTGGTTGCCGGCCGCGCCCGACCGCGACGCCGAGGCGGCGGCGGCCGAGCTCGTCGGGCGGTTCGTCGCGTCGCACGGGCCGGTCAGCGTCCGCGACCTCCAGCGCTGGACGCCGTTCACCCGCACCGAGATCGGCCGGGCGCTGGCGTCCCCGGGTGACGGCGTGGCCTGTGTCGAGGTCGACGGCGCCACGCTGTGGTACGACGCCCGCGTGCTGGACGAGCGCGGACCCGGCTCGCCCGGTTGGCCGGACGCCGTGCGTGCCGCCCGCGGCGCCTTCGTGCTCTCGGTGTTCGACGAGGCGTTCCTCACCTACTCGCAGGCGGGTTGGCCGCGGTACCCCGGGCACCCCCGGGGCGGCGACCCGGTCGGCTTCGCCGAATCCGGCGGCGGACCCGTCCTCGACGGCCTCGCCGACGTCGGGTCCTGGCGCCGGTCCCACACCGCCCGGGGGTTCACGCTGCGGCTCTCGCTCGCGTCGGGACTCCCGGACGCCGCCCGTCGCCGCATCCGCCGCGCCGCGGACGACCTGGCCGCGCGGTGCGTCGCGCCCGGGACGCCGGTCACGATCGAGGGGGCGTGAGCCTGCCGACACCCTTCGACAAGCTCAGGGATCGACGAGGGGGCCTGAGCCTGTCGAAGGCGAGCCGCGGCGTCCGGATCAGCCCAGTTGGGTCCCCACCAGCGCGCCGATGCCGTAGGTGACGGCCATGGCGAGCACGCCGCCGGCGATCAGCCGGGCCACGGCGCGGCCCACGGGCGCTCCGCCCACGCGGGCGCTCATCCAGCCGGTAAGGACGAGCGCGGCGACGACCGCGGTCACGGTCGCCCACACGCGGACCCCCGGCGGGGTGAGCACCATCGCCAGCAACGGGACCATCGCCCCGATCGTGAACGCAATCATCGACGACACCGCCGCCGCGGTCGGGCTGGTGAGCTCGTCGGGGTCGATCTTGAGCTCGGCCTCGGCGTGGGCGCCCAGCGCGTCGTGCTCGGTCAGCTGGCGGGCCACCTCGAACGACAGGTCGCGGGTAAGTCCCTTGGCCTCATAAAGCCCGGCCAGCTCGATGAGCTCCTCCTCCGGCATGGTGGCCAGTTCATGCCGCTCGCGGTCGAGGAGCGACCGCTCGGTGTCGCGCTGGGCGCTGACGGAGACGTACTCCCCCACCGCCATGGACAACGCCCCGGCGGTGAGCCCGGCGATGCCGGCGGTGAGGATCGCGACCGAGTTCGTGGTGGCGCCGGCCACCCCCATCACCATGCCGGCGGTGGACACCACGCCGTCGTTGGCGCCCAGCACGGCCGCCCGCATCTTGTTGAGCATGGGCGCGTGCGAGCCGCGGGCCGCCTCGGCCGCGTGATGCGGCGCGGCGGGAGGGGTCACGGGTGCTTCCTGATCCATGGTCACCACCCCCGGATGGACACGGACGCCGGCCGTCGCGGCGTCCGTGTCCATGGTCTGCCCGGCACCGGTCGACCCGCAACGAAGGACAGGCTGTGCTCACCGCCGTTCGGCCGCCCCGGGGTCTCCGGCACC
>WBZS01002502.1_pt1 | contig 11336 bp, 9 predicted proteins | sample 5204201 | NCBI WGS metagenome assembly WBZS01 (sample SAMN12344357, study PRJNA552823) | activated sludge metagenome | biome: Activated sludge suspended growth; feature: Nitrification reactor; material: Wastewater; isolation source: activated sludge from nitrification reactor of wastewater treatment...
GCCTCGTTCGCCTCGTTGTCCCCCTCGCCGAAGTCGAGCATCCCCTGCCCAGTGTCGGTGGTGTCGTCGCGCAGCTGCCGGCGCAGCAGCCGAACCGCAAGGTCGGCCAAGTCGTAGTCGCGTTGGTCGGGCTTGACGAGGTAGGCCGCCAACGCCGTGTCGCTGCTGACCCCGACAAGATCCAGCCCGCGCGCCGCGAGCGCCGCTGCCGGACCCTTGCCGTCGTGGATCGCCTTGGGTCGGGTGGGGTCGGCCAACCAGCGCGCCAGCGCGCGTTCGCCCACGTCGTCGAGCCCGGCGAGATCCAGGTATGCCGCCGCGCCGGCCGCCGTGGCCAGAGCCAGAGCGCGAGCGTCACCGGTGCCCCGCCCCCAGCGGCCGAGCACGTACACCCCGGTGCGGACCCCCGCAGGGGCGTGCTGCGCCAGCCACCCGGCCACCTCGCCCGAGCTGAGCACCTGCCCGTGCACGGCGAAACCCGACTCGGCCTCCGGCTCGGGCGCCTCGAACGTCGAGAACAGCCGCTCGCGAAGCACCCGGAACTCCAGCGCGTCGAAGACCTCGTGCACTTGCTCGCGGTCCCACGAGTGGCGGGCCAGGTCGGCTAGCTCCACGCCGACCGGCAGGTCGTGGACCAGTTGGTTGAGACGGCGGTTGCGCAGCACCGACTCGAGGTGTTCGCGCAGCGACTCGCCGGCCTTGCCGCCGAGTTGGTCGATGTTCGCGACGATGCCGTCGAGACCGGCATACATCCCGATCCACTTGGCCGCGGTCTTCGGGCCGACCCCGGGGACCCCCGGGAGGTTGTCCGAGGACTCCCCCACGAGCGCGGCGAGGTCGCTGTACTGCGTCGGCGGCACTCCGTACTTCTCGGCCACCGCCGCAGGAGTCATCCGCCACAACTCTGATACCCCGCGGACCGGGTAGAGGACGGTGACGTGATCGCTGACCAGCTGGAAGGCGTCCCGATCGCCGGAGCAGATGAGCACATCCATGCCGTCGTTGGTCGCCATGGTCGTGAGCGTCGCGATGACGTCGTCGGCCTCGTAACCCTCCACCGCGACGAAGGGGATCCGCAGCGCGCCGAGGATCTCCTGGACCAGCGAGATCTGCCCTTCGAACTCCCTCGGCGTCGCCGACCGGCCGGCCTTGTATTCGGCGTACGCCTCGGTCCGGAACGTCTGACGTGACACGTCGAAGGCCACCGCGATGTGGGTCGGCGCCTCGTCGCGCAGGACGTTGATGAGCATCGAGGTGAAGCCGTAGACGGCGTTGGTGTGCTGCCCGGTGTGGGTGGAGAAGTTCTCGGCAGGCAGCGCGTAGAACGCGCGATAGGCCAGCGAATGGCCATCCAGGAGCAGCAGGCGGGGCGTGTTCGACACGTATGGCAGCCTAGGGCCCATGACCGACAGCACTCCCGTCGCGCAGGATCCGTCCGTGACGGCGCCCTCAGACACCCCGTGGGTCACGGTCGAGCAGGTCAACGCGATGGCCGCCGGCACCCTCCACGAGCGCATGGGGGTGGTCTTCACCGAGATCTCTCTGACCCGCGCCGTGGGGACGATGCCGGTCGCCGGGAACACCCAGCCTTACGGTCTGCTGCACGGCGGCGCCTCGGTGGTCCTTGCCGAAGGGGTGGGGTCGTTCCTCGCTGTCGTCCTGGCCGGTCCAGGTCGCGCCGCCGTCGGGGTCGACATCAACGCGACCCACCACCGTCCGGCCACCTCCGGCACCGTGACCGCGGTCGCGACGCCGATCTCCGTGGGACGCACGACCGCGTCCATCGAGATCGTCATCACCGACGAGGAGGGCCGGCGCACCTGCACCTGCCGGTTCACGGCACAGCTGCGCGACGCTCCCCCGCGCCGCTGAGGCCTAATCCTTGACGACGCGCCGTAACAGCCGCAGGAAGGTGTCCCGCTCGGCTGCCGTCAACCCGCCCATCGAGCGCTCCTGGACCCGCCCGACGACCGGCGAGACCTTCTCGAGCATGGCCAGCCCGGCCGCTGTCGGCGACACCAGGCGGGTGCGCCGATCATCCGGGTCGGGTTGCCGCTGGACCAGCCCGAGCGATTCGAGGTCATCCACGAGGGCCACGACCGCGCTCGGGTCCAGGCCGAGAACCGCACCGATCTGCCGTTGCGGGACGCCGCCGCCTTCGGCGGCGATCTTCACAGTCGCGTAGTGCCGGGCGCGGAATCCGAACGGTTCCAAGGCTGCGTTGGCGGTGCGTAACGCCGATCCGGACGCCTTCGCCAGCAGGACCACGACGTCCTCACGGATGCTCGTGCCCTGGTCGCCTGTCATGCCCCCATTGTGGCACGCAGGTCACAATGTTCAATGATTGACTTCCACAATCGTTGTGACTTATACATACCTCGGGACGTGGCGCCGACGCCCGGCTCTCCATGCCCCCCACGCAATGCCCACGCCACGAAGGAGCAGCAATGGACCTGTCCGGCAAGGTCGCGATCGTCACGGGAAGCGGCAGGGGGCTCGGGCTCGCCTACGCGAAGGCCTTGGCCAGCGCAGGCGCGGCCGTCGTCGTCAACGACATCGACGAGGCCGTCGCCCAGGCCGCGGCCGCCGAGATCACCGCAGCCGGAGGCAAGGCCGTCGCCGTCGCCGCCGCCGTCGGGTCGTCCGAGTCTGCCCAGACGCTCGTCGACGCGGCTGTCGAAGCCTTCGGCCGGCTGGACGTCCTGGTCGCCAACGCCGGTGTGCTGCGCGACAAGGTCGTCTGGAAGATGACGGACGAAGACTTCGACCTCGTCACCCAGGTGCACCTCAAGGGCACCTTCACCTGTGCGCGTGCCGCGATCGTGCGGATGAAGGAGCAGGGCGAGGGCGGCCGGCTCATCCTCATCGGCTCGCCCGCCGGGCAGTACGGCAACTTCGGCCAGACCAACTACGCGGCCGCCAAGGCCGGCATCGTGACCTTCGCCAAGGTGTGGGCCATGGAGCTCTCCCGCGACAAGATCACCGCCAACGCCGTCGTCCCGGTCGCCGCCACGGCGATGACCGCGACTGTGCCCTTCCTCAAGCCCTATGTCGACGCCATGGCGGCCGGCGAGCCGATGCCCGAGTTCGCCAGGCGCGAGCTGGCCTTCGGAACTCCCGAGGACGTCGCCGGCCTGGTCGTCTACCTCGCCTCGGACGACTCCGCGAGCGTCAACGGCCAAGCCATCGGCATCGGCGGCGACCGCCTCTCGCTTTACTCCCACCCCGACCAGATCGTCAAGGAGTATGCCGCCGGCGGCTGGAGCGCCGACGCCATCGCCGCCGCCTGGCCGCAGGCGTTCGCCCCCAGCCAGCAGACGGTCGGCGAGACGTTGCCCACTGCGCCGACGGCCTGACGGCCGTTCCCGTGGACCCAGCCACCCGGCATACCAAGGAGCAATCATGACGATCAACGTGGCCGACCTGGTCGCCATCGACGTGCACGTGCACGTCGAGGTCGACGACCATGGGCACACGGCCCTGCCGCAGTCGTTCCTCGACTGGTCGGCGAAGTACTTCAAGAGTGGGGGCCCGCGGACCCCGACGATCGACGAGATCGCCGCCCGTTATCGCGAGCGCAAGATCGCCGCCGTCATCTTCACGGTCGACGTCGAGAAGTCGATGGGGCAGCCGCGGATCCCCAACGAGGTGGTCGCGCAGGGTGCGGCCCGCAACGCCGACATCCTCATCCCGTTCGCGAGTATCGATCCCGCGCGCGGGGCCGAAGGTGTCAAGGAGCTGGAGCGCCTCATCGCCGACCACGGTGTCAAGGGGATCAAGTTCCACCCCAGCCTGCAGAACTTCGCGCCCAACGACGGCACGGCATACGGGCTGTTCGAGGTCCTGGCCCACCACAAGCTGCCCGCGGTGTTCCACACCGGGCAGACCGGCATCGGCGCCGGTATGCCGGGTGGTGGCGGCGTGAAGTTGCGCTACAGCGACCCGATGCTGCTGGACGACGTCGCCGCCGACTTCCCGGATCTGCCGGTCATCCTCGCCCACCCGTCGGTGCCGTGGCAGGACCAGGCGATCTCAATGGCCACCCACAAGGGCAACGTCTACATCGACCTGTCCGGCTGGTCACCGAAGTACTTCCCGCCGGCCCTGGTCAAGGCCGCCAACGGAGCCCTGCGCGGCAAGGTGCTCTTCGCCTCGGACTTCCCGGTGATCGACACCGACCGCTGGCTGGCCGACTTCGACACATTGGACATCAAGCCCGAGGTGCGACCGATGATCCTCAAGGACAACGCGGTCCGGTTGCTCGGGTTGGCCCCAGAGGAGACCCCATGACGACCACCGTGCACTTCGACGACCTCGCCTCGCTCATCGGGCAGCCGCTCGGCGCGACCGAGTGGATGACGATCAGCCAGGAGCGGATCAACACCTTCGCCGACGCGACCGGCGACCCCCAGTGGATCCACGTCGACCCCGAGCGCGCCAAGACCGGCCCGTTCGGGACGACGATCGCCCACGGTTACCTCACTCTGTCGCTCATCGTGCCTCTCTTCGTTGACCTGCTCGACGTCGAAGGCGTGACGACCAAGCTCAACTACGGCCTCAACAAGGTGCGCTTCCCCGCCCCGGTCAAAGTCGACAGTCGGATCCGGCTGGTCGCTCAGCTCACCGACGTCAAAGAGGTCGGCGGCGGCGGCATGGAGCTGACCTGGGCCGGCACCGTCGAGATTGAGGGGTCGGACAAGCCGGCCTGCGTCGCCGAGCCGGTCTACCGCTTCTACCCGTGACCTCGCTGCGCCGGCCGCCCAACCCCCTGCAGGCGGCCGGCGCACGCGGTCACCGCCCGTCCCGCGCCCCGAGGAGGAGCCCCCGATGAGCCACTACCGCAGTGACCGCACCCACGCCCAGTTCCTCCTCTTCGACGTGTTCGGCGTGGATCGCTGCTATGGCCAGCCGCCCTATGAGGACTTCGACCCCGAGACGGCAGTCGAGATCCTCGAGCAGGTCGAGTCCTTCGCCCAGGACAAGCTCGCCGACTCTTTCGCGTCCGCGGACGTGCACCCGATCCGGCTCGATCCGGTGCGGCATACGGTGACGCTCCCCCGCGACCTGCGCGCGTCCTTAGCGGCCCACGTGGCTTCGGACTGGCTGCGCCTGGACCTGCCCGCCGACGTGTCGGGCATTCACGTCCCGGCGTCGTTGCGTTGGGCCGCAACGGAGTTCATCCTCGGGGCGAACCCCGCGGTCGCGATGTGCAGCCAGCTCATCCCCACCGTGGTCGCGATGCTGCAGCGCAACGGAACCAAAGAACAACGCCGCCTCGCCGAGCTCATCCTCGAACGCAACTGGACCGTGACGATGGTGCTCACTGAACCCGACGCGGGGTCCGATGTGGGGCTGGGGCGCACTCGCGCGACCCTGGCGGACGACGGCACCTGGCATCTCACCGGCACGAAGCGGTTCATCACGTGGGCGGCCCACGATGCGGCAGAGAATGTCATCCACTGCGTCCTGGCGCGCCCGCAGGGTGTCGACGGAGCCGGGGGCCCCGGCACCAAGGGGCTCTCACTGTTCATCGTCCCGTCCCAGCTATTTGACCCCGAGACCGGCGACCTGCTGGGCCCCAACGGCGTCGTGGCAGCCAACATCGAGCACAAGATGGGGATCCTCGGCACCCCGACGTGCGAGTTGGTCCTGGGCAACCGTGAGCCGGCGATCGGCACTCTGCTTGGTGATGCCCATGACGGCATCCGGCAGATGTTCGAGATCATCACCTACGTCCGGATGATGGTCGGCCTCAAGACCGTGGCGGCTCTGTCCACGGGGCACCTCAACGCCCGCGACTATGCGATGAGCCGCAAACAGGGCCGTGAGCTCGCCTCGCTCACCGGCGCCCGCGGTGGTCGGCCGCTCGTGGAGATCGTCGACCACCCCGACATCCGTCGATCGCTGCTCACCCAAAAGGCCTATGCCGAGGGTGGGCGGGCATTGGTGCTCTACACGGCAACGATGATCGACCGGTTCGAGGGGGCCCAGGCTCTCGGCGGGCAAGACCCGGTCGCCGCGGAACGACACCGGATGCTGCTGCCCATCGTCAAGACGTGGTGCGCGGAGAGCGGGTGGCGGATCCTCGGCCAGGAGTCCCTTCAGGTCTTCGGCGGCTCAGGCTATTTGCGCGACTATCCGCTGGAGCAATACGTCCGCGACACCAAGATCGACGCCATCTATGAGGGCACGACAGGCATCCAGTCGCTCGACCTGTTCGAGCGGCGGCTCATCCGCGACCGGGGCGCGACAGCCGGACTGCTCCTCGACGAGATCGCGGTGACAGCGCACGCACTCGCAGACGGCCCCCTTGCCGCTGAGGGTGCCCTGCTGAGGGAGGCGCTCGGGGCCTTCCGAGCCATCCTTGAGCACACCTTCGCCCGAGCAGGCGACACGCCGCGAGTGGCTGCACTGGGTCTCACCCGCCTGCTGATGACGATGGGCGACCTCATCGTCGGGTGGCTGCTTCTTCGAGCAGCCGATGCCGCGCAGGCCCGGCAGAGCGACCCAAGCCTGCTACAGACCGCCGACGCCGACCTGGCCGGTTCGGTGGCCGCTGGTCGCTGGTTCGCCCGCCAGGTGCTCCCGCACGTGTCGGCCGAGTTGGCGAGCGCCCGGCTGCTCGACGACGAACCGCTGGTCCTGCCCGACACGTCCCTGTGAGCCCGGGGATCAGCCCGCCACCGACACCCACGTGGCCGGGGGCCTTAGTCGGCCGACCGATCCCTGCTTGCCAGACGACTCGCGCCAGGGACGCGCGACAGACCGGGAATGCGGGCCGACACGGCGCGGATCATCGTTTCGGCCCGCAACCGAGCCGTGGTGATCTCATGCAGGAGCGGGACGGTGCTGCCCACGTCGAATGGCACCCGCCAACGACCCCCCGGGTTGGCCGCGAACATGAACGCCTCGTGCGGGTGGCCGAGCGGGGTGGCCGGGTTGGCTGGCGACGCCGGGTTGTGCAGATCGTGGACGAGGATCGCTCCCGCGATGGCCTCCGTCGTGGGAGCGTCGAAGGTCTCGATCCCCACGAATGCGGTCAGCCGCTGCCGTTCGGCCATGAGGGGGTTGGAGTGGACGGAACCGGTCCGGGTGGGCGGCGCCACATGGACCGAGGTGAGTATGCCGTCCGCCCGGGTCGCAATCATCTGCCACCGCTGCAACCGCTTGGCCATGGCGTAGTTGGGGCCTTGGGCGACGATGAAGGCGCTGACCACGCCAAACCGCTCGGTCGGGGTTTCGATGACCCCGCCTGGCCCATAGTTCGGCGCGAACCACCGCCCGACGCTCAGCGTGTGGGCCAACTTTCCGGCAACGAGCAGCGGGCTCTGCCGGGAGTGGCGCTCTTGCGCCATGTCGACCGCACTGACCGGCACGAGGAAGGCGTCCGAGGGCGTGGCCAGGTAGGTGACCGAGAGGTCGTCGCGGCGCACACGCAACCCGTCCAACAACGCCCCGAACGCCACCGAAAGGCGCACGAACAGGACGCCATCGGCATACCCGTAGTTGCCGATCGTCATCGGCCCGGAGAGGCCAGCGAGCCAGTCGACGAGGGGACCGACGTCAGTGAGCAGGTTCGCCCCGGCCCGACCGGGGATGTCGGCCTGCGTCGGATCCTCACGGCCACCGGGGACCGGGACGTACATCGTGCCGGCCGACTCGCGCACCGTGGCGAGCAGACGGGTCCAGACCTCCGGCCGGGGCAGGTCGATCGCGGCCACCCGAGCGCCCCACTGCACCAGCTGGGCGAACGGTCCCATCTGCGCCCCGGCCCCGACCAGAGCGAAGGTCCGGTCGCGCAGGTCCAGCCATTCGGGGTGCCGCACCACGGCCCCGACGGCCTCGGCGAAGGTGGGCTCAACGATGCCTCGCCGCACCCAGTCGTCGAGCTGGCGCAGCAGCGCCAGGCCTCGCAGCTTCTCGCCGCGATAGGGCACCACCAACTCCCGGACCCGCTCGTCGTGCCCGCTCACCGCGACGGTTCGCAGCCCCGGCTGATGAGCGTCGACTGCGCTGGAGAGCGGAGCGGCGCTGCCACCCGGACCGACGACGACGTAGTGCTCTCGCGCGGCCGCCAACCCCTGGCGGGCCACCCGCAGGGCCGCGTCAGCCGACTGTGCCTCGGCGATGAGCAGGCGCGTGAAGAGCTCGGGATAGCGATGCCGCCAGTCGGTCGCGGCCCGCAGGTCGGCGGCGAGGACGTCATCGACGCCGACCACAGAGGCCGCCAGGACGGTCAGCGCGCTCGTTGTGCTGCTGCGCGTGCCATCCGCATCGCTCGGGAGATTGACGCCGAGGTCCACAGACATGCGGTCCTGCTTTCTCGCGAGGGTTCCCCCTCGCGCACCCCTGGCCGTAATGTGTCCTGGGTCACAATTTCGGTGGGAGGAATGGGGGTCGTGCGCGGATGAACTACTTGGAGTCCGTCGACAACTCTTTGCGCCTGCTCATGCTGGTGGCCGCCAAGGCCCGCGTGGGCGTCAGCGAGGTTGCCGCGGAGCTCGGGGTGGCGCCGTCCACGGCATACCGGCTCCTGTCCACCCTGCGCTATCGGGGGTTTGTCGTGCAGGGCCACGACCGGACCTACCGGGCCGGCCCGGCTCTTGAGGAGATGGTGAGCAACCGGATCACCCGGGCCAACCTCGCCGACCTCGCCGGACCGGCCCTCACCCAACTTCGTGACGTCACCGAGGAGTCCGTGCACCTCATGGTCCTCGTGGGACGCCAGGTGCGGTTCATCGCGAGCGTTGAGTCGTTCCAGTCGTTGCGGATCGGCAGCCGGGTGGGGGCGATGTTGCCTGCCCACCGCACTTCTGGTGGGAAGGCGATCCTCGCCGCTCTGCCCAGCGAGTCTCTGGACCAGCTCTACCCCACCTCCGGGGTCACCTCGGGTGAGCTGAGCGCTGCCGCAGGGGCCACGCTCCGTCGCGATCTGGCCAAGATCCGCAAGCAGGGGTATGCCGTCAACAACGGCGAGTCCGAACGCGGGGTGACCGCGGTGGGCGCCGTGGTGGCCGACGCGGACGGTCCGCTGGGGGCTCTGTCGGTGTCGATCCCGACGATCCGTTACGTCCCGGCAAACGTCAACACCTTGGTGGCTGCGCTGCGCACGGCCAGCGAGCAGATCGTCGCAACGCTGCACAGCTGACGGCTGGCCTCGGGGCGCTCGCCCGGGTGGCGGGCGCCCCGAGGCCGGGGATCAGTGAACTGCGGCCGGGGTGTCCTCGGCCATCGCGGTCGAGTCCGACTTCATCGAGCGGTGCAGGACGAAGACCAGTGCCGCACCGATGGCAAGGATGACACCGTAGATCTGGTACAGCGTCTGGGAGCCCATGCCACCGTCGATGAGGTAGCCAGACACGATCGGCGCGAGGATCGAGACGATGCGACCGAAGCCGACCATCCAGCCGACACCCGTACCGCGGGCTGCGGTCGGGTAGACGCTCGGGCTGATCGCGTAGAACGCCGCGACACCACCGTTGGCCGCGATGCCGACGCCGACCGCCGCGATGAGGGCGGCCGTGGTCGAGCGGAACACGTTGGCGTAAATGACGTAGGCGGCCAGACCCCACAGCAGCGTGTATGCCGTGAGCACCCGCGGGTGGATCCGGCGGGCCAGCAGGGCGAACAGCAGGGCACCGACGACCCCGCCGACGGCAACGAGCACGCCGGCGTTGTTGCCGATGGCCTGGGCTGCCTTGGCGTCCATGCCGCCGTTGGCCGGGTTGGTGAGGTAGGTGATGACCAGGCGCGGGGTCCACGTGTTGGCGAAGTAGAAGGCCGCCATGAGGCAGGCGTAACCGAACCACAGCAGCAACGTGCGGCCGAGCATCTTGCCGCCGAAGATCATCTGGACGACGTTCTGCGGCTTGCCGGCGGGGACGTGCGCGGCGGGCAGCGCCGACTCGTTCGGGTAGCCGAGCTTGGCACCGATCTTGTTGTAGGCCTCGAGCGCACCTGCGGGCCGCTTCTCGACCAGGTAGAGGATCGACTCGGGCAGCCAGAGGTAGGCCAGCACGAACAGGATCGCGGTCAGCGTGAAGCCGAACCAGAACGGAGCCGACCAGCCCCACGCGTTGAGCAGGAAGGTCGTGATGAAGCCACCGGTCGCGGCGCCAGCCGGCAACCCGATGCCGTAGATGCCCATCGCGGTGCCGCGCTTGGCGTCAGAGGAGTACTCCGAGACCAGGATGTTGAGGCTGGGGATGAGCGCACCGATCCACAGGCCGGCGAAGAAACGGGCGGCCAGCAGGAACGGGAAGCTTGAGGTCGGAGCCAGCGCCGAGGCCGCCATGCCGATGCAGATGAGGGCCAGGCACATGAGGATGTGCTTGCGCCGCCCGATCTTGTCGGCCAACGGCGAGATGACGATGGCGCCCAGCCCCATCCCAAACGTCCCGGCGCTGAGGAAGTAGCCGATGTCGGCGGCGTTGGGCAGGGCGAACGCCTTGGCAACGGCCGTCGAGGTGAACGCGGCGACGAGCACCTCGAACCCGTCGACGAAGGCCAGGGCGATACAGATGCCGATGATGCGCTTCTGGAACGCTCGCATCGGCTGCGAGGCGATTGCTTCACGTAGGTTCATCTAAGAGCCTTCCACGGACACGATGGTGCAACGGAGGGTGGTGCAGGGCAGAGCAGTGGTGCTGGGCAAAGCCGTCGTGCGGGCAGAGCCGTCGTGCGGGCAGAGCAGTGGTGCTGGGCAAAGCCGTTGTGCCTAGCCGCGGTTGGCGAGTTCCTTCTTGAGGATCTTGCCGGTGGCGCTCTTGGGCATCTCGGGGATGACCTCGACGATCCGCGGGTACTTGTATGCCGCCAGGCGTTCTTTGACGTAGTCGATGAACTCCTGCGGGTCGCCCTGCTCACCCGGCTTGAGGGTGAGATAGGCCTTGATCTCTTCGCCCAGTCGCTCGTCGGGCACACCGACGACGGCAGCCTCGGAGACCTTGGGGTGGGTGTAGAGCACCTCTTCGACCTCGCGGGGGTAGACGTTGTAGCCCCCACGGATGATGAGTTCCTTCTTGCGGTCGGCGAAGAACAGGAAGCCGTCTTCGTCCATCCACGCCAGGTCGCCAGTGTGCAGCCAGCCGTTGGTGAAGGCGGCGGCGGTGGCTTCCGGGTTGTTGAGGTAGCCGGACATGGTGTTGTGTCCGCGGATCATGATCTCGCCGATCGACAGCTTGCCCCGAGGCAGCCGGTTGTTGTGCTCATCCCAAATCTCGATGTCGACGCCCGGGATGGCCTTGCCGATGCTGTAGGGCTTGCGGTCCCGCGGCATGTTGATCGTCGCGACCGGGCCTGACTCGGTGAGCCCATACATCTCGAGGATCTGCACG
>WBZS01002090.1_pt2 | contig 11329 bp, 11 predicted proteins | sample 5204201 | NCBI WGS metagenome assembly WBZS01 (sample SAMN12344357, study PRJNA552823) | activated sludge metagenome | biome: Activated sludge suspended growth; feature: Nitrification reactor; material: Wastewater; isolation source: activated sludge from nitrification reactor of wastewater...
TGGCTGGAACGCAGTGTGCACTATGATTCGCTGTCAGCGGACTCGATCGTCGCACTGCGCGAGGTTGCCACAACAACCGGCATGGACATGCTGCTTGATCTGAATCGGCGGGCGATGGTAATGGAAGCGCAGGACAGCCGAACCGAACAGCCGCGGCGGCGTTTCACTTGCGGCATTTACTTCTTCAGCGAGGACTCGCCGCAGGATCAGCCGGCTGCGGGAAACGACGACGATGAACCTTCCGCGTCCTGATCGCCGACCCCTCGCCATGCTGCGGACGCTGCTTGCCTGGGTGCTGGCCGGCATGCTGGGGCTGGTGCCGGTCGGCGCGCTCGCCGCGCAGGCTTGCGTGCAGCCGGGAAGCGGAATCGGCGGTACTGGGGCGCCACAGGGCGGCATAGGCGGCACTGGCGCTCCTGCCGCTGGCGGCACGGGTGGTACCGGCGAACGGGCGGGGTCGGGCATCGGCGGCAACGCGGCGGTTGCCGGCGGCATCGGCGGCACCGGCGACTCGGCGGATTCCGGCGTCGGCGGCACCGGCATCGTCGGAACCATTACCGGATTTGCCAGCGTCTGTATTGGCGAACTGGAAGTGCACTTCGACGCCGCGACGCCGGTGTCGATAAACGGCCAGCCGGGCAAACTCGACCAGCTTGCGCTCGGCCAGGTGGTGGCGATGGAGGCGGGCCGCGGCGCAAAGGGACTAACCGCCCGCAGTATCGCGATCCTCAATGCGCTCGAAGGCCCGGTCACGCATGCCGATGCGGCGCGCGGCGTGTTCGAAGTGATGGGGCAGCCGGTCCGACTGGCGGCCGGCATCGACGTTAAGCGGCTTGCCGCAGGCGCGTCGGTCAGGGTGTCCGGTCTGCGCGATTTGCGCGGCGTGGTTCATGCAACGCGCGTCGAACCGGCCGTCCGGTTGCGCCAGTCGAGCGCCATCGGCGTTTTGCGCAGCGGCCACGGCGGCCTGAATGTCGATGGCCTGCGCGTAGTCGGCGTCGGCGACGCGACTAGCGGGACTGAGTTGCTGGTGCGCGGCCAATGGGACGGGCGTCGTCTGCAGGTACTCGAACGGCGCGCCGATCCGTCCGTGCCGTTTGCCGGCCGGGTACGCGCGGTGGTGGTCGAGGGACTCGTGCATGGGCGAAGCGCGCAAACCCTCCGGATCAGTGGATTCGAGGTCCGGCTTGGTTCGGCAGTGCGCCCGGGCGGTGACGTGAATGCCGGCATGGCCGAAGGGAACCGCGTGCGGGTAACCGGCCGGCTCGAATCAGGTCGGCGAATCGTCGCCGAGCGGCTGGAAGTCGACCGCGGCCGCGGCCACAGTGGCGCGGACGATCGAATAGGCGGTCGCAGCACACTCAAGGGCACCGACGATGCAATCAATGATGGACGTGCGGGTGCAGGCCGTAGCAGCGATAGCTCTCGAAACGATGACGGCAGTAAACGCGGTAGTGGGTCCGGCGAGCGGGGCGAGAACGTGGGCGAGCGTGGCGGAAGCTCCGGTGATCGGGGTAGCAGTTCCGGCGACCGAGGCGGCAGTTCAGGTGATCGGGGCAGCAGTTCCGGTGATCGGGGCAGTAGTTCCGGTGATCGAGGCAGTAGTTCCGGTGATCGAGGCAGCCGACCGGAAAAGACTGAAAGGAACATAAGGGTCGAAAAGGTGGAAAAGGTGGAAAAGGTCGAGAAGGTCGAGAAGGTCGAGAGGGTCGAGAAGGTCGAGAGGGTCGAGAGGGTAGAAAAGGCTGGAACGGTGGAAAGGGCCGGGAAGGTCGAACGGGTCGAGAAGACAGTGAGGCCGGAATCGGGCCGCAGCGGCGGCAATTGATCCTGCATAGCCTTGCGCAGCGGTGGCATGTTCGATGCTATAAACGGCAACAGAATGCCGGGCCGGCGGCCTGACACTACGCCAACTTCTGCACGAGGCCAACGAATGAAGACCATCCTTGCCCGTTTCGTCGCCATCAGCCTGGCATTTGTCCCGGCCGTGGCTTTCTCGCAAGTAAGCATTTCGGCGGGCGCTGAATTCACCAGCGGGAAATTCGGCGACCCGCAGAAGACTGATAGTTGGACCGTGCCGATCGGCCTCAAATATGAAACCGGGCCGCTGACCTTCCGGCTCACCGTGCCGTGGGTGCAGGTCAAGGGAACAGCGAACCGCGAAACCGGCGAGACTATTACCAGTCTTGTCAATGCGTCGACGCCGAGCCAATTCATTCGCGGCGACGGCAGCAACGAGTGCCTGGTCAGCGGCAACGGCAAGCCGGAGGACAACCCGCCGGCCGGCTGCCCGAACAACGGCGCAACCACCGTCACGACCACGACCACGACAACTACCGCGCCGATTGCGACGAGAGTCCCGCAGAGTCAATCGGGTCTCGGCGATGTCACCGCTTCGGCGTTTCTCACGGTGCTGGATCCGGCCAAGTCGGTAATTGGCCTCGATCTTGGCGGGAAGGTCAAGCTTGCCACCGCCGATCGCGACAAGTGCCTGATCACCACCGGCGAGAACGACTACTCGGCCCAGGCCGAGCTGTATCAGACGTTCGGCAAGTTCTCGCCCTACCTGACGCTGGGTTGGACCAAGAAAGGCGACCCGGAACTGCGCGACGGAGCCTGCACCAAACTCGGCGGACGCACCAACTTCAAAAATCCGTGGTACGCCGGCATCGGCTTTTCGTACAAGCTGAGCGACGCGACCTCCGCCGGCCTTTCCTACGACTTCCGCCAGAAGCTTCTGTCGGGCAGCGATCCGGTGAGCGAGGCATCGCTGTTCGTCTCGCACAAACTCGCGCCGAATCTCAAGTTGCAGGTCTATGGCATTGCCGGCTTCAGCGACAACAGCCCTGATTGGGGACTCGGCGCGACTGTCGGCTACACCTTTTGAGGCCGCGCCTGTGAGTTGACTTTCCGACTGCGGGCGCAACGTCCCGCAGCCGACTCGATCCGCGCTATATTTCCCGCTTTCCGCGTCGTTCGAGATCCGCATCATGGGTGCCCTGTTCTGGTTTGTCATCGTCTACTGGATCATCTCGGTCGCGATCGGCCTTTACGCGGCAACGCGGGTGCATAACACCAAGGATTTTGCGATTGCCGGCCGCCACCTGCCGTTCTACATGGTTACCGCGACGGTGTTCGCTACCTGGTTCGGTTCCGAGACCGTGCTGGGCATCCCTGCAACCTTCCTCAAGGAAGGACTCGGCGGCGTGGTCGCCGATCCGTTCGGCGCCTCGATGTGTCTGATTCTGGTCGGCCTGTTCTTCGCCGCACCGCTTTATCGGATGAACCTGCTGACCATCGGCGACTTCTACCGCAAGCGCTTCGGCCGGCTGACCGAAGTTCTCACCACCATTGCAATCGTCATTTCGTATCTCGGCTGGGTCGGCGCCCAGATCACCGCCCTGGGGCTGGTATTCAACGTGGTCTCCGGCGGCGAGATCAGCAAGCTCGGCGGCATGATCATCGGTTCGGCGACCATCCTCGTCTACACCTTCTTCGGCGGCATGTGGGCGGTAGCGATCACCGATTTCCTGCAGATGATCATCATCGTCATCGGCATGCTGTACATCGGCGGCAATGTTGCCGACATGGCGGGCGGTGTCGGTGCGGTGGTCAGCCATGCGGCGGCGGCAGGCAAGTTCGACTTCTGGCCGGCTGCCAATCCGGCTGCAATCCTCGGCTTCGTCGCCGCATGGGTGACCATGATGTTCGGCTCGATTCCCCAGCAGGACGTGTTCCAGCGCGTCACGTCGTCGCGCACCGAAAAGATCGCGGTCTGGGCCACCGTTCTGGGCGGAAGCCTGTATTTCCTGTTCGCCTTCGTACCGATGTTCCTCGCCTACTCGGCAACCCTGATCGACAACGAACTGGTCGAGCGGCTGATCGAAAGCGACCCGCAGTTGATTCTGCCGACCCTCGTCCTTGAACACGCGCCGCTGTTTGCGCAAGTGATGTTCTTCGGCGCGCTGCTGTCGGCGATCAAGAGCTGCGCCTCGGCGACCCTGCTTGCGCCGTCGGTCACCTTCACCGAGAACATACTCAAACCAATGCTGGGCAGCCGGCTGCCGGATCGCCGGCTGCTGTTCTGGATGCGCATGGTGACCCTGTGCTTCACGGTGCTGGTGACCATCTACGCGATCAATTCAAAAGCCTCGATCTTCGAGATGGTCGAGAACGCCTACCAGGTGACACTGGTCACGGCCTTCGTTCCGCTCGTCTGCGGCCTGTTCTGGCGGCGCGCGACGCGACAGGGTGCACTGATGTCGATATTCCTGGGCCTGACCACCTGGATCACGCTGCTTCTGTTCGGCCAGGAAGTCATCGTGCCGGCCCAGTTGGCCGGACTCATCGCCAGCGCGACCGGCATGTTCGTCGGTTCGCTGATGCCGCAGTTCGTACATCACGAGCCGCACATTCACGACCAACTGCGTCATGCTCACCTCGCCCATCCGTCGGCAACGGCGGGACTGGCCCACGAGGGCATCGGGCACATCCACCACCATCCGGCCGGTCACCGGACGCCGAACACCTGATTGTCGCCACATTCCCGAACGGATCGGGTACGCGCCTCGGTCACGGATCGGCGAGTCGCCTAAAATGACGTCTCCGAATGTTCGCGAGGCGACATGCGAGGCGCGCTCACACTGCTACCGGTCTGCCAGTTGCTCTGCGAGGTCGTGGGGCAACGCCTTCACGTGCCCGGGTCGGTGCCGGATATTTGTTGGTCATTCGACACGCCGGCGAGGAGCTTGAACGGCGTGGCTGCCGCAATGCTTCCGCTGACTGTGCCCTGGCGCGGCGCCGGTTGAGCATGGCCGAGCGCAACGCCTACCGGCTCGCGCGCACGCTGGCCGTCGTCTATTCGCTGTTGGTGTTTTACGCCAGCCTCCATCCGCTGGCTGGCTGGCGCGCCAGCGGCGCCCCGCTGCTGGACTTTCTCGATGCCCCGTGGCCGCGCCATTTCACGCGCTTCGATCTGGCAGTAAATGTCTTTGCCTACATGCCGCTCGGATTCCTGCTGGTGCCGGCGCTGCAGACGCGACTCAAGCGCGGCTGGGCGGTGCTGCTTGCGTTCGCGTTCGGTGCCGCGCTGTCGCTCGGCATGGAGGTGTTGCAGAATTTTCTTCCGTCGCGTGTGGCGTCGAATGTCGACTGGGGCTGCAACATGGCCGGATCGCTGCTCGGGGCTCTTTCCGGTGCCCGCTGGGGCCGGATTTTCGCCGACCACGGATGGCTGTCGCGCTGGCGCCGTCGCCGCATCGCGCGCGGCCGGCGTGGCGACTACGGTCTGATCCTGATGGCCGCCTGGCTGTTGACGCAACTCACCCCGGAAGGCGTGTTTCTCGGCACCGGCGATTTGCGATCGTTTCTGGAATTGCCGACCCCGCTCGACTATTCGGCGCGCAGGTTTCTCGTGCTGGAGATGTCGATCGCCGCCAGTGGCGTATTGGCTGCGGGGTTGATCGCCTGGCAGAATCTGCGCGAGACGTCAGCCTGGTTGCTGGGGCTGCTGATCGCGCTGGTGATCGGCGCACGCAGTCTGTCTGCTGCCTTGCAGATCGGGGTGGAGGATGCCCTGCACTGGCTGACACCCGGCAACCTGTACGGTTTGGCAATCGGCGCCAGCGGGCTGATCCTGGCGACCAAACTGCCCGATTGGTCGCAGCGTATCGTCGCCGCCTTTGCCCTGCTGGGTGCCACAGCGCTGGTCAATCTGGTTCCCGAGTATCCCTATGCCGGGCAGTGGATGAATGCCTGGCATGCCGGGCAGTTCCTCAACTTCAACGGACTGACGCGGGTGGTCTCTTTGGTGTGGCCGTTTGCCGCATTGGCCTTTCTGATGACGTCGCCGGCCGGGCGGACCGCTTCGGCCAATGATCGCGCGCCGCGCGGTGGTTGAGACCGGCTCGCTCAGCGCAGCGCCGCGGACGGCGGCAGCGCGCAGGCCGCGCGGTACTCTGCCTGCAGGCGATCGACCAACTTTGCCACCGTCGGCAAGTCGTGAATGCCCGCAACGCCATGTCCGGCACTCCACATATCGCGCCATGCCTTGGCTTCGTCCTGCAGATCCTTGAGCTTGCCCTTGCCGGCGCCCTGCACCAGTTGATCGCGCGTATAGCCTGCGCGCTCCAGGCTCGGCAACAGGAAATTCGCGTTGGTGCCGGAGACGGCATCGGTATACACGATGTCGCGCGGCGTGCAATCGACCAGCATCTGTTTGTATTCGGGCTGCGCCATCGATTCCTCGGTCGCGATGAAACGCGTGCCCATGTAGGCGAAATCGGCGCCGAGCACTTCCGCGGCGCGGATCGAGGCCCCGTCCGAGATCGCGCCACCCAGAATCAGCACGCCATCCCAGAATTCGCGAATCTCGCGTATCAGCGAGATGGCGCTTTGCGTGCCCGCATGGCCGCCGGCCCCCGAGGCGACCGCGATCACCCCGTCCACGCCGGCTTCGATCGCCTTCCTCGCATGATGCGCATGCACGATGTCGGAAAACACCAGACCGCCGTACTCGTGCACCGCGCGCGCGATATCGCCGGGGTGGCCGAGGCTGGTGACGACGAATGGCACGCGGTGCCTCACCACCAGCGCGAAGTCGTCCTTCAGCCGGGTGTTGGACGGATGCAGAATCAGGTTCACGCCGTAAGGCGCATCCAGCGCGCCCAGCGATGAATCCATTTCAGTCAGCCACGCGTCGAGTTGCTCGATCTTGCGCGCGTTGAGCGAGGGGAAGGCCGCTGCCACGCCTGCCTTGCAGGTCGCAATCACCAGTTGCGGACCCGAAACCAGGAACATCGGCGCAGCGATCGCGGGCACCCGCATCCGGCCGCGAAAAACCTGTGGTACTGGCATGTCGGTCTCCCATCCTGTTTTCGGTCGGGCGACTGTAGCACGGACATCCGCAACGCAATTAGGCGCGGCACTCTACGCGGAGCGGCGCCGCGCGGACGTAAAAGCCGGATCAGGCGTCGGGGTCGTACATGCAGTGCTTGATCTTGTGCCGGTTGGCGATCAGTTCGTCGATCGACGGCTCGTTCTTCATCGCGCGCGAGATCGCCAGCTTGGTCGCTTCGTAATTGGTGCGGTACAGATCCTTCTGGTCGAGATTGGGATCGGTCACCGCCTGGGGGTCCAGCCACACCAGATCGATGATGCACAGGTCATTGACCTGGTCGCGCGGGATGATGCCTTCCGCCACGCAATCGACCACCGCATCTGCCGTCGCGGCCTGCAGCACGCCGCCCAGCAGGTTCACCGTGGCGGAATTCTTGATCGTCACCTTCGGCACCATCATGGTTGCCGGCTTGGCCATCTGGTTGCAATCGCGCACGGCGAACATGCGGGTGTGGCCGGCGGTCTGGCCCATCAGGTTGGCAAAGGCCGCGCCGACCGGCCCGTCCATGCGGCCGATCACGATCTCCGGCATTGCGTCGGTATATTGGCCGGGGCTGGCGAACACGGTCGCCTCACCGGTGCGCATGACGATCTTGTCGGACATTTGCGGACTCCTTGCAGATTGAAATTGAATGGTCTGTCGAGCGGCACCGGACCTGCGGGACCCACACCGGTTCGATGCGATTTGGACGCGTGACGGGCAGCAGACCGGGGGCGATTCTACTGGCGTTCGGGCATCGAGGTCACGGCGCACTGCACGCACCACCCAGAAGCAAGCGGCTCAGGATCAGCCACCAAACCGGTCGAGGCGGCGGCGATCCCGCTTGGTCGGGCGGCCGCGAATCGCGGCACCCGGTTCGACCGCCAGCCGAGCCTGCTCGCGTTGCGCCTCGCGTGCTGCGCGGCTCGCAGCGGTCTCCTCGTACAACAGTTGGGCCTCGCTGGCCGGGCCGCGCTTGTCCGCCACGCCCTGCACGACCACGACCCACTGCACCTGCCCGATCGCAATGCGCAGCATGTCGCCGGCCTTGACTTCCCTGGCTGGCTTTGCGCGCAGATCGTTGATCTGCACCTTGCCGGCGTCAACCGCCTCGCTCGCCAGCGTGCGCGTTTTGAAGAAACGCGCGGCCCATAGCCACTTGTCGATCCGCATCCGCTCGCCTGCCGCACTCGCCATGGCGGTCGGTCAATTCCTGAGCGGGCGCTTGGCGAGCTTGCGTTGTAAGGTACGCCGGTGCATCTTCAGCGCGCGCGCCGTTGCCGAGATGTTGCCCTGGTGCTCGCCGAGCACGCGCTGGATGTGCTCCCACTCGAGCCGCGACATGGACAGCGTCTCATCCGGTGCGGCTTCGTCGTCCGGCCCGCCATCGTCGAGCAGCGCTTTGACGATAGTGTCGGTATCCACCGGTTTGGCCAGATACTGCGAGGCACCGAGCTTGATCGCGTCAACCGCCGTGGCGATGCTGGCGTAACCGGTCAGCATCAATATCCGGCACGCAGCGTTGGCGGCGCGCAGCGCGACCACCAGCTTGAGGCCGGACGAACCGGCGAGGTTGAGGTCGACCACCGCGTAGTCCGGCGGTTCGACCGCCGGTCGCGCCAGCAGCGCCATCGCCTGCTCTAGCGAGGTCGCCGTCTCCACAGCAAAGCCACGCGCCGCGAGTGCACGCGAAAGCACGCGGTTGAACAGCACATCGTCGTCGACCAGCATCAGGCAACCGAGATCACCGGTGGGCGTGTCGCTCATGATGTCACCAAAGCATCCAGCGGCAGCCTGACGCTGGCACAGGTGCCGCCGCCGGCGCGCGCCGAGAAACGCAGACTGCCGCCGCTGCGCTCTATCGCGGCGAACGCCAGCACCAGCCCGATGCCGTGACCATCGGCGCGGGTGGTCAGGGTTTCATGCCCGAGCCGGCGCGCGATGTCGTCGGCAATGCCCGGGCCGCGGTCGAGCACATCGAGTTCGAGCGCAGTGCGGCTCCACTGCGCGGCAATGTCGACTGCGGCTGGGCTGACGTCGGCGGCGTTGTTGAACAGGTTGAGCAACGCCTGCTCGAGCGTTGCGTCCGGCACCAGACGCGGCCCCGGCCGCTCGCCACGCAGCTCGATGCGCGGCTGCACCAGCGGACGTTGCGCCTGCCAGCGCGCGGTCAGCGCGGCGAGCCAGGCGTCGAGCGCAACCGCCTGCGCCGCCTCGGCGCGGCTGCTGCCGGCACGCGCGGCGAGCTGGGTGATGATGCGCTTGCACTCCTGCACCTGGCCGGCGAGCAGTTGCGCGTCGTCACGCAAGTCGGCGGGAAGGTTCTCGTGTCGCGCGAGTTCGCCCGCCAGCACCGCAATCGTGGCAAGCGGCGTGCCGAGTTCATGCGCCGCGCCGGCCGCAAGGTTACCCAGAGCCACGACGCGTTCGTTGCGCAAGGCTGCTTCGCGCGCGGTGGCCAGTGCCGCATCGCGACTGCGCAGGGCGGCGGTCATGCGGGCGACGAACCACGAAATGATCAGCGCCGAAAAAACGAAGGTCAGCCACATGCCGATCAGGTGAATGCGGATCGCCTGCTCGGTATCGTGAATATGCACAGCCGTATGCACGGCGAACAGCAACGAATAGCCGCCGATCGAGGCGGCCGCCACGATGGCGGCCAGCCGCACCGGCAGGATCGCCGCCGCGATGGCGATCAGCGGCAGGTACAGCGTCACCATCGGATTGCTCGATCCGCCAGCGAAATACACCAGTAGCGTGAGCGCGGCCACATCGAGCAGCAGTTGCGCGAGCAACTCCATGCTGGTGATGGTCTCGGCGTGTACCAGTCGGGCGTATGACATGGCATTGACCGCGATCTGGCCGGCGATCACCAGCGCGATCGATTGCAGCGGCAGTTCGATCTGCAGCAGCAATACGGTCGCCGCGATGGCGGCGATCTGCCCGGCGATCGACACCCAGCGCAATGCCAGCAAGCGGTACAGGCTGGGCGAGCCGGCGCCCCGCGCGGCGGATCGACGCGCGGGCAACGACGATGTGGGTTGCACGGTGGTAGTCATCGAGGCGGGAGTATGCGCTACCGGCACGCACAAGAAAACGCGGCGGACGGACTCGCCGTCTGCCGGGCAGAGTAGCAAACGCGGTGTCGGAAGGGCGGATCGTGCCGTCAGTGGGTTGATCGCGCAATGCGACCAATTGTCGCAGGCCGCCTCGTCAGGCAGCGACAGGTCAGCGGGAACGGCGTCGGCGCGTTATGCTCTGCTGGAACAAAATGTACCGCGTGGTCCGCCGACAATGACCGCGGTTTTTGCCGTCCACCCTCTCCCAGGAAAGCCACGCCGATGACACTTAGTTCTTCAATGCTCACCGCCACCCGCAAGCTTGTGCCTGCGCTGGTCCTCTTTTGCGCGCGTCCTGCGCTTGCCGCCGACATCACGATCGACGATCCGTGGGTGCGCGGCACGGTCGTCGGGCAGATGGCCACCGGCGCCTTCATGGCGATCACCGCGAAGCAGGGCGCCGCGCTGGTTTCCGCCAGCAGCCCGGTCGCCGGCGTGGTCGAGATCCACACCATGAACATGCACAACGGCGTGATGTCGATGCGGCCGGTCCCCCGGCTGGAACTGCCGGCCGGCAAGGCCGTACAGCTTGCGCCCGGCGGCTACCATGTGATGTTGATGGATCTGAAGCAGCCGCTGAAGACCGGCGAGATGGTGCCGATCACGCTCAAGCTCGAGGGCAAGGACAAGGCGCTGACCTCGGTGGATATCAAGGCCGAGGTGCGCCCGCTCAACGCGGCGGCACCCGATCCGGCCATGTCGCATCACAAGCACTGATTCGCTGCAGCAGCGCACGCCAAGACAATGCGCGCCGATGGCGCGCATTGTCTTTGTGCGTGGTTTGCGCTACCAGCTCAGGGTGCGGGTGTTCGGCCCGAACAGCGCCGACTGGGTGATTTCCGGGTTGCCGACTTTCACGCCCGCGATCAGATCGGCTTCGGCCACGCCGTAGTGCTTCATGCACATCGGGCAGACGATTACCGTGCCGCCGGCCTTCATCACGTCGGCGAGCAGCTTGCCGGTGGTCGAACCGGCGGCGGCCTTGGTCGCCGTCTTTACTGCCAGATCGTTGAGAAACACGGTGACCGGGTGATCCTTCTTCAGCACGTTGGTGGCAAAGCCCAGCGCCATCTCGGTGCGATGCAATTGCGGATCCGATGTCAAGTTGATGAACAGCGGGTCGCCGGCGGCCCACGAGGAACCTGCCAGGCACAGGCCACAGGCTACGATCAGGGACTTCAGGAAATTCATGGTCTTCTCCAGTGACTAGGCTGAAGTTCTTTTGATTTTGTAGTCACCTTATATCGCGGAAGCGCCCACCCCTGCTGGCAAGCGGGGCTGATCGGCGCTTTGTTTATTGCTTGTACATGTAGTCACTAAAATAACTTGAGTA
>WBZS01002504.1_pt1 | contig 11323 bp, 7 predicted proteins | sample 5204201 | NCBI WGS metagenome assembly WBZS01 (sample SAMN12344357, study PRJNA552823) | activated sludge metagenome | biome: Activated sludge suspended growth; feature: Nitrification reactor; material: Wastewater; isolation source: activated sludge from nitrification reactor of wastewater treatment...
GTTGAAGGATCAGGTGTTCAAAGATTTTCGCGTCGGAATTTTACATGGCCGCATGGACGACGAAGCCAAGGAACGCGTGATGCGGCAGTTTCGCGAACACGAGATCGACGTGGTAGTAACAACCCTCGTCATTGAAGTGGGCGTCGATGTCCCAAATGCGACCACGATGATCATCGAACATGCCGATCGATTCGGCTTGTCGCAGCTTCATCAGTTGCGAGGCCGAGTAAGCCGAGGTTCAGTCGCGGGCGTTTGTTACCTGTTCGCAGGTGTTTCGACGGAGGAAGCGAAGCTACGGTTGCGTGCGATATGCCGAACAACCGATGGCTTCCAACTGGCGGAGGAAGATGCTCGGTTGCGAGGATTGGGCGAGTTTTTTGGGACTCGTCAGCATGGGGTGGGGGTGGACCTTCGGTTTGGCGACCTGCTGCGCGATCACGAAATTCTCGATCAAGCTCGGCAGGACGCCTTGGAACTCGTCGCAAGCGACGCGGGACTTCGCAAACCGGAGCACGCGTTTCTTCGCCGGGCCGTTTTGGAAAAATATGGTCGAACTTTGGAATTGGCGGAAGTTGGTTGAGCGGATCGGTAGGCGGAAGATTCGATCCTGCTGCTCAAAGGGCCCCCTGGGAGATATAATTCTCAATTCGGCCTTTCAAAGGCTTTTCGAGGAGTCGTGAGCGTTGCTGATGTTTGTGTTACCACGAGAACTTGAAGATCGAATGCCGGCCTTGCTCGGATACATCAATTTTGCCGAGGGAAGGCCCGATGCGCGCGTCGAGAAAACACTCAACGACCTCTTCGCCCACCTTTCGAAGCATGAGGTTGGCAAGCCGTGGGAATTGCTCCAAGCGGTATTGGAAGCGAGGCTGACCCAGTACGCTCAGGAGGCAAGTCCCGCGTTTCGCGATATCGAACAAGCCAAGGCAGTGCTCCATCTGGTTTTCGGTGAAGTGCTTCCGTCGTATCGGCGCTTTCACGTGGATCTGTTGCACCATCAAACCGAGGAAATGCTTTGGCAGCCTTTGTTCCTGGCACGGGTATTCGAGGCGGTGCTGGCGCAACGAGGGCCTTGGCAGGAATCCGATCGGATCGTCTCGCGAGCGATCGCCGACTTGAACGATTTCGTGGGCCATCGTCCGGTTGCCACGCTTGAAAATACCCGGCGCGGTGAGCCTTACAAACACGAACGGGTCAGGCCCGTGCCCCTTTACCTGCGCGGTGTCGGCGTGGGGTGGGGACCTTACCGCGAAGTGATCGTCGTGGCGCTTCAGCTCCTGGAGTCCGCGAACCCTGAGCACGCCGGCGATGCGAATTTCGAATTCCAGTTGATGGATGAACTCGCGCTCGATCCTCGCGGTTACGATTTCGATAGTCCCGCGGACAAACGCACGAATTACCTGTTCGGTGAATGGGATCCCCATCTTCTGGATAACCGAGGAAGATACCGTCGCTTCGTGGTGCGTCAAATCGTGCTCGATGCGTTGTTGCATCGCATCGCCGCCCATCCCAACCGGGAGCCGAGCGAACTCCTATTCGAGTCGGCAGCCGTTTTGGCGGGAACGATTTTGATGGCCAGCGCCGTCAGCGGGTCCGGACCGACGACGCACGATTCCACCGTCACGCTCGGGAATTTGATTCCCCGCATCGCGAAACTCCGGGAAGGTTTTTACGGGCATCTGATTCAGCACGTTCCTGGAACGCACGGGCATCGGCTTCGCGATGAGGCGGCGACCACCCGCCAACCGTTCGGGTCCGTTCGCCAATTCCTGAACCAATACCTCGCCCAACAGCGTGCCCTTCATTTGCAGCGCCGACATCTCGCGATTCTCTTCGCTCGCCTCGGCTACCCCGGGTCGGCACGTCGGCAATTGCAGCACATTCCCGTCGCGTCCGCACGCTTACAGACCGAAATCCACGCGAGCCTCGCCCAGGGACGCATCCTCATTCGCAAGGGACTCTTAGACGACGCCATCAAATATCTCGTACGGAGCGAAGATCTTCTCAAACGTGCGATCGGATGCGGAGCCTTGCCCGATCCCTGGAACATCCTCGGATTCCAAGGCCAATATCCCCGTTTCCAATCGATGGAAGATAGCGTCCGGGATCACCGCATCCATGCGCTTGTTGATTTGGCGGATCGACTTTTCGACTTTTACGCTCACCTGGTCAGCGAGGGAGCGGCACGCGGCTTGACCGCGGCGACGCCTGGGCTGCGTAAGGAAATGCGCCGCTTGGCTCAGTGGTGGGACCGCTTCGCCACCACGACCGTGAGCGATATCCCCCACGTGCAAGGCCAAGAAGCCGTGCGCTCCGCCGAACACGTCGCCGAGACATTGGCGATCTGGCATGAACGAGGTTCCGCCACGGGCGACCTGGGATTTTGGCGGCACCAGCTCGAGAATTTCCGTACACCCAAGGCTTTCGCGCTCGTCATCGAAGCTCTTCTGGAACGTTCCGACTACGAAGCTTCACTCGCACTTCTCGTGACTTGGCTCAGCCAGGCCGACCAAGCTCCGCTCGTCGAAGGAGATTATTCGTTCCACGATTTGGCGCTGCGCTGGATGTTGAGTTTGATTCCCACCCAAGACCGTTCGGGCGAAAAAACAACCGGGAAACTGGTGTCGAAGTTTTTCGACTACCTCGAAGCTAACGCTGAGGACTATTGGCAGGTGCCGATCTTGGATCCGCTTGGCACCAATGAAACCAATGGCTCGGACGAAGGTGAATCCGGAATCTACGGCGCCGCCTACGAGGGAATGTCCTACCAGGATAGTACCGACGACGGCAACGAAGGCGAATTACTCGATGGCCCTGGAAAGAAGGACTTTGATCTGGCGCATGAGGCGGATCGCTTGGAACGCCGACTTCGCTTTCTTGAGACGCTGGCCCGGCTTTGGGTGCTGGCGAGTCGTGTGCTCCGTTCCGCGCCCGCGTCTCGAAGTCGGCATGCGGTCGCCAATTGGCTAAGCCAGGCGCGGCAAAACCTCGCCGAGCTTTTGCGCTTGTTAGACCAGGTCCACGCTCACAAGATTCCCAAACCGGGAGATTCCTTCGAGGATCTCATCGAATACGATCGGCGCAACAACATCAAGGATCGGCTGCTTTCCTTGTTGATCAATACCTGCCTGGAACATCAGCTTGCGGTCGGCGCGACGGCCGGCTTGGTCGAAGGCGAGCTTGCCGATGAGGGTGAACCCGAATGGGGGCCGATGCTGCGCCGCCTGGAAAAAGGCGTCGTGGAACGAAACAGCGACGAGGTCCGTCAGCACCTGGGTGAGTTCCTCAAGATCTTTCGCCAAGAGCCGTTGCTCTATACTCCGCTCAATCAGGGTGGAAACCCGCGACTCATACTACGAGCGACCTATGCTCAAAAGATCTTGCGTGCCTTGTCGTATCAGCTTCCACGCCTGGGATTGGTTCGGGAAGTGTACCTGATGCTCCGCCAGGCGCGTGCGGTGGAGGCCAGCCAACCCCTCAGCGGGCCACGGATCACCGAGTACGACCGGTTGTATTACATCGCCTTGCAAAGCGTGGCCGAGACGGTGCTCCGCTCCGGTTTACGGGAAGCGCAATCCCCCGAGGCCATGGCCCAAGGTTTGGAAACCGTCGTCGAACCGTTCCTGGCACTGTGGATGGACCATAGCCAAACGCTTCGCCTTTCCATCCTCGAATCTCTGACCTCGCCCAGGGAATGGAAAGCGATCACTGAGTTCATTCAAAAGTATGGCCGAGACGTTCTCACGCCGCGTTTGCTTTCCCTCGCCAACATTCGAGGCATTTTGAAAAAAGGCGTGGCGGCTTGGCTGAACGATTGGCAGCAGAATTCCGATCCCACACGCTCGATCCGTCTCCTCGAAGAACTCGGAGAAGGCATTTCCATCCCGGAAGCCGAGAAACATCTCCGTTTCTTGCTTCAGGTGCTTGAGGAAAACTACGCCCATTATCTCGATTACGACAAAACCACCTCCCAATCCGACTATGGCGATAATCTTCACCAGTTGCTCGATTTCCTTCGAGTCAAGGTCGCCTATGAACGGACGGCGTGGCGACTGAAACCGTTGACGATCGTGCACGAAGTGCTCGCACGCCTCGATGGTCCCACCGCCGCCGAATGGCGCCAGGAAGTGGAGCGATTCACGCTTGACGCCGCCGAGCAGCATTTGGCGGAACTGGATAAGACCGAGAAAAAGCACGGCTTTCGTCTCGTCACCATCGCCGACCGGTTGCGCGAACGATTCGTGAAACCGATGGAGATCGATCGGCTCTGTGCGTTGATCGAACCAACCATGGCCGAAGCGGAAAACCAAATCGACCGAAACGAACCCTGCCCGCTCGAAGCCGAAATCGAACCGTGGGCGAGCGTCCCCATCGGGGTGGGCTTGGAAGTTCCTCAATGGATCCAAAGGTTGGAGCAAGAATTCCAACGCACCCTGGACCGCCAGTCGGAACTCAACTCGATGGCAGAGAATCTGGTTTCGGAACGATTTCGCGACTTGGCGTTCAACGATTTGGTAAGCCAACTCCGTGAATGGAAGATCCTGGCACTCGAAGACGGCGCCTAGGGGCGAGAGCGATTCACAAATGCTTTGCCCGTGGTCCGACCCACATCGTCAGCAAGGGAGGTTGCAACGGCCTCCTTGCTGATGCTCAGCCTCGGAGGAAATCGAACGTTTGAAGGCTCGAAAAAACGTGGCACACTTTGGCGTTGGGACATCATTTTCGAGGTCGTGCGATCGAAGCTGCCGTTGGAATTCCATTCGCGTGCCGGATTCGGCCCCGCAAATGGATGTCGCTGTCAAGCACTTCCGCCTGAAGATTCTCGAGATGGATCGCCTCCGCGATGCTCGCCACGCCGTCGGCACCCACTGGACCGAGCGAGTTCCGACCGCCGATCATTTTTGGCGCCAAGAAAACGTGAACTTCGTCGATGGCATGGGCATCGAAAAAGCTCCCAAGGACTTCACTTCCGCCTTCCACGAGCAGGTTGGTCCAGTTTCGTTTGCCCATTTCGAGCAGTAAAGCGGAAACCGAAGGCCGCCCGCCGGCGTCGGTGGGAACGACGAGAACCTCGCATCCCGCCGCATGGAGCTTGCATCGGCTATCCGCACCTGAGTTTTCCGAAACGACGACCATGGTGGGATATTCGCGTGCGGTGGCGACGAGATGGTGGTCCAAAGGCAATCGACCCGAACGATCGAGCACGACCCGCGCCGCCACGCGTGGCCCGCGTGGTCGCGCCGTCAACCTCGGATTGTCCGCCAGAGCCGTGTTGATTCCAACCAGAATGGCGTCCATTCGGCCACGGAGATCGTGAACCACTTTGCGCGACGCTTCACCGCTGATCCATTGGGAATTTCCAGTGCGTGTCGCGATTTTGCCGTCAAGGGTCATGGCCCATTTGGCGGTGACCCATGGTCTTGATTGCGTGATCAGCGTGCGATACGGAGCGAGTAGCTGCGTGACCTGCGGCGCAAGGCAGAGGTGGACGACATCAAGGCCGGCTTTTTTCAAGATTTCAATGCCTTGGCCAGCCACCTTCGGAAAAGGATCAAGGATGCCAACGACGACTTGGCGAATCCCGGCACGAAGGATAGCGTCGGTGCAGGGCGGCGTTTTCCCGTGGTGGCAGCAGGGTTCGAGTGTCACGTAAAGCGTGGCGCCCGTGGCAGCGGCACCGGCGCGTACCAGTGCGTTGACTTCGGCATGAGCTTGCCCGAATCGTTCGTGCCAACCCTCCCCGACGATTCTCCCCTCGCGCACCACGACGGCACCGACCATCGGATTGGGTTCCACCCAACCTTCGCCCCGGCTCGCCAGTTCAAGTGCCCGCGCCATGAACGTTTCGTGATTGGCTTTCATGGCAATCACCATTTCCTAAATAAAATCACGGAAGCCTTTCTGCATGCATTAATAGCCGCGTCGATCTCATTTTCCACTTTAAGTTACCTTGCCAATTGAGAAATCTTTGCGGAAAATAATCCGTTGTGTCGGCGTTTTTAAAAAAGCCTATTCGGGAGTGGTACGGTGTCTGTAAACGTTGCGGTGGTTGGCGCCACGGGGGCGGTGGGTGAGATCATGAGGTTGGTTTTGGCGGAACACAAATTTCCGTTCAAGACGATCAAATTTTTGGCGTCCGAACGCAGCGTGGGAAAAACTTTGGACTTCCTTGGCAAATCATATGCCGTTGGACCGATATCACCGGAATCTTTTGTAGGCGTGGATATCGTTCTATCCTCCACGCCTGCTTCCGTGAGCCGAGAATCAAGCCCGATGGCCGCCAAAGCTGGTGCGATCGTCGTCGACAATTCCAGCGCGTGGCGGATGGACCCGGAGGTGCCGCTCGTGGTGCCGGAAGTGAATCCGGAGGCATTGCGAGTGATTCCCAAGGGAATCGTTGCCAATCCCAATTGCTCAACCATTCAGATGGTGGTTGCGTTGAAGCCCTTACATGATTTAGCGAAGATTCGCCGTGTTGTCGTTTCGACGTACCAAGCTTCCTCGGGAAAAGGCGCGAAAGCCGTTCTCGAATTGGAAGGTCAGGTTGCCGCCATCGGGCGTGGTGTGCCCATCCCGCCCATCACGACCCATGCCGCACAGTTGGCCGGCAATGTTTTGCCGCACGACTGGAAACTTGGCGAAGGTGGCTACAGTGAAGAAGAAATCAAGATGGTGAAAGAAACCAAAAAGATCATGGGGGATGATTCGATCTTGGTTTCGCCCACGACGGTTCGTGTACCCGTGCGAACGGGGCATTCGGAAGCGGTCAATCTGGAATTCGATCGCCCCATCAGTCCGGAACAAGCCCGAGATGCCTTACGTAAGGCGCCCGGCGTGATCGTTCTGGATGATTACGCCAAGGGCGAAGTTCCATTAGCCCTGAATTGTGAGGGCCGGGATGAAGTGTTCGTCGGGCGGATTCGTAAGGATCCCACAATCCCGAATGGGCTCAATCTTTGGGTGGTTTCGGACAACCTGCGCAAAGGTGCCGCCACCAACGCCGTGCAAATCGCGGAAACGTTGATCGCTCGTGGTTGGCTTCCGAAACGCTAACGCCGTTGGCAGGTCGATTGCATCGACTTCCGAGCTTGAGGACCAGTGAAAGAGACCATCAGGCGTTTCCCTCGCTGGGGTTCAAGCTCGGATTCTGGGTCCACCTTCGCCTCGACCACCGTTCCTTCGCCTCTGTCCCATCACGTATGCCCAATCACCGCTTGATCCTTAGCTACGATGGCACCGATTTCTTCGGTTGGCAAACCCAGCCTGGCAAGCGTACGGTGCAGGAAACGGTCGAGACCGCTTTCGCGGAACTCGTGGGCCAAAAACGCGTGCGTTTAAACGCAAGTGGTCGCACCGATTCCGGAGTGCATGCGGTGGGACAAGTCGCCAACGCCTATTTTCAGACGCGGATTCCGCTTCCGAACCTCCCCGCAGCCATCAACGCTCGGCTGCCAGGCGACGTCGTGGTTCGCTCGATCGAGATCGTGCCGGATGAGTTTGACGCGACAAGCGACGCGATTCGCAAGATGTACCGTTACGTGATCCATGACAGTCCCTCCCACGATCCCTTCATGAGGCGTTTCGCCTGTTGGAGCCGGCATCGCTTGAATGCACAGGCGATGGCGGAGGCGGCGAAACCGTTGGTCGGCACCCACGATTTCCGAAGTTTTGAAACCCATTGGCCTAACCGCGAAACCAGCGTGCGAACCATCCTCCACCTCTCCGTCAACCGCTTTGGCGACTACATCTGGATCGACGTGGAGGCGGATGGTTTTCTGTACAATATGGTCAGAGCAATCGCCGGCACGCTCATCAACGTGGGGCGTGGTTATTGGCCTATCGAAAAGGCCGAACAGGCGCTCCACGCCCTGGATCGCGCCGAGGCGGGTCCCACGGCTCCGCCCCAAGGCCTTTTCTTGATGCGAGTCACCTACGAACGGTAACGGATGATGCATTTCCCGAAAGAGATCCTCGTTCAACCCCTCGCGAAGGTCCCCTCGGCGACAATCCAACCGCCCGGTTCCAAGAGCATCACGAACCGTGCCTTGGTCCTGGCGGCTTTGGCGACGCGTGCCACCGGCACGTTCCAATTACGGGGCTGCCTCGAAAGCGAAGATGTCGATGTGATGGTCGATAGCTTGCGCAAGCTCGGTTATCACCTTGACGTCGATTGGGAACCTGGACTTATCGGTTCCCCAGCAGATACCTCGATCACCGTCAAATCCGACCGCCGCGATCGATTTTTCGATGCCGATCATGCCGACCTGTTCGTCGCCAATTCCGGCACCACGATGCGGTTTTTGACGGCGATGGTTTGTTTGGGCCAAGGAAAATATCGGCTCGATGGCGTCGCCCGCATGCGAGAGCGACCTATCCAAGACCTTCTCGAAGCACTGCGCCAACTGGGCGTCGATGCCGAAAGCGAAGGTGGCACCGGATGTCCGCCGGTCCTGATCCATGCCAACGGCCTATCCGGCGGTGCCGTGAAGATCAAAGGAGACGTAAGCAGCCAATTCCTTAGCGGCCTTTTGATGGCGGTGCCATTCGCGTCTGGCGACACCACGATCCACGTCGAGGGCACCTTGGTGTCAATTCCTTACGTGGAAATGACCGTCGCCATGCTGCGTGATTTCGGGGTGCAAATCGAATGTGAGGATTATCATCGTTTTGTGATTCCCGGAAATCAACGCGTGATTCGAACCACCTACGCGATCGAACCCGATGCGTCAGCAGCAAGTTATTTTTTCGCGGCAGCCGCGATCACGGGCGGAACTGTCACCGTCACGGGATTGCCGACGGCGAGCTTACAGGGGGATGTTCGCTTCGTGGACGTCTTGGAGCGGATGGGATGTGCCGTCGAACGAAAAGAAACGGGAATCACGGTACGAGGCGGATCCCTCAGGGGCGTCGACGTGGACATGAACGACATCAGTGACACGGTCATGACGCTGGGTGCGGTAGCCTGTTTCGCGGAAGGACCCACCACCATTCGCAACGTCGGCCACATCCGGCATAAGGAAACCGATCGCCTTACTGCCTTGGCAAACGAGCTTCGCCGTGTTGGAGCAACCGTGGACGAGTCCGCGGACGGACTGAGAATCCAGCCGGCTCCGTTGCACGGTGCAAACATCGAAACGTACCGCGACCATCGCATGGCCATGAGCTTGGCGCTCGTGGGTTTGAAAGTTCCTGGCATACGGATTCTCGATCCAGGTTGCGTCAGCAAGACTTATCCCCGCTTTTTCGAAGATCTCAAGAGGCTCGGATGAATGCCGCTCCAAGCATTCCTCGACGTTCCCCCCTCGCGTGGGGGCATTGGTGGGTCTTGGTGATCCTCATCTTCGCCTCGTTTTCTTATTTTTCATCCGTCGGCCTGGGACAAGACGCCGCTCCTCGGCTACAGATCGTGCTCCATGTCGGTGACCATCGCGTTTTCACCCCCCTGTTTCAAAAAGAACTCGAACGAGAATCCCAAGCTCGGATCCAACAATCTCTGGGAATCCGAGTCGAAATCGGAAGAAATCATCCCTTTTTTCGCGAGGTCCACGAAAAAGGCCTGGAAGATGGACTTTCGCGCTATTCGACGGTTACGGGCGATCGGATCGCGTTCGTGTTCGTGGATTATGAAAGTGGCGAGTATCGCATTCGCCTTAGATCGTACGATGGCTGGACCGGATTGCCTTCCACAAATCAATTGGTCGAACGCACTCCTCTTCGCACCCAGGTCATCCCCATCCTCCATCGACTGATCGAAGCGGATTATCGTCCCTCGGGTTCCGTGGTCGCGGTGGAAAAGGACTCCGTCGAAGTACGTTTCGAGCGCACGCCAGCGAAAGCACCATTGACCCGGTGGATTCGACCAGGAACGATCTTGGCCATCAGTCAGGTTCGCCAAGACGGCCCACGCGCTACGGGACAAGCGATGCTTTGGGCAGTGCTGGAGGTTTTGGAAGTACGTGAGGATCTCGCGAAATGCCGATATTGGCGGCGCTATCAAGAGCAGCAACTTCGTCCGAAAAGCGGAGCGGTTGAGTATCGTGTTACGCCTCTACCCACCCGCAACGCACCAGCGCAGGTTCGGCTGGTCGATGCGTCTTTACAGAGTTTGGACGGCGTGCACGTGCGATTTCTTACTGCGGACTTCAAAAAGAAGGTTGATCTACTTAGTGATCGCGAGGGTCTGGTACGCACGAAAGAACCTTGGCCTGAATTTGCGATCGTTCAAGTGCTTGTTCAGAATCAGCCTCGCGTGCAGTTCCCGCTCGCGGTGCTCGAAGGTCCAGCGCCAGTTTGCGTGGTAAGTCTGCAAAATCCCGATGATCGTTTTGCCAGCTTGGAGAACCGCCGAGATGCTTGGCTTCGCCGGCTTTATGAAAACCATGAGTTTCTCAACACACAGACGGCGTCGTTTCAAAAAAATCTCTCAAAATCGGTGGCCACGACGCTGAAAGCCGTTCGTGAATCGCAGGCATTCGTGAGCCGAGAACTCTTCGACCTCGATGAGGAGAAAGCGTACCTTCTCCGCGAAGCGAAGGCTCAGGGACTTACCACGAAACAGCTTGATTTCCGTGAAGGAACTCAAAGGCTTCAAGAACTGCATGTGCGTGAACGCCAACTTCACGCCATGACGGAACGGCTCGAGAAAGTCGTGAGCGCGGTGGGTGTCGACCAAGGAACGGCTGGCTTGGCGGAGCAAGCGAAACTTTTCGAACGATCCGGTGACGTCGACCGCGCACTCGACCTGTATCGCCAGATCGTCCTTGCCAACCCTAACGAATCGTCGATCCAAGCGTACGCGGAGAAATTGCAGACCGCATGGAAACCAACGAGTGACGAGCATGCCCAAGCCAGAACTTGGTTGCGGACGACCTGGCCTGAACTCGACGTGAAAACGCTGGATTCCCACCTCGGGGAAGCCAAGCGTTCTTTTCATATCTGTCGTTCCGCGAACGACCGTCTCGGTGTCGTGCCCTTCGCACGCGCCAATTCGGTGCACGCTGCCGAACTGAACAAGCGATTGAACGCGGTCAAATCTCAGAACACCGAAGACGCCCGTGTCGAAGCCAAGGCGATCTCGCAAACCGCCACCGCATTGGGGGAACTCCACGCCGAGGTGCTGGAGTTTCTTTTGCCGCGAAAAGAGAAGTCGAAAGACGAAAAGGATTAGCGCGACGAACAAACAAAACGTTTCTGACTCGACACAAGCGTATTCCATCGAGGCGGCGGTGGGTTACGCGAGTACGCTACCACAGGCATCAAGTTAAGCCATCTCGCTGGTTTTCAATGAGTCAACCGAGAACGGAGAATGAAAAATGAAGAATGT
>WBZS01002505.1_pt1 | contig 11322 bp, 9 predicted proteins | sample 5204201 | NCBI WGS metagenome assembly WBZS01 (sample SAMN12344357, study PRJNA552823) | activated sludge metagenome | biome: Activated sludge suspended growth; feature: Nitrification reactor; material: Wastewater; isolation source: activated sludge from nitrification reactor of wastewater treatment...
CCTGCTCAACCACCGCCAGCTTAAAAGCCAGTGTGTAGTCCCTCTGCGTCCTCTTGATACCTGATTCCATTTGACTTGCCTTTTCTCTCTAGAAAAGGTGTCAACCTTGGGCAGGACGGGTCAGTTCAAACAAAAAAGCCGCCTCGGACTGGCGAGACGGCTTGGTGTGGCGAGCAGCGTGCTGGGTCAGCCCACGCCGTGCTGCTTGAACCAGGCCAGGGCGCGCTTCCAGCCGTCTTCGGCCGCCTCTTTGCGAAAGCTCGGCCGGTAGTCGGCGTGGAAGGCGTGCGGCGCCTCCGGGTACAGCACGAATTGCGACGCCTTGGCAGCCGCATTGCCGCCCTCGCCCGCTTTCGCCAACGCGGTCTTCATCTTATCAACCGTGTCAAGCGGGATGCCGGTGTCGGCGCCGCCATACAGGCCCAGCACCGGTCCTTTCAGCTGGGTGGCCACATCGACGGGGTGCTGCGGGAACAGGGCCGAGCTGTTACCCACCAGCCGCCCGTACCACGCCACGCCGGCCTTGACCTTGGGGTTGTGCGCCGTGTACAGCCACACCTGCCGGCCGCCCCAGCAAAAGCCGGTGACGCCCAGCTTGTCGGTGTTGCCGCCGTTGGCCGCGGCCCAGGCCACGGTGGCGTCAAGATCGCCCATCACCTGCATCGGGCACCTTGGAAATCACCTCGGCCTGCAGCTTGGCGATTTCGCCGTAGCTTTGCGCGTCGCCCTGGCGCACGAACAGCTCCGGCGCAATGGCCAGGTAGCCAGCCTTGGCAAAACGCCGCGCCACGTCGGCGATGTGTTCGTGCACGCCGAAAATCTCCGACAGCACCAGCACCACCGGCAGGCCGGTCTGGCCCGCCGGCTGCGCCCGGTAGGCGGGCATCTTGAAGCCGGCGACGTCGATCGTCACTTCGCCCGCCGTCAACCCGTCGGCCGACGTCTTGATGGCCGTCTGCGCCATGATCGGCAGCGTAGCCGCGGCATAGCCCACGCCCAAACCGAGCTTGAGGGCCGTTCGGCGCGACGGCGCCTGCAGCTTGCCGCGCACATCCAGCAGCGCTTGCGTATCCAGGATTTGGTCGGACTTCAGCATGGGGATCAATCTCCTGTGTGGGTTCTCAAGCCGGCCAGTCTAGAGCGCTTCGCCGCCTGCTGCATTGCGCCGTAGTCTCCCCGGCGGCCGCCGGCGAAGGCGCTGGCTCAACGCTATAATGCCGGATTGCGATTTCGCCGGCTTAGCTCAGTTGGTAGAGCAACGCACTCGTAACGCGTAGGTCGCCAGTTCGATTCCGGCAGCCGGCACCACCTCAAGGCCCGCACAGTTCCAAGAACGTGCGGGCCTTTTCTTTTTTTCGCCTTCAGCTCGCTCCAAAGCGCTGCGCATCACGCGCGCTTAAAGTGGCGGTCATGACCTCTGCCGCTCGCACCATTCCCGACCCCGCCGGCCAGCCGCGCGACTTCCTGCTTCACTTGTTTGACGTGGCCGTCGCCCGTGCGCAGCCCAGCGCGGTATTGGCGCGCTTCGTGCCCAACCCGCCGCCCGGGCGCACCGTGGTGCTGGGCGCGGGCAAGGCTGGCGGGGCGATGGCCCATGCGCTGGAAGCCGCGTGGCCGGCCGACGCCCCGCTTTCGGGCTTGGTCGTCACCCGCTATGGCCATACGCCGCCGCGGCCGCCGGGTCTGGCACAGCGCATCGACATCGTGGAGGCGGCGCACCCTGTGCCCGACGCGGCCGGTGAGCAGGCCGCGCAGCGCCTGCTGGCGCTGACGGAAGGCTTGACGGCCGACGACCTGGTGATCTGCCTGATTTCAGGCGGTGGCTCGGCGCTGCTGACTTTGCCTGCCGAAGGCCTGACGCTGGCCGACAAGCAGCGCATCAACCGCGAACTGCTGGCCAGCGGCGCCGGCATTCACGAAATGAATACGCTGCGCAAGCACCTGTCACGCATCAAGGGCGGGCGTCTGGCCGCGGCGTGCGGCGCGGCGCGCGTGGTCACGCTGGCCATCAGCGACGTGCCGGGCGACGATCTGTCGGTGATCGCCAGCGGGCCCACGGTGCCGGACGTCAGCAGCTGCGCCGAGGCGCTGGACATTGCGCGGCGTTACGGCATCACGCTGCCTGCGGCGGTGATCGACGCGCTGGAGCGCGGCACGCTGGAAACGCCCAAGCCCGGCGACGCCGTGTTCGACCGCCAGACGGTGCACCTGATCGCCACGCCGGCGCAGTCGCTGCAGGCGGCCGCCGACGCTGCGCGCGCTGCCGGGCTGACCGCGCATGTGCTCAGCGACGAGATCGAAGGTGAGTCGCGCGACATCGGTGGCATGCACGGCGCGCTGGCGCGCGCGGTGGCGCAGCGGCGGGGTGCGTTCACCGCGCCCTGCGTCATCCTGAGCGGCGGCGAGACCACGGTGACGCTGGGCGCCCAGCCCGACGGCGCCCGCCCGGGCAAAGGCGGTCGCGCGGGCGAGTTCTGCCTGGGCGTGGCGCACGCGCTGCAGGGCCAGCCGGGCGTTTGGGCGCTGGCGGCCGACACGGATGGCATTGACGGCGCCGAAGACAACGCCGGCGCGCTGGTCACCCCCGACACGCTGGCGCGCGGTGCCATGGCAGGGGTCGGCCTGGACGACCACATCGCCAGGCACGACGCCTACGGGTACTTCAGCGCGCTCGGCGATCTGGTGGTGACCGGACCGACCCACACCAACGTCAACGACTTCCGCGCCGTGCTGGTGCTGTAGGCGCGGGTGGGTGGCGGTCCGGCAACCGTCCGTTACGTTGATGTGCATCAATGCCACGGCCGACGGGGCAAGGCAAAGTGGCCCGATGCTCACCGACCCTCAAGCCTTCGACTGGCCCGCGGATGCGAGCACGCTGGCCGCCGGGACCCAGCTGCAACAGCGCGCGCAGACCCTTGACCATGTGCTGCACATCGACAGTGGGCGCGTGGCGCTGGGCGTGGTGGAGAACGGCGTGCTGACGCACCAGATGGGCATGCTGGAAGGGCCCGCCTGGCTGAACGCCGGCTGTGCCGTGCTGGGGCGCACACCGGTGGTCGACGCCATGGCCGACACCCCCGTGCTGGTGCGCCGCGTGGCGCGCCAGGACTTCGATGCCAGCCTGCGCACGCTGCCGGCGCCGGCACTGGCGCTGCTGCGCGACATGGCACACGCCCACCGCCAGCAGGCCGAACTGGCGATAAGCCGCCTGGCCAAGGACGCCGAGGCACGCTGCGCCGAATGGCTGCTGCGCCACGCCGAACCGGCGCAGGACGAACCGGGCACGCTGGCCGTGATGCTGCGCCAGCGCAAGCGCATGATCGCCGCGCAGTTGGGCATCGCGCCCGAAACGCTCTCGCGCGTGCTGCGTCATCTGCGCGAACGCAGCCTGATCAGCGGCTCGGGCCGGGTGCTGAACCTGCTGGATCTGAACGGACTGCGCAACCTGGCCGGGGTGTAGTCGGCGCTGGCGGTCAATGCGCCAATCTGCTCCTCAAGAAAAATCGGCCGTTTGCGCTTGACCATGAACGATTGTTAGCTATATTTTCAATAGCTATCGGACAGCAGCGTCATCTGCTGTCACACCGCCGTGGCCGCGCCACCGGGGTTCGTGACCGGGCCTGCGCCACCCGTCAGTGGTGGGTGCGTCACGGGTGATTTCAGGTCTACCGCGGAACGCCTGAGGGCGTCCAGATCCGGGCATGGCCGACGCAGCGCGGAATCGGCGGCCCACGCGCGCTCCAGCGCCTGCGCGGCCGCCAGCAGCGCCGCGTCGCCGCGCAACCGCCCGATGAGCTGCAGCCCGAACGGCATGCCGCGCGCATCCAGGCCGCACGGCAACGACAGTGCCGGGTGAGTGGCCAGCGTGACCACGTAGGTCAGGCTCAGCCAGTGGTAATAGTTGCGCGCTGGCACGCCATCGACTTCGCTCGCGTACAGCTCGGTCCACGGGAACGGCGACACCGGCGTCGTCGGTGCCACGATCAGGTCGTAGCTTTCGAACGCCCGTGCAAAGCGCCGCGCGATGCGCGTCTGCTCCAGATGCGCCCAGGCGCGGTCGGCCAGCGTGATGGCGGTGGCCATCTGCACGTTGGCAAGCACGTTGGGCCCCAGCGATTCGGGCGCGGTGCGAAAGGTCTCGCCGTAGGCGGCCAGAAACGCCTCGGCGCGCAGAATGTCGAACACGCGGTGGGCGTCGTCGGTCAGCGCCAGATCGACCGGCTCGCACCGCGCCACCTGGCCCTTGAGCGCCGCGACACGGCTGCGGAAAGTCTCGCGCACCACCGGGTCGACCGGACAGACGCCAAAGTCCTCGGTGTAGCCCACCTTCAGCGACGACAGATCAGCCGCCGCCAGCGGCCAGCTGGCCTCGACCGGCGTGTACGACAGCGCGTCCTGCGCATCCAGCCCGGTGCACGATGCGAGCATGAACGCCGTATCGGCCACCGTGCGCCCCATGGGCCCCAACACCGAGATCACCGACCAACCCAGCGGCCGCGCGTCGTTGCCCACCAGGCCGGGCGAAGGTCGCAAGCCCACCACGCCGCACAGCGCGGCCGGAATGCGCAGCGAACCGCCGGTGTCGGAGCCAGTGCACAGCGGCAACATGTCGCACGCCAATGCGGCGGCCGAGCCGCCCGAGGAGCCGCCCGCGTTCAGCGCCGGATTGAACGGATTGCCGGTGGCGCCCCACACCGGGTTGCGCGTGTTGGCGCCGGCGCCCATGTCGGGCACATTGGTCTTGGCGGTGACGATGGCACCCGCGCGCTTCAGCCGGGCCACCAGGCCGTTGTCGCGCGCCGGCACGTGGCCGCGAAAGCCGACGTTTCCGTAGGTGGTGAGCAGGCCTTCGGTGTCCTGCAGATCCTTCACGCCCAGTGGCAGGCCGTGCAGTGTGCCCAATGGATCACCGCGCACCACGGCAATCTCGGCCACGCGCGCCGCCGCGCGGGCGCGCTCGAAGTCGGTCGCGCTGATGGCGTTGACCAAGGGGTTGAGCGATTCGATGCGCGCAATGCATGCGTCCATCAGCTCGACCGGCGAGAGCTGGCGCGCGCCGATGCGGCGGCGCAGTTCGATGGCCGACAGGGCCAGCAGTTCGTGGGGCATGGGGCCTACTCCAGCTTGATCTGCGCCTTGTCGGCGACCGCCTTCATGCGCGCGATGTCCTTGCTCACGGTGCCGGCCCAGTCCGGTATCGGCGCCCACTGCGGCTCGAAGCCCGCCTTGCGCATGGCGTCCTGGGTGTCGGCGCTGGCCAGCACGGTTTCCAGTGTCTTCACCAGGCGCTGTTTCACATCAGCCGGCAAGCCTTGTGGGGCCACCAGTGCCAGCCAGGCCGTGAAGTTGAAGCCTGGGTAGCCCGACTCGGCCATGGTCGGCACGTCGGGCAGGTTCTGCGAACGCTTGGCCGTGGTCACGGCCAGCACCTTGATCTTGCCTGACTTGAGTTGCGGCGCCGCGGCCACCACGGTGTCGAACGACACCGGCACCTGGCCGCCGATCAGATCGGTCATGAGCGGCGCACTGCCCTTGTACGGCACGTGCATCATCTTCAGGCCCGTGGCCTGGTTGAACAGCGCGCCCGCGTAGTGCGAACTGGTGGCGTTGCCGAAGCTGCCGTAGGGAAACTTGTCGGGGTTGGCCTTGATCGCCGCCACCAGCTGCTGCACGTTCTGCGCCGGCACCGCGGGGTTGACCAGAACGGCCAGCGGCAGCGTGCCGACCATGCCGATGGCGTCGAAGCTTCGGGCCGGGTCGTAGGCCGTCCTGGCACCGGCCGCCGGGTTGAGCGTGAAGGTGGAGTTGGAGCTGACCAGCAGCGTGTAGCCATCGGGCTTGGCATTCGCCACGAACGCTGCACCAATCGCCGTGCCGGCGCCGGGCCGGCTGTCGACGATCACCGGCTTGCCCAGCTGCTCTTCCAGCTTGCGGGCCAGCAGGCGCGCCAGCACGTCGGCCGCGCCGCCCGCGGGGTATGGCGCCACCAGGGTAATGGCGCGTTCGGGGTATGTCGCCCACGCCCCACTGGCGGCGGCGGCGGCGAAGGCCAGCCCGAGCAGGGCGCGGCGTGCAAGGCAAACAGAGGGTTGGCGGGTTGTCATGGCTTTGCTTGTCGTTGAGAAACTTCGGTTCAGGCCACGGCGGCCGACGCTGCATGCAGTAGATCACGGCGCTCGGCCACCACATCACGCATGGCGGCTTCCAGCTCGGCGACGGCTGCGTCGTCGAACGGCAGTGACAGCGCCATCAGTCCACGCCGCGCCATGAACACGCCGCGTGCCAGCAGGTCGAAGAACAGCAGCGCCTTGAGCCGGTCGTCGCTCGCGGTCAGGTCGTCGGCGTTGCGGATCGCGCCGGCCACCACCTGCAGTTGCATCAGCGAGCCCAGGCCAGTGACCTGCAGCGCCACGCCTTGCTGGGCGAACATGGCGTTCAGCCGTTGGCGCAGCGCGTCACCGCGTGCGTTGAGCGCATCCAGCGCGTCGGCCGTCAACACCTGCGTCAAACCGGCCAGCCCGGCCGCCATGGTGAGCACGTTGTTGTTGAAGGTGCCGGCGTGCTGCAAGGCGCTGCTGCTACGAGGATCATAGCGCAGCATGACATCGGCGCGCCCGCCGAAGGCGCCAAACGACAGGCCGCCGCCGAAGTACTTGCCCAGCGTGGTCAGGTCAGGCCGGATGCCCAGCAGCGCCTGACGGCCGCCGAAGGACAGGCGCGAGGTCATCACCTCATCGAAGATCAACAGCGCGCCGCATTCATCGGCCAATGTGCGCAGACCGTGCAGAAAAGCCGGATCGCCCGGAATGCACCCGCCCGAGCCCAGCATGGGCTCGACCAGGATGGCGGCCAGCTCGCCTCGGTGCGGCGCCACGCACTGCTGCACATCGGCCAGGTCGTTGTAGCGCGCCACGATCCAGTCGTGCGGCACGTTGACCGGCGAGCCACCGCCGGCAAACGCCAGCACCCCGCCGTGGTAGCCGCCCTTGAACACCAGCACCTTGCGCCGCCCGGTGTGGGCGCAGGCACTGGCCAGCGCCATCAGGTTGGCTTCGGTGCCTGAATTGGTGAAGCGCAGCAGTTCCATGGTGGGAAAGCGCCGCTGCACCTCGCGCGCCAGCGCGCCTTCGCGCGCGGTGTGCGACGACAGGCTCAGGCCACCGGCCAGCGCCTCGGTGATGGCGGCGCGGATGGCGGGCTCCGAATGGCCGTACAGGCCGGCGGTGAACTCGCCCAGCGCATCCAAGTAGCGGTGGCCGTCGGCGTCCCACAAGTAGCAGCCCTCGCCGCGCGCCATGGCGGGCGGAAACGGCGCGAAGAACAGCACGCTGCGCGTATTGCCGCCCGGCAGCACCAGTGTGGCGTCGTTGTGGATGCGTTCGCTGGCGGGGCGCGCCTGGCGATAGCGGTCGATGGCGTGGGCCAGGGCTTGGTCAAGCGCGTTCATGGTCTGGACGCTTTCAATGCAAAACGGGAAGGAGACACTACGTCGGGGTCAACACCGTGCCGACTCAGTTCATCGGGCAAGGGCACGCCTTCGATCAATGTGGCCGCCAGCAGGCTGGCACCAGCGGCGCTCTGAATGCCGTAGCCACCCTGCGCCGCCAGCCAGAAGAAGCCCGCTTGCCGCGGGTCGAAGCCGATCACGATCTCGCCATCGGGCACGAAACTGCGCAGGCCGGCCCAGGTGGCGGTCGGGCGCGCCACGGTGAAGGTGGTCGCCTCCTGGATGCGGTGGATGCCCAGGGCGATGTCGAATTCCTCTGGCTGCACGTCGTGCGGCGGCACCGGGTCGGCGTTGGCGGGCGAGCCGAGCATCTGGCCCGCGTCGGGCTTGAAGTACCACTGTTCCTGCACGTCGCACACCATGGCCGTGGCCGCCCAGTCCACGCCCGCGGGCGGGCGGAAGGTGAAAGCACTGCGGCGCCGCGGCTGCAGGCCGATGGGCCGCGCGCCGAACGCCGCGGCCACCTCATCGGCCCAGGCCCCGGCGGCGTTCACGACCACGGCGGCCTGCACGGTGTCGGCGTTGGACAGCGCCACGCGCCAACCGGCGCTGCCGTGCGTGGCCGTCACCGCTTCGGCGCCCGTCACGATCTGCGCGCCGGCCTGCCGCGCGCCGCGCAGAAAGCCCTGCAGCAAGGCGTGCACTTCCATGTCGAAGCCATCGATATCCAGCAGCGCTTCAGCGAACAAGCCGGGCCTCAGCGCAGGCGCCAACTCAAGAATTTGCTCTGGATTCAATAGTGAAAGGTGGGTGCCGCTGGCATCGAGCTCGCTGCGCAGCGCCAGCAGCGCGTCGTGCTGTTCGGCCGTGGCAACGAACAGCGCGCTGCGCGGCGTCATGAGCGGCACGTCGGCAAAACCGGCCGGCGGGTGAAGGTAGAAGTCGCGCCCAGCCCGCGTCAGCGCGCGCACGCCGGGCGGGCCGTAGCTTGCCATGAACATCGCCGCCGAGCGGCCCGTGCTGTGCATGCCGGGCTGCGCCTCGCGCTCCAGCAGCAGCACGCGCCGACCGCCGCGCGCCAGCCGCCACGCCAACGACGCACCTGCGATGCCGGCGCCGATGATGAGTACGTCGCACGCTTGCATGCGGCCATTCTTTCACACGCCGGGCGCGCAACAAAAAGCCCGGCGCGTGGCCGGGCTGGTGTGTTGACGTGAGGACCGCCGCGTCAGGCCACCTGCACCGCCCGCAGCTTCAGCGAAAAATCGCGCAGCGCGGCGATGCCGCTTTCCTCTGCGCGGTGGCACCAGGCCTGCAGGTCGGCCACCAGTTGCTCGCGCGTGCGGCCGGTGTTCAGCCACAGTTGGCGCAGTTCTTCGCGCATGGTGACCATCTTGTCCAGCGCGGGGTAGGTGGCGCGTGCCTCGGCCAGTTGCGGCACGGCGGCGGCGGGTACCTTGTCGGCGTCGCGGTGCAGCCAGCGCCGCGCCGAACGCAGCGCGCCCGTGGCGCTGCCCGCGTCCCCGGTCTGCTGGCGGAACACGGCGCGCATCTGGCGTGCATAGCCCGCCATCACCTCGTAGCGATGGGCAATCAATGCTTCCAGCGTCTTCTCATCGGCCGCCATGCGCACTTCGCCATAGGCCAGGCGGGGCGGCGTCTTCTTGGGGTGGGCCAGGCCCAGCTTGCCCAGCAGGGTGATGTACATCCAGCCGATGTCGAACTCGTACGGCTTGACCGAGAACTTGGCCGAGGTCGGGTAGGTGTGGTGGTTGTTGTGCAACTCCTCACCGCCAATGACGATGCCCCAGGGCGTGAGGTTGGTCGACGCGTCCTGCGCCTCGAAATTGCGGTAGCCCCAGTAATGGCCTACCCCATTGACCACGCCGGCGGCCCAGAACGGAATCCACGCCATCTGCATGGCCCACAGCGCGGCGCCCAGGGCACCGAAAAGCACCAGGTCGATCACCAGCATCAGGCTGACGCCCAGCACGGAATGGCGCTCATACACGTTGCGCTCCATCCAGTCGTCGGGCGTGCCGTGGCCGTAGCGGCGCAGCGTGTCTTCGTTCTTCGCCTCGGCGCGGTACAGCTCGGCGCCCTGCCACATGACCTTGCGCAGGCCGTAGATCTGCGGGCTGTGCGGGTCTTCTTCGCGCTCGCACTTGGCGTGGTGCTTGCGGTGGATGGCCGTCCACGCCTTGGTGGTCATGCCGGTGGTCATCCACAGCCAGAAGCGGAAGAAATGCGCCACCGCAGGGTGCAGGTCGAGCGCCCGGTGCGCCGAATGCCGGTGCAGATACAGCGTGACACTGACAATGGTGATGTGCGTGAGCACCAGGCCCGTCAGCAGCACCTGCCACCAGGCCAGGCCCAGCACACCGTGGGCGAGCCAGTTCATGGCGGACTGGACGACGAATGAATCAAGCAGCGAAGCGTTCAAGGACAGCGTCTTTCAGGCAAACAACAGGTCGGGCGCGAACCGGCCGCTGCGGCACGGCGTTGGGCTGCCATGCACACAAAGGTTCGTCAAACCCCTATTGTAGGAACGCACCTACGGCTGCGGCAGCCGACAGGTCAATGAAACAGCAGGTAGCCGCCGTTGGGTGTGCGGGCGCGTCATGGGTGTGGTGTGCAGGCCACCACGGCGCGCATGGATGGAGCAGCAGAATGTCTTCAATTCGGATCGGGCGGAGTCATTCGACTTTGCTCGTGACAGGCCTGTCGAAGCCCTTCGACAAGCTCAGCGCGAACGGTAAAAGGCAAGCTCAGCGCGAGCGGCAAAACACAAACTCGACGCCAATGGGAAACGCAAGTTCAGGGCTACCGGCAAAAAACGCAAGCTCAGGACCAACGGCAAGAAAGCGAGCTCAAGGCGAACGGTTCAACCAACCACGTACCGGATCATCAGCCGGCGCGCTGCCACGCGGCGGCGAAGAAGCCGTCGGTGTGGTGCCGGTGCGGCCACATGCGCAGGTACTGGCCCGCGGCCACGCCATCGGCCGCCTCTGCCGGCGCGCACAGGCCGGCGGACGCGGGCACCTTCAGTTCGGTCAGCAGGTCGGCCACGGCCAGGGGTTTGAAATCGGGGTGACGGGCGCCGAAGGCGGCGGCCACGTCCTCGTTTTCGGCGCGCAGCACGCTGCAGGTGGCGTACACCAAGCGCCCGCCGGGTTTGACCAGGCGCGCCGCGCTGTCCAGGATGGCCTGCTGCTTGGCCACCAGTTCCTGCACGCCGGCTTCGGACTGGCGCCACTTCAGGTCGGGGTTGCGTCTCAACGTGCCCAGGCCCGAGCACGGCGCGTCGACCAGCACGCGGTCCATCTTGCCGGCCAGGCGCTTGATGCGGTCATCGCGTTCGTGCGCGATGGCCACCGGATGCACGTTGGATAGCCCGCTGCGCGCCAGCCGCGGCGCCAGCTTGTCCAGCCGGTGCGCCGATACGTCGAAGGCGTACAACCGCCCGGTGTTGCGCATGGTGGCGCCAATGGCCAGCGTCTTGCCGCCAGCGCCGGCGCAGAAGTCCGTCACCATCTCGCCGCGCCGCGCGTCCAGCAGCAACGCCAGCAGTTGCGAGCCCTCGTCCTGCACCTCGACAGCGCCGCGCGCAAACACATCCAGCTTCTGCAGCGCCGGCTTGCCGGCAATGCGCAGGCCCCAGGGTGAATACGGCGTTTCTACAGATTGGATAGCGCTCTGCGCAAGCTCAGCCTGCGCCTGCGCCCGTTTTTCCTTCAAGGTGTTGACGCGAAGGTCGAGCGGCGCCGTGTCTTGCAGCGCGGCGGCCAGGGCGTCAAATTCATCCCCCACCTGCGCGCGCAGCGGCGCCACCAGCCAGCCGGGCAGGTTGTGGCGGTACTCGGGCGCCAGATCGG
>WBZS01002506.1_pt1 | contig 11319 bp, 8 predicted proteins | sample 5204201 | NCBI WGS metagenome assembly WBZS01 (sample SAMN12344357, study PRJNA552823) | activated sludge metagenome | biome: Activated sludge suspended growth; feature: Nitrification reactor; material: Wastewater; isolation source: activated sludge from nitrification reactor of wastewater treatment...
TGGACTTCCAGCAAGGCGGTGGCAAGTGGTCCGCCAAATACGCCGCCGATGCCAAGTGGCTGGAGACCGAGCATGCCATCAAGCCGGAAGAGCTACCCGCACCAGTGCGCGCGGCCATCGCAGGCAGCTACGCGGATCATAAACTGGAAGCCTCAGAGCTGGTTGAGAGTCCCCAAGGCACCACCTACGAGGTGGACCTGGAGAAAGGCGAGCACAACATGGAAGTGGTCTTTTCCGCCGACGGCAAAGTGCTGAAGAGCTTGGTGGAAGAAGAGGATGAAAAGGACGAAGGACCGGATGAGAAGGATTGACCGATCGGTCCAGCGGGCCGGGGCGCGAGCTCCGGCCTGCGCCAATTGGTGCCCTGCCGGTGATCGTCGATAACAACAACGCCTGTGAAGAAGCTTCCCACCTCCGCAGGGTCTGTCCGCTGCTCTGAGCGGTCGCCCCTGCGGCTCAAAGCCCTAGCTGTCCATCAGTGGTGTTCATCGTTCGATGTGCGCCACACGCTGTAAGGGATACGCGGCCGGTCGTATGAGATGCGCCGCACATGGTACCATATGCGCGGCACATGCGTGAGGATGAGCCAGTTCTTGTAGAACACATGCCGTGCATGCTACGATGTGCGCCGCACGTGCTAGAGGATGCGCCAAATCTTGTAGAGGATGTGCCGCCTGCGGTACGATGAGGGCGAGCGCTGCTACGCTGTGTGCCGCAAGTGGTAGAAGATGTGCGATCGGTCGTACAGGAAATGCCGCGCGTGGTATGATGTCCGTCGCACATCCTAGAGGAACTCCCGCACATCGTACGATAGGCCGCGCAGATCAATTGATATCCGGCTCATATCGTACGATATCTCCGGCGTATCGATGGATAATTGCCGGCACGGTTACGTGCGGCCGCACTTTTGAGCCCGGGCAGGGTCGCCTCCCACCTCCGCAGCGGTCTGTCCGCTGCTCTGAGCGGACGACCCTGCGGCCTTAGGTCGGCCGCCCAAGCCATTGACCTGTCCGCTGGATGCCATGCCGCAAATGCGTTCACGGGTATGCGCCTTTGGCGCGTATTGGGCGCACTTGCGTGCTCGTGAGGGGGCTTTGCAGCGCCTTGCATGTCGATCGCGCGACCTCGCGTGCTTGTTGCGAGGGCTCAAGCTGCAATTGTGTCGCCTCGCGCGGTCATTGCGCGAACTGAAGCGTGGTTCGCGCGACCTCGCGCCTCGATCGCGCGGCATGAAAGGTCAATTGCGCGAAGTGATGCTTCGTTCGTGCGCGATGGAATGTCGTTTGCGCCGGTGAATGCGTTGATCGCGCAAGGTGGAATGTCGATCGCGCGGGCCCGAGCGGCGATCGCACTGGCTTACGCCTCGATCGCGCGGTTCCAAGCGTCGTTCGCGCGGTTCGGAACTGCCATTGCGTCAAAGAAGGTGGCCTCTGACCACCCTGTCGTGGTGCGCGCGGGAGCGGTAGACGATCGGAGAAGACCACGCTCTCACCGGGCTTGGCCTTCACGGTGCGGGGGAAGGTGGCCACGACGCCTTGGGGTGCGAGGTCGGCGCCGGGCACTTCTTCTTTAAAAAACCGTGGAGCGAACTGCTCTACGGCTACAACATCGTCCAAGGCCGCATCTGGTTCCTGGTGCCGATCGTGACGACCCTTGCGCCGTGGTGGATGGCGAAGGCGCGCGGCCTTTTCACTTGGGACCAGCCGGTACGATCCGTTTCACGAGCCATGCAGCACCGAAGGCCTCCACCATGCTCCAGGGGATCGCGATGGCCAGGATGTCGTAAGGCAGCACGCCGAGGTTGCCGATCACCAGCCACATGAGCACGAAGCCGATGGACCACGCCAGCGCTGTGGTCTCGAACAACGAGAAGCGCTTGGCGAGGATGAGGATCACGACCGCGAAGCACAGGGCCCACAAGCCCCACACCGCGCCGTTGATCGGCTCCGCCGGGAAAGCGATGCCAAGCGCAGCATAGTGCGCGTTCCAATGGTCCGCCAGCACGAGCTGGTTGCGCACGAATTCGTTGATCGAGATCCAGGCCGTGGCGGCGAGGAGGGCGAGGAGTGCACGCAAGGGTGTCATCAGCGGGTGCCAAGCTATCCGGATACCTCGCTCGGAACTTGACGCGGTTCGCCGTCGCAGGCTGCTGCGGGCGAGTGACCGCCGTGCTCGCGCCTCAGTGCTCCACGACCAATCTCCAGGTGCGGTCGGCCACGGCCACCACGTAAACGCCGCGCGGCAGCGCCTGCGTGTCGATGATGCCCTGGCTGGAGCGATGGCCATCCAACGGCAGCCGGGCGCCACGGAGGTCGTACAAGGTGATGGGGCCATGCACCGCTTGCTGATAGCCCGCCACGGTGGCGATTCCGTTCAGCGCGTCGACGAGCAGGTCGGGGCCGGGAGCGAGCGCGTCCATCGTCACGCTCACGGTGCTGGAAACGGCTGATTGGCCATCGAGGTCCATTTGGCGCAAGCGGTAGTAGCTGGTGCCAGCCAATGGCGCGGCGTCGGGCAATCGGTACTCATGCAACGTGTTCGAGTTCCCGAGCGCCGGCATCGTGGCGATGCGCTCGAAGAGCGTCCCATCGGCCGAGCGCTCCACATCGAAGCGGTGGCTGCCCGTTTCGGTCGCGGTATGCCAGCGCAGGTCGACGATGCTGCCCGCCGGGGCCGCGGTGAAATCGAGGAGCTCCACCGGCAGGGGCGTCGTCACCGTGTTGATGGTGGCCAAGGTGAAGTACGGCGTGCCGCTGGAGAGCGTGATGCCCGGGAATTCCACGCGCGACCCGTCGAGCACCGCGCCGGAATAAGCCGTCGCGTTCGTCCAGTCGCCGCCGTCGTTGTCCACGAGCAGGCGCAGGTTCGTGAGCGGGGTGTAGTTCACCAGTGCCGAGGTCTCGAAGCCGATGGTCACCGTCTGCGTGAAGTTGGTGACCTGCGCCTTCCACTTGCGTTGGATGCGCGCCTGCACGCCCGACGGCAGGGAATTGAAGCACCCCGCATCGCTCCACACGGTCTGCTGCGCGCCGCCATCGTTGCCCCACATCACGAAGGAATTGTTCGAGGAGAAGGTGTTGGCGTTGGCGGCGTTGCTCGCATCGATGCTCACCAGCCCCATCGACACCGACTCGTTGTTGTTCACGCTGATGGACTGTTTCTGCACCAGCGCGCTGTTGTCGTCTCGCCCGATGCCCGCGATGTCGTTGTTGTAGCCGGCGTTCGTGGTCTTGTTCCAGATCACCGTGCCCGCGGAGTTCACGTAGTTGTAGGTGGCCGAGGTGCCGGTGTTGCCGCCGCGCGTGATGCCGTACTTGATGGCGAGGTACGATTCCACGCGATTGATCTCCGCCGCGGTGAGCGCTCCGGAGTAAAGGATGATCTCTCCCATGTCGCAATCCACGTACTCGCCGCCGCCGCCGTTGCGCCCCACGCGGAGGCCGGTGACGATGGCCGGATTGTACAGGGGCAGGCCGCAGTTGCTGCACGCCATCGCCACCGAGTTGAGGCGATGCGTGGCCGACGCGCCGAGTCCCGAGACCTGGATGATCGACGCGGAGGTGTTGCTGTATTCCGTGGGCGGTGACCAGTCGGCGGTATAGCCGTTCACGCCCGTGGACGTTTGGATGCGGAAGGAAGGCTTGATCTGGATGCGCTGGTTGGCCAGGTTGGCCGAGTAGGAGAAAGCCGTCCCGTTGCCACCCGCCGGATTCTGGTCGGTGACGACGAAGGCCGATCCCGTCGCGTTGTACAGATTCGGCGCGGTGCCCGTGTTCTCCAGACGCGTGCTGCTGGCCACCACGAAGTCGATTCGGGGATTGTAGTTGTAGCGCTTGTAATTGGTGCTGCCCGCGGTGAGGCCGGGCCGGTTGGCGGGCGTGCCTTGCGTGAGGTTGTAGCCTGCGGCGCTGCCGCCGCTGGTGCCCCAGGAGCTCACGGGATTGCCGGTGACGTTGAGGTCGGCCTTGTACCACACCGAGAGGTTGGTAGAGACTCCGCCGGGGCTCTGCGCCCGGAGAAGGGCTGGCAGGCAGGCCAGCGTGAGGAGGTGGATGGGCCGCATGGTGCTTTGTCGCGGCGCTCTTACGGCGCTGGGGCCGTGGAAGTTCCTGTGCGCGGCAGGCGTGGCCCCGCGCTCCGCGCGCTGGGAGACTCGACCCACCAGAGGCCTCCCCGCCGCGCAAGCTCGAAAGAGAGGCGAATCCTCTGTGACCTCCGGCAATGACGCACCGGCTGGCGGCGGGTACATTTCCGGAAACCACGTTGACATGAATCCCGTCGTTCACTTCGAGATGCCTGCCGAGGACCGGCAGCGCGTGAGCCGTTTCTACAGCACCGTCTTCGGCTGGCAGATGACGCAGCTGGGCCCCGAGATGGGCGATTACCTGCTGGCGTACACCAGCGAGTTGGATGAGCATCGCATGCACAAGCACAAGGGCGCCATCAATGGCGGCTTCTTCGCGAAGGAGCTGGACAACGCGCATCCCTCTGTCACCATCGCGGTCGACGACGTGAAGGCGCACATCGAGAAGGTGAAGCTTGGCGGCGGCACGGTGCTCGGCGAGCCGCAGGAGATCCCCGGCATCGGCCTCTTCGTCTCCATACTCGATACCGAAGGCAACCGCGTGAGCCTGCTGCAGGGGCACCAGCGGTGATGCGCTTCCTTCAGACCAGGCGAGCGGCGATCGCTTCCCAATCGACCACGCTCCACCAGTTGGCCACGTATTCGTTGCGCTTGTTCTGGTACTTGAGGTAGTAGGCGTGCTCCCAGACATCGAGCGCCAGCAGCGGTGCGCCCCGCAGCTCGCTTACATCCATGTGCGGATTGTCCTGGTTGGGCGTGGAGCCGATCGCGAGCTTCCCTTCGCGCAGCACGAGCCAGGCCCAGCCGCTGCCGAAGCGCTTCATCGCCGCATCGGTGAACGCGGTCTTGAACGATTCGACGTCGCCGAAGGACCCGTTGATCGCGTCGAGCAACTTGCTGCCGGCGGCCTTGCCGCCCGGCGCCATGCAGTTCCAGAAGAAGTTGTGGTTCCACGCCCCGCCGCCGTTGTTGCGCGCCTTCGCGCTGAGCGCTGAGGTGCGCGCGAAGAAGTCCGCGGCATCCGTTGCCGCGATGCCTTCCTTCCCGATGGCTTCGTTCACGTTCTTCACGTACGCCGCATGGTGCTTCGTGTAGTGGATCTCCATCGTCATCGCATCGATGCTCGGCTCGAGCGCGCCGTATGCGTACGGAAGCGGCGTCTGCGTGAACGAGAACGTGTCAGGCGCGGGGCTGTTCCAGGCGCGCGCGATCATTGGCGCGCCGAGCGCGGCGGCGGCTGTGGCCTGCGCCGTGCGCAGGATGAATTGCCTTCGTTCCATGGGTTCCTGTCGGGTTGATGCGTTCACAAAGCTAGGCTCATGCCCACCGGATCGTGCTTGATCCGATGAGGGCCGGTCGGTAGTTTCGGCCCCGATGGGAAAGGGCGCGTCAAGGCCGCTGCGCGTGGTGGAGCTCTTCGCTGGCGTGGGCGGTTTCCGCGTGGGCCTGGAAAGCGCGAGCGCGCGCTACCGCGTGGTGTGGAGCAACCAATGGGAGCCTGGGCGCAAGAAGCAGGAGGCCTCGGACATCTACGCGGCGCGCTTCGGCGCGAAGGATCATGTGAATCGCGACATCGCGACGATGAAGGCCGATGCGATCCCCGATCACGACCTGCTCGTGGGCGGGTTCCCCTGCCAGGATTACTCCGTGGCGAAGACCTTGAACCAGTCGAAGGGCATCGCGGGGAAGAAGGGCGTGCTCTGGTGGGAGATCCACCGCATCCTGGAGGCGAAGCGTCCGCCCTACCTCTTCCTGGAGAATGTCGACCGCCTGCTCAAATCGCCGGTGAAGCAGCGCGGCCGCGACTTCGCCGTGATGCTGGCTTCGCTCGCCGATCTGGGCTACACGGTGGAATGGCGCGTGATCAATGCGGCGGACTACGGCATGCCGCAGCGCAGGAGGCGCGTGTTCTTCCTCGGCTATCTGGAAGGGACGCGCATCGCCGACAGGCTGCGCGACGCGAATCCATGGGAGTGGATCGCGAGCACAGGGCTCTTCGCCGAGGCGTTCCCGGCGGCATTGGCCGCGTCAGGCTTCGCCTCGTTCCGGATCGAAGGCGATCTCGCGCAGGTCACCAAGCGCTTCAACGCGGGGAAGGGAGCAGGCAAGGGCCCCTTCGCGGAAGCAGGCATCCTGCGCGGACGTGGCGTGTGGACGACTACCATGCTGCCCGCGTACGATGGCCCGCGGGCCACGCTGGGCTCGGTGCTGCTGCCGGAGAAGGAGGTGCCCATGAGCTTCCGCATCGCCAGCAGCCAGCTGGCGCAATGGAAGTACCTGAAGGGCGGCAAGAGCGAGACGCGGACCAGCAAGGCCACGGGATTCGCGTACAACTACGCCGAGGGCGCCATGGTCTTCCCCGACCCGCTCGACCGGCCATCGCGCACCATCATCACGGGGGAGGGCGGCTCGTCGCCGTCGCGCTTCAAGCATGTGGTGCGCACCGGCAAGGGCGTGCTGCGGAGGCTCACGCCCATCGAGCTCGAGCGCTTGAACCAATTCCCCGATGAGCACACCAAAGGCGCGAGCGATGCGCGGCGCGCCTTCTTCATGGGCAATGCGCTGGTGACGGGCGTGGTGCGCAGGGTGGGAGAGGCCCTGGCCGCGCGCGATGACGGATCGACGCCTTCGCGATCGGCGAAGAGCGGCGCACGGCGCGCGCGACGCGGGTCCTGAGCCGCTCAGAACATGCTCAAGCGGTACTTGCGACCGCTCGACTTGAAGAGGTAGCCCTTGCCCTTCGACTTCTCCTCCAGCTGGCGCTCGTCGTTGAAGAGTCCTGTGAAGTAGTCGCGCACCTGGGCATCGGTCATGGTCACGGCCTTGCCGTTGTTCAGCGCCTCCGCGATGTACGCGTCGATGAGCTGCGGGTAGGCCTGCGCGAAGAGCTCCCGCGTGGCGAACACGTCGCAGCCCACCACCTTGTCGCCGCTCACCGCGATCACGCCCACGATGCCCGCGCTGGAGGAGGGGAGGTCCATGAGCTTCTCGCGGTAGCGCTTCCGCTCGGCCTGGAATTCCTGGTCCTCCATCAGGTGCGCATAGCTGCCGCTGCGGCTCTGCGTCTCGTTCTTCTTGATGTCCTTGGCCACTTCCTCCCACACGCGGGTCTGCTCCTTCTCCACGGCTGCGGCCTTGCGCGCCTGTTGGCCCACCACGCCGATGGTGCCTTTGAACTCATGCCCCGTGCTGCCCGCCTGCCAGCGTCCATGCTCCACGCAGAACGCGCCGATGTTGATGGTGGCGCCGGGCGGCACGATGACGTCCTGCGCCAGCATGCGGTCCTGCTTGCCGCCCACCACCACCTCGCCCTGCATGAGGTAGATGGTGTCCTTCGAGGTGTTCACGGCCTGCAGCGTGTTCACGGTGGCGCCGCCTTCCTGCTCCTTGATCTTCAAGCGGCCGTCCTGCAGCGCCTTGTTCATCGGCACGTACTCGCCGATGTCCTGATAGGCCTTCTCGTAGCTCGCATTGCCCACGATCGGGATCAGCCGCAGCTTCTCGCAGGTGAAGCGGGCGGGCAGGTCGTTGGCGAAGGCGGGCGCGAGGTTCGCGTCGTTCATCTGGGCGCTTGCCGAAGCGGAGCCAAGGATGGCCCATGCGAGAAGGAGCGCGATGCGCGTGATGGAGGGATGCGGGTGTTGGGGCTTCATGGTTTCTTGGATGATGCAGGCCGTACACCCGCAGAACGGAGAGGTTCAACGGAATCGTGCGTGAGTTGCTCGAGGACGCCGGATTGGGCGGAGATGCTTCGCCGATGGCCGGTCCTGTCCTTCGCCGATCCTGTCCCAGCGAAGCCCGAAGGCTGCTTCAGCGCTTGCCCAGGCCCTCGAAGTAGCCTTTGTTATGGCCCAGGCTGAAGAAGCTGATGAAGAGCGCGATGTAGCTCAGGTAGAACACCGACTGGATCGAGATGACCAGCTTGCCGATACCGCTGATCGGATAGTACTCGCCGAAGCCGATGGTGCTGGTGATGACGAACGACACGTACACGGCATCGGTCCATCGCGTCAAGGGGAGATTCATGTACTGGCCGGCCATGTGCAGCACCGCGAAGGCGAAGACCACTTCCAGGTAGTTGATGAAGATGAGCAGCTTGGAACGTCGATAGGAACGGGGTGATGGAAGCGCGTCTGAAGCGAAGATGAGCGTGGGGATGTACAGGAGCGTCTCCGCCGTGAGCCAGACCACCAGCACCACCGCCACGGGCTCGTTCCACCAACCCATCCAGAGCACGACTACGGGAAAGATCGTCTTGAGGAGCACGAAGACCTCAACGGCCAGGTCCTGATGCACGGGCCCCGAGCGCCAGAAGGCATGCTTGACGTAGATCCCGGGGAAGAGGAACTGCGATGCGGCCAGCAGGAGGCGCACGAGCTTCTCGAGCCCGGCGTCCTCGTCGAACGAGTTGTTCCAGATGGCGAGCACGTTCTTCCAACGCCGCTCCAAGGTGCTGTGCCGCTCGCCCTCGTTCATGGAGGGCTTGCCCAACAGGAGCTTATTCATCGTCTTCCGCATGGTTCACCAGCGCGCATTCCAGCGCATGCCACCAATGTAGGCCGCCGCTCTTCTCCGCGGAATGCGGTCCGTCAAGGCGTGGCCGAGCCGCATGGAACGACGAAGGCGGCCCTCCCAGGCCGCCCTCCTCGCTTGCGGATTCTCGTGATCCTTACTTGTTCAGGTCGAAGCGATCCAGCTCCATCACCTTCACCCACGCCTTCACGAAGTCCTTCACGAACTTCTCCTTCGCATCGTTCTGGGCGTACACCTCGGCGATGGCGCGCAGCTGCGAGTTGCTGCCGAAGACGAGATCCACGCGCGTGCCGGTCCACTTCACCGCGTTGGTCCTGCGGTCGCGGCCTTCATACAGGCCGGTGTGGCCGTTGCTGAGCGCGGTCCACGTGGTGCCCATGTCGAGCAGGTTGGTGAAGAAGTCGTTGGTGAGCTGGCCAGGCTTGCTGGTGAAGACGCCGTGCTTGCTGCCGCCGGTATTGGCGCCGAGCACGCGCAATCCGCCCACGAGCACGGTCATCTCCGGCGCGCTCAGGGTGAGCAGTTGCGCGCGGTCCACGAGCATCTCTTCGGCGGGGATGCTGTAGAGCTTCTTCTGGTAGTTGCGGAAGCCATCGGCCTGGGGCTCCATCACAGCGAAGCTCTCCACGTCGGTCTGCTCCTGCGAGGCATCGCCACGGCCGCTGGTGAAAGGCACGGTCACGTTGAAGCCCGCATCCTTCGCGGCCTTCTCCACGGCGGCGCTTCCGCCCAGCACGATCAGGTCGGCGATGGACACCTGCTTGCCGCTGGCCTTGAACTCGGCCTGGATCTTCTCCAGCGCGCTGAGCACCTTGCCGAGCTGCGCGGGGTCGTTCACTTCCCAGAACTTCTGCGGGGCCAGACGCACGCGCGCGCCGTTGGCGCCACCGCGCTTATCGCTGCCGCGGAAGGTGCTGGCGCTGGCCCAAGCGGTGGCGACGAGCTCGCTCACGCTGAGGCCGCTCGCGAGGATCTTGCTCTTCAACGCGGTCACGTCGGCATCCGCGAGCTTGGTGCCGGCGGGAACAGGGTCTTGCCAGATCAGATCCTCCTTCGGCACTTCCGATCCGAGATAGAGGCTCTTCGGTCCCATGTCGCGGTGCGTGAGCTTGAACCAGGCGCGCGCGAAGGCATCCGCGAAGGCCTGCGGGTCCTTGTGGAAGCGGCGGCTGATCGGCTCATAGATCGGGTCGAAGCGCAACGAGAGGTCCGCCGTGGTCATCGCAGGGCGATGCTTCACGTTGGGATCATGCGCATCGGGGATCATGTGCTCGGGCTTCACGTCCTTGGCCAGCCACTGCCAGCCGCCTGCGGGGCTCTTCACCAATTCCCACTCGTAACCGAAGAGCATGTCGAAGTAGCCGTTGTCCCATTTCGTCGGGTTCGGCTTCCACGCGCCCTCCAGGCCGCTGGTGATGGTGTCCTTGCCCTTGCCGCTGCCGAACTTGTTCGCCCAGCCGAAGCCTTGCGCCTCGATCGGCGCGCCTTCGGGTGCAGGGCCCACGTTCGAATCGGGCGCGGCACCGTGCATCTTGCCGAAGGTGTGGCCACCTGCGGTGAGCGCCACGGTCTCTTCATCGTTCATCGCCATGCGCTTGAAGGTCTCGCGCACGTCCTTGCCGCTGGCCACCGGATCGGGGTTGCCGTCGGGCCCTTGCGGGTTCACGTAGATCAGTCCCATCTGCACCGCGGCGAGCGGCGCTTCGAGGTCACGGGTGCCGCTGTATCGGCTGTTGGGCTTGTCGCTGGTGGCGAGCCACTCGCCCTCGCTGCCCCAGTAGATGTCCTCCTCAGGAGCGTAGATGTCCTCGCGGCCACCACCGAAGCCGAAGGTCTTGAAGCCCATCGATTCGAGGGCGACATTGCCGGCGAGGATGAAGAGGTCGGCCCAGCTGAGGCTGTTGCCGTACTTCTGCTTCACCGGCCACAGCAGGCGGCGCGCCTTGTCGAGGTTGCCGTTGTCGGGCCAGCTGTTCAGCGGGGCGAAGCGCTGGTTGCCGTTGCCGGCACCGCCACGGCCATCGGCCGTGCGGTAGGTGCCCGCCGCGTGCCAGGCCATGCGGATCATGAGGCCGCCGTAATGGCCCCAGTCGGCGGGCCACCACTCCTGCGAGTCGGTCATCACCTTGGTGAGGTCGGCTTTCACCGCCTTGAGGTCAAGCTTCTTGAAGGCCTCGCGATAGCTGAACTCGGGGTCCATCGGGTTGCTCACCGGCTGGTGCTGGTGCAGGATGCTCAGGTCGAGCTGCTCGGGCCACCAGTCCTTGTTGCGGCGGCCGCGGCCGGCCACCGGCAGGGCCTGTGCGCCGTGCATCACAGGGCATTTGCCTTCTGATTTGGGAGTGACGCCCTCGAGGTGGGCGTGATGGGGATGTTCGTGTGCCATGGTGTTCAGGAGTTGATCGAAGGAGCGCGAAGTTGCGACAGGAACAAAGCAGTTCCGCTGATGTTCGGCAGTCTTTCGCCTTTGCGCTTGAAAGCTGTTTCACCGAGCTGTTTCGTGCACGGCGTGTTTGCCAGGATGGGAGGACAGCCGTTACGCACGGGGATGCGCCGACCGCACTGCACCTAACTGGCGAGGAGCCATGCCTTGGCCTTGTCCACGTCATCGAAGTACGCGGTGGCAAAAGGCAGCTCTGGAGTCGAAGCCGTCATGATGCGGTCCACGCTCATGCGGTTGAAGTAGCTGGAAATGGTGAGGA
>WBZS01002507.1_pt1 | contig 11318 bp, 11 predicted proteins | sample 5204201 | NCBI WGS metagenome assembly WBZS01 (sample SAMN12344357, study PRJNA552823) | activated sludge metagenome | biome: Activated sludge suspended growth; feature: Nitrification reactor; material: Wastewater; isolation source: activated sludge from nitrification reactor of wastewater...
ATATAAATTAATTCTAATATATAGTGTATGTATCTTATAAAAAAAATTAAAAATATTTTATATATGTTCCTGTCTCTTATGGTTTATAATTTAAAGATATAAATTAATTTTGCCTGAAATAGGGGGCAATATGGATGTACAACAACTAAAACTTAAAAAGGGAAAAGAAGTCTCGCTGCAACGACAACATCCATGGGTATTCTCGGGTGCGCTGCAGTTTGTCCCCAAAAATATTGAAGACGGGGCATTGGTTGATGTATTCAGTTATGACCAAAAGTATTGCGGCACCGGACACTTTCAGGGAGGCGGTTCCATCGCAGTTCGTATCATTACTTTTGAAAAAACGGTGATCGATCAGGAATTCTGGAATAAAAAGATTCAAAATGCATTTCAGTACAGACAGGCCCTGGGATTGATCAATGCGGGTACGAATGCGTACCGTCTGATTCATGGAGAGGGTGATGGCGTGCCGGGTTTGATTGTGGATATATACAACCACATTGCGGTAATTCAGTGTCATTCGATCGGCGTACATCAAGCTTCGGATCTGATTGCCCACAGCATCAGCACTGTATTAGCGGATACAATAGATACTATTTATATACGCTGTCAGGATACTTTGCCTGAACAATACGGACTTCAGGTGACGGATCAGTTTGTGAAAGGCAGTACCGCCGAAGTTATTGTAAGTGAAAACCATATTCAATTCAAAATAAATATAGTGACGGGCCAAAAAACCGGTTTTTTTCTTGACCAAAGGGAAAACAGGATGCTGGTTGGTGATTTTGCAGCCGGGAAGACCGTATTAAATTGTTTTTGTTATACCGGTGGTTTTACATTGTATGCCCTGGTCAAGGGTGCTTCCAAGGTGGATTCTGTAGATATTTCAGGAAAGGCGGTAGATTTGATGGATGAAAATCTGACTTTGAACCAGTATTCGGGTAGCCATGGAAGCCATTGTGCCAATGTGATGCATTATCTGTCAGATGCCGAGGTGCCTGAATATGATATTGTCATTGTGGATCCGCCGGCATTTGCAAAAAGTCTGCACAAAAGGCATAATGCCGTTCAGGCTTACAAGCGGCTCAATGTAATGGCGTTAAAAAAAGTGAAACAAGGCGGATTTCTTTTTACGTTCTCTTGTTCACAAGTGGTGGGTACCCAACTCTTTTATGATACTATAGTCGCTGCGGGTATAGAAGCCGGTAAAAAGATCAGGGTTGTAAAATCGTTGAGTCAGGGTCCGGATCACCCTATCAATCTTTTCCATCCGGAGGGCCATTATCTCAAGGGGCTGGTATTGTATGTAGAATAAACTGTTTTTACAGCCTATATAACAGCACAACCATTACACTCAAAAAGAGTGTAAATAAATACAGCAAAGTATGCTTTTAGAACCAAGGCAGTTCATTTGGAGGAACCGGTTTGGGATTGATGCTTATCCGTACACTTTTCATGGACCATTCCGGTAACCCATTTAAGTCGGGTGACTAAAACGGTTTAAACAATAACGCCGTAAAGGTCATATTCTTCTGCTTCGGTGATTCTGACCATGGCAAAATCCCCTATATTCACTTTGTTGTCTTTTGCCAGCACCAACACTTCGTTGTCCACTTCGGGAGAATCGTATTCGGACCTGCCTACAAAATATTCACCTTCCCTGCGGTCAAAAAGCACTTTTAGTGTTTTTCCTATTCTGCTTTCGTTGTGGTCGAGAGAGATAGACTGCTGGATTTCCATGATTCGGTTGGCCCTTTCGGCTTTCAATTCCGCTGGAACGTCATCCTGCAAGAGGTAACCGGAAGTATCTTCTTCGTGTGAATACTGGAAGACCCCAACCCTGTCGAATTTCATTTCTTCCACAAAATCGCACAGGTCCTTAAACTCCTGGTCCGATTCGCCCGGGAAGCCAACCAGGAAGGTCGTTCTTATAGCAATATCCGGCACCACTGATCTGGCGTACGTAATCAGGTCGGCCTGTTCGCGGCGTGTTGTCTGTCGTTTCATTCTTTCGAGCACCGGGTCTGAAGCGTGCTGTAACGGTATATCCAGGTAATTACACACTTTAGGTTGTCTGGCCATGGTGTCAAAAATCTCCACCGGAAACTTACTCGGATATGCATAATGGAGTCTTATCCATTCAATGCCTTCCACTTCGCATAAGGCGTCCAGTAATTCCGGCAATGCCCGTTTTTTATATAAATCCAGGCCGTAGTATGTCAATTCCTGGGCAATCAATATCAGCTCTTTTACTCCGATGGAGGCAAAGTGGGTTGCTTCCCTGACCAGGTCTTTAATATCTCTTGAAATATGTTTGCCCCGCATCAGCGGAATGGCGCAAAAAGAGCACGTTCTGTTGCATCCTTCCGATATTTTCATGTAGGCAAAATGCATCGGCGTGGTCAGTGACCTTTCTCCGATCAGTTCATGTTTATAATCGGCATTGAGTCTGGCGAGCAAGGCGGGTATTTCCAGTGTCCCGAAATAAGCGTCTACTTCCGGAATCTCCTTTTCCAGGTCGTCTTTATATCGCTGAGACAGGCAGCCTGTGACATACAGTTTATCTATGCCTCCTTTTGATTTAATATCGGCGTATTCCACAATCGTATTGACTGACTCTTCCTTTGCGAGGTCAATAAAACCGCAGGTATTGATAATAATGATGTTGGCATCGTCATTCGAATCGTGGATGACGTCGTAATCATTGGCTTTAAGCTGCGTAATGATGTTTTCGGAATCCACCAGATTTTTTGAACAACCCAGGGTAATCACATTTACTTTATCCTGTCGAAGTGTTTTTGTCTTCATGCATTAATTTAATTACAAAAATAAGGGTTAAGCGGCATATATACGTACAGTTGCCAACGGCATTATTTTAGCCAACTGACCACTCTTTAAAATATTTAATAAAAATCTTTGCCAGGTTTTCGGCATCTGAAATGGCCCGATGGTGGATGCCTGTAAATTCAAACCCTTCCAGCTTGACTGCCTTTTTTAATCCCGGTTCGTCTTTCAGATTTTTTAGTGCGCGGTAAGCGGGCTTCAGGTTATAGTGGTGATCGAGCCACTCCGTATCGAGATGGTGTAGTTCACAGTCCTGCCACAGTTGCTGTTTGTCGTATTTACCCCATGAAATGAGTGTATAGCTTTCTTCACCGACGCCTATCCAATCCATATATTCCTGAATCACTGCAGGGAAGGTGCGGGATTTATCTATATCCGTCTGGGAAATGGACGTCAGTTTTTTACAGAAATCGGAAAGGACGGGGTTGACCGTTGGTTTAATGAACTTCATAAAGGTAGAATCGACTTCTCCATAATCATTGATCTTGACTGCACCAATTTCTATAATTTCATTGATGCCGTGCGGTGGTCTTCCCAACCAGCATGACGCTTCCAGATCAAAAATAATATAATTCATAGGTCCGGGTATTTTTTTAGTTAAACAATGTCCCAGCCCATGAGTTCTTCAAAGCCATAGTTGATCAATCTGTTGTGATAAAAATAAAGTAATCTGATGTCTTCGCAATATAAAAGACCTGCTTTATTTCGCCTGAGGACATCGGATGCATGGTAGATACCTAATTTAGACAAGCCTTCGCGGATGAGGTCGGGCACGTTGTGCCATGATTCTTCAGAAATTGTCAGGGTGCCTTTATCTGCCAGGCGCTGAATATGTTGGACCAATTGTGTGACTTTTTCTTCAAAAGTAACATAGTCCAGATTAAAAACTTTTTCGCGCTGGTTGACCAGATGGATGAGCCCCGATTCCTTAAACTCCTGGTAAATCAGATGGAAGGCCACAAAAGCCATCACATTGCTGGAAAGGATGACATTAAATTTTTTATACGAGCCGATGACGCTGTCGCCCAATATTCTGGCATATACCCCTTCCCTCTGGTTGTTGGAAACAAGCTGACCGTCGAATGTAAAATAATCTTTCAGGTCGACGACGTGGCCAAATTTATCGTAGCTGATTCCAGCTTCGTCCACTTTATTGCCAAACACATCCATCGGTTCGCCAAAAGACATGTACACTTCGGAAGATTTGGAATAAATATCTTTCAAAAACTTAAATATATTTTTGAGGGACGGTCCATTATTTCTGACCCTTTTGTATTTGTCTTTTCCTATTATTTGCAGGTGCTGGTCGATGAGGTGTCCGGCTTCCAGAACAAAATGGTATCCTATATTGAGTGGAACAATAAATACTTTTTTGTCTTCTGAGTTTTCGATGTGGCGTCGCTGGGCGTCAATCACTGAACTGATGAGTCCCAATTTCAGTTTGTCTTCCGTTTGTCCGCTTCTCGATCTGGTGCCACCCGGAAAAAACAGGCAATTGACGCCTTCAATGATGGAATATCCTGTCATTGACTTGAGGCATTCGAGGTAAATCGGGTTCTTTTTTCTTCTGTCGACGCGGAAGGCCCCCAATCTGTTGATAAAATAAGCGACAATTTCGACATTATATAAATTCAGGCCGGCGCCGTAGGAAAATGAGGGTAAACCTACATTGGCATCGATGGCATAGCCGACCATAATTGAATCCAGGTTGGAATAATGGGTTGGCAGAACTACTACCGTGCCTTTTTCAAACAGGGTTCGGATGAGTGGGATATTTCCCTTTACTTTGATCTTTTCCTGGAGGTGTTTTTTTGAGCCCCAGCGCCATACCCCTTTTGCAAAATAGCGGTTAAAAATTCTTTTAAAAAAAGAAGTAAGGAAGATGCGGGAAAAGAGGAATGTTTTAGGCATAAAATGTCCAACGATCTCCTGATTATATCTGTTTATTACTTTTTTTAGCAATTGTAATTCCACTTCGTATTTATCCTCTCTGGAAATGGAAGCATCCAGTTCGCCGGAAATAGATTTCCAGTACGCTTTTTCGTCGGGCGGATCCACTTTCCAGGGCGTCAGTTTCATACGCTGGTTTTCCATGTATGCTGTTTTGGAAATTAAATCGTGGAGGCTCTGGCCATGAGCGCTTACCAACTGATCCAAAACAAACGTATTGAGCCTTTCAATAAACTGGGCACGCTCCCGACTTTGGCGTGCTACCGGCCAATCGCTTACTTCTGGTATTAAATGCGGATATATCTGGTTCATAATGTATTGTCAGCGCCTGCTTCCTGCTTTTGATTCATGATCGTGGAGATGTAATGCAAAATATCTTCCCTTCCTTCCCTGGTTTCGGAGCTGGTAATAAATTGCCGGGGTAATTCATTCCAATTTTTCAGCAGTTCTTTTTTAATGCTTTGCACATTTGACTGAACCTGGGTTTTGCCTAACTTGTCGGCCTTGGTGAAAATGAGACAAAAAGGGACACCATTTTCACCACACCAGTCTATAAATTCGCTGTCGATCTTTTGCAATTCGTGTCGAGCATCGAGCAGGATAAAAGCCAGCATGAGCGTTTGCCTTTGCGACAGATAATTTTTGATCATTTTGCTAAATCCCGCCTTTTTTTCTTTGGACAAACGAGCATAACCATAGCCGGGTAAATCGACCAGGTACCAGGAGGTATTGATCTCAAAAAAGTTCAGTAACTGAGTTTTGCCGGGAGTCACGGAGACCTTTGCCAATCCTTTTTTATTGCAAAGCATATTAATCAGCGAAGATTTGCCTACATTTGATCTGCCGATAAATGCAAATTCGGGCTTGCCGTCGCCCGGACAAACGTTTACATTAGGAAAACTGGCAATAAATTCAACCTCTTTTATATTCATATCGGCACTCTTTTTGATATATTATAATTATAACTAATGAGTTATAATATAACAATCAATGCAATATACTAAAATACAAGCTTTTATATACTTAAAATGCCATGCAAATTAATTAAATAAAAGTTAAACAGGGTGCAATATTAACCTTTTTTAAGCCAATACTTCGTTAAACATTCAATTACTTGGCAATTTTTAGTATTAATTTTAACACATTTAAAAATAAACCGGATATGAAAAACCTGATTTTATTATTATTAATGTTTGGTGTCTTTTCAGGCGTACATGGTCAGATCGAATTTGGCATCAAAGCGGGAATCAGTTCTTATGACCTTGCCAAGGACGGAATCCTCATTAACGACGGGAATCAAAACATCAAATGGAATATCAGCAATGCCGGATACGGGCATCATTTTGGGATCTATACCCGATTGAGTGCGCTGGGTATTTTTCTTGAACCTTCCATGCTGTTCAACTCCAATACAGTTACGTATGATATTACCACGTATGGGGAATCGGGGGTATTCAATACCATTAAAAATGAAAAATATAACCATCTGGATATACCTGTAGTTGCGGGATTCAAGCTGGGTGTGCTTCGGTTTCAGGGTGGTGTTGTAGGTCATTTATTCATCAATAGTATTTCAGATGTCGTCGATATCAAGGGGTATGAACAGCGGTTTAAGCGCGCCTCGTACGGATGGCAGGCGGGCACCGGACTGGACATCTGGAAATTCAGACTGGATCTGATGTATGAAGGGAATCTGGACAAATTTGGTGACCATATCACTATCGGAGGACACAACTATGCCTTTGCAGAAACACCCGGAAGGATATTGCTCACGCTGGGCTACAAGTTTTAAGCTCCTGAAAGTTTAAGAAAAGGAGATCCTCAAAATCAAATACACATCGTAATTCAAAATAAAGAATGCCGCGTCAGGCCGTTGAGGAAGGGTTAAGATAAAATACGACAAGCCCTACCCTACAGCCGGTTTATCTGATGCTAATCAAAAAGCCCTTGTGTGATTCGGGGTATCGATTAAATTATCGCTGGTTTACGAAATAAACAGACCCCCATACTAACGTGTGGAGGTCTGTTTTTTTTAGTCTCTCTCCCGGGGTTCAAAAAAATAATTCGGGTTAATCGGCTGTATTTATACAGAACCAGCGGAATATAAGACTAATTAAGCGTAAAACACATATTGGAATTCAAAAAAGTTCAAAACGCTTAATGAAGCAACTTGTTTGCTTTTCGCTCTTTCATCAATTTGACGGATTCGATAATTACCGGCAAATCGATGATAGCAAATAGCAAAAGATTCCTTATTCAGTTCATTTTAGCTTTTTCTGCAGGGTGGAAATCAGCCATAACATCTTCAGATTTTTTCTTCCATTCTGATGCTATTTTACCGGTTTCTTCCTTCAATGCTTCCATTTTGCGATTTACCTCATTCACTGTATCTTTGACTTTTGCATTTACTTCATCCGTAAAGTCGGTCGCTTTTTTTGTAAGTTTACTTCGGGTGACGCTGCCTTTGTCCGGTGCAAATAAAATGCCCAAAATAGTGCCTGCTGCCATTGCTGCCAGGATGCCCATGATTACTTTTCCAATTCTCATCTTAATATATTTAAATGTGAATAAATAAATCCGAATAATAAAAAATGCACTTCAAATCTTAGCCCTGAATCAGCTATCCTATTGTTCATAAGGAAAGCTCCACATTGATATTTTACGTGCATTTTTTATGCGTTGTAAAAGTGCAGGCATATGTATGATTTACGCAATGATCAAAGTCATTAAAAAACATGATTAACATTGGCGGTGGCCGGAATGCATTATGGAATGGCGGGAGTGGCGGGTTAAAAAGCCAAAACAGCGTTTAGAAATGGGGCTACATCCATAACAAAAACGGGAGTTGGGGTTTAAAAGCCCAGGAGTATGGGTTATGCTTAACGATGGTTGTATATTGGGGTTTGGGGTTTATTTGGCGGTCTTTGTCGGTGGCGAGAGAGTAAAACCTTTTGTTTTTTTGCAGCAGGCGTTGTGATCTTTATTCCTGCGGGTGTGCTTCTTCGCATGATGAAACGACGGTTAACGCCCTGTACTTCTTCATACTCCAGGGTGTTGTCTACCACGTCGAGGACGGACATGAAGAGCAGGCGTGCGGGCTCGTAGATGTCACTTTCGCGCCATACCCGGACGATGATCATGGTCCATGGTGTGGGTGCTGCATTGGACATTGGCAGGGTGTGGATGCTGTATTGTTCCTTATCTGAGCGGTTGCAGGTGATAGACAGGGCGGGTTCATAAAGGGCGGTGTGGGCGTCAAAATCGAGGTGGAGGTAGCCGATGCTGACGGTTTTTTTGTCGCCGCTTTTGGCTTTTTCCCAAAGGATGCTTCGGTTCAGTTTAAAGCCATTCGGGGCGGCGGTGTGCTGGATGAGGGTTTCTTTGTAGTGTTTTGTTTTTTTGGAAAATATGTTTAGTCTGCGAAATGCCAGTTGTGATTCGGGGTTTTTAAGGCCGTTGTTGAGTTGTTTCAAGCCTTTGGGCTGGGTGTCGTCGGCACGCAGGGTGCTGATGATTGCAGACATGACCTCCGGTGGGTAGTTGTGGTTGGTGTAGCCTTTGGTGAAAGCCATCAGAGCCTGGCGGAATAGCTGGCCGGCGCGGGATGCCACTGCAAATTCGGACTGGTTTTTACGGGTTTCTTCGTATTGGGGGGCGGTGCGCATTTTGTGGAGGTCGACTGCTCCAATAGAACGTAGTACCCTTTTACCGTGTAAGATGTAACTGACTTTATCGCCCAGTTTTCCGTGAAATTTTATAATGCTTTTATTCTTTGCCATGATTTTTTTAGTTTTTACATATTCGAATAACGAAGGGATTGGAGAAATGCGTGTGTGATAAGGGGATTTTAACATTTTTGGGGAGAGAGGTAATGGGTGTTTTAATTTTATTTTGAGGACTTTTGGTTTGTGCATTTTTTTGATTATGGAATGTTTAGGGTTAAACATTTGAGCTTTTGTTAGTCTTTCGCCTCGAGCCGGCTGGGCTCACACTTTTTTTCTGCAGCAAAAAAAAGTGTGCAAAAAATGCCGCCGCTGTTTTGTCTTCTTAACGCTTACAAGTCACTTCCCGACGGAAACAAAAAAAACTCGCCTTTTGCTTCCGTTCTTTTATTATTCTTACCAATTACTATAGATTTGTTCTTCGATAATTCATTCTTTTGGCTCATACAGTTTTTTGTTCGCTCCGTCTCCAGTGACTTGTAAGCTAAAGACAAAAAGGCGGACGATACACCTTCATTTAAATAATTATTTTCAACCTAATATTACTATATCTTTTAGAAAGATAATAAAGAAGTACTGCGGCCTTGATGTAGTTTTGGCTCAAGCAGTTTTGCCTGCTGGTCGATTTTATTCCATGATTTTTTAACGGCAAATATATTAAGGCCGGCAGGAACGTTTGGATTACCTTTAAAAATTAAAGATGCAGTATGTTTTAAAGGCATTTAAATTAATGAATATTAATATATAATAAAGTTATTGTTTGAACTCTATTGTCGTTATCAAGGGTGCAATTGGAGAGGGTTTATTCATAAAGTATCTATAGGGATGACGGGGCTTATCCAGGGCTTATCTATAAGGATGGGTCGGCACAACGTCGGGACAACGTCGGGACAACCCTATCTAATGTCTCGTCTTAAAATAGCTACACAGGTTAATTAAATAATCCTAAAATAACTTTACTCTGTACAAAAATAATCCTAAAATAACTTTACTCAACATATTTTGACAATTTTTATAAAAGTTTTATTTTTGTTTTACTACTTGGCACTTCATATGACAACTTTGGACGGGAGACATTGTGAAGCGATCCATTCAAAGGGAAGGGCTTCTAGTCCTTTCTTTTGAAAAATATTGATTATAATTTTTCCATTTCCTTGTCATAGGTGTTGATGCTAAATGTGCTTCATCAGGTGTCAGGTAGTTGCAACTTAAATGTGGCCGCATCTCATTATATTTGTTTATGGCTTTTTTTACTTTTTCTAATGTTTGATTAAATCCAAGTTGCGTCGGACTTAGGTTAAACTCATTTTTTATAATGCCATTTACCCGTTCTGCTACAGCATTTTCGTACGGATCTCCATTTTGTGTCATACTAACTGATATTTTATTTTCCATTAGAAGTTTAATATATACCTGCGAACAATATTGTGAGCCGCGATCGGAATGATGAATCAGTGAATTACTGTATATTCTTTTGCTTATTGCCATTTTCAACGCTTCTATACAACCTTCTGTCATTAGATCCGTTCTTAAGCTAAATCCCATAATTTTTTTTGAGAACGCATCTGTCACCAGACTTAAGTAGGCCCAATCTTGATTCAATTTAATGTACGTGATGTCACTTACCCACACTTGTTCTGGCCTGCTGATTTTAACTCCCTGGATGAGATTTTGATATTTTTTCATCCAATGTTTAGAATTAGTGGTAATTGCTTTCCGTTTACGTTGTCTTATTAATAACTTATTGTTAGCCAATATGTTAAACAATCCATCTCTACCTATTTTAATACCATGGGTTTCGAGCTTTGGAGTAAGCATATGGTGCAATTTTCGTGTGCCTACCATTGGTAAATCATTCCTGATTTCATGCACATAATGCAACACAATGTCGTTGAAAAGTACGGATTGATCTAGTCTTGCATGATAATCGTAATAGGCGCGTCTAGTTCTGCCAAACAGTCCACAAATGTATTCAATGCCTAACTTGGGATACATTTGTTTTATTTGCGCGGCTGCTTGGCCCCAAACTTTTTTCTGATATTGATTTTATATTTATCTTCAGCTATATCTATAAGCGTGTTGAGCGCTTCTAGTTTCTGTTCGGCTAACTTTAATGCTGATTTTATATCTTCCAATGTTGGTTCCTCATTCTTTTTTGGTTCTTGTGCCTTCATTTCACTTTTTAATATGCAAATATCAGCATTTTCCTCTTTGGAAAGATTAACCCAAGTCCTGATAGATATAATGCTCTTTACATTGAATGATATCTTGGCTTCTCTATAGTCCATCTGGTTAGTTTTGATAGCTGCTACAACCTGCCTTTTTAATGTATTTGAATACACTCGCCTTTTTGTAGCATGATATTCATCTGATCCATATTTTAACATCCAGTCATCTATTGTTCCTTTGGGAAGACAATATTTTTTTATAGCATTTTGTCTTGGAAGACCAGATTCTATCTCTTTTACAATTTGCTTAATTAAACTCTTATCATAGAGTTTGCCAACTTTTAAACTATTTCTATTCTCAATTTGATCAATTTTGATACGCATAATTAATAAAATTGTGTGCAGTTTTTTTAGGACGGGTCATAAGGGGTTGATTTAGTGCGAATTATGAATATAGGTGAAATGAAGATTTTGGGGGTATTTAACTTTAGATATTACTTGTTTCTAATCATGGCTTATTTAGGGTTAATCATTTGATCTTTAGTTATTCTCCGCTCGAGCCGCTCAGGCTCACACTTTTTTGCCCCCCATCCGCAGACGCGGTGCCTTCACTTGACGCATTGTCATGCGTCAT
>WBZS01002508.1_pt1 | contig 11316 bp, 9 predicted proteins | sample 5204201 | NCBI WGS metagenome assembly WBZS01 (sample SAMN12344357, study PRJNA552823) | activated sludge metagenome | biome: Activated sludge suspended growth; feature: Nitrification reactor; material: Wastewater; isolation source: activated sludge from nitrification reactor of wastewater treatment...
TCGAAAACCCTCAAGAGAGCAACAACCCCAACAAAAAAAGGTCATACATCTCAAAGAAACGCCCACCCCCCACAACAGGAGATGAACGAGGACACACAAAACTGTTGACAACAGAAATGTGCAAAAAATACAGACAACCCACCACCCCCAAAAAGGCAGCAAGCCATCCAACTGGCATTGACCTAAGCACGCTGTTGAGTTCTCAAACTTCCGACGCACACCGGGCGGCCGAATCATTCTCGACCCCCGCGGGGCAACCTCGATTACTTTAGTGAGCCCGTTTCGCCGAGTCAAATCGGCTGTCGGGGCCCTCGGTGAACCGAGGTGAAGCGGAGCCCACGAGGGGCTGCTTCAGTGGATTGGCCTTCGGTTCGGCCGGCTTGAAGCAGTTGCTTCGCTCCGTCCCGCTCACCGGAAGGCTTGGTATACGTTACAGGGCCGCTCACGAGCACGCAAATCCCCTACCCACCGCTGCGGCAGGGCGGCGTCCGCACCCTCAGCGCACGATGCGCACCGCGCCCACGGTGCGGCGTCCGCGGCGCGTCACGACCCACTCGCCGGCCAGGAGGTCGGCGTCGGTCAGGTCCGCCTCGGCGTCGTTGACCTTCACGTTGTTCACGTAGGCCCCGCCCTCGTCGATGGCGCGCCGGGCCGCAGAGCGGCTGGGCACCACACCGGAGGCCACAAGGGCGTCCACCACGGACGGCAGCGCCTGCCCGCGCGGCAGGTCCACTGCCCCCAGCTCGCGGCCCACCGCCGCCAACGTGCGGGCATCCAGGTCGCGCAGTTCGGAGCGGCCGAACAGCGCCGCCGCCGCCCGCTCGGCCGCCTGGCGCTCGGCCGTTGAGTGGACCAGATCCGTGATGTCGTCGGCGAGCGCCCGCTGCGCCGCGCGGCGGAAGGGCTCGGCGGCGGTTTGGGACTCCAGGTCGGCGATCTCCTCGGCGCTGCGCTCGCTGAACACCTTGAGGTAGGTGATCACCATCGCGTCCTCGGCGTTCAGGAAGTACTGGTGGAACGCGTACGGGCTGGTCAGCTCTGGGTCGAGCCACACCGTGCCCGACTCGGTCTTGCCGAACTTCGTGCCGTCGGCCTTCGTCAGCAACGGCGTCGCCAGCGCGTGCACGCGCGCCCCCTCGGAGCGCCGGATCAGGTCGACGCCCGCGGTCAGGTTGCCCCACTGGTCCGACCCTCCGGTCTGCAGCGTGCAGCCGTAGGTGCGGAACAGTTCGCGGTAATCGAGCGACTGCAGGAGCACGTAGCTGAACTCGGTGTAGCTGATGCCCGAATCCAGGCGCGAACGCACCACGTCGCGGTCGAGCATGCGGTTGACCGAGAAGTGCTTGCCGACGTCGCGCAGGAAGTCCAGGGTGGACAGGCCCGCCGTCCAGTCGAGGTTGTTGACGAGCTTCGCCCCGCGGGGGCCGTCCAGGTCGATCAGCCGGCCCACCTGGGCGCGGATCCGCTCCACCCACCCGGCCACGAGGTCGGCGTCGTTCATGACCCGCTCGCCGGCCTGCTTGGGGTCGCCGATCAGGCCCGTCGAACCGCCGACCAGCAGGATCGGCTGGTGCCCCGCCCTCTGCAGGGCGCGCTGGGGCATCAGCTGCACCAGGTTGCCCATGTGGATGCTCGGCGCGGTCGGATCGAAGCCCACGTACGCGGTGACCGGGCCGGCGTCCAGGTGCGCCGAGAGCGCGTCCAGGTCGGTCGCGTGCGCGATCAGCCCGCGACGGCTCAGTTCAGTCAGGACGGAGTTCACGGGCAGTCAGGCTACCGTGCCCACTCCCGGCCGGACTCCAGGGCCCGCAACACCTCGTCCAGTTGCTCGGCCACCCGGACGTGCGCCGTGCCGCCGCGGCCGTCCCGGGCCGCGATCGACCCCTCGACCACCAGGACGTCCAGCACCTCGGCGTCCAGGCGTCCATCGATGAGTGGCAGGTCCGACGCCGTGAGCTGCGGCAGGTCGATGCCGCGGGCCTCGCAGTACCGGACGGCCGCCCCGGCGACCTCGTGCGCCTGCGCGAACGGGACGCGGCGCCGCACCAGCCAGTCGGCGACGTCCGTGGCCAGGGAGAAGCCCTGCGGCGCCCGCTCGGCGAGCCGGTCGGGGTGGAACGCCAGCGTGGCGATCATGCCGGCCACGGCGGGCAGCAGGACGCGCAGCTGGTCGAGGGAGTCGAAAACCGGCTCCTTGTCCTCCTGCAGGTCGCGGTTGTAGGCCAGTGGCAGTCCCTTGAGCGTCGCGAGCAGCCCGGCCAGGTTGCCGATCAGGCGTCCGGCCTTGCCACGGGCCAGCTCGGCCACGTCGGGGTTCTTCTTCTGGGGCATGATCGAGGAGCCGGTCGACCAGGCGTCATCGAGGGTCACGAAGCCGAACTCGACCGTGCTCCAGAGGATGATCTCCTCGCTGATGCGGGACAGATCCACCCCCACCTGCGCGAGCACGAACGCCGCCTCGGCCACGACGTCGCGCGCGGCCGTGCCGTCGATCGAGTTGGCGACACTGCCCGCGAAGCCCAGTTCGGCGGCGACGAACTCCGGGTCGAGCCCCAGCGAGGTCCCCGCCAGCGCCGCGGACCCGTACGGCGACAGCGCCAGGCGGGCGTCCAGGTCGCGGAACCGGTCGACGTCGCGCAGCAGCGGCCAGGCGTGGGCGAGCAGGTGGTGGGACAGTAGCACGGGCTGGGCCGACTGCAGGTGCGTGCGCCCCGGCATCGGGACGCCGAGGTGACGCTCCGCCTGGCCGTGCAGCGCCTCGACCACCGCGAGCACCCCCGCGGCGGTGTGCCGGATCTCCTCGCGCAGGTACAGCCGCACCAACGTGGCGATCTGGTCGTTGCGCGACCGCCCGGCGCGCAGGCGTCCGCCCAGCTCGGGCCCCACGCGCTCCATCAGGCCGCGTTCGAGGGCGCCATGGACGTCCTCGTCGGTGTCGGCCGGACCGAACGCCCCGGACGCCACGTCGGCGCCCAGCGCGTCGAGCCCCGCCAGCATGGCGTCCAGCTCGTCGTCGGTGAGCAGACCCGCACGGGCGAGCGCCCGCGCGTGGGCGCGGGAGCCGTCCAGGTCGTGGCGCGCCAGCCGCCAATCGAAGTGCGTCGAGCGGCTGAGCGCGAACATCGCCTCGGCCGGACCCCCGGCGAACCGGCCGCCCCACAGCCGTCCCTCGCCGCCCCCGGTGGCTGCCCCGGCGTCGTTCATAAGCCGCTCTCCTTCTCCCTGGCGCCCACGGCGAGCAGGTGTTCGGCCACGTCGGCGCCCCCTTCGGGGTCGCGCGTGACGATGAGGATCGAATCGTCCCCGGCGATGGTACCGAGGACACTGACCAGCCCGGCCCGGTCGATCGCGGACGCCAGGAACTGCGCCGCGCCGGGCGGCGTCTTGGCCACCACCAGGTTCGCGGACGCCTCCGCCGACAGCAGCAGCTCGCCGAGCAGCCTGCCCAGCCGGGCGTGCGCGCGTCCGGCGTCCGCGGCCTCCACGTCGCGAACCGCGTAGGCCAGCCCCCCGGACGCCGCCCGGACGCGGACGGCGCCGACATCGACGAGGTCCTTGCTGAGCGTGCCCTGGCTGACCGCGAACCCCTCGGACGCCAGCAGCTCGGCCAACTCGGTCTGCGACCGGATCTGGCTGCGCGTGAGCAGTTCCACGATCCGCCCCTGACGGGCCGCCTTGGTGCCCGGCGCCGACCGCTCGCTCACGTGCCGGCCGCCACCAGCGCCGGCAGGGCGTCGAGGAACGGCTCCAGCTGGTCTTGGGTGATCACCAGGGGCGGCGCCAGCCGCAGGACGTCCGGACGCGGAGCGTTGACGATGATGCCGGACGCCAGCGCGGCGGCCGCCACGTCGCGGGCGTTCGGCTGGGCCAGCACGACCCCCCGCAGCAACCCGCGGCCCCGGACGCCGGCCACCTGCGGCAGCCCCAGGCTTTCGATCGAGGCGGCGAGCCAGTCGCCCACGGCGTTGGCGTGCTGGAGCAACCCGTCGGACTCGATCACGTCGAGCACCTCGAGCGCCGCCCGCGACGCCAGCGGGTTGCCGCCGAAGGTCGACCCGTGGTGCCCGGGCTGCAACAGCTCGGCCGCGTCGCCGAGCGCCACGCACGCCCCCACCGGGACGCCGCCGCCCAGGCCCTTGGCCAGCGTGACGACGTCGCCGACGACGCCCTCGGCCTGGCTGTCGAGCCAGCGCCCGCACCGGGCGACGCCGGTCTGTACTTCGTCCAGCCAGAGCAGGGCCCCGGCGTCCGAGCACAGCTCCCTGACCCGGGTGAGCCACCCGGACGGCGGCACGACGACGCCGCTCTCGCCCTGGATCGTCTCGACCACGACGGCGGCGACGGTGTCGTCCAGCTCGGCGGCTAGGGCGTCGGCGTCCCCATAGGGCACCCAGGTGACGTTGCCGGGCAGCGGCGCGAACGGCTCGCGGTAGGCGGCGGTGGCGGTGAGCGAGAGGGCCCCCAGCGAGCGGCCGTGGAACGAGCCCTCCATGGCGATCAGGCGGGGGCGTCCGGTGCGGCGGGTCACCTTCAGGGCGGCCTCGTTGGCTTCGGTGCCCGAGTTGGTGAGGAACACGCGGGCGGGCAACCCGGAGTCGCCGGCCACCAGGGCGTCCAGCCGCTCGGCGAGCGCCACCTGCTGCGGCGAGGTGAACAGGTTGGAGATGTGCATCAGGTGGGCCGCCTGGTCGGCCAGCGCGGAGACCAGGCGAGGGTGCGCGTGCCCCAGCGAGTTGACGGCGATACCGGCCAGGAGGTCGAGGTAGCGGTTGCCGTCGGCGTCCCAGACGTGGGGGCCCTCCCCCCGGACCAGCACGCGCGGGGGCGTCCCGAAGGTCCGCATGAGCGCGGCGTCGTAGCGGCCCAAGATCTGTTGCTGGCTCATGATGGCACCACCATCGTGCCGACGCCCTCGTCGGTGAAGATCTCGAGCAGCAGCGAGTGGGGTTGGCGGCCGTCCACGATCGTGGCCAGCGGCACGCCGCCCTCCACGGCGGCCAGGCAGGCCTCCATCTTCGGGATCATGCCGGCCGACAGGCTGGGCAGCAGTCTGCGCAACTCGTCGGTGGTGATCCAGGCAATGATCTCCTCGGTGCGGGGCCAGTCGGCGTAGAGGCCCTCGACGTCTGTGAGCACGAGGAGTCGACCAGCGCCCAGCGCCACGGCCAGCGCGGCGGCGGCGGTGTCCGCGTTCACGTTGTGCACGTCGCCCTCGGCGTCCGGAGCGACGGTGGCGACGACGGGGATGCGCCCGGCAGCGATCAGGTCGACGATGGCGTCGGTGTTGACGTCGACCACGTCGCCGACCAGCCCGAGGTCGACGTGCTCGCCGTCGATGACGGTCCCACGGCGCTGCGCGGTGAACAGGCTGGCGTCCTCCCCGGACATGCCGACCGCCAGCGGCCCGTGCGCGTTCAGCAGCCCCACCAGTTCGCGCCCCACCTGACCTACCAACACCATGCGGACGACCTCCATCGCCTCGGGTGACGTGACGCGCAGGCCGCCCTTGAACTCGCTCCTGATGCCTAGGCGTCCGAGCATCGCGTTGATCTGCGGGCCGCCGCCGTGCACCACGACCGGCTTCACCCCGCAACGGCGCAGGAAGACGACGTCCTCGACGAACGCGCGCTTGAGCGCGTCGCTGGTCATGGCGTTGCCGCCGTACTTGATGACGACCGTACGACCGGCGTACTTCTCCAGCCACGGCAGGGCCTCGATCAGGACGCCTGCCTTGGCGTACGCCGCCGACTGGACGGCTGCGGCCCGGGTCTGGGTGGGGGTCATGAGCTGTACTCCGCGTTCTCCTTGACGTACTCGTACGTCAGGTCGTTGGTCCAGATGGTGGCGTCGGCGTCGCCCGCGGCGAGGTCGACGACGACCTCGACGTCGCGCTGGCTGAGGTCGACGAGCGACCGGTCCTCGCCGAGGGCGCCCTCGCGGAACACGGTGACGCCGTTGAACGCGACGCTCACCCGTTCCGGGTCGAAGGCGGCCGACGAGGTGCCCGCGGCCGCCAGCACGCGGCCCCAGTTGGGGTCGTTGCCGAACACCGCGCACTTGAACAGGTTCGAGCGGGCGATGCAACGGGCGACGTCGAGGGCGTCCGCCACGCCGGCCGCCCGTTGCACCGTGACGGCGATGTCGTGGCCGGCCCCCTCGGCGTCCGTGATCAGCTGCTTGGCCAGCGACGCGCACACCGACGTGAGCGCCTCGGTGAACTCGCCGAGGTAAGGCGTGTGACCGGACGCCCCGCTGGCCAGCAGCAGGACGGTGTCGTTGGTGGACATGCAGCCGTCGGAGTCCGTGCGGTCGAACGTGAGGCTGGTGGCCTCGCGAAGGGCATCGTCCGCCTCCTGGGGGGTCAGGACGGCGTCCGTGGTGATCACGACGAGCATCGTGGCCAGGGCGGGCGCGAGCATGCCGGCGCCCTTGGCCATGCCGCCGATCGCCCAGCCGTCCGACGAGAGCACGACGGCCTGCTTGCTGACCGTGTCGGTGGTCATGATCGCCTCGGCTGCGTCCTCGCCGCCCTCGTCCGACAGCGCGGACGCCGCCGCGGCGATGCCTTGGCGCACGGCGTCCATCGGCAGGCGGACGCCGATCAGGCCGGTCGAGCAGACTGCGACGCGTCCGGGCGGCACGCCGAGGGCGGACGCCGTGGCGCCGGCCATGTCGACGGCGTCCGCGAAGCCCGCCGGACCCGTGCAGGCGTTGGCGCCGCCGGAGTTGAGGACGACGGCGTCCAGCTCGCCGCCGGCCAGGGTGGCGGCGGACCAGACCACGGGGGCGGCCTGGAACTTGTTGGACGTGAAGACGCCGGCGGCGACGCGACTCGGCCCGGTGTTGACGACCAGGGCGAGGTCGCGGCGCCCGGACGCCTTGATGCCGGCGGCGACTCCGGCCGCGCTGAACCCCTTGGCAACGGTGACGCTCACGGCGCGACCCCCATCGTGGTCAGGCCCAGGGTCTCGGGCAGGCCGAGGGCGATGTTCATGGACTGCAGGGCGCCGCCCGCGGTGCCCTTGGTGAGGTTGTCGAGCGCGGCGACGACGACCAGGCGGCCGGCGGCGGCGTCCACGGCCACCTGCACGTGGACGTGGTTGCTGCCGACCACCGACTGCGTCTGCGGCCACAGCCCCTCGGGCAGGACGTGGACGAACGGCTCTTCGGCGTACGCGTCCGCGTAGGCGGCGCGGACGGCGGCGGCGTCGGCTTCTCCGTCAGCGAGCGGGGCGGTGACCGTCGCCAGGATGCCGCGCGGCATGGGCACGAGCACGGGCGTGAACGACAGGGTCGGGGCGTCGGCCCCGAGGAGGCGGAGATTCTGCAGCACCTCGGGGACGTGACGGTGGACGCCGCCGACGCCGTACGCGGACGCCGACCCCATCAGCTCGGAGCCCAGCAGGTGGGGCTTGAGGGACTTGCCCGCCCCGGACGGACCGGTGGCGGCGACGACGACGACGTCGGATCCGTCGACCAGCCCATGCGTCAGGGCCGGGGCCAGGGCCAGCGTGATCGTGGTGGGGAAGCAGCCAGGGACGGCGATGCGGTTTGCCTGGGCCAGCACCGCGCGCTGGCCCGGGAGTTCGGGCAGCCCATACGGCCACGTACCGGCGTGGGGGGTGCCGTAGAAGCGCTGCCACTCGTCGGCGTCGCTGAGGCGGAAGTCGGCGCCGGAGTCGATCACCAGCACGTCCTCGCCCAGTTGGGCGGCGACCTCGGCGGACGCCCCGTGCGGCAGCGCCAGGAACACCACGTCGTGCCCGGCCAGCGCCTCGGCGGTGGTGTCGGCGACCACGCGGTGTGCCAGCGGGGTGAGGTGCTGGTGGTGCTCGATCAAGCGCGTGCCCGCGGACGTCTTGGCCGTGAGTGCGCCGACCTCGATGTCGTCGCGGCCGAGCAGCAGCCGCAGGATCTCTCCCCCGGCGTAGCCTGTGCACCCAGCGACCGCGATCTTCGTCGTCATGCGCATGATTATGCGCCAGGAGTAATAGGTATTCCAACCGCGCTGGGGCGGCGTCTCACGTGGTGGTCGTCGTCGCCCCTCAAGGTCGCGGCTCAGACCCCGACCAGCGTGGCGCTGTCGTCCCACAGTCGGCGCGCCAGGTCGGCGTCCAGGGCCAGAGGGTTGGGCCGTTTCGGGGCACGCTTGACGTAGTAGAGGCCGGGTTGCCAGTCCTGCGCCGGCGTGGCTTCGGCGAGCCACACGAGCGTGTCGGCGCCGGCTTCGGGGCTGATCATGAGCGCCTTGCCCAACCTGGAGGAGTAGAACCAGCGGGTGAGGCGTCCGGCGTCCGCGCCGAAGTTGGTGGCGACGACACCCGGGTGGAACGCGGCGGCGGAGACGCCCGCGGCGCCGTGGCGCCGGTGCAGTTCGCGCGTGAACAGCACGTTCGCGAGCTTCGCTTGGGAGTAGGCCCGCCACCCGGACCAGTGGGCGCCCAGGCCGGGGTCTTCGAGGTCGAGGCGTCCCTGGAAGGACGCGTCGCTGGACGTGTTGATCACCGTGGCACGGCTGGATCGCAGCGTGTCGAGCAGCAGCACCGTCAGCAGGAACGGCGCCAGATGGTTCACCTGGAACGTGAGCTCGTGGCCGTCCACGGTCGTCTCGCGGCTCCCGAACGTGCCGCCGGCGTTGTTGGCCAACACGTCGATGCGCTCGTGCTCGGACGCCAGCGCCCCGGCCAGGTCGCGCACCTCGTCGAGGCGGGAGAAGTCGACGACGTAGGTGGCCGCCCCCGTGTCGCGCTGGACGGCGTCGAGCTTGGACGCCGTGCGTCCCACCAGCGCGAGCCGGTGGCCGTCCGCGGCGAGGCGGCGCGCGGCGGCCGCGCCGATTCCGTCGCTGGCGCCGGTGAGGACGATGGTGCGCGCGTCTGGGCTCATGGGCCCCAGCCTAGGGGGGCCGGCGGCCCTACTCGCCCTCCCCCAACCCGAGGGCGGCGCGGTTCCGAGCGACCCAGGCCGGCTCGTCGCCGTAGCGCTGAGTGGAGATCAGGCGTCCGGCGGCGGAGTCGTCGACCAGCTGCGCCAGCCGCCGGTCGCGCGTGGCCTGCTGCTTGGCGCCGTTCACCCAGTGCAGGGCGATGCGTCGGTAGGTGGCCGGGGCGGCGTCCCACCAGGCCTGTGCCCTCGGGTTCGCGGCCAGCACAGCGGCGTGCTCGGGCGTGAACTGCTCCTCGGCGACCTCGTAGGTGTAGATGCCGGTCCGCCCGGTGGAGCGGGCCTCGAACGCGGCGACGCCGGCGGGCGTCATCAGCCCCTCGGCCGTGAGGCGTTCGACATGCGCGACGTTGACGTTGCTCCAGGTGGACCCCTTCTTCCGCGGCGTCCAGCGCTGGCGGGTGACGTCGACGTCGATGCGTTGGGCGACGGAGTCGATCCAGCCGAAGCACAGGGCCTGGGGCACGGCGTCCGCCCAGGTCAGTCCGCGCGGAGTGACGTGCTTCTTCGCCAGGCCCATCCACAGCTCGGACGCCGTGGCGTGGTTCGCCTCCAGCCAGGCGCGAAACTCCGCGGCGTCGGCGAAGAACAGCGCGGGACGTTCGGGGGTGCCACCGGGGCGTCCGATCATGGACGCCAAGCCTGCCGCACCACAGACCCTCAGTCGAGCCGGCTGAAGTCGATCGTGTGGACGAGGAGCTCGCCGGCCTCGTCGCACTCGTCCAGGTCGACCCAGGCGTCGATGGCCCAGTCGTGGTTGCCCTCTGGGTCGGCGATGATCTGGCGCACCTTCCAGGTGCGGCCCCGCTCGGTGACCACGAACAGCGCCGGCCCGCGCGCGGGCGCGTCCGTGCCGATGGCGTCGTGCTCGTCCCAGTAGTCGCCCAGCGCTTCGTGCCAGCGGCCGCGGGTCATCACGACCTCGCCGCCGGTCTCGAGCGTGGCGAGGGAGTCCACGTCGTCGGACGCCGCCAGCTCGACCCGGCGCCACAGCGCGTTGCGGACCAGCACCCGGAACGCCCGCTCGTTGCCCGTGACCGGACGCTGCGGGGGCGGCGGGGCGTCGTCCGGGGCCAGCTGCTGCCCGGCGAGCCCGGCCAGCTTCGTCCACTCGTCCAGCAGCGAGGAGTCGACCAGCCGCGTCACCTCGCCGAGCCAGGCGATCAGGTCGGCCAGTTCATCGGTGCGGGACGCCTCGGGCACGGTCTGGCGCAGCGCGCGCCAGGCGTCCGAGAGGTAGCGCAGCAGCAACCCCTCGGAGCGTTGGACCTTGTAGTGGGCCACATACTCGCCAAACGTCATGCCCTGGGCGTACATGTCGCGCACGATCGCTTTGGGGACGACCGGCGTCTCGTTCAACCACGGGTGGGTGAGCGCGAACGTGCGGTAGAGCGCTTCGAGCCGCTCGGCCAGCGGTTGGGGCCAGGTGACCTCCTCCAGCGCCGTCATACGCTCGTCGTACTCGACGCCGTCGGCCTTCAGCTCGGCGACGGCCTCGCCTCGGGCCCGGAACTGCTGGGCCAACAAGATCGTCATCGGGTTCTCCAGCGTCGCCTCGATCACGCTGACCACGTCGAGGGCGTAGTCGGGGGCGTCCGGGTCGAGGGTCTCGATGACGGCAACGGCGAACGCCGAGAGCGGCTGGTTCAGGGCGAAGTCGCGCTGCAGATCCACGGCGAGGCCGTGGCGGCGTCCGCCCTCGGTGGGAACGTCCAGGCGCGTGACCACGCCGGCACGCAGCAGCGAGCGCCCGATCTGCGCGGCCCGCTTCAGCATCGCCCCGCGCACAGCCCGGTCGGTGGTGCACGAGTCGACGAGCCGGGCCAGGGCCACGCCGGTGTCCTCGTCGCGCTGCAACAGGTTGAGCAGCAGCGCATGCGTGATGCGCATGCGCGGGTGGAGTTCCTCGGGCTGGCTCTCGATCAAGCGGGTGAACGTGGCCTCGCCGTAGTTGATGAACCCCTCGGGCGGCTTCTTGCGCCGGACGCTGCGCAGCTTCTTGGGGTCGTCGGCGAACTTGGCGACGATGCGGACGTTCTCCACCTCGTGGTCCGGGGCCTGGGCGACGACGTAGCCGACCGTGTCGAAGCCGGCGCGCCCGGCCCGCCCGGAGACCTGGTGGAACTCGCGGCTACGCAGGACGCGCCCGCGGCGTCCGTCGAACTTGGTCAGGGCGCTGAACAGCACCGTCCGGATCGGCAGGTTGATGCCGACGCCAAGGGTGTCCGTGCCGCACACCACCGACAGCAGGCCGCGCTGGGCCAGCTGCTCGACCAGCCGCCGGTAGCGCGGCAGCATGCCCGCGTGGTGGACCGCGATGCCGGAGCCCAGCAGCTTCGAGAGCGTCCGCCCGAACCCCGGCGCGAACCGGAA
>WBZS01002133.1_pt1 | contig 11315 bp, 7 predicted proteins | sample 5204201 | NCBI WGS metagenome assembly WBZS01 (sample SAMN12344357, study PRJNA552823) | activated sludge metagenome | biome: Activated sludge suspended growth; feature: Nitrification reactor; material: Wastewater; isolation source: activated sludge from nitrification reactor of wastewater treatment...
CCTTGAATTGTTCGGCGTTTTTGAGCGTCTGGAACGCCTGCTCACTCAACTGGAGACCGAACTCGACATTCTGCAGGTCGAGAAGCGCATTCGTGGCCGGGTCAAGCGCCAGATGGAGAAGAGCCAGCGCGAGTACTACCTGAATGAGCAGGTCAAGGCCATTCAGAAGGAACTGGGCGAGGGCGATGAGGGCGCCGATCTCGAAGAGATCGAGAAGAAGATCAAGTCATCGGGCATGTCCAAGGAGGCAATGGGCAAAGCGGTTTCCGAGCTGAAGAAACTCAAGCTGATGTCGCCGATGTCGGCCGAGGCGACAGTCGTGCGCAACTACATAGAAACCCTGACGAATCTGCCCTGGCGAAAAAAGGCGCGGGTCAGTAAGGACCTGGCAGGTGCGGAAAAGATTCTCGACAAGGATCACTATGGTCTCGAGAAGGTGAAGGAACGCATTCTCGAGTATCTCGCCGTGCAGCAGCGGGTCGACAAGCTGAAGGCGCCCATTCTTTGTCTGGTCGGGCCGCCGGGTGTCGGCAAAACGTCGCTCGGGCAGTCAATCGCTAAGTCGACCAGTCGCAAGTTTGTCCGAATGTCGTTGGGCGGCGTTCGCGACGAGGCGGAGATACGCGGCCATAGAAGGACCTACATCGGTTCGATGCCGGGCAAGATTCTGCAGAACATGACCAAGGTCGGTGTGCGCAATCCGCTTTTCCTGCTCGACGAAGTTGACAAGATGGGGCAGGATTTCCGTGGCGACCCGTCCTCTGCGCTGCTGGAAGTTCTGGACCCTGAACAGAATTCGACGTTCGTCGATCACTATGTCGAAGTGGAATACGATCTGTCCGACGTGATGTTCGTGGCGACCGCGAACACGCTCAATATTCCCGCGCCGCTTCTCGATCGGATGGAGGTGATTCGTCTGTCCGGCTATACAGAGGAAGAGAAGGTGAACATCGCGCAACGTTATCTGCTTCCCAAGCAAATCAAGAACAATGGCCTGAAAAAGGAAGAGATATCGGTCACCGAGGACGCGCTGCGCGACATCGTTCGCTACTACACCCGCGAAGCTGGCGTACGCAGCCTCGAGCGCGAGATATCGAAGATTTGCCGCAAGGTCGTCAAGTCTCTGGTGCTGAAGAAGCGTAGTTCGAAAGTCGTGGTCAACGAGAAGAATCTCGACAAGTTCCTGGGCGTACGGCGCCATTACTTCGGTATGGCGGAGAAGGACAATCAGGTTGGGCAGGTGACCGGGCTGGCATGGACAGAGGTGGGAGGCGAGTTGCTGACCATTGAAGCGGTCGTCTTGCCGGGCAAGGGCAAAACGATGACTACCGGCAAACTTGGGGAAGTCATGCAGGAGTCGATCCAGGCGGCGCTATCAGTCGTGCGAAATCGCAGCAAAGCGCTGGGGATCGTCGATTCCTTCTACGAGAAGTCGGACATCCATATCCATCTGCCCGAAGGCGCAACGCCGAAGGACGGCCCCTCCGCCGGTATCGGAATATGCACGGCGCTGGTTTCGGTTCTGACGGGCATTCCAGTACGCGCCGATGTCGCTATGACGGGTGAAATTACCTTGCGCGGGGAGGTGCTGCCGATCGGCGGATTAAAGGAGAAGCTCCTTGCCGCAGTCCGGGGTGGAATTCGTACGGCATTGATTCCCGAGGAGAACGTCAAGGACTTGACGGAGATTCCTGAGAACATTCGCAATGAACTGGAGATCATTCCGGTGAAATGGATCGACAAGGTTCTCGAACTTGCCCTGGAGCGTAATCCGCAACGGTTGCCCGATGCACCGGCTGATACAGCGATCGCGCCGATTGCCGACAGCGTTGCGCCGGGTACGATCGTGACGCATTGAATCGCTGACACAGAGTTTCACGCTGCTGCCAACGCCGTTTGCGAGTCGGTCGCAAGCGGCGTTGGCGTTTTTCGGCAACCAACGCAATCGCTGGCGGATCCGCTTGACACAAGGATTTGCCGCTTGCTATAAACGATCGCGATACAATTCCACCGCGCATCATTATGATGATCAATTCTCACGTCGTCTCTTTTTAGCGACACAATATTCGTCACCAAATCCAAGACTAGGGGGCACAAGTGAATAAATCCGAACTGATCGATCTTATCGCGAAGAAGGCCGACATTTCCAAGGCGGCTGCCGGTCGTGCGCTGGATGCGACAATCGACTCCGTAAAGGGTTCGCTCAAGAAAGGCGGTATGGTCACCCTGGTGGGTTTCGGCACGTTTTACGTTGGCAAGCGAGCGGCACGCACAGGCCGTAATCCGCGCACCGGGAGCAACATCAAGATCAAGGCGGCGAAGGTACCAAAGTTCCGTGCCGGCAAGGCGCTCAAGGATGCGGTAAACTAGCGGGTCAGTCGCGCATTCGGTCGCCCGGTGTGACGGCGGTCGGGTGCTTAGCTCAGTTGGTAGAGCGTCGCCCTTACAAGGCGAATGTCGGCGGTTCGAACCCGTCAGCACCCACCAAGTAGATCAAGCAGAGGCGAACGCAAGTTCGCCTTTTTTGTCGCGGCAATTCGATCGCGCCGTTTGACGATAGCCGCCCAAGTTTAACGCCAGGTTCGACTTCGAATGTTCGATTCAGTCCGCAACAACAAAGTTGTCGTTCAGGTCATTCTTGCCCTGATTTCACTTACCTTTGCGTTCTTCGGCATCGAAGCGTACATGCGAAGTCCAGGCGCCGGGCAGGAGGTCGCAAGCGTCGGAAAGTCACGGATCTCGCAGGGCGAATTCCAGCAGGCGATGCGGGCTCAGCAGGAACGCATGCAAGAGGCGCTCGGCGGAAAGTTCGATCCCAAGATGCTGGACAACGCCGAAGCGCGCCGATCAGTTCTCGACTCGTTGGTCAGCCAGCGGACCCTCGCTCTGGCGGCAGCCGGCGCGCGTCTTGGCGTATCAGACGAACAACTGCGCGACTTCATCGCTTCCGCGCCCGCCTTGCTGGATAACGGTCAGTTCTCACAGGCGAAGTATGACAATGTAGTGAGATCGCGCGGCATGAGCCGCGAGGGGTTTGAACACACATTGCGGCAGGATCTTGTGCAGCAACAATTGGTCGGCGCGATCAGCCAAAGTGGGTACGCCTCGCGAGCACTTGCCGAGCGTTGGGTGGCGCTGCAGTCGGAAGAACGGGAATTTGCCGAAGTGCAGTTCAAGCCGGATCAGTACCTTGCGCAAGTGAAACTTGCGGCCGATGCAGTGCAGAAGTATTACGATGCGAACAAGTCCCAGTTCGAGACAGCCGAACAGGTCAAGGCCGAGTATGTGGTGCTCGATGTCGGCGCGTTGCTGCCGCTGGTCACGGTTGATGACGCGGAACTCGACAAGCGCTTCAAGGAAGAGGTCGCATCCAAGGTCGAAGGGCTTGCACAAGCGAGGCGCAAGGCTGAGGCAGTACTTGCTGAAGCTCGCCAGGGGTTGCAGTTCGGCGAGTTAGCCAAAAAATACTCGGATGATCCCGGTTCTGCCCAGAAGGGTGGCGACCTTGAGTTTTTTGGTCGTGGCGCAATGGTCAAGCCGTTCGAGGAAGCCGTGTTTGCTATGACGGAAGGCGAGATCAGAGGGCCGGTAGAGAGCGACTTTGGTTTCCACATAATCAAGCTCACCGGCATTCGCAACGAGAAGGACAGTGAACAACGACGGGCGAGCCACATTCTCATTGCCAAGCCCCAAGGAGTAACCGCTGCGCCGCAGACCAAAGCGGAGTTTGTGGACAAAGCGAAACGGCTGTTGGCGGAGAAGAAATATGCCGAGACTGCTGAACAGTTCGGCAATCTGGTCTACGAACAGTCGGATAGCCTCAAGCCCGTGACCGAGAAGCTCAAACTCAGCACACAGAACACGGACTGGATCAGCAAGACTGGCCAGGGCGCAGGACGGTTGGCAAATCCCAAGTTCCTTGGCGCGCTGTTCAGTGACGATGCGATCAAGAACAGGCGCAACACAGAAGCAGTCGAAATCGCGCCGAATACACTCGTTGCGGCGCGAGTCCTGGAACACAAGCCAGCGACGCTGCGACCTCTGGACGACGTGCGCGCCGACATCGAGAAGCGCCTTATGCGGGAAGAGGCAAGCAAGCTTGCCGCGCAGGATGCGAGCGCCAAGTTGGAGAAACTTAAGAAAGGCGAGGCGGTGGATCTGGTTTGGCCGCAATCTCGCAAGATCACGCGCAGTGGCGCGCCCGGAACGGCGGCGGACGCGCTGCGCGCATTATTCAAGGCCGCAGCCGACAAGTTGCCTGCGTATGCAATGGCGGAGTCGCCCACCGCCGGGACCACAATCTACAGAATAAGCGGGGTGACCAAGCCGCCGGTCAAACCGGACGATCCCCGGTTGAAATCGGCCCAGACCCAACTTGAGCAACTCGCGTCGGGTGAAGAGCTAAATGCCTACCTTGCTGCGTTGCGCGCCCGCTACAAGGTGCAGATCAACACTGCGGCACTAGAAGCGAAACAGCCTTGAAACGCAGGCCACTGAGAAGAAACATGCCGGCAAAGTCAATTTGGATCGTATTGCCCGTCGTTCTCAATCAGGATCGGGATTGCCAAGCGCGGTCGTATTGAATCCGGCGTCGACATAGGTGACTTCGCCGGTAATCCCGCTTGCCAGGTCGCTGCACAGGAAGGCCGCAACGTTGCCGACCTCGTCGATCGTAACGTTCCGCCGCAACGGCGCGTTCTTCTGGTTGTACGCGAGGAGTTTGCCGAAGCTGCCGATTCCCGCGGCTGCCAGCGTCTTGATTGGGCCGGCGGACACGGCATTGGCGCGAATGCCCTTCGGACCGAGCGACGCAGCCAGATAGCGAACCGATGCCTCGAGGCTGGCTTTCGCCATTCCCATGACATTATAGTTTGGCATTGTGCGCACGGCACCCAGGTACGACATCGTCAAAACCGAGGCGTTGCGCCCCAACATCATCGGCAGACCGGCTTTCACAAGCGCGGGGAAGCTGTAGGCACTGATCTCATGCGACACGCGGAAGGCTTCGCGAGACAGCCCCTCGAGAAAGTCGCCGTCGAGCGCTTCGGTTGGCGCAAATGCGATCGAATGAACAATGCCTTCGAGACCGTCCCATGAATTGCCAAGATCGACGAACAGCTTGCTCATCTGATCGTCATCGGCAACGTCACAGGGAAACACCAGGCGCGAGTCGAACTCTGCCGCCATCCGGGTCAAACGTTCGAGGAACCGGTCGTTCTGGTAGGTAAACGCCAGTTCTGCACCCTCGCGGTGCATTGCGCGTGCGATACCGTAGGCAATCGAGCGATTGGACAACAGACCGGTAATCAGAATGCGCTTGCCGGCAAGAAAACCCATGGCGGGGAACCCCTCTTGTTTGGACCCGCGAGATTATATCCGATGCAATCCGGACGCCTGGCGCTGGATTGATGACGCCCTACCGGCCATTCCGCTACACTCACGTGATGCGCCAATTTGCCCACGTTTTCGTCGCTGGTTGCTTCGCCTTGACCATGGCTGGCTGTGCGGACGTATGGAATGACCCCTATCCCAGCGCGGACCGGGGCAAGAACATTTTCTACAGCGCGTTCACGGAACGGCCCAAGCATCTGGACCCAGTCCAGTCGTATAGTGAGAACGAAGCAACCTTTCTGTTCCAGATCTACGAGCCGCCACTTCAGTACGATTACCTGAAGCGACCGTATCGCTTGATCCCGATGAGCACCGAGGGACTTCCCAGCGTCACCTACCTCGACCGAGACGGCAGTCCGTTGCCCGCCGACGCCCAGGGTGCGGCGATCGGTTTCAGCGTGTACGAAATCCGGATCAAGCCCGGGATTCGGTATCAGCCGCACCCTGCCTTTGCCGTCGATGCGGCCGGCAAACCGCGCTATCTCGGGCTGACGCGAGACCAGGTTCGTGACAAGCGCAAGCTGGCCGATTTCGTCGAAAGGGGAACGCGCGAGCTTACCTCCGACGATTACATCTATCAGATTAAGCGGCTCGCGCATCCGCGACTCCATTCGCCTGCGTTCGAGCTCCTTGCCGATTACATCGTCGGTCTGCGCGACTTGCAGTCCCGCCTTGCAAAGGCGGATAAGGACAAATCTGCCTGGCTCGACTTGTCGCAACACGAGTTGTCCGGGGTAGAGCGAGTCGATCGCTACACCTTCAGAATTAAGCTCAAGGGAAAGTATCCGCAGTTCGTTTATTGGTTGGCGATGCCTTTCTTTGCGCCCGTACCCGTGGAAGCTGACCGATTCTTTTCTCAACCGGGTATGAGCGAACGCAATCTCACGCTGGACTGGTATCCGATTGGCACCGGGCCGTACATGTTGACGGAGAACAACCCGAACGCACGGATGGTGCTCGAACGCAATCCGAACTACCACGGCGACACTTATCCTTGCGAAGGCGAAGCCGGCGACCGTGAAGCCGGACTGCTGGCCGATTGCGGCAAGCCCCTGCCGTTCGTCGACAAGGTCGTCTTTTCGCTTGAAAAGGAAACCATTCCCTACTGGAACAAATTTATCCAGGGCTACTACGATGTTTCGGGCGTGGGTGGAGAGAATTTCGATCAGGCGGTGCGCTTCGGACCGCAAGGCGACGCCCGCTTGACAGACGAGATGCAGGAGCGCGGCATGACCCTGGTCACGGCGGTGCAGCCGACCGTGTCCTACACCGGGTTCAACATGCTCGACCCAGTTGTCGGAGGTTCGTCGGAGCGTGCTCGCAAACTGCGCCAAGCGATATCGATTGCTGTCGATCAGGAGGAGTACGTGAGCATCTTCCTAAATGGTCGAGGCGAGGTGGCGCAGAGCCCCATTCCCCCTGGCATAACGGGATACCGCGGGGGACGGGAGGGGATGAATCCGGTGGTCTACGACTGGGTCGACGGCAAGCCTCGCCGCAAGACAATCGGGGAAGCCAAGCGCCTGCTGGCAGAAGCAGGCTACCCGAACGGGCGGGATACGAAGACAGGCGAGCCGCTGGTGATCCATCTGGATACGACCGGCGGCGGCGTGGGCGACAAGTCACGCGTCGACTGGTACAACAAGCAGTTTTCCAAGCTTGAGATACAGCTTGTCGTCAGATCGACAGACTACAATCGCTTTCAGGACAAGATGCGCAAGGGAACGGCGCAGATGTTTTTTTGGGGGTGGAACGCGGATTATCCGGACCCGGAGAATTTCCTCTTTTTGTTCCATGGTCCTCAGGCAAAGGTAAGAACCCAGGGTGAGAACGCGGCGAACTACGAGAATCCCGAGTACGACGCGCTGTTTGAAAAGATGAAGAACATGGATGAAGGTTCCGAGCGGCAGGAAATCATCGATCGTATGGTCCATATGCTGCAGACGGATGCACCTTGGCTGTTCGGCTACCATGATGTCGCCTACGTGTTGCAGCATGGCTGGATGTCCAATCGCAAGGCTGGCAAGATCATCCGCGGCAACATGAAGTACCAGAAGGTCGATGCGTCGCTGCGGGAACAACAGCGAGCTCAATGGAATGCACCCGTGCGCTGGCCGATTGCAGTCATGCTCGGGCTGCTGGCTGCGATCATCGCGCCGGCTGTCATTTCCTATAGGCGGCGCGAGCGCGAACGCGCCATTCCGGACACCCGTACTGCATGATTCCAGCGCGCCAGCAGGACCGGATGGCGTCCGCTGCCCCGCGGCGGGGCACAGCATCAAAGGTTAGTGATGAACGTCCGAATGCCGGATCGCGGCCGATTTCGCCTACTGAGCACGCAGCGCGCGTGCTATCTCGATCAGCGCGGCTACGATGTCAGCGTCGGCGAATTCTGTTGGTGTCGGCCGACGTGGGTAAACCTGCTTGTGGCCGCCCGCGCGGCGTCGACATGAGGTAGACGATGTTCGCCTACATCGTTCGCCGGCTGCTCTATGCCATTCCAATACTCCTCGGGGTTAACCTGCTGACCTTTGCGCTGTTCTTCGTGGTCAACACCCCGGACGACATGGCCCGCATGCAACTCGGCATCAAGCGCGTGACGCCCGAGGCGATCGTGCGCTGGAAATCCGAGCGAGGCTACGACAAGCCGCTTTTCTACAATTCGCAGGCGGCGGCATCCGCCAAGCTCACGGATACGATCTTCTATGCCAAATCGATCCGCATGTTTGCGTTCGATTTCGGTCGCTCGGACGACGGCCGCGACATCGGTTACGAAATCCGCAATCGCATGGGCCCGTCGTTGGCGATCGCGTTGCCGGTGTTCCTGCTCAGCCTGCTGGTAACCATCGCATTCGCCTTGTTGCAGGTGATGTTTCGCGCCACATACCTCGACTACGGGGGCGTTGCGCTTTGCATCGCCATGATGTCGATTTCGAGCATGTTTTACATCATCGGCGGGCAGTTCGTGTTCAGCAAGATGTGGAATCTGGTGCCCATTTCCGGTTACGGCGAGGGCGTTGACCGTGCGAGGTTCCTGGTCTTGCCGGTGCTGGTCGGCATAGTCGGCAGCATCGGCTCCGGCGCGCGAATGTATCGCGCGTTCTTCCTCGAAGAAGCGTTCAAGGACTATGTCCGAACCGCGCGTGCCAAGGGACTGCCGGAGATGGCCGTCCTGTTCCGTCATGTGCTCAAGAACGCAATGATTCCAATCCTGACTGGCGCAGTGGTGGTCATTCCTAGCCTGTTTCTTGGCAGCCTGATCACCGAGTCGTTTTTCGGCATTCCCGGGTTGGGCAGCTACACCATCGAGGCGATCCAGTCGCAGGATTTCGCGGTGGTGCGGTCGATGGTGTTCATCGGGTCGGTGCTCTACATCGTCGGCCTGATTCTCACCGACATCTCCTACACGCTCGTCGACCCGCGTATACGCTTGCAATAGGTCATGGCTTTTCAACCCGTACTCCTCTGGTCGGACATACTCTTGTTCCTGCTGATCGCCGTCGTCGTTGCCGGCGTTTTCTACGTCAGGTCGCAGCCGCATATGCTCGAGCCCTGGCGGCGCGTCGGATCGAGCGGCAGCGCGATGGCTTCGCTCACCTTGCTTCTGCTGTTCGTCCTGACTGGCGTACTCGACTCGCTGCACTATCGCCCGCGACTGGAGTCGGCCTCGGCGGCAACCACCGACGTGCGCCATTCGGTCGAGGTGCGAAGCGCGTTCGATGCCCTGGCGCATGTGCTGCGCCGCGGCGCAGAGAAGACCTATTCCGCTCCGTTCGCGGCATATCTCTACGACAAGGAAAACATCGATCGCCCGGACGGGACTCAGTTTCGCGACTTTCCGCGACTCAAACATGCGGCCGCGCACCTGCAGGATCCGTCGTCGCAGTTGGTGCCGGATGTTTTGTCCGGGTTGGCGCGCGCACTGCCGGTGGCCGCTGCCCTTTGGCTGGCGATCGCGTTGGGTGTGGCGTGGCGTGTGGCCCGCCAGTCGGCCTGCTCACTCGCTTCGGCCTGGCGCGCGATCTGGCGGCGGGAAACGCCAATTGCCTGGAACGGTGTGCTGACGGCGCTGGGCGCAACCCTTGTCCTTCTTGTGCCGCTGTTCCTGCTATCCGCTGACTACCATGTGTTCGGCACCGACAAGGTCGGACAGGACGTGCTCTACCTGACTCTCAAGAGCATTCGTACGGCGTTGGTGATCGGCACGCTGACGACGTTGGTCATGATGCCGTTTGCGATTGCGCTGGGCGTTGTCGCGGGCTATTTCGGCGGCCGGATCGATGACGTGGTGCAATACATCTACACAACACTGAACTCGATTCCGGGTGTGTTGCTGATCGCCGCGTCGGTACTGATGATGCAGGTCGTGATCGACACCCATCCCGACTGGTTCGCCACCTCGGCCGAACGTGCCGATGCGCGGCTGCTGGCCTTGTGCGGGATACTGGGCGTGACCAGCTGGACCGGGTTGTGCCGCCTGCTGCGGGGTGAAACCCTGAAACTTCGCGAACTCGACTACGTGCAGGCGGCACGCGCATTCGGCGTAACGCAGGTGCGCATCATGATCCGGCATATTCTGCCCAACCTGATGCACCTGGTCCTGATCACTGTCGTCATGGATTTCAGCGGACTGGTGCTGGCCGAAGCGGTGCTGTCCTATGTCGGCATCGGGGTCGACCCGAACACTGTCAGTTTCGGCACCATGATCAACCAGGCGCGTATGGAACTGTCGCGTGATCCCATGGTGTGGTGGTCGCTCGCCGCGGCGTTCGTGTTCATGTTCGTGCTGGTGCTGTCGGCCAATCTGTTCGCCGATGTCGTGCGCGAGGCGCTCGACCCGCGAATGCAGATATTGAGCCGAAATCGCCTGAACCGGAAGGCGGCGCATGCCTAGCGACACGGCGCAGGACCAGCGACTGTTCGATGTCACCGATCTTTGCGTACGCCTGTCGACCTCGCGCGGCACCGTGCAGCCGGTCGATCGCGTGTCGCTGAGTATTGAACGCGGACAAACCTTTGCGCTGCTCGGCGAATCGGGTTGCGGCAAATCCATGACCGCGCTGGCGATCATGCGCCTGCTGCCCGACGGCGGCGTGCTGACCGATGGCAAGGTGGTACTCGAAGGCGAGAATCTGAGCGCGCTGACCGAGAGCGAGATGCGCGCCGTGCGCGGTGGCCGGATTGCCATGGTGTTCCAGGAGCCGGCCACCAGCCTCAATCCGGTCATAACCGTGGCCGATCAGATCGGCGAAGCACTGGCCCTGCATCGTGGGCTGCGCGGCGCGCAGGCGCGTCAGCGCGCGGGCGAACTGCTCTCGGCGGTAGGCATTCCCGACCCGCTGCGCCGGCTCGACGACTATCCGTTCCAGCTCTCGGGCGGCATGAAACAGCGCGTGATGATAGCCATGACGCTGGCCGGAGACCCCGAACTGCTGATAGCCGACGAACCGACGACGGCCCTGGACGTCACGATCCAGTCCCAGGTGCTCGATCTGCTTGCGGCCCTGCAGCGGGACCGCGGGATGGGCATGCTGTTGATCACGCACGACCTTGGCGTGGTCGCGCGGATGGCGCACGAGGTCGGTGTCATGTATGCCGGACATCTGATCGAGACCGGCAGGCGGGAGGCATTCTTTTCCTCGCCCTTGCATCCATATTCGCGCAAGCTCTTCGCCGCATTGCCCAGCGCCGCACTGCGCGGCCAGCGGCTCGAAACCATCGCCGGCAACGTGCCGCCACTCGATCGGGAGTTCGCCGGGTGCCGCTTCGTCGAGCGCTGTCCGGCGGCGTGGGATCGCTGCCGGACGCAGCCTCCGACATGGCACCGACAACCTTCAGGGCAGGCGGTGCGCTGCCACCTGTTCGACCCAGCCGAGCAAGGCCGCGAGATTGCGGCCAGCACACCGACGGCCGACGAAACGGCG
>WBZS01002509.1_pt1 | contig 11311 bp, 12 predicted proteins | sample 5204201 | NCBI WGS metagenome assembly WBZS01 (sample SAMN12344357, study PRJNA552823) | activated sludge metagenome | biome: Activated sludge suspended growth; feature: Nitrification reactor; material: Wastewater; isolation source: activated sludge from nitrification reactor of wastewater...
GCAACTCGTCCAGGTCTGCCACGCGACGCTCGACCGATCGGACGCCGGACGACGGCTCGCGCTCCAACCGGCGGTAGCGGTGAATCGTGGCCTCGTCCCCGATCACCTCGGCCAGCGGCTCCAGGGCATCCCATGCGCCGGATCCGCCGGGCACCAGGACGACGTCCGGCGTGCCCCGACGGCCCGGCCGGCGCTGGGTGGCGAAGACGGCTCCGTCGGAGAGCGTGACCGGGTCGACCGCATCCCATCGCGCGTTCACTCGATGACCGCCAGCAGGCCGCCGACGGCGACGAACAGGGTGCCGAAGATCCGGTTGAGCACCCGCTGGCCCGACTCGTCGCGGATGAACCGGCGCAGCCCCTTGGCCGCCACCGCGAAGAAGAACCACATCACGATGATGTCGATCGCCACCAGGGTGAGGCCGAACACCAGGTACTGCTGCAGCATCGGCCGATCGAGCCGGATGAACTGCGGTGTGAGAGCCAGGAAGAACACGATCGCCTTCGGATTGGTGAGGTTGACCAGCAAGCCGCGGCGGAACATCGCCCACGGCCGCAGGTGGCCTGGCTCCGTGGCCTCAGTGGCCTCGGTGGCCGCCTGCTCGGCGGCGTCCGGGGCGGCGTCCGGGCGGGCCAACCACAGCCGGACGCCCAGCCAGACCAGGTAGGCGGCGCCGACCAGCCGGATCGCGAGGAACAGCCAATGGTTGGTGGCGACCAGGAAGCCCAGGCCCAGCGCGACGATGACGACATGGACGAGCAGGGCGGCCTGTTGCCCCAGCACTCCCCAGAGCGAACGCCGCCAGCCGGCCTCCAGGCTGTTCGCCATCGTGTTGACCGCACCGGCACCCGGGGTGAGCGAGATCAGGAAACCCGCCCCGACCAGGGTCCACCACAACGACAGCTGCACTCGGTCCAGGCTAGGGCGCTCGGCGTCCCCTCCCGGCCCGGGTCCATCCCACGCCGCGCGTCCCCCCTGCACGTATGTCCGCCCCGCGTCCGTCCGGCTCGCGCGTCTCACCCCCAGCGCTCGCCTAACTATTTAGGGCTCGCCCAGGTGAGCGAGCCCTAAATAGTTAGGCGAGCGCCGGGGTGAGTTATCCACAAATGTCGGCGAAGGTGAACAGATTCCAGGTCGTGGGCCGTCAATGAGGACATGAACGTGATGCTCACCCGGCAATTGGCCGATGGAACACGGGGCGGCTACGCGCGGCTGGCACGACAGGTGCGGACGGGTGAGCTGATCCGTCTCCGGCGCGGCATGGTGGCGGTCCGGGCGACGTTGACCCCCGAACAACGACTGCGGCAGGCGATCGACGCCACGGCGTCCGTGCTTCGACCGGGGACGTGGTTCAGCCACCGGTCGGCCGCCCTGATCCACGGACTTCCCGTGCTGATTCACGCCGACGACCGGGTCGAGGTCGTGCGCACGTTCGGTGGGCACGGCAACTCATCGCGTCACTTGCGGGCCCGGGCCGCGATTCTCGAGCCGGACGACTCAACCTGGGTCGACGGCCTGCCGGTCACCTCGATGGCGCGCACGGTGGCCGATCTGGTGCGCACGCTGCCGTTCCCCGAAGCTGTCATGGTCGCGGACGCCGCCCTGCGGCTGGGCGTCGAGCGGGACGAACTGTTCGCCTGCATCGGTACCGGACGCGGCTGCCGCAAGGCCGAACGCGCCGTGATGTTCGCCGACCCTGCCAGCGAAAGCCCGGCGGAGTCGGAGTCCCGCGCCCGAATCGCACTCGCCGGTCTGCCGGTTCCCGAGATCCAAGCGGTGATCCGGACGGCGTCCGGACTCTTCATCGCACGAGTGGACTTCCTCTGGCGCGGCAAGAAGCTGGTCGGCGAATACGACGGCGAGGGCAAGTACACCGGCGAGTACGGACACACCCCGGCCGAGGTCATCGATCAGGAGAAGGAGCGGCAGGCGGCGCTCGAAGCGGAGGGGTACTTCGTCCTCCGTTGGGGCAAGAAGGTGCTTCGCCAACCCGGTGAGCTCGAACGACGAGTGCAGCGGGCGCTCGCATCGCGTCCCTGGACCCTCCCCGAGCACCAGATCGCCTGATCCGGTCCGGACCAGCCGACCCGCGGAAGACGGTCTACCGTCCGCGGGTCGGCAGAAGCGCGCGCACCCCGACGACCCCCGCTCGTCCCGCCAGTCACCGCTCGTCCAAGCGCGACCCCATTTCGCCCCGGCCCCCCGAGCGCTCGCCTAACTATTTAGGGCTCGCCCGGGTGAGCGAGCCCTAAATAGTTAGGCGAGCGCTTGGGGGTGACGAGCGGGAGGGAGGGAGGGAGGGAGGGAGGGACGGAGGGGACGCGCGGATCGGCCGGGGTGACCGGAATGCGCAACCGCCCGGCCCCCGAACGGGGACCGGGCGGTTGACGGGGTCGATCAGGCCTTGGCCTCGTCCGGGGACGCGGCCGAGGGCGCCGACTCGGCGGACGGCGCCGACTCCGGCGACGCCGGGGCGGCCTCCTCCTCGATGGCCCGCTTCGGGGCCTTCTTGACGGCCGGCTTGTCGGCCTTCTTGGCCGGGGCGGACGCGCCCTTGGCCTTGGCCTTGTTCTTGCGGGACTCCTCGACCGTCTCGGTGATGATCTCGATCACGGCCATCGGGGCGTTGTCGCCCTTGCGGGGGCCGATCTTGGTGATCCGGGTGTAGCCACCGTCGCGATCGGCCAGCTTCGGGGCGATCTCGGTGAACAGGACGTGCACCACGCCCTTGTCGGTGATGGTGGTCAGCACCTGGCGACGGTTGTGCAGGTCGCCGCGCTTGGCCTTGGCGATCAGCCGCTCGGCCAGCGGCTGGACGCGCTTCGCCTTGGCCTCGGTGGTGGTGATCTTGCCGTGCTCGAAGAGCTGGCTGGCCAGGTTGGCCAGGATGATCCGCTGGTGCGCCGGCGAGCCTCCGAACCGGGGACCCTTGGTTGGCTTGGGCATTTCGGGATTCTCCTATTCGCGGATCAGTACTCGTCGCCGAAGTCGGCGTCGTCGTTGTAACGGTTGAGCGCGGCGAGCGGGTCGAAGCCGGGCGAGCTGTCCTTCAGCGACAGGCCCATCTCGTGCAACCGCAGCTTGACCTCTTCGATGGACTTCGAGCCGAAGTTGCGGATGTCGAGCAGATCCTGCTCCGACCGCGAGACCAGCTCGGAGACCGTGTGGATGCCCTCGCGCTTGAGGCAGTTGTAGCTGCGCATGGTCAGCTTCAGCTCCTCAACAGGCAGCGCCAGGTCGGCGGCCAGCTGCTCGTCGACCGGCGACGGGCCGATCTCGACGCCCTCGGCGTCCACGTTCAGCTCGCGGGCCAGCCCGAACAGCTCGACCAGGGTCTTGCCGGCGGACGCCACCGCGTCACGCGGGGTCATCGACGGCTTGGTCTCGACGTCCAGGGTGAGCCGGTTGAAGTCGGTGCGCTGCTCGACGCGGGTGGCCTCGACCTTGTAGGTGACCTTCAGCACCGGGCTGTACAGCGAGTCGACCGGCACCCGGCCGATCTCGGCGTCCAGGTTCTTGTTCTGGGCGGCCGACACGTAGCCGCGGCCACGCTCGACGACCAGCTCCATCTCGACCTTGCCGGTGTCGTTCAGGGTGGCGATGTGCAGCTCGGGGTTGTGGATCTCGACCCCGGCCGGCGGCGCGATGTCGGCGGCGGTGACCTCACCGGGGCCGGCCTTGCGCAGGTACATGACGACCGGCTCGTCCTCTTCGGAGGAGAGCACCAGGCCCTTCAGGTTGAGGATGACCTCGGTGACGTCCTCGACGACTCCCTCGATGGTGGAGAACTCGTGCTGGACGCCCTCGATCTTGATGCTGGTCACGGCCGCGCCCGGAATGGACGACAGCAGCGTGCGGCGCAGCGAGTTGCCGAGGGTGTAACCGACACCCGGCTCCAGGGGCTCCACGACGAAGCGGGAGCGGTGGTCGTCGATGACCTCTTCGGTCAGGGTCGGACGCTGTGCGATGAGCATGGAGTTGTGTTTCCTTTCCTGCCGACCGCTATATGACGGCAGTGCTGGGTGACCGTCCGGGTCGGTCCCGGGCGGGCATCGGGGACGCCGGCGAACCGGCGTCCCCGAATGGGCTTACTTGGAGTAGAGCTCGACGATCAGCTGCTCCTGGACGTCGATCGTGATCTGATCGCGCACCGGCAGCTGGTGCACCAGGATGCGGCCTCGGTTCGGGCGCACGGTCAGCCAGCCCGGAACGGAGCGCTCGTGATGGGTCTCGCGGGCGATCACGAAGGGCAGCGAGTCCAGCGACTTCGGAGCGACGTCGATGATGTCGTACGGGCTCACCCGGTAGGACGGGATGTTGACCTTCTTGCCGTTGACCAGGAAGTGGCCGTGCACGACCAGCTGGCGAGCCTGCCGGCGGGTGTTGGCCAGGCCGGCGCGGTACACGACGTTGTCGAGGCGGGACTCGAGGATGATCAGCAGGTTGTCACCGGTCTTGCCGGCCAGCCGGTTGGCTTCCTCGTAGTAGCGGCGGAACTGCTTCTCGAGCACGCCGTAGGCGTAGCGGGCCTTCTGCTTCTCCTTGAGCTGCAGCAGGTACTCGCTCTCCTTGGTCCGGCCGCGGCCGTGGACGCCGGGCGGGTAGGCGCGGCGCTCGAACGACTTGTCGTTGCCGACCAGGTCGGTGCCGAGCCGACGCGACTTCTTGGTGATGGGTCCGGTGTAACGGGCCATTGTTCAGTCCTTCTCTCTGCTCGGGCTCAGACGCGACGGCGCTTGGGCGGACGGCAGCCGTTGTGCGGCACCGGGGTGACATCGGAGATCGGGCCGATCTCCAAGCCGACGGCGCCCAGCGAACGGATGGCGGTCTCCCGGCCGGAGCCCGGACCCTTGACGAACACGTCCACGCGCTTCATGCCGTGCTCCATGGCACGACGCCCGGCGGCCTCGGCGGCCATCTGGGCGGCGAACGGGGTCGACTTGCGCGAGCCCTTGAAGCCGACGGTGCCGGCGGAGGCCCACGAGATCACCGCGCCCGTGGGGTCGGTGATGGTGATGATGGTGTTGTTGAACGTCGACTTGATGTGCGCCTGACCGGCGGTGACGTTCTTCTTCTCCTTGCGGCGCAGCTTCGTCTTGGAAGCTGCCTGAGCCTTGGTGCGGCCTGCAGTAGCCATGTGTTTTCAGTACTCCTGGTATCTCGTGTGAGGAGGAGCCGCGTCAGCGGCTCTTCTTCTTCCCGGCGACGGCCTTCTTCTTGCCCTTGCGGGTGCGGGCGTTCGTCCGGGTGCGCTGACCGCGCACGGGCAGGCCCATGCGGTGGCGGCGGCCCTGGTAGGAGCCGATCTCGATCTTGCGCCGGATGTCGGCGGCGACGGTGCGGCGCAGGTCGCCCTCGGTCTCGTAGTTCGCCTCGATGTGATCGCGAAGCGTGACGAGCTGTTCGTCGGTCAGCTGGTGGACACGGATGTCGCCACTGAGACCAGTGGCGGCCAGGGTTTCGGCGGCGCGGGTACGGCCGATGCCGAAGATGTAGGTGAGGGCGATCTCCAGGCGCTTCTCGCGCGGCAGATCGACCCCGATGAGGCGTGCCATGAGGCGTTTCCTTTCAGTTCCGGACGGGGCGTCGGCCCGGTCCGCGGAGGTGTCTGGCGTGATGCGTCCCCTCGCCGCCTCGGCGTGGGCCCCGGCCTCCGACCGGGGGTGGCAGCAGGATTGCTCCGGCTGGTGCGATCACGTTGTTCTGTTGGCCCACCCCGCGGGGTGGTGGACGGCGGACCGTCCGGTGCTGCGGCCCTGCGGCGCAGGCCAGGTCAGCCCTGACGCTGCTTGTGCCGCGGGTTGTCGCAGATCACCATCACGCGACCGTGCCGGCGAATGACCTTGCACTTGTCGCAGATCTTCTTGACGCTCGGCTGAACCTTCATCGAGCAACTTTCTGACTCGTCGCTCCGAACACAGCTGTCCCCGGGCACAAGGCTCGGGGACTGCGGCCGGAACCGGTGGTGGATGATGTCGTGCGAATCACTTGTGCCGGTAGACGATGCGACCGCGGGTCAGATCGTACGGAGACAACTCGACGACGACGCGGTCGGCCGGGAGGATACGGATGTAGTGCTGCCGCATCTTGCCGCTGATCGTGGCCAGCACACGATGGCCGTTGGCGAGTTCCACCCGGAACATCGCATTCGGCAGTGCTTCGACGACCTGACCCTCGAGCTCGAGGGCACCTTCCTTTTTCGCCATTGCTCCCAATCTGAACGTGGACGCACCTGAGACACAGGTGACCGAAGGTCGAGTCTAGTCCCAGAGCCAACGAGGGCTCAAATCGGGACACCTCCCCGCCTCGACCGAGGCTACTCCGCCACGCCTGAGCTCGCCGCCGGATCTCGATGGGCACCGGGCCGAGCGCCGAAGGCTACAGAGGTGTAACGGACGAGCCGAAACCCTTGCGGATTCTACAGTATACAAAATACCCTACCTCCAATCGACGGCGATTGGAGCTGAGTCATGACCTCGAAACGGTCCACAATCCTGGCGGCCGCAGCGGCTGCGGCACTCCTGCTGAGTGCCTGCAGCGGCAACGGCGGCGGCAGCGGCCAGAACCCGGCACCATCCGCCGGCGACACGACCTCCCCGGCGACCGTGGTCTGGTCGACCTGGGGCTCACCCTCGGAGTTGAAGCGCTACGAGGACTTCAACACCAAGTTCATGGCCAAGCACCCCAACATCACCGTGAAGCTGCAGTCGGTGCCCTCCTACACCGACTACCACGCCAAGCTGCTGGCCCAGCTCACCTCCAAGACCGCGCCCGACGTCTTCTACGTGGGCGACGACAAGATCGGCCAGTTCGTCGACTCCGGCGCGCTGATGGACGTCACCGACGTCCTCAAGGCCCCGAACGCGATCGCGCCCTATGACGCCTTCAACCCGGCGACGTTCGGCGCCGCGGCCAACGACGACGGCATCTTCGCCGCTCCCAACGACGTCAACCCGGACGCCCTCTGGTACGACAAGACGGCGCTCAAGGACGCCGGGATCACCGACGATCCCGCCACCCTGGCCGCCGCGGGCAAGTGGACCACCGACACCTTCCTGGCGATGAACGCCAAGCTCAAGGCCAAGGGCAAGACCGGCACCATGTTCTGGAACTACTGGGCCACCCACTACGGCTGGATCTCCAGCCAGGGCGGCAAGGCCTACGACGGCGACAAGTTCGTCGCCAACACCGACCCGAAGGCGATCGCCGCCGTCGATCAACTCGGCAAGCTGTTCCAGGACAAGACCTTCGTGGTCGCCGACACCCTGCCGTCCGGCGCCGGCGCCGATTCGGTCTTCATCAGCCACAAGTCCGGGTTCTTCGCCCAGGGCCGCTACACGATCGGCACCATCAAGGAGGCCGGCAAGCCCGACAACTACGACATCGTCGACTGGCCGAGCCCGGACGGCACCCCGCCCTCGACCGGCCTGGCCGCCTCGTACCTGGCGATCAACGCCGCCACCAAGGTTCCGGACGCCGCCAAGCTGTTCTGGTCGGAGTTCCTCAGCGCCGAGGGCCAGAAGATCCGGCTCGCCGGCGGCGGCAACGCGGTGCCGTCGATCAAGGGTGCCGACGACGTCGTCCTGGACGGCTACCCGGCCCACGCCCAGACCTTCCTCGACATGCGTGACCGCGGCTTCGTGAACTACGCCGCCGAAGCCCGCGTTCCCGGCCTGTCCACCGACATCGCCGAGAAGAAGTTCCTGCCCCTGTACCAGGGCAAGGCGACCGCGCAGGAGACCCTGGACGGCGTCGCCGATCTGATCGCGAAGGCGAAGTAACGTGACGGCACAGTCGGCGGGCCTCCCCGAGGCCCGCCGACGGCCCCCGTCGTGGCGGCGCCGCGACCGCTGGTGGGGCTGGTTCTTCGTCGCACCCCAGACGGTCGGCATGATCGTCTTCGTCCTGATCCCGTTCGCGCTCACCTTCGCCCTGTCCTTCGCCAAGTGGTCGGGCCTGGGCCCGATCCGCTGGATCGGCATGGACAATTACACCGACCAGCTCACCGACCCGGTGTTCCTGCGCTCGATCGTCAACACCTTCCTGATCGCACTGATCACCGTGCCGGTCGGCCTGGGCGCCTCGATCGTGGTCGCCACCCTGCTCGAGAAGCTGAAGACCCGGGCGATCTACCTGGTGATGTTCTTCGCGCCGGTGGTCACCTCATCGATCGCCGTGGCGATGATCTGGCAGCAGATGCTGCGCTCCGACGGCCTGATCAGCGAACTCCTCGCCACGATCTTCGGGATCACGCCGCCGGACTGGCTGGGCGATCCCCGGCTCGCCCTGATCGCGGTCTGCCTGGTGGCGATCTGGTCGTCGATGGGCCTCAACGTGGTGATCTTCCTGGCCGGGCTGAAGAACATTCCGCCCAGCGTGCTGGAGGCCGCGACCGTCGACGGCGCCGGCCCGGTCGCCCAGTTCTTCCGGATCAAGATGCCGCTGATCAGCCCGATCATCTTCTATTCGACGATCGTCGCGGTGATCTCGTCGTTCCAGACCTTCGACATCGTCTACGTGCTGACCAACGACGCCGGACCGGACAACGCGACGCGGACGATGGTCTACCACATCTACGACGTCGGCTACCGGTCGGCGAAGTTCGGCGTGGCCAGCGCGGCCTCGGTGATCCTGCTGCTGATCACCCTGGTGGTCACCATGATCCAACTCGCCGCCCAGAAGAAGCTGGTGAACTATGACCTCTGAGGCCCTCTCGCCTCGCCGCTCCGGCGTCCGCTGGGGCTCGATCGTCATGCACGCCGGGCTGATCATCGCCGGCCTGGCGATGGTGTTCCCGTTCATCTGGATGGTGCTCACCTCGGTGAAGACCCTCGGTCAGCTGCTCAACGCACCGCTGTCGCTGCTGCCCGATCCGTTCACCTGGGACAACTACATCAAGAGCTGGGAGGCCGTGCCGTTCCCGCTGGCCTACTGGAACTCCGGCTACATCGCGGTGCTCAGCGTGGTCGGCACCCTGATCACCTCGGCGATGGCGGGCTACGCCTTCGCCCGGATCAAGTTCCGCGGTTCCGGCGTCCTGTTCGTGATCTTCCTGGCCACCCAGATGATCCCCAAGCAGGTCACGCTGATCCCCACCTATGTGGTGATGAGCACCCTGGGCTGGGTGGATTCGCACCTGTCGCTGATCGTTCCGGCGATGCTGGTCAACCCGTTCGCGGTGTTCCTGATGCGGCAGTTCATCCTGTCGCTGCCGATCGAGCTGGAGGAGGCGGCGCTGATCGACGGCTGCGGCCGGCTGCGCATCTTCTTCTCGGTGATCCTGCCCAACCTGCGGCCCGGCCTGAGCGCCCTGGCGATCATCACCGCCCTGGACGCCTGGAACAACTTCCTGCTGCCGCTGGTGCTGCTGAACAGCTCCAACCTGTTCACCGTGCCGCTGCTGCTGTCGCAGTTCCAGGGCCAGTACGCGGGCGTCAACTACGGGCTGATCATGGCGGCGTCCGCGCTGTCGACCATTCCGATGCTGATCGTGTTCATCGTCGCGCAACGGCAGATCCTGAACTCGATGGCCTCCTCGGGTCTCGGCGGGAAGTGACCGGCCCCGAAACCACGGCTCTCGATCCGGTCGCCCTGCCGAACTCGGCGATCGGATCGAGGGTCTTCGCCGTCCGGACAGTGGACGGCTGGACGGCCTACGCCGCCGAGTACGAGCGGCCGCTCGCCGAGTCCGTGCTGTTCGCCGGGCTGCGGTCGGGTGCACCGGTCGAGTTCGCGATCGACGAGGACGGAATCAGCGTCGCCGCCGACGGCGGGCTGGCCTGGCGGGACGGAGCGGGACGCCCGCACCGGGCGGACCCGGCCTGGCGGGCCTGGCGCTGGGAGGTGGACGGCGGCACGGGTGCCATCGACCTGGCGCGCCACGCGGCGGTCGCCGCGCGCCAGGCGTCCGGCTGGGCCGAATGGGACGCCCGCTGCCCGGCGGTGGACGAGCGCTTCGCCGCCACCACCCGGCTGTGCTGGCGGACGCTGGGGCTGAACACCGTCCGGCTCCGCTCGCATCCGGACGTGCTGGCGGTGGTGCCCTCGCTGTTCGGCTACGTCGGGGCCTGGCAATGGGACGCCTACTTCATCGCCCTCGGCCTGCGGCACGGGCACCCGGAACTCGCCCGCGACCAGCTGCGGCTGGTGACCGGCGCGCAGCTGCCCGACGGCCAGCTGCCCGACGTCGTCCACGACACCGGCGTCCTCGCCAACGGGCGGGACCTGCCCGCCGCCGACCGGCAGCGGCTGCTCGAGCTCGGCTCCAGCTACGCGGACGCCGAGGTGCCGCTGACCAAGCCCCCGCTGCTGCTCTGGACCGCCGAACAGGTGCACGCCGCCGCACCCGACGACGCCTTCCTGGCCGAGATGATCGATCGTGCCCACGCGAACCAGGAGTGGTGGTACCACGACAGCGTCCGGGATGGTCAGCCCTGCTACCTGCACCCGTACTCCTCGGGGCTGGACGACTCGCCGGCCTTCGACAGCCCGGCCGGGCCGACCGCCGACCTGGCCGCCTACCTGATCACCGCGGACCGGCTGTTGCAGCGGCTGCGCCCCGAGGCGTCCGACCCGTACCGCCGGGCGCTGACCGCGGACTGGCTCAGCCGGCGCACGGAGGCCTCGACCGTGATCGACCTGCTGGCCCTCTTCGCCGGCGGCGCGGATCACGATCAGCCGGCGGATTCCGGCGCCGGCTGCCCCGCCAGGAGCCGCCAGCTGTCTCCCCACCGTCACCCCGGCGAAGGCCGCGATCTCGCCCCCGCCCGCGCGGCCGAACTCGCCGCGGCGATCGCCGACCCCGGCCGCTTCGGCGGTCCGGTCGCCGTCGCCACCGTCTCGCGCCGGGAGCCGGCCTACTCCGCCGGACGGCTGTGGCGCGGCCCGGTCTGGCTGAACACCAACCTGCTGCTCGCCAACGGGCTGCGGGCCAACGGCTTCCCCGCCCTCGCCGCCGAGGTGGACGCCGGCAGCGTCCGTCTGGTCGAGGCCGCCGGACCCTACGAATACTTCGACGCCGACACCGGCGCCCCCGCGCCCACGGCCGTGCCCTTCTTCAGCTGGACCGCGGCGATCTACGTCGACCTGGCCGTCCGGCTCAGCGCCGGGAGTGCTCGATCAGCCGTGCCGCGCCGTTGATCCAGTTCACCCGCAGCGCGGCCTGCGCGCGCGGCAGATCGCGGGCGACCAGCGCCCGGGCGATCTCGAGATGCTCGGCGGCCACCCGTTCGATCAGCGCGTCGAAGGCGACGATCTCGAACTCGTAGCGGTGCACGGCACCCTTGAGCGAGGTCAGCAGCGACATCAGCCG
>WBZS01002510.1_pt1 | contig 11303 bp, 7 predicted proteins | sample 5204201 | NCBI WGS metagenome assembly WBZS01 (sample SAMN12344357, study PRJNA552823) | activated sludge metagenome | biome: Activated sludge suspended growth; feature: Nitrification reactor; material: Wastewater; isolation source: activated sludge from nitrification reactor of wastewater treatment...
CGGCTGTCGGGCCTCCAGCCCTACGTCAAGGACACCATCGACCTCGTGGGCTTCACCCGCATCTTCAACATCTACGACGACTCTGTGGAGGCCGTGGGCAGCTTCTAGCCCATTTGGCGGCGAGGCTACGCGCGCGTCCTGCGGGAGAGGCACGTCGCGCCGAGGGCGGTGTCGGCCGCGCTGAAGCAGACTCGAAGCCTTTCTCGACTGGCTGCGCGCCACGGATGCCACTGCGACCGCCTCCGCCACAGCCCTGGTTACGTATCGCGCCCACCTGGCGGCCGCGACCCGGCCAGACTGCGAGACGTTGCGCCAGCGCCTGGCGCCGGTGCGCAACGTCGTCGCATGGCAGGAACGAACCGAAGCGATGATCAGCCTGGATGAGCGCGCGGCCCTGGAGCGCGCGCTACGCGAACTGCATACCCTGCGCTCGGTAACGGAGCGGCTGAACGAGGCCGTCTCGGTGGACGAGGCCGTCTCGGTGGCTCTGGCCGAAGTGACAGATCTCCTGGGCCTGAGCACAGGCTGGGTCTTCCTGCTCGACGAGACGGGCGCGTTTGTCCCGATGGATGCCATCGGGCTGCCGCCCGCCCTGGCCGAGGACGATGCCCGCGAGTTGCGACGCCTGCCCGAGTGTGAGTGTCAGTACCAGGTGCGTACGGGGCAGCTGAAGCGCGCGGTCAACATCATCCAGTGCAGCCGCCTGGCCGAGGCGCCCGGCGACACTCGCGGCCTCCGCTACCACGCCAGCATCCCCATCCGCGCCCGCAAGCGCGTGCTGGGCATTCTGAACGTCAGCGCCCCCGCGCGAGAGAGCTTCAGCGCCGCCGACATGCAAGTATTGGGGACTATCGGCGACCAGCTGGGGATGGCGATTGAGCGCGCCCGACTGCTGGACGTGGCGCGCGGTCGCCATCTGCGCGAGCAGGCGATGCTGCTGCGACTGTCGCAGGCCCTGCTGTCCAGTCTCGATCCGCAGCAGGTGACTGAGATGGTTGTCGAGGAGGCCGCCAGCGTGCTGCGTGGCGACGCGGCCGCCCTGCTCCTGTACGGCGAGGCCAATGACCTCTCGATGCTGGCGACGTGGGGGTGGCGGGAGGATATCCGCCGCGATGGCGAAGTGCGACGGGCGCGGGGCGGCCTGCTGGAGCGGGTGTTTGCGTCGCGGGCGCCGGTGGTCGAGGCCGAGCTACAGGCGGTGGAGCCGGTGGAGGCTGACCTGAGTCGCTTGCATGGCTGGCGATCGGCAGTTGCCGTGCCGGTAGACCTTTATGGCGAGTGCATCGGCGTCTTGTCGGTGAATAGCAGGGTTCCCGGCCACTTCGACGACGATGATGCGCGCCTGTTGGGCCTGATTGCGGCCCAGGCGGCGCTGGCCGTACGCAACGCCCGCGAGTACGAGGAGAAGGCAGAAGAGGCGTGGCATCGCAACGCGCTGCTCCAGGTGGCCGAGAACTTGCGGGACGCCGAGACCATCGAGGATATTCTGGAGCGGGTCGGGCATATCGCGCCGCTGTTCTTGGGGGCCAGTCAGTGTGCCTTCTTCCTGTGGGACTCTGACGGGGCGCGTTTCGTGCCGCGCCAGCTGATCACAGCGCTGGAGGATTCGGCCAGGCGTGAGGCGCGCTTCCGCGCCCTGACCAGCAAGGAGGCTCGCGCGTTCGAGCGGTTGCTGGCTGAGCGCAGCCCGATCCTCGTCCAGCGCGGCCAGGGCGACGACGGGGCCTTGCTCGACGTCTTCGGGGTCGAGCAGGTCCTGTTGGTCCCCCTGGTTGCCCACGGCCTGCTGGTGGGGGCGATGTTACTCGATCCCTCTCTGGAGGACGCGCGCTTCACGCCGCGCCTGCTGGAAATTGCGGCGGGTATGGCGAACCAGACGGCCATCGCCATCGAGAACGAGCGGCTGCGGCGGGCGGAGATCGAGGCGCAGCGGCTGGCGCGCGAGTTGGAGCTGGCGCGGCATATCCAGCGCAGCTTCCTGCCCGATGCTGCGCCCGGTGTCCGGGGCTGGGATGTGTGCGCCCACTGGGAGCCGGCGCGGGTGGTGACGGGCGATTTTTACGACTTCGTGCCGCTGGATGATGGACAGTTGGGAGTGGTGATCGCCGACGTGTCGGACAAGGGCGCGCCGGCTGCCATCTTCATGGCCGTCTCCCGCAGTCTGCTGCGGGCGAGCATCCTGGCTGACGCGACGCCGGCGACTGCCATCGGCCAGTCGAACCGACTCATTGCCGCGGATGCTGAGTCGAGCATGTTCGTGACCGCCTTTTACATGACCCTCGCTCCCGACGGGGCGGTGTGCTATGTCAACGCAGGCCACAACCCGCCCCTCCTGCTGCGCGCCGATGGGCGTGTGGAATGGGTAGGGCAGGAGGCGCACGGGCCGGCGTTGGGCATCGTGCCCGAGGTGGAGTGGCAGCAGGGTGTGGCGTCCCTGGCGGCAGGCGATCTGCTGCTGCTGTACACCGACGGCGTGACGGAAGCCATCGACGGCCAGGGGGACGCCTTTGGCGAGGAGCGCCTGCTCGCCGTGGTCCGCGCCGCGCGCCAGGCGCTGGCCTGCGACGTGGCAAGAACAGTGGTCGGCGCGGTCGCTGATTTCGCGGCGGGGCAACCGGCCTTTGATGATATCACTCTGGTTATTCTGAGAAAGTTGGCCGCGAGCGGCTGAGGGATGGGGGGTTGGCGAGTGGCGTCCAGTCCGTGATCGATAGTCGCCAGCCCCCCATCGCTGTGGTTCTGGGAGTCTACCATGACTGTGAACGATCGCTATGTCCTCGACGTCACCAGCCGGCCAGAAAATCTGGCGCGCATCGCTGAGTTCATCGGCAACGTGACGGCCAATTTCGGCATGACCGAGCACGAGTCCTACTACATCCAGATGGCCGTCGATGAGGCTGTGACCAATATCATCGAGCACGCTTATCAGGCGCAGGAAGGCCCTATCGAGGTTATTGCCGAACGGCGGGGTGAAGACCTTATCATCACGCTGCGCGACCAGGGCCGCCCCTTCGATCCCACCCTGGTGACAGAACCCGACATCGCTGCCCCGTTGGAGAAGCGCGAGATCGGCGGCCTGGGGCTATATTTCATGCGCAGGCTGATGGACCAGGTGGATTTTCGCTTTGACGACGAGGGCTGGAATGAGCTTATCATGGTGCGGCGGCGGCGGGCCGTGTCCAGTCACCCGTCGCGCCACGGCCACGGGATTACGGTCGTCGTCCCGCGTGGGCGGCTCGACGCCAGCGGCTCCCAATACCTGGAGGCGGAGTTACAAAACCTGGCGAACGAGAATCTTCATCGCCTGGTCGTTGACTTCCAGCACGTCACATATATCAGTTCTACCGGCCTGCGCACGCTGCTGCTGGCGGTACGACGAGCGCGACGCCAGCAGGGTGACATGAAGCTGTGCAACCTCAACCCAGCGGTACGCAAGATTTTCCGCATGGCGGGCTTTGACATGATTCTGCCCCTGTACGACACTGAAGAGCAGGCCGTCGCGGCCTTTGGCTAAGTCTGCGAAGGTGGCATGAAGCTTACTGTGGGTGCGCACATCTACCAGGCGTTGGTCGCCATCGGCGGGCTAGGCGCGCTGGTGTATCTCATCCTGCGCGACGGCGTCGCCGGGCCGCCACTGGCAGTGGTTGTCTTCATCCTCCTGTCGACGATAGTCAAGCGGGCGGGGTTTCGGATTGTCCCCGACGCAACCCACAGCCTGGTGGGAATTGTCGATATCGCAGCGCTGCTGCTGTTCGGCCCCGTCACCGGCGCGCTGGTCGCGGCGAGCAGCGAGATTATCTATCTCACTGCCCATACCTTCCGGCGTTACCCGTTCAATACCTGGACGCATCTGGCAACGCCATTGTTCGAGGCGGGTCTGAGCGTCATCATGGCCCTGGCGGCGGGCTGGGTGTATCTGGCGCTGGGGGGGCGCATCCCCCCCACCCGCATCCAGTTCAGTCAGGCGTTGCCCATGTTGGGGCTGTTCCTGACGTGGTTCACGATCAGCACGGTGGGCTGGTTCCTGCGCGCGGCGCTCATCGACGGCTGGCGGGCGGCGTGGGGCACGCTGCGGCGCATCGGGCCTACCGCTATCGCCGTGGAGCTGATTCCCCTGCCCTTCGCGCCCCTCATGGCCGCCGTGTATGCCGTGCTGGGGCCGGCTGAGTTCAGCATCCTGGCCCTGATGCTGCTGGCGGTGAGCTTGCTCATCCAGAGCCTGGGTCGCACGCGGCAGGCCCTCGGCGAGCGCGTGGCGGAACTGACGACCTTCGAGGAGTTGGGGCAGGCCATCGTTGGCGCGCAGATGGACGTCAAGCGCCTGGCGGAACTGGCCTACCAGTACACCACACGCATTGTCAGCGGCTCTGACTTCCGACTGGTGCTGCTGGATAGCGAGAAGAATACGCTCCGGCCGGCGCTGTGGGTGCAGAACAGCGAACGGCAGCCTCTGGACCAGATGCTGCTGGCTGGCGTGGCCGAGTGGCTGCGGGAGGCGTCCGAGGCGCAGGCGCTGGGGGCGGCCGCTGCCGTCGATGCGGTGCCGGGCCTGGCCCTCGCGCCTGACACGCGCTCACTGTTGGCCGTGCCCCTCCAGTCGGGGCGCGATGTCATCGGCGGTATCCTGGTGCAGAGTCCGGCGCCGGGGGCATTCAGCTACAACCAGGCGCGCATGATGGCCACCCTGGCGAGCCAGCTGGCCGTGGGTGTCGAGAATGCGCGCCTTTACGAGCGCGAGTGGAAGCGCGCCATCCAGTTGAGCGCCATTAGCGAGGTCAGCCGTCAGGTCGCGGCCATCATCAACCTGGAAGATTTGTTCGGCCGGGTGGTGCAACTGGTGCAGGCCAGCTTCGGCTATGATTTTGTGCAGATTCTGACCGTCAACGACACCGGCGAGGCCATCTTTCGCGCCAGCACGGGTTACCTGAATGAGGCGCGGCGGGCGCGGGGTTACATCGTGCCCACCGATCGGGGTATCATTGGCTGGGTTGCCAGCCACGGCGAGCCGCTGATGGCGAACGACGTGGCCGCCGAGCCGCGCTACGTGCGTGACCCGGAGGCCGTGCTGCGCGGCACCCGGTCTGAACTGGCCGTGCCCCTGAAGGTGGAGTCGCGGGTGGTGGGTGTGCTGGACGTGCAGAGTAGCCGCATCAACGCCTTCGACCGCGATGACCTGTTCGTGTTGCAGACTCTGGCCGACCAGATCGCTATCGCCATCGAGGAGGCGCGCCTCTATGAGGAGACGCTGGCGCGGCAGCGCCTTGAACAGGAACTGGCGCTGGCGGCCGAGATTCAGTCATCGTTGTTGCCGGAAAGCCCGCCCCTGATCGGGGGCTGGGAGGTGGCGGCGTTCTGGCGGCCCGCTCTGGAGATGGCCGGCGACTTCTATGACTTCCTGGCCCTGACGGAGGGGCGCTGGGGTTTCGTCATCGCTGACGTATCGGATAAGGGTATCCCGGCCGCTATTTTTATGGCTGTGGCGCGTAGTTCGATTCGCGCCTCGGTGCTGGGGCGGCGACCGCCGGCCGAGGCGCTGGCCCGCGCCAACGCGCTGCTGCTTAACGACACGCGGGCCGACATGTTTGTGACCCTGTGCTACTGCATTCTGGAGCCAACGACCGGCGCTCTCACTTACGTCAATGCGGGCCATACGCCGCCGCTGGTGTATCGCGCTGCCACCAATACCACCGAGTACCTGGAGAGCCGGGGCATTGTTTTGGGTGCGGTAGATGGTATCGAGTTGGAGGAGCGCCAGGCGATTCTCAATCTGGGCGATGTGCTGGTGCTTTATACCGATGGTGTGACCGAGGCCATTGACGCGCAGGAGGAGGACTTCGGCGAGACACGCCTCGCCGAGACGGTCCACCTGCATCACACCCAGAACGCCGCCGACATCATCGAGGCCATCATCGCTGCTGTTACGACCTTCACCGAGGATGCTCCTCAATTTGACGATTATGCGTTGGTCGTCATCAAACGCGATCTCGCTGACATCGAAGACCCTTGAGCCTTAAGGAGGCCCCATGCGCAAACCCATCATTGCCGGAAACTGGAAAGCCAATAAGACCGCAGCGGAGGCGTTGACCCTGGTCAATGAGTTGCTGGTCAGCCTGGAGGGCGTCCAGGGCGTCGACATGGTCGTCTGCCCGCCTTTCACGGCCCTCTACCCTGTCGCCGAGCGCCTGAAGGGAACGTTCCTCAAGGTCGGCGCGCAGAACATGTACTGGGAGAAGTCGGGGGCCTATACCGGCGAGGTAACGCCGACCATGCTGCAAGGCCTGGTGGACTATGTCATCGTCGGCCACTCCGAGCGGCGCAAGATGTTCGGCGAGACTGATGAGACGGTGAACAAGAAGGTCCATGCAGCGCTGGCTCACAACCTCATCCCCATCATCGCTGTCGGGGAGACGCTGGAGGAGAATGAGGCAGGCCACACGAGTGCGGTGGTGGCGCGCCAGGTACGCGCCGCCTATGAGGGGCTGAGCGCGGAGCAGGCGCAGGGCACGGTCGTTGCCTACGAGCCGGTGTGGGCCATCGGCACGGGCCGTGCCGCGACGCCGGAGGGCGCGAATGCGGTTCACCGGGAGATTCGCGCCGTCCTGGCCCAGCGGTACGACCACGCTGTGGCCGATGCCATCCGCATCCAGTACGGCGGCTCGATGAACGCGGCGAACGCGCTGGAATTGCTGAGCGAGCCGGACATCGACGGCGGGCTGATCGGCGGCGCGGCCCTCAAGAGCGCGGACTTCACGACTATCATCAAAGCGGCCGCGCAGGCGAAGGGCTAGGACGACCAAGGACCAAGGACGAAGGACAAAAGGGCTGGTCTCTATTGGTTCTTCGTCCTCCGTCGTTGGTCCCGCCGTACCAATGAGCACCACTGGCTGATGACGCCCGCCATGCTCGACCTCTGGACCAGTATCCTATGGCTGGGGCTGCTCATGGTCCCTGTCACGTTGCTCAAGCGCTGGGTGATGATTCATCTGCACGCGCTGGGCGTCATCACCCTGGGCAGCGATTACCGCGCCATCTGGCTGCGTTTTCTCGTGCTTGCGCCGGGCATCTTCCTCCACGAGTTTAGCCACTGGATCACCGCCAGGCTGCTCTTCGTCCCCACGGGTAAGTTCTCGCTGGGGCCGTCGCGCAGTGTCACTCGCGGCAAGCAGGTGCAGGTGACGATGGGCTACGTGATGATTGGCCAGACTGACCCGATTCGCGCCAGTCTCATCGGTGTCGCCCCGTTTATCTTCGGCACCGCCGCCATTGTCCTCATCGGCAACTACGGCTTTCGCCAGGCGCTCGCGGTCGATCTGCCGCCAACGGGCATTATCGCCGCCGTGATCACTCATCTGACGGACCTGTTTCGCGTGCCTGACGCCTGGCTGTGGCTGTACCTGACGTTTAGCATCAGCAACAGCCTGATACCGAGCGCGTCCGATCGGCGCGACTGGTGGGCGGCGGGCCTGTACCTCATCGCCCTGGCCGCTATCGTCGTCATCCTGACGGGTGTGCGCCAGCCGCCGCCAGAGCTACTGGCCGCCATTCACCGCGCCCTTGACACGCTGGTGTTTGCCTTCACTCTCACCCTGGTCATCGACCTGGTCATGGGCGTGGTCATTTATGCTTTGCATAAGCTGATCAGCCGCCTGACGGGTCGCCGTGTCTACTTCCGGTGAGCCAGCTTTCACGCTTCTGATATTCCCCCTCGGTGAAGATTTCTCCACTGGATGCCCCGCCTGGAGTGGTATCATGGCCATAGGGGGACGCCGACGGCTGTGCCGAGCCTGGTTGCGTCCTGGCTGTTTCACCATCGGGGTGCGATTGTGCCGCCGCATTCGCCCTCAACGAGGAGGCGCCCATGCCGTATGGATACCACGGCAAGATTTTGCATGTTGACCTCACCGCCCGGCGGATAGAGGTCGAGACCCCGCCTGAGGCATTTTATCGCAAGTACATGGGTGGCAGCGCGCTGGGCATGTACTATCTGCTCAAGGACGTGCCGCAGGACGCTGACCCTTTGGGGCCGGAGAATTGCCTCATTTTTAGCTTGAGCGTCATCACCGGCGCGCCGGTCCACGGCCTCAGCCGCGCCACGGCCACGGCCAAGAGTCCGCTGACGGGGGGCGCGGGGGACGGCCAGGCGGGTGGCTTCTGGCCCGCCGAGGCGAAGTTCGCGGGCTTCGACGCCTTCGTCATCAAGGGCCGCAGCGAGACGCCGGTCTATCTGTGGGTCCACGACGGCCAGGCAGAGCTAAAGGACGCCACCCAGCTGTGGGGCAAGGATACGGCCGAGGCGATGCAGCTAATTCGCGAGGAGGTGGGTGACGACAAGGTTGAGGTCGCCGGCATCGGCCGGGCCGGCGAGAACATGGTCCGCGTCGCTGCCATCATGAACATGGCGAACCGCGCCCACGGACGCACGGGTCTGGGCGCGGTCATGGGTAGCAAGAATCTCAAGGCCATCGCCGTGCGCGGCAAGGACCGCCCCAAGCTGGCGAACCGTCCCAGGGTGCTGGAAATCGCCCGCTGGGGCCGCGACGAGGTGAAGCGCCACTTCGACGCTGACATCGGTAAGTACGGAACCATCGGCATTGTGTCGTCGCAGCACTTCGCGGGCGGCCTGCCAACCTACAACTGGAACTCTGGCTCTTTCGCCCTCCACCAGAACATCGACGGACACACCCTGTACGACACGTACCTGGAAGAGCGCGATACGTGCTACTCGTGCGCGACGAAGTGCAAGCGCACCATCGAGCTAGAGAGCAAGCGGTACGGCAACGCTGACCCCGTGTACGGCGGCCCGGAGTATGAGAACGCGGCCACGCTCGGCTCCTACTGCGGTGTGGGCGCGATGGAGCCGATGATGAAGGCCAATGAGTTGTGCAACCGCTACGGCCTGGACGCCATCGGCGCGGGCGCGACGATTGCCTGGGCCATGGAGACCAACGAGCACGGCTTGCTGCCGCCGGAGATCGTGGGGGATCTCGACCTGCGCTTCGGGAATGGCGACGCCCTGGTCAAGGCGCTGACCTTGATGGCGACGCGCGAGGGGCCGCTGGGTGACCTGCTGGCCGAAGGCTCCGCGCACGCTGCCAGGCGGCTGGGCAACGGATCGGAGGCGTTTCTCATCACGGTGAAGAACGCCGAGGCGCCGGCCCATATGCCGCAGGTGAAGCGCAGCCTGGCCCTCATCTACGCCGTCAACCCCTTCGGCGCGGACCATATGTCGGCGTCCCACGACCCGGGCTACACGCCAGAGAGCTACCCGGGCAACGCGGGGCGACTGGAGCCATTGGGCCTGACGAAACCCCAGGATGTGCTGGCTCTCAACCCCGAAAAGGTGGAGTGGACCTGGACGACGCAGAAGTTCTACAGCCTGATGGACTCCCTGGACGTGTGCCACTTCGATTGGGGCCCAACCTGGGAGCTGTATGGCCCCACACAGCTGCTGGAGGTCGTCCAGGCTATCACCGGCTGGGACGTGACCCTCGACGAGTTGCTGGAAGTCGGCGAGCGGCGCATCAACATGATGCGCGAGTTCAACGCCCGCGAGGGGCTGGGTCGGGCCGACGACAAGCTGCCCAAGCGCCTCCACAAGATGCTGGAGGATGGGGCGAGCAAGGGTTTGCAGGTGACGCTTGAGGAGGTGGAAGCCGCCAAGGACGTGTACTACACGCTGGCGGGCTGGGACGTGGCGACGGGCGTGCCCCAGGCGGCAACACTCGAACGCCTCGGCCTGGGCTGGGTGCGGAACTGACCGCATCCCACTGGGCTGCGCCTGGCGTAGGGAATCTATGCCTGGGTTCCGCGGGGCCTGTGGCGTTCCCACAGGCCCCGCTTCGCGCGCGCGGGGAATGTTCAAGTCATCGTGATGACGACGGCTCCCTGTTTGTGTCCATCCTCCACGTATCTGTGCGCCTCGGCGGCCTGCGCCAGGGGAAAGCAGCGATCGACGATGGTCTTGTACTTCCCAGCCTCGATAAGTTGCCTGATAAAGTCCAGATCGTCGGCCTTCTCGCTGGCCAGCGCGCACACGACTGTCTGAGTACCGGCGACGGAGGTCCAGAGCATCTCGCCGAGCTGCCTCGACTTGAAGCTGGCCAGCAGATAGACACCGTTCGGCTTCAGCACGCGCTTGCAGCGGGCAAACGAACTGCGCCCCAGCACATCGAAGATGAGATCGTAGGTCTGGTCTTCCTGCGTGAAGTCCTGGCGGGTGTAGTCGATGACTCTGTCCGCCCCCAGGGCTGTCACCATCGCCAGCCGGGGCGTGCTGCATACCCCGGTGACCTCCGCGCCCCAGTACCTGGCGAGCTGGACGGCGGCTGACCCGATCCCACCACTGGCTCCGTTAACCAGCACCCGCTGGCCTGGCTGGATGCCCACTCGGCGCAGTAGCCCCAACGCCATCAACGCCCCGTAGGGCACGGCCGCCGCTTCCGCGTCGGTCATGGTGCGCGGCGCAAGGGCGACCGCTCCGTCTTCGGGCAGGCAGAGGTACTCGGCGTACGCGCCCATGCGCTGACCCAGATAGCCAAACACGCGATCGCCCGCCTTGAAGCGGCTGACGCTGGCCCCCACGGCCTCGACGACTCCCGCAAACTCGCTGCCCAGGATGGGCTTGCGGGGCGTGCGGACTCCGAAGCTCAGCCGCACCGGCAGCCACAGCGGCATGGGCATGTTGAAGTCACGCGGGGAGAGGTTCCCGAAGTCGCGGGCGAGGATGTCCCCGTAGTTGACGGACGCGGCGCTGACCCGCACCCGTATCTCGTTTTCCTTGGGCAGAGGCGTCGTCACCTCCTGGTAGTGAAGCACCTCGGGTGGTCCGTACTGTGTATATACCGTTGCGTTCATTTCGCCTCCCCAGGCTCGGCTCTCTTGAGCCGCCCTAGTCTACTGTGATGACGACCTTGCCGCGGGCGTGCTCCTCAATCAGGTAGCGGAAGGCATCGACCGTCTGGTCGAGAGAGTAGCTGCGGTCGATTACCGGTGTGACCTTGCCCGCCTCTACCAGGTCCAGGATGAACGCCAGGTCCTTGTGGCTGGGCCTGGCCGACAGGACCACGAACTTATTGCCCTCGCGCGTGGAGCGCAGGCGGCCCAGCGTCAAGGCTTCCATCATCTGCCGTCCCGTGCCGCCGGTCATGACGTAGACCCCATGAGGCGTCAGGGCGCGCTGATAGTCGGACAGGGAATGGTAGCCGTTGACGGCGAGAATCAGGTCGTACTGCTGCCCGTTCTGGGTAAAGTCCGCGCGGGTGTAGTCGATGACGTGATCGGCCCCCAGTCCGCGTACCATGTCC
>WBZS01001940.1_pt2 | contig 11302 bp, 8 predicted proteins | sample 5204201 | NCBI WGS metagenome assembly WBZS01 (sample SAMN12344357, study PRJNA552823) | activated sludge metagenome | biome: Activated sludge suspended growth; feature: Nitrification reactor; material: Wastewater; isolation source: activated sludge from nitrification reactor of wastewater treatment...
ATCAGTCTCCTTCTCGCCCTGCTACTGATCGGCCGATTCTTTTTCTGGAAACCGCAACTGGCCCTGCGCAGGCTTGACCTCGGCATTATGTATCTTGGCTACCTGGCTCTTGTCGCCCAGTTGCTCATCAATGCTTCAAACCCTTGGCTCAACGGAGCCTGGGTTGGCAGCGTATCCGTTCATGTCTTTACCTTCGGCGTCATGGGCCTCGTCATCCCGGCCATGTTGATCCGTATTTCAAAAGGACACACCGGTAGAAAGGTGATATTCGATCGCCTGGATTCATGGGTGTTGCGGATCATGATTCTGGGATTCATCACCCGCATTGTCGCGCCGCAGCTATTCCCCGCTGCCTACATCTACTGGATCGACCTCGCGGCCATGTGCTGGCTGACCGCGTTTTCAATCCTGGCCTGGCGCTACATTCCCTACCTTGTCCAGATGCGTGTCGATGGCAGGGAACACTGACCACAAAGGTTCAGCGCTTTTCGAAATAGTTTAATGGTCATGATCGCGGTGGTGTGCATCCGGGAAATGGACATGCGTATGCGCCATGGATTCGTGCCGATGCCGATGCGTATGCCTGCTGCCGGGCGCACAGAATACGTCATGAGCATGCTGGTGGTGTTCCTCGTGCCGGTGTTCATGGGAATGCTCGATGGCTTCGTGGCGGTGTTCGTGACTATGGCGCTCAGTCAGGTGCAGCCACACACCCGAAGCCATCAGCACCCCGGCAACAGCCAGCCGAATGGTGAGCGGCTCTCCCGTCGCCAACGCGAAGACGGCACCGAAAAAAGGTGCCACCGAAAAATAGGCTCCCGTCCGGGCCGTTCCCAAGTTTCGTAGCCCGACCACAAACAGTGTCAGGCTGACTCCGTAGGCCAGAAAGCCGATGCCCAGCGCTGCCCCCAGGATGGGCAGGCTCGGCAATTTATCACCGAGCGAATAAGCCAGTACCAGGTTGATGACACCGGCCGTCATGCCTTTGACCGAAGCGATCCAGCTTGCATCGGCCAGCGAAACCTTGCGTGTCAGGTTGTTATCCACACTCCAGGCCAGGCAAGCACCGAGTACCGACAAAGCAGGCCACAGACCTGCAAATCCGACCTCTTCCGGCCAGCTCAACACAAACACGCCAAGCGTAATGGCCGACATACCCAGGGCAATCCTCCGATCAACATTCTCCCGAAACACCATCCAGGCCAGGAGTACGGTAAACACGGCCTCGGCGTTCAGGAGCAGCGAGGCACCCGATGCGGGCATACCCGACAACCCGAACATCAACAAGACGGGGCCAGCCACTCCACCCGCCAGCACCGCACCGCTGAGCCAAGCCGACTCGTTCAGTGTTAATCGCACCGGTGCTGCCCGGCGTATGCGCCGGACGAAGGTCAAGCCAATCCCCGAGCCAAGATAGAACAAACCGGCCAGCATCCAGGGACTCACCTCATTTAGCAGCAGCTTGGCCAGCGGCGTACCCAGGCCAAAAAGCAGGGCGGCGCCCAGGGCGGCGGACACGCCGGGATTTAACACAGTGCTTGGCCGATTCATGGACTCAATTTCGATTGATCTAAAATTCTGTTAAAAGGTAAGCTGTTAAGGCAGCCTGCATGGTCGCAGCAAACCCGTGGCGACAGTTTGTAACTTCGGTTCAAGGTAGGTCAACTCTCCGATACACCGCTGGCAGTACGTTTTGCAGCACTCTTCGATATAATGCATTACGGTTTTCACTTACCAAACACTTACCTTATCTTGTGAGCTAGAATCCTGCATGGCTACAACCGAACTAACCTTGCTCCTCTTACTGGCGATCGCCGTCGGAGGCTCACTTGTCCATTGGTCCCCGTTACCTCTGCCAATCCTGCTGGTGGTGGTCGGGGTCTTGGCGTCTCTACTGCCCGGCCTGGAAGATATCGCGGTCGACCCTGAACTTTTCCTTTTATTGTTCATCCCCCCGATTCTATTCGCCGATGCCTGGGTTTTGCCTCGCCGCGACTTTGTAAGCACGCTAAAGCCGGTGCTCTTGCTGGCGCTCGGTCTGGTTGTGCTGACGGTTGTCGCCGTCGGTTACGCCATGCACTGGCTGATTCCAGCGATGCCCCTGGCTGTTGCTTTCACCCTCGGCGCCATAGTCTCGCCGACTGACGCCGTTGCCACCGTCGCCACTACACAGCTGCTCCCCTTACCAGCCCGTATCGTCCACATTGTCAATGCCGAAAGCCTGCTCAACGATGCCTCCGGGTTGGTGGCCTTCAAGCTCGCCGTGGCCGCCGCCGCCACTGGTCTGTTCTCTTCGATAGAAGTCGCTGGAAATTTTCTTAACTTGGCAGGCGGTGGCATCATCATCGGCATTGGCGTCGAGTGGTTAGCCCGTGGACTGCGACAGCGCCTGATTCGTTTGCACGCCGGCGATCCTGTATTACAGACCCTGCTTACCGTACTGATGCCTTACGGCGCCTATCTCGCGGCCGAAGCGTTACACGTATCCGGCATTCTGGCCGTCGTTGCCGCCGGACTCTGGGCCAGCGGACAGGAAGTCAAGGGATTGACCGCCGATGCTCGCAAACATGCCCGCGAAGTGTGGAGAATGCTTTCCTACGTGCTGAACGGCCTGGTTTTTGTGCTTCTCGGCTTGCAGTTGCGGCGCATGATCACCAGCGTCGATGAGTATGCTCCGTTCGATCTGGCTATGTACGCCCTGGTTCTGTGGGTTCTGCTGATGGCTTTGCGGTTCGCCTGGGTATGGATTTCCGCGCACCTGCGCTTCAAATTTGGGTGGGGATGGAGTGGCGGCCGCACGGGCCCAGACCCCAAGCGGTTGTTACTGGTCAGTTGGGCTGCGGTACGCGGCTCGATCACGCTGGCGACTGCGCTCTCGGTTCCTTCCATCATCGCCAGCGGGGCGCCCTTCCCCGAACGCAATCTGGTCGTTTTCCTGGCCGCTGCAACTATTATCCTGACACTTGCCTTAAATGGCGTTCCCTTGCCTTGGCTGATCCGCAAACTGGCGATCAACAGCGGCGAAGAAAATCTGCACGAGGAACACGTGGCGCGAGCCGAAATCGCGCGTGCCGCCCTTGTGGCCGTGTCGGCTGTCGCGAAAGAGCTTACCGACCCCGAAGACATTGCTTTCGCGGGGCGGCTTTCCGGGCGATATGAAGGCAAAATTGAACTCCTTGAGGGTGATCCCGGACACGCTTCGGAGCGCGCATCGCATATCGCACTGCGCCGTAAATTGCGCCTCGCCGCCATCAGCGCCGAACGGCACTGCCTGCACGAATTGCACGCCAGCGACGTGATCAATGACGAAAGTCTGCGTATCATTGAGGCTGAACTTGACGAACGCGAACTGGTCTCTTCAATCAGCGTGGATCGCGGTTAGTCCAGACACAGCAGACGCTGCCGAACCGCTCTCGGCAATCTGCAAAATTTGACACTCACCCTCTGGCGATGCGATCTAGCAAACTTTTCTTGCTACGCTTTTGGCATTTCTTCCAAAGCTCCCGAAGGTCGCCACGCTCATTCCGGCGATTGACTCTGGCCGCCGGAGTCAGGGATACTTGCGCATGTTGCGTTTGTATGACTTCCTCCTTTAAGTACCCAGACTCCCATAATGCGCCGTTTTGTACGTTGGTCATGTGTGCCACTATGTCCGCAATAAACGCGATTTCGACCATTTCAACCCTTTCTGTTGATTGCTGCCGCCCATGTCCACACTCGCCACCGTTTCTGAGCATGAAAGTACCGATATAGATCGCAGCGACGACCCGCTGTGGTACCGCGACGCCGTCATCTACCAGCTCAATGTCAAAGCTTTCTTCGATACCAACGATATATCCAGATACAGGACACGGCCTTTCTGGGCAAGCTGGCGCAGTATGCAATCATGGTTTTCGTGATCCTGATCGCGCTTGACAAGGTATAGGTGCGTGGCGATAGCGTGCGCCAGAATTTCCTGGTTATTCTGGCCGGCTTGGTTTTCGCCATGGGTCTGGCTTTTGGCCTGGGAGGGAAAGACTGGGCGGCTGACCGAATCGAGCAGTGGTGGCCACGCGACACCAAGACAACAGACGATAAACACCAGAGCGCCAGACGACCGTAAATCTTGGTCCAATCGAGATTTGGCCTGGCCTCTTTCGAGATAGTGGCCCCTCTCCAATGAGCGAAGTGCTACGCCCTAAGGTCGAACACCCTGACGCTCCTCCGGAACACGTAAGTTTCCGCGAAGCCTGCCGTTTCTGGTTCAAACTTGGGTTAATAAGCTTCGGCGGTCCCGCCGGGCAGATTTCGATCATGCATCAGGAGCTGGTCGAAACACGGCGCTGGATTTCCGAACGACGCTTTTTGCACGCGCTGAACTATTGCATGCTCTTGCCTGGCCCCGAGGCGCAACAACTGGCGACTTATATCGGCTGGCTCATGCACCGCTCCGTGGGTGGCATCGTAGCGGGTGCGCTTTTTGTCTTGCCATCGCTGTTCATCCTGATCGCCCTCTCGTGGATTTACCTCGTATCCGGCGAGACGACGCTCGTCGCCGGACTGTTCTATGGAATCAAACCGGCCGTTACGGCCATCGTCCTTCAGGCTGCCCATCGCATCGGTTCTCGCACCTTGAAAAATAGTCTTTTGTTGATGGTCGCCGCGGCCGCATTCGTCGCCATTTTTGCCCTCGCAGTTCCCTTCCCGGCCATCATCGCTGCCGCCGCCTTGATCGGATTTATCGGTGGGCGCGTTGCCCCCGACAAGTTCAGAACCGGCGGCGGGCATGGCCCGGCAAACCGGTCGTTTGGACCAGCCATCATCGACGACGACACGCCCACACCCGAGCATGCTCGGTTCAAGTGGCGACGTCTGCTGACGGTCCTCGCCCTGGGCGGTTTGCTGTGGTTCGTTCCCATGGTTTTGCTCAAGACCGTCTTTGGCTGGGAGCACACCCTGACGCAGATGGGCTGGTTTTTCACCAAGGCCGCCCTGCTTACCTTCGGCGGCGCCTACGCGGTGTTGCCCTACGTTTACCAGGGCGCTGTCGGCCAGTATGCCTGGCTAACGCCAGCGCAGATGATCGACGGGTTGGCATTGGGCGAAACCACGCCGGGACCCTTGATCATGGTCGTCGCTTTCGTCGGCTTTGTCGGCGGCTATCTCAAGGCGGTTGTCGGCCCTGACAGCCTGTTCCTCGGCGGTGCGGTCGCAGCCGGGCTGGTGACCTGGTTTACCTTCCTGCCCTCTTTCATTTTCATCCTGGCGGGAGGCCCGCTGGTTGAAACGACCCACAACGAACTCAAACTTACAGCGCCGCTCACGGCCATCACCGCGGCCGTGGTCGGCGTCATCCTGAATCTGGCTTTGTTCTTCGGCTACCACGTGCTGTGGCCTGCGGGTTTCGCCGGAAGCTTCGACTGGATTTCTGCCGCCATCGCGCTGGGCGCCGCCGTCGCGCTGATCGGTTTCAAGCGCAACGTCATCCACGTTATCTTGGGCTGCGCCGTACTCGGTCTGCTCCTGAAAACTGCAATTGCCTGAAATAAGCTGTTTGTTCCAGACTTTCCGATGTGGTCTGTCAGGAGCGTCGGAGTGACGCATTGAGCGCCTCAAGCGCCTTGCTGCCGGGGCAAAGATAGGCATCGCCGAGCTGGTTCAGCGGTTTTTCAACGGTGTTCAGGTGACGATGCAGTTCCTCGGCACTGCTATCGACGAACAACAGCCCCGTGACAATCTCGCCCAGTGCCTGTCGTTCCTGAAGGTGGTTCATGGCGCCGATACGGTCCGATGGATCGTAATCCTGATCCAGTTTGCGAAGATTCAATATCGATCCGTCATGTTGGACAACGCGACGCAGGGAGCCGGGAGGATACGACGCGTTGATCTTGTCGCGCGGCAGGATGACGTCCAGACGGTTGACGGCTTCGTTGTGTTCGCGCACATAGTCGTAGCTCTTGGTCGAGCCAGCATGGTTATTGAACGTCACGCAGGGGCTGATGACATCGATGAAAGCCGGCCCACGGTGACGCATGGCGCCCTTGATCAGCGGGATCAACTGCTCCTTGTCCCCGGAAAAACTGCGTGCAACGTAGCTGGCGCCCAGTTGCAAGGCCAGCGCTACCAGATCGATGGGCGTGTCGTTATTCACCACGCCGCGCTTGCTTTTCGACCCTTTGTCGGCCGTTGCCGAGAACTGCCCCTTGGTCAGCCCATAAACCCCGTTGTTTTCCACGATGTACGTCATATTCACGCCACGGCGCATGGCATGGGCAAACTGGCCGATGCCGATGGAGGCCGAGTCGCCGTCGCCGGAAACGCCCAAATAAAGCAGATCGCGATTGGCCAAAGCGGCGCCCGTGAGTACCGACGGCATCCGCCCATGCGTGGTATTGAACCCGTGCGAATTGCCGAGAAAGTAATCCGGCGTCTTGGAAGAACAGCCAATGCCCGAAAGCTTGGCCACTCGGTGCGGCTCGATTTCGAGATCGAAACAGGCCTGTACCACCGCCGCGCTGATCGAATCGTGGCCACATCCAGCACACAGCGTGGAAATGGCGCCTTCATAATCGCGACGGGTATAGCCGAGTGAATTCCGAGGCGTGTCGGGTCGCAAAAGCCGGGGTTTGGCAAAGTAGGTCATGAAGCCACCTGCTGGCGATTTGGCGAAAGAGCGGGCGTAACCAATGAAGGTATCTTGACTTTGAGCGCCGCGAGGATGTCTGCAATCCTGCCGGAAATGAATCCGGCCGTGATCGGCGTACCGTCGTAATGCAGCACGCGGAAAAGGCGCTTTGGATCAATCTCGCCTTCATTAATGAGGAGCATGCGCAGCTGGCCGTTCTCGTTCTGTTCGACGACAAAAATGTAGTCGTGCTCATTGATGAAATCGATGATCTCATTGGCAAACGGGAAAGCACGCACACGCAGGGCATCAATTTCGATCCCTTGCTTCTTGAGCAGTGCATAAGCCTCGTCCATGGCCGGGCCGGTCGAGCCGTAGTAGATGGCACCAAAGCGGCTCGGCTGCGATGCACGACGCAGAACGGGCGCCGGTAATAGCGATTTGGCGGTTTCAAATTTTCGACGCAGACGTTCCATGTTATAGACATAGTCTGTGCCCGTTTCGCTGTACTTGGCGTAGGCGTTGCGCGTGGTACCGCGGCTGAAGAAGGCGCCCTTGTTCGGGTGCGTGCCTGGAATGGTTCGCCAGGGGATGCCGTCGCCATCCACGTCGAGATAGCGGCCGAAATTCTTGCCCGCTTCCAGGTCATCTGCGCTCATCACCTTGCCGCGATCGTAGCGGCGCTGATCGTCCCAGTCGAAAGGCTGGCACAGACGATCATTCATTCCGATATCCAGGTCGAGCAGGACAAAGACGGGGGTCTGCAGACGGTCCGCCAGATCGAACGCCTGGGCGCCAAGCGTGAAGCACTCGTAGGGATCTTCCGGAAACAGCAGCACATGCTTGGTGTCGCCGTGTGAAGCATAGGCGCAGGAAATGAGATCGGATTGTTGCGTTCGCGTCGGCATTCCGGTCGAAGGGCCACCGCGTTGCACATCGAATACCACGACGGGCACCTCGGCAAAATAGGCCAGCCCGAAAAACTCCTGCATCAGCGAAATGCCGGGGCCGGAAGTGGCGGTAAAGGCGCGCGCACCATTCCAGGCGGCGCCGATCACCATGCCGATCGAGGCCAATTCGTCTTCGGCCTGGACCACGGCATAACGCGCCATACCGTTATCGGGGTCGGTGCGGAACTTGCGGCAATAGCCGCTGAACGCCTCGATCACCGAAGTCGATGGGGTAATCGGGTACCATGCGGCAACCGTGGCCCCGCCATAGACGGCGCCCAAGCCACAGGCATCGTTTCCGTTGACGAATATCCTGTCGCCGACGCCATCGGAACGCTCCACGCGCAACCCGATCGGGCAGTCCAGGTGCGTTCGGGCGTAGTCATACCCCAGCCTGAGCGCATTGACGTTGGCGCCGATCAGTTTGTCCTTGCCGCGATACTGTTCGGCGATCAACTTCTCGACCACCGCGAATTCAATGTCGAGCAAGGCAGTCAGCGAACCGACATACATGATGTTCTTGAACAGTTGCCGCTGGCGGGGATCCGTGTATTCGCGGTTGCAGATTTCGGTCAGCGGAACGCCCAGCACCGTTATGTCTTCGCGGAAACGCGAACGGGGCAAGGTCTTGGTCGAGTCATAAACCAGATAACCACCGGATTCGAGTTCGGCAATATCGCGATCCCAGGTCTGCGGATTCATCGCCACCATCAAGTCACAGCCGCCGCGACGCCCGAGCCAACCGGACGCCGATACGCGCATTTCATACCAGGTCGGCATGCCCTGGATATTCGACGGAAAAATATTCCGTGGCGCCACAGGCACACCCATGTTGATGATGGCGCGCGCAAACAACTCGTTGGCCGACGCCGAACCCGAGCCATTGACGTTGGCAAACTTGATAACAAAATCGTTGCTGCGGCGTATGGCCTTGGTCACATTCGTACCCATGTCCTGCGCACCTCCGTTCCGGCGACTGCCGCCAGCAGTAGGAATTTCTGCATATCCCAGGCGCCTGTCGGACAACGCTCGGCGCACATCCCGCAATGCAGGCAGATGTTTTCATCTTTGACCATGACCCGCCCTGTCTTAAGCGTATCCGACACGTAGAGCGCCTGTTCGAGATCCTTGGCCGGTGCTTTCAGGCGTCCGCGCAGGTCGTCCTCTTCGCCGTTATGCGTGAAGGTTATGCATTCGGTCGGGCAAATATCGACACAGGAATCGCACTCGATGCAGGTTTTGGCGGTAAACACCGTCTCGATATCGCAGTTGAGACAGCGTTCTGCCTCGGAGCAGGCCATATAGGGATCGAAACCCATTTCGAGTTCCAGCTTGATGTCCTTGAGCGTCTTTTCCAGAGACTTTACCGGCACCTTCTTGCGCTCTTCCTCGGATACCTGGTTGTCATAGCTCCACTCATGTATCCCCATCTTCTGGCTGACCAGATTGGTCATCGGTGGCGGACGCTCCAGCAAGCTCTTTCCTGAGCAGAACAAATCGATCGAAATGGCCGCCTGGTGTCCTTGTGCCACGGCAGTGATGATGTTTTTTGGCCCCAGCGCAGAATCGCCACCAAAAAACACCTTCGGCAAGGTCGATTGCAGTGTCATGTTGTTCAATACCGGCAACCCCCACTTATCAAACTCCAGGCCGATATCCTTTTCAATCCAGGGGAAGGCGTTTTCCTGCCCAATCGCGACCAGCACTTCATCGCATTCCATGAGAATATCCGGTTCGCCGGTGGGGACCAGGCTGCGCCTGCCCTTCTCGTCGTACTCGGCGCGAACTATCTCGAAGAGAACACCGACAAGCTTCCCACTGTGGTGAACAAATTCCTTGGGCACCCGCATGTTGATAATCGGGATGCCCTCGTGCATCGCATCTTCCTTCTCCCAGGGCGATGCCTTCATTTCCTCGAAACCGCTACGCACCACCACCTTGACGTCCTCGCCCCCCATGCGTAGCGCCGAACGGCAGCAATCCATGGCCGTATTCCCGCCGCCGAGAACGATCACCCGCGGCGAAATGCGCGTCGTGTGCCCAAAGGCCACATTGGCGAGCCAATCGATGCCGATGTGAATGTGCGCCGCCGCCTCATTGCGGCCGGGAACATCGGCATCGCGCCCGCGCGGAGCACCGGTGCCGACAAAGATTGCATCCCAGCCCTCGGTCAACAACTGTGCAAGGCTATCGACCCATTGGTTGTACCGCGTTTCAACGCCGAGATTGACGATGTAGCCGCACTCTTCGTCGATGACGCTATCCGGCAGTCGAAATTTGGGAATCTGGCTGCGCATCATGCCGCCCGGCGACACGCCATTGTCGAACACTGTGATCTGGTAACCGAGTACCGCCAGATCGCGTGCCACGGTCAGCGAGGCGGGGCCGGCACCGACGCAGGCAATGCGCCTGCCGTTGCGCTTCAGCGGCCCCACCGGCAGACGATCCTGGATATCGTCCTTCAGGTCGGCAGCGACACGCTTGAGCCGACAGATCGCCACCGGCTCCTTGTCCAGCCGGCCGCGACGACAGGCCGGCTCGCAGGGCCGATCGCAGACGCGCCCCAAAATGCCCGGAAAAACGTTCGACTGCCAATTGATCATATAGGCATCCGAATACCGGCCTGCCGCTATCAGGCGGATGTATTCGGGAACGGGAGTGTGGGCAGGACACGCCCATTGGCAATCCACGACTTTGTGAAAGTATTCGTGTTCGCCGATATCTGTCGGTATCACCTGTGCTCAGTCTCCTGTCACTGTGGCTACATAAAGATCGGCAACGCAAGGTCGCCAGCCAGCACTCTAGCACCGTCTTGGCCGAAGAAAAACGGTTAACGAATCACTCCGCAAAAAATCCGGTTTTCCGGCAAGATAAAATCGGCTAGTCTTACCAACGAATATCTTGTCTGGAGTAACTTGGCATGGCTTTGCGTGCGCTCATTTTTGATGTCGATGGAACACTGGCCAACACCGAGCGTGATGGCCACCGTCCCGCCTTCAATGCCGCTTTTGCCGAAATTGGGCTGCCCTGGCACTGGGATGAAGCCCTCTACGGGAAATTGCTTGTCGTCGGCGGCGGTCTGGAGCGGCTACGTTTTTATGCCGCAAATTACGACACGGCAACCCATGCGCGTCCCGATTTCGACGAGCTGATGCATCGCGTACATGACATTAAGAACCGGAATTACCAACGTTTGCTGGCCGCAGGGGCGATACCGCTGCGTGCCGACATTGGCCAGTTGATCTGCGATGCGCGTACCGAAGGCGTGCGTCTGGCCATTGCCTCCAGTTCAATACTGGATAACGTCGTGGGCCTGTTGCGCGCCAATCTGGGCCCGAATGTCGACTCCTGGTTCGATGTCATTGCTTCCGGCGATGCGGTCGCTGCAAAGAAACCCTCGCCGGACATTTACCTGTATGCCCTGCGGCAACTCAATTTGCCGCCGCGCGATTGCCTGGCCGTGGAAGATTCGTCGCATGGCCTGGCGGCAAGCCTGGCGGCGGGCATCCCGACAGTCATTACGGTCAGTGATTACACCATCCACGAAAACTTCGATGGCGCACGCTTGGTGCTTGCGGAAACCGAACGCGTTTCACTGGACAAACTGCGCCTGTGGCACGCCACGGCGAGTACATCGTAGTCGTGCTTCGTAAAGGGCAATTTGTTCTGACCGAAGTGAAGCAGTCCTTCAGGCGTCCGGACTGGAGAGAGGGCGGCCGGCTGATTATGGCCCAGACCGTGTGAAAAC
>WBZS01002511.1_pt1 | contig 11296 bp, 12 predicted proteins | sample 5204201 | NCBI WGS metagenome assembly WBZS01 (sample SAMN12344357, study PRJNA552823) | activated sludge metagenome | biome: Activated sludge suspended growth; feature: Nitrification reactor; material: Wastewater; isolation source: activated sludge from nitrification reactor of wastewater...
GCTGAGAAGACAAGGATTACCTGGTTGATGAAGCGGCGGCGAAGATCAAGATGCGCTTTGATGGAAGGGACTGACAAAACAGGTTAGGGTCTGGGTTTGGGGCGTTGGGAATTTCCGGTCGGGGTTTTTGGAATCGCTGGGTTCTGTTTCACCTTCGGCTTTTTCCCAAGCTTTTCACGCTGTTTTCGGCGAAGGTCAACGATCCAGACCATGGCCACGAGGGTGGCTAAAAAGGCGAAAAAACCTGCGATCGTCCAAGCGATGGGGTCTCCTCGGCCCAGGTCTTCCAGCCAGGCGAGAAAGGCTTTGCCTCGGTCCATGGGGCACGTTCCTGGGGAAATCCAAAGGAAAAAGCTGGATGAGGTTCACCCAGCTTTTCTATTTCCTTACATGCATTTGACGAGGATGCCCACCTGCCTATGCGGTCATCGCGAGCTTTTCCTTGGTGGGGATCGCCAACGTCGTCTGGGCGATCCAACGGCCAGCGTCCGGAGCGCCTTGCCATTTTTGCATCACGATCGAAGTGACGTGGCCTCGTTCTTCGTCGTCGAGCACTTCGAAAAAGGCTTGGCGAACGCCCGCGCGGACTTGCGGCGACGAGCGATGCAAGTAGAGGAGTTGATCGGGTCGATCGTCGAACACCGCGACCGCCCGCCAGCTTTGTGGTTTCGCTTCCGTCTGATACGTCATCGTTGACCCTCCTTGGTCAGAAGTTACTCAGCTTAGGTCCTATTGGTGCCGGGAAAGCGATTTTTGGTCAAGATCAGTTTCCGCGATTTGCAAAACGCGAAAGGTCGTTGAACCCGTTTGAATCGTCACTTTCCGCGACCGTTTCGCGCCCGCCTCGCTCGCCGTCTCGCGCTCGCTCAAAAAATGCCGTTTCCAAAACGCCACGTGCGACTGCTATTTCGGCAGCTGCAAGCGTTTTCTGGGTGGGGCAACGGCCTTGTCACGCCGGAATCGGTTCCTACACTGAAGATAGCTCTCGACCTTCGGGTCGGGTTTCTTTTTGTCTGTATTCGTGAAATTGTTCACAAAGTCCGGAGGATGGACCGTGAACCCGGAAGCCGCTCCGTTCGATCTCGTCACCTACTTGCCTATTTTTCTTTACCTGAAGATTCTGATCGGGTTCTGCGTCTCCGTCCTTATCATGGCCCACACGATCGGGCCGAAGAAGAAGACCGCCGTCAAACAGATGCCATACGAATCGGGAATGGATCCGTTCGGCAGTGCTCGCCAAAAGTTCGATGTGAAGTTTTATCTCGTCGCCATCATGTTCCTCGTATTCGACGTTGAACTCTTGTTCTTGTACCCCTGGGCGGTCGTGGCGTATCAAGAAGGGGGGATCCCGGATGTCCTTCGTGGCCCCGTGTTCTGGTCCGTCCTTACGTTCATTGTCTTGCTCTTTTTGGCGTACATCTACGATTGGCGCAAGGGGGTCTTCCAATGGCGGTAAGCGTCCCCGAGAATGTTTTTCTTTCGAAGCTCGACGATTTGGCTAACTGGTGCCGAGCTAATAGTTTATGGCCCATGCCATTCGCGACGGCGTGTTGCGGCATCGAGCTGATGGCGACGGGTGCATCGAAGCACGACATCGCCCGTTTCGGTGCCGAGGTCATGCGATTCAGCCCTCGGCAATGCGATCTCATGATCGTGGCTGGCCGAGTCGTGATGAAGATGCTGCCCGTGCTGCAACGCATTTGGCAACAAATGCCCGAGCCCAAGTGGTGCATCTCGATGGGGGCGTGTGCGTCGTCGGGTGGCGTGTTCGACACGTATGCCGTGGTGCAGGGGATCGATCGCTTCATTCCGGTCGACCTGTACGTGCCCGGTTGCCCTCCTCGGCCTGAGCAATTGCTCCAATCGGTGATTGATCTTCAAGCGAAGATCAAGAAAACGGGAACTCTTTGGGGCACGGAATTCCAGGCGGTCAAAAATTACGACGGGCCTCGCCCCAATGCGGAAATTCCGGGCGACGTTGTGGTCGCCCCTGGGCAGTATTCGAAATCTCGGCGAACGAGTTTGAATTAGTGCGTTATCAAAACTTCATTTTCGAGTTGTCCGAGCCTGAGCGCCAAGCGAGGGCACACTTGAGCCCTCGCTTGGCGCTCAGGCTCGGAATGGAATGACGCGAGTTTTGAGCGTTGACAACGCTCTAGCCGAGTGAGGTTTCGCAGGAGTTTCCTTCATGCCGTTCGAATCGACCGTGGCTGCGCTCAAGACGAAATTCGGCGACGAAAATATATCGACGTCGAGTTTTCGTGACAATTTCCGCGTCCACGTCAAGCAGAACCAGCTTTTCGACGTGCTACGAACGTTGAAGGAAGAACTCGGATTCGATAACCTCGTGGAAGTGACGGCTGCGGATTACCTCAAATATCCGAACGCCACCGACCGCTTCGGCCTGATTCATGGCCTGCTCAATATCAAAACCGGCGAACGCGTCTGGATCAAGACGCCGCTCAACGAACCGGACCTGACGGTGCCCTCCTGCTACTCGCTTTGGCGCGGTGCGGATTGGATGGAGCGGGAAGTGTACGACATGTACGGCATCGTCTTCGAAGGCCATCCGGATCTTCGCCGAATCCTGATGCCTGATGCGTTCACGAGCTTTCCCCTCCGCAAGGATTATCCAATGCGAGGGCGGGGCGAACGCCATAACTTCCCGGTCCTGACCCGATCGGAAGGGTAGACTTTACGTTTTGGCTCGCTGCGAGTGTTTCCGTTTCGCCCTTGCTTGATGTTGTCGGGAACTCCACGCACGGGCGAAACACGCTTTTGCAGCAACCGCGTACGAACGCCTCGTAGCTGCGAGCGCGAAACGTAAATTGACGCAAGCGCGAAACGTAAACGAGGAATGGACGCGGAATCTCAAGCTGGGTGCCAGGTATGCCGTTGGAACAAGCCTACAAGACTGAGCCGACCGAGCAGGAAAGCGATTACCTGTGGACGCTCAACTTCGGTCCGCAGCATCCCGCGACCCACACCACGCTGCGTTTGATCCTTACGCTCGATGGTGAAAACGTCGTTAAATCCGTACCGGACATTGGATTCCTGCACAGTGGTTTCGAAAAGCTGGGCGAAGATCTCGATTTCAACCAGTACGTGACGATCGTCGACCGGATGAATTACATCTCGCCGATCGCCAACGAAATCGCTTGGCACCACACGATCGAAAAATTGATGGGCATCGAACTGACCCCTCGATGCAAGTATGTCCGAACGATCTTGGGTGAACTGTCGCGCATCAGCGACCATTTGCTGAGTTGCGGAGCGACCGCGCTCGACCTCGGCGGTTTCACGGCCTTCCTGTACGCGTTTTACCAACGGGAAGTCATCTACGACATTTACGAGACGATTTCCGGGCAACGTTTCCATCCGAGCTATACACGCGTCGGCGGCCTGCTGTTCGACGTCGGCGACGACTTCATTCGCAAGGTCCGCAAGTTCGTCAAGGAATTTCCGAAAGCCCATGCAGACGTCACTCGCCTACTCAATCGCAACCGCATCTTTGTGGAGCGAACGCAAGGCATCGGCGTGCTTACCCGCGACGAAGCGATCAACATGAGCTGCTCCGGTCCCGTCGCGCGGGCCAGCGGCGTGGTTCGCGATATCCGCAAAGATGAGCCCTACCTGGCGTACGGCGAGCTGAAGGACACCTTCAAGGTGATCTGCGCTCAGGAAGGCGACTGCTACGCCCGTTACCTGGTCCGCATGGAAGAGATGCTCGAAAGCTTGAAGATCATCGATGCCGCCATCGAGAATCTGCCGACGGGCCCGGTGAATGTCGATTCGGAAAGCAAGGCGATTTTGCCCGACCAGTTGTCGGTGTACCGCAGCATCGAAAGTTTGATCCACCATTTCGAGTTGGTGATGCCGAATCGGCAATGGTCGCCCCCGGTGGATGAAGTGTATGGCTGCACCGAATCGCCGAACGGCGAACTCGGTTTTTACGTGGTCAGCGATGGCACGGGCACCGCGTACCGTGCTCGCACGCGACCGCCTTCGTTCATCCACTTCGCGACCTTCCCGCACTTGATGCGAGGCCATCAGATCAGCGACGTGGTGGCGGTCCTGGGAAGCTTGAACATCATCGCCGCCGAGCTGGATCGGTAGCAAGTGTTTACGTTTCGCGCAGCGAGTGTTTACGTTTCGCGCTCGCAGCGACGAGGCATTCGCTCGCGGTTCTTGCAAGGAACTGTTCCGTGGTTGGGGTGATGGGCTCGAAAGACTTAAGCGAGCGCGAAACGTAAACACTTGCAGCGCGAAACGTAAACGCGATGAAAGGCTGAACGAAAAGTTCTAGGAAGAATTTGTATGCCCGCATTGACTCCCGAGCTGCGAAAGAAAATCGAGGCGTACATCCCGCGCTACCCGAACAAGCAGGCGGTGACGTTGCCGGCCCTGCACCTCGTGCACGACGAAATGCGCTGCGTCTCGAACCAGGCCATCCGCGAGATCGCTGAGATTCTGGATTTGGCGCCGTCGCAAGTGCACGACACGATGACCTTCTACCAGTTCTTCCGCGAAGAGAAGAACCCGCTCGGCAAGAAGCGTCTATGGGTGTGCCGAAGCTTGGCGTGTGGCCTCCGCGGAGCGGACGAGCTGCTCGAAGTCTTCTGCAAAAAGCTGCATTTGGCCCCCGGCGAGACGACGAAAGACGGCAACATCACCCTCGAGTTTGCCGAGTGCCTGGGTGCCTGTGAAGGGGCCCCTGCCGTGATGATCGACGACGAGCACGTACATCATGTGACGCCGGAAAAGGTGGACGAAGTGATCGCGGGATTGCGTTGATTTTTCGTTGGCGTAGTGGATCGAACCGGTAGAAATGATTCGGTGTCTTGTGCGGATGAACCCTTTTCCAAAGGAGATCCGCCATGAGTATTTATGCGACGCTGTGGCAGATTCAACTGCCGAAGCGATTTGATTTCGATGACGAATGGGTCACGGTATTCGCACAAGCGGTTCCACCGCACATTGGTCATCCGAGCTACTACCCAAAGGGTGACCCGTACGCCGATTTTCTTCCGCCTGTCATGTCGGGCTTCGACGTGGACGACGAAGCCAATCGGGAGAAGTTTCGAGCAGTCGTGATAGTTCGTGAAGACCGGAGCGAAAAGGATGGCCAACGGTATGTCGACCCAATGATCGTGATGACGGGCGAAGAGTATTGGCGTTCGACATTTGACGAGTTGATAAGCCGAATCGAAGATGCGATGGGCTGGACCAACGAAATCGTTGGCTTCGGGCTTGGACCTGATGGTATGAAGAAATGGATTCATCGATCCGAGCATCGCTGGTTGCGAAATCGCGATGAAGAGGCAGGGAACATGCCGTAGGGTGGGTGGAGTGTATTCACGGAACCCACCGAGGCCGCGACGGAATGGCCTAAACGTGTTACGCGGCGAAAACGACGAACTGGATTTTGATCCAAGCCACGGTGGGTTGCGCGAGTACGCTCCACCCACCCTACGGCAGTTCGCTGCTCGTTAAATGACCAGGATGAGAGTATCCATGGCCGATTTTGAACCAGTATTGCTCAAACGCATCCAAAAGAAGGCGAGCCCTTCGCTGGAGGCGTATCGCGCCGACGGTGGCTTCAAGGCGTTGGCCAAAGCGCTCAAGGACATGGCCCCCGCTCAGGTCGTGGACACCGTCAAGGCGTCCGGCTTGCGTGGCCGAGGTGGTGCAGGCTTCCCCTGTGGCGTCAAATGGACGTTCTTGCCGAAAGACCACCCCGGGCCGATCTACCTCTGCATCAATGCCGACGAATCCGAGCCCTGCACCTTCAACAACCGCATCCTCATGGAAGAGGATCCGCTCCAAGTGCTCGAAGGCGTACTCCTCGCTTGTTACGCCATCAAGGCGAAGACGGCTTATTTCTACCTCCGCTACGAGTATGGCCGAGCTTATCGGGCGCTGCAAAAGGCCATCGACGAAATGTACGCGGCCAACTTGCTCGGCAAGAACATTCTTGGCAGCGATTTCTCGTGCGATATTTATCTGCATCGCGGAGCGGGGGCGTACATCTGTGGCGAAGAGACAGGGTTGATCGAAAGCTTGGAAGGCAAGCGTGGTTGGCCTCGCATCAAGCCGCCTTTCCCCGCCATCGAAGGGGCGTTTCGCAAGCCGACCATCGTCAACAACGTCGAAACGCTCGCCTGCGTCACGCACATCATCGATCGCGGAGCCGACTGGTTCAAGTCGATGGGCGTGCCGCCTGACCCGAAGAACCCGCGTGACGCCGGCAGCTACGGCCCGAAGCTTTATTGCATCAGTGGCCACGTCAATAAACCGTGCTGCGTCGAACTCCCCATGGGAATCACGGCCAGGGAACTCATCGACAAGCATGGCGGCGGCGTTTGGAAGGGACGCAAGGCGAAAGGCGCCATTCCCGGCGGCATCAGCATGGGCATCATGACCGAAGCCGAGCTGGATACGCCACTCGATTTCAACGGCCCTGGCCGAATCGGTTGCCTGGGCCTGGGCACGGCCGCGGTGACGGTGTTCGACGATCAGACGAGTATCGTCGATGTGCTCTTCAACATCGCTCGTTTCTTCGCCCACGAATCGTGTGGCCAATGCACGCCGTGCCGCGAGGGAACTGGCTGGATGTGGAAAGTGCTCGACCGCTTTCGCCGAGGCTTGGGCCGACTCGACGATCTCAAGATTCTCGAAGACGTATCGAAAAACATCGGCATCATGCCCGGCACGACGATCTGTGGCCTCGCCGACGGTGCCGGTTGGCCCATCAAGAATGCCGTGCAAAAGTTTCGAGGGGAGCTGGAAAGTTACCTTCGCAAGGGCGAAAAAACGACGCTGCCGTTGCAAATGGTGGGAGCCCACTAAGAACCGTGCCGTAGGGTGGGTGAAGGGTACTCCCGTTACCCACCGCAGCCGCGAAGAAACCGCTCGCCATTTGACTGCCGATCGGACGAGAAGGGAAATTTTGGTCGAAGCCACGGTGGGTTTCGCGAGTACGCTGCACCCACCCTACGTCGAATGGTTTGCCTGGAAGTCTCCACGAGGTGTTGCCATGCGTATCGTCGCGAATTCGATCCTGGTGGGATTGGCGGTGGCGTTCATTGGCTGCAACAACAACCGTGAAGTAACGGTGCTGAAGATCGATCCGAAGCCCGTGGAGCAGCCGAAGCAGGCGCCTCAACAGGTGCCACCAGGCGTGCAACCTCAAGCCCAGCCGCCCGCTAAGACACCGCAAGTTCGCGAGCAAAAGCCGGGTTTGGTGCAGACGATTCGAGGCCGAGTGGCGCGAACAGAGCGAGTGAACGAACTGCGAAACATTGGTCAGTTTTTCTCGCTCTACGCCAACGATGTGATGAACCCGAATCAGCGGTCGGCGGAAGGTTTCAAAGCTTATTACAAGCAAGCGAGGGCCATCGCCGAGGCGATTGACACGCAGCAATATGTCGTCAACGTGAAGGCTCGGCAATCGGGCGAATCGGTCGTTGCCTACGAAGATGTGCTTGAAGATGGCGGATACATGGCGGTCTGGGGTGATGGCCGAGTTGAACGCGTTGCCGCGACGCAGTTGCAGGAAAAGCTCCGCTAATGGTTTTCGGTTTGGTGCGTGAATCCTAGGGGAATCGTTTCATGGCGACGGTGATCGTCAACGACAAGCCGGTGGACATCGGCAATGAAAGGCTGAACCTGGTGCAGGCGGCGGAGCGGGCCGGCGAGTTCGTGCCCCACTACTGCTGGCACCCCGCGCTTTCGGTCGTCGCCAGTTGCCGAATGTGCTTGGTGGAAGTCGGCAAGAAAGAAGCCGACGGCAAGGTGACGATGCAGCCCCGCGTCGTTCCCGCCTGCCAAACGCCCGCGACCGATGGCACCGTCGTGATCACCAACAGCCCCCGGGCCAAGTTCGCCCAGGAACAAACGCTCGAATCGCTGCTTCTGAACCATCCTCTCGATTGCCCCGTCTGCGACAAGGCCGGCGAGTGCATGCTTCAGGATTACACGTTCGAGTTTGGCCGAGCGACGAGCCGAATGGTGGATGAGAAGAACCATCCGCCCAACAAGGATTACATCGGCGACAACATCACGCTCTTCGCCGACCGCTGCATCATGTGTTCGCGCTGCGTGCGGTTCACCCGCGAAGTTTCTGGCACGGCCGAGTTGCAGATCATCAACCGGGGCCACCACGCCGAGATCGATATTTTCCCCGGCGATCCGCTCAACAACAAACTCGCGGGCAACGTGGTCGACCTTTGCCCCGTCGGCGCCTTGTGCAGCAAAGATTTCCTATACAAGCAGCGTGTTTGGTTCCTGAAAGATACGAACAGCGTATGTGCCGGTTGCTCGACCGGGTGCAGCATCCACGTCGACCACAACAAGGACATCGTGTATCGCCTCCGCCCACGGGAAAATCCCAAGGCGCAAGGGCATTTCATGTGCGACGAGGGGCGATTCGATTTCGCCTACGTCAATGATCGGAATCGTTTCGATCGGCCTCTCTATCGCCAAGCGGAAAAGCAAACGCCCGCCAACTGGGAAAACCTGATTCCCACGCTCCGAAACGAATTCGCCGAGGCGGCCAAAACGGCGGGCTCACGCGTGGCGGCCGTGCTCTCGCCCATGCTCACGGTCGAGGAAGCGTACCTCTTGGCCAAGACGATCAAAGGTTGGGCGAAAGACGCGACCTTGTACCTCGGCTGGGTCCCCGTCGTCGACGAAGACGACAAATACCCGAAGGATCGCAAAGGGAACGTCGTCGAGCCGGTGAAGTTCACGATTCGGGCGGAGAAGTGTCCGAACCGAAAGGGCGTCGAGGAGGTGCTCAAGCACTTCGAAGGTCAGGTGCGAACCTTCGACCAAGCGATCGCCGCCGCCGAGGGCGGGAAGTTGGACGCGCTCTACCTAACCGCCGGATATTCGCCGAGGCTTGGAAAATGGGCATCGGATTCTCAGGTGCAATCGCTTAGCAAGGTGCCCTTACTGGTCGTTCAAGATCTTCAGCCTTCGGCCGTCAGTCAGGCGGCGAAGATCGTGGTGCCGGCTTCGACCTGGGCGGAGAAGGATGGCGTCTTCGTCAACCACGCGGGCTTGGCTCAACGGATCCAAGTCGCGGTGCGGCCGAGCCTGTCGGGGCGCGCCGACGGCCAAATCTTCTCGGAATTGATGCAGCGGCGTGGACTCGTGCAAGCCTCGACGATTCGCACGGAGTTGGCGGCGGAGATCCCGTTCTTCGCACCCTTGGCCAGCGACCTGGGTGAACACGGCACCGTACTCGCCGCGAAGTAAACCGACAACGTTTACGTTTCGCGCTCGCCGTACCCCACGCAATCGCGAAAGGAACGCGAGATCACCAAAGCGACGTGCGATCGCAAATACGACGGGGATCGCGATCGGGATTCCATCATCGCGTGAGATCCAGCGAGCGCGAAACGTGAACGAGGCGGGTGCGACGGCGACGCGAACGGTAAACGCGAAACATCAGGCAAGGTTTGGAGACCATGATCGAATTCTTGATGCAACATTGGCTCACGCTGTTCACCATCTTGGCCGTCTTCGGGGCGTTGCAAGGTGCGTGTGCCTACCTGGTCCTGGTCGAACGCAAGGTCTGCGCCTGGATGCAAGACCGCATCGGCCCCAACCGCGTCGGTCCGTTGGGCCTGCTCCAACCGCTCGCGGACGGCATCAAGTTTTTGCTCAAAGAGGAAGTGGTTCCCAGCCACGTCGACAAATTTCTCTTCCTCCTGGCGCCGTGCATCGCCATCAGCACGGCCATGTTGGCGTTCAGCGTGGTCCCCTTCGGTGCGACCGAGCCGGCCCCACTGCCTCCCATCGCCCCCTCGCCTCTAGTTCAGCGAGCGACGGATCTGCAGAAAGCGGACTTTCAAAAACGAACCGGCGAGTATCAACTGAAACTTAAGGCGTACCAGGAGGCGAGCGAGGCCTACCGCAAAAATTACCAGTGGGTCATCGCCCCCAATGTCGACATCGGCATCCTGTTCATCTTCGCCATCTCCAGCCTCGCGGTGTACGGCGTCATCCTCGGTGGTTGGTCGGCGAACAATAAGTACTCAATGCTTGGCGGCCTCCGCTCGAGTGCCCAGATCATCAGCTACGAAATTCCGCTTGGGCTTTCCGTCGTAGGCATCGTTCTGCTGACGGGCTCGCTCAACCTCGAACGGATCATCTGGAATCAGGTGCCAGGCGTGAATTCGCAAGGGATGTGGAACATCTTCTTTCAGCCGCTCGCGTTTTTGCTCTTCCTGATTTCGAGCTACGCCGAGTGCAATCGCTTGCCATTCGACTTGCCCGAATGCGAACAGGAACTGATTGGTGGGTACCACACCGAGTACAACGGCATGAAGCTGGCCTTGTTTTTGCTCGGCGAGTACATCCACATGATCACGACCAGTGCCCTGATGGTGATCCTCTTCTTCGGCGGTTGGCATTTTCCGTGGATCGCCGAGGCGAACAGTTTCTGGGGCCTAAAGTTCTTGATGTTCTCGCTCAAGACGCTCGGCTTCATCCTTCTGTACATGATCATCCGCTGGACGTTGCCTCGCTTCCGTTTCGACCAGCTCATGAGCTTGGCCTGGACGGTGCTCATCCCGATGGCCCTGATCAACTTGGTCGCGGTGATGTTCGTGAAGGAATTCAGCCTCACGCCTTGGCTGTTGACGTTGGTTTCGATCGCGGTCTTCGTGGGATCCGGCATGATCGCCGCCCAGCCGTCGGCTCCCAGAAGAAGGGTCGCGGTATCCTGACAGGGAACTTGCCGTAGGGTGGGTGAAGCGTACTCGCGAAACCCACCGCCGCCGCGACGTCGAAGCTGATTATTGGAACACGATACCCGACGTCGGCATTGGTTGAATTCGAACACGAAGCACGGAACAAAGATCGAGCCCACGGTGGGTTACGCGAGTACGCTCCACCCACCCTACGGTGAATTGCTGGATGGTTTTGCAGGAGTCTGAAAATGGCCATCGCTGAATCGGATGTGAAGTGGGTCAAGGCGCCGACCTTGTCTCTCGCGGATCGGTTGTATTTGCCGGCCATTTTCCAGGGCATGCAGACCACCGTGAAACACATCTTCACGCCGAAGGTGACGCAGCAGTTTCCCGAGGAAAGGCCGAACCTTCCCGCGAACTACCGGGGCGTGCATCGGCTGAATCGCGACGAACAGGGCCGAGTGAAATGCGTGGCCTGCTACATGTGCTCCACGGCCTGCCCCGCCCGTTGCATCGATATCGTCGCCGCGCCTTCTCCCTGGAAGGATCGTGAAAAGTATCCCGAGATGTTCGTCATCGACGAACTCCGCTGCATC
>WBZS01002512.1_pt1 | contig 11289 bp, 9 predicted proteins | sample 5204201 | NCBI WGS metagenome assembly WBZS01 (sample SAMN12344357, study PRJNA552823) | activated sludge metagenome | biome: Activated sludge suspended growth; feature: Nitrification reactor; material: Wastewater; isolation source: activated sludge from nitrification reactor of wastewater treatment...
TTTGCGGTCGGAAGATCCCCACCTCATCGATCGCGAATTATTGGCGAAATTCGAACGCCATTACCTTGAAAAGCTCGGTGTCAAGCTCCGCGACGATTCGATCGAACCCGTGAAAGCGAATCCGCAATTCGATTTGATCCATGGCTTCTTCGAACAAGTGCGGGAAGGATTGGCCGAATACAAGCAATCGTTAACGAAGGCAGAAGAGCCTGCGCTCAAGCAGATGGAAACACTTGCCGAACGCGCATACTGTCGCCCGCTTCGGTCTGAGGAAGCAAAATCACTCCGTGGGTTGTATCAACGGTTGAGAGGCCAAGGGCAGAATGTCGAAGCCTCGTTGCGTGGCACGTTCACCGCGGTGTTGATGTCGCCCCATTTCTTTTATCGGGTGCCATCCACTCCCACCGGAGCGGGCGTGCATCCGTTGGCGGATGAAGCGTTGGCCCGGCGTTTGAGCTATTTCCTCTGGTCATCATTGCCGGATCAAGAGTTGCTTCTTGCCGCGCGCGAAAGCAAACTTCACGACGAAAATGCTCTAAAGACGCACGTGCGGCGCATGATGAAGGATTCGAAAGTCGAGGCATTCGCACGCGAATTCTTTGGACAATGGTTACGTTATCGGGATTACTTGGCGAAAGACCCCATTCCGCCCAACACGTTTCCCGGTTACGATGCTCAACTCCGCCAAGCGATGTTCGAAGAACCGACGCGATTGCTCACGCACTTGATCCAAAACGATGCACCGATCGATGCGTTGCTCCAGGGCGATACGACCTTCGTCAACGAACCGTTGGCTCGATTCTACGGCGGCACGATCGAAAGCCAATTCCGCCGCCAGTTCACCGAGCGAGCCGAGGATTTCAAACGAAAAGGCGAGCGAACGCGACGCGATCCCTCCAGCGATTGGCATCGCGTGGACGGACTGCGGAGCCTCGGACGCGGTGGATTATTTGGCATGCCCGTGATTTTGGCGACGAATTCCGTCGGACAGCGAACGAGCCCGGTCAAGCGAGGTTTTTGGGTGGTGCATCACGTATTGGGGCAACATTTCCCGCCGCCGCCACCCGCCGTTCCGGAGCTGCCCAAATCAGAAAAGGAAAGTGCCAAGACAATTCGCGAGATGCTCGCCCAACATACGACCAATCGGCAGTGCGCGATGTGTCACGTTCATTTTGATGGCCTTGGCCTAACGCTGGAGGGCTTCGACGTGATTGGCCGAGCCCGAACCAAGGATCTTGCGGGCCGGCCGATCCAAGCCGTCGGCCTGCTCCCGGGGGGAAAAAATGCCGAGGGAATTTCTGGACTTATCGATTATATTAAGGGACACCGCCAGCAAGACTTTGAGCGAAACCTTTGTCGAAAATTCTTGGGATACGCCCTTGGTCGATCGGTGGTTTTATCGGATGAACCTTTGCTGCGAGAAATGGAAAAGAAACTGGCCACCGATCGGCGATTTTCCGTCTTGTTCGAAACGGTCGTCTCGAGTCCACAGTTCCGACGACAACGCGGTCGCGACTACGTGGCGGCCGCGCCGTAACGGATCAAGTGCACGCCCAATCGGCTGCCCGTTTTGCAATCGTTCGAATTCGACGCATGGAACAATGAAATTCGTTCACCAGGGACTGCACGGAGAAAATGGACCGATTTCTGAGTCGTTTCTTGGTCCGTGGAATTTGGGTAAACCGAGGTTCTTGTTTCGCACACCGTAATCGCGGCTCACAAACGTGAAAAAAGTAGGGGGGGAAATATCATGAGTTTCGACCAAATTTCGCGTCGCGTTGTCCTGAAAGGAATTGGCGCCACCGTCGCCCTGCCCTGGCTCGAGTCGTTCGGAGCCTTGGCGAATGAGCGTCCCGCACGAAACACTCCGCCACAACGTTTCGCGTTCCTTTTCTTTGGCGATGGCATTCACCCGGCGGAATGGTGGTCCCGAGGAAGTGGGCCGAACCTTGAGCTTGGCCCCGCGTTCGCCTCGCTGAATGCCGTGAAAGACAAGGTGAACTTCATTCACGGCCTGCGTCATCCAAGCAATGTTTGCGATGGCCATGCCAAGGGGGCGGCAGGAATCCTCAGCGGCATCCATCCCACGAACGGTCGTGAAATTCGCGCCGCCGCCAGCCTCGATCAAGTTCTCGCGCGGCGCATCGGCGAAGCGACCGCTCTGCCCAGCCTGGTGCTCGCATGCGAACGGCCCGTCAGCGGTTTCCACGAATCCGGCTACTCGATGATGTATGCCTCGCACGTCTCGTGGAGTTCGCCCGTCACCCCCGTGCCCGCGGAGCTTTACCCGGCACTCGCGTTCGACACGCTTTTTGAAAGTCGAGGCAGTCGAACCCAGGCCAGCGTGCTCGACCATGTTCGTGAACAACTCCGGGACGTAACACGAAACGTCTCAGGCTCGGACCGAGCCCGGATCGACGAATACGCCAACAGCATCCGTGAAGTCGAAGGCCGACTTGCCCGCCTTCAAGCGAACGGCGGCAATGGGCCCAGCGAGGCGATCCGAGCCCAACGTCCGGCCAACGGTCTGCCCACGATGCTAAACGTGCATGCTCGCCTCATGTGCGACATCATCGCCCTGGCTTTTCAAACAGACCGAACCCGGATCGCGACGATGTTGTTGACGAACAATCTCTCCGGCCAGGTGTATCCATTCCTCGGCTTACGTGACGACCATCACAGTTTTTCCCATAGCTGCCACGGCCGAGAATTCGCATCGATCACCCGCTTTTGGGTGGAACAATACGCGTACCTGCTCAATCGATTGGCGTCCACGCAAGAAGGCGATGGTACCGTGCTCGACAACTGCTGCATCATGTTGGCAAATGAGCAGTGGACCTTCCACAACGCGGAAAAGGTCCCACTCCTGATGGGGGGTGGACTCGGCGGTGCGGTTCGAACGGGCCGAACTCTGAATTTCGATCAGGCACGGAATCGAAAATTCTCCAGCCTCCTGATGACGCTCGCCGACCGCATGGGGCTTCGCCTCGATCGCTTTGGCGACTCAGCTGAGCAACTCGAAGTTTAACCAGTATCTCAAATCCGCCGCATACCGAACTCCGACTGTATGGGAATGGGGACGGGTCGCACCTGGAACGGGTGCGACCCGTCCCCATTCCAACACAGGTCATGCCCCTTCACATGCGTTCACACGCTGATGCATTCTGGGCGGATCGCCCGCGTCCGGAACGAACGCGAGACGACGCATCGATTTCGCGCCAAGGAGAAGATTTCGCTGGATTCATGGCTAAGCGCTTGACCACGCGCGAGCAAAGTGGAAAAATGACGCCTATCGGACGGTATCGCTCGCTTCGGCGACGTGTGTTTCGCCTGCCCTCTCTCGTTCGATGTCCTTGAGACCTGCGAGGATCATTTATGGAACGTAAGGCACTCGTGGTAGAAGACGAACAGGACCTAGCGGATATCGTCGCGGAACATTTAAAGCGGTGGGGATTTCAACCGACGATTTTTCACCGAGGCACCGGCGTGGTCGAATGGGCGCGAGAACAAAGGCCGGCGTTGGTCCTCCTGGATTTAATGTTACCCGATATCGACGGCTACACCATCTGTGAGCAGCTGAAGCTCGACCGAACCACCAATCTCATTCCAATCGTGATGACCACGGCGCTTTCCGGGATGGAGGATCGCGTCAAAGGCCTTCAAGTCGGCGCCAATCGATACGTCACCAAGCCGTTTGCTTCGGAGGACCTTCATCGAGCGATTCAAGAATCGATCAACTGGGAAGAAGATCTCAAGAAACACGGCACAGAGGGCGAAATACGCTTCGAATTCCAGAGTGACACGAAATACCTCGATGAACTCAACACCCTCCTTGGTTCGCTTTTTCTGTTCAGCGGCCTCACCCAACCACAAGTCAAACAGTTGGCGACGGCGGTCCGCGAACTGGGCACCAACGCCATTGAATGGGGCCATCGTAAACAAGTCGACCGTATCGTGACGGTGGATTACCGGATCGACCCAGGCAAGGTCACCATCGTGATCAAAGATACGGGGCCTGGCTTCGATCCACAAAACCTCCCGCACGCCGCCAAAGATGACGATCCCGTCGGCCACATGATGGTTCGCGAAACCCTGGGCATTCGTGAGGGTGGATTTGGAATTCTCATGTCCAAGGGATTGGTCGATGAACTCGCCTACAACGAACAGGGTAACGAAGTGACGCTCATCAAGTATTTCTCGCCACGCGCCCATCTGCAAGGCGACGAGGAACGGGCGTCCAACGTGATGGTGGCAAATTGAACGTTGACGTTCGATTCGTCGCCGCGGCCGCGTTTCGAGTGTGCGGCAGCGTCCTTGCGATGTTTTTGCTGGGCTGCTCGCCTTCTCCCCGCGTGGTCCTTTACTGCGCCCACGATCGTGAATTCGCCCAGCCCATCCTGGACGAATTTCAACGGGAAACGGGAATCACCGTCTTACCTCGGTTTGACACCGAGGCCAACAAATCCGTCGGGCTTTATGAAGATCTCGTCCGTGAAGCGAAGCGACCCCGCTGCGACGTTCACTGGAACAACGAAATCCTTGCCACCATTCGCCTTCAGAATCAAGGGATTTTGGCCCCGTACTCCTCCCCTGCTACCGATGCTTTTCCGGAACAATTTCGTGCCAAGGACCAGACTTGGACCGCCTTCGCGGCTCGCGCCCGCGTGATTCTCATCAATCGAGAAAAACTTCCTGACGAAAAGGACTGGCCTAAATCACTCGCGGAACTCGCGGCTCCGCGGTTCAAAAATCGGGTCGCCTTCGCCAAGCCAATGTTTGGTACAACGGCGACGCAAGCAGCACTCCTGTTTGCATCGCTTGGGGAAGACGTTGCGATGAACCATTTCCGTGCCCTTCGTGTAAATGGCGTACGCATCCTGTCCGGGAACAAGCAAGTGGCGGTGGCGGTAGGTCGTGGCGAAGTCGCGGTCGGCATCACGGATACGGACGACGCGCTCGCAGAGTTGGCGCAGCATCGCCCCGTCGAGATGGTTTTCCCTACGAGCGAAAAAGACGGCAACGGCGGCTTGGTGGTCATTCCCAATACCGTTGCCTTGGTCAAAAATTGTCAAAACCCAGAGTTAGGCAAGAAACTGATCGACTTTCTCCTGAGTCCAGCGGTGGAAACCAAGCTCGCCCTTGGCCCCGCAGGTCAGATTCCATTGAATCCAACACTCAAGAACTCCGCCAAACTTCCTGCGACCATGGACCCCGTCTGGAAATCGCGATGGTTGAAGGTGGATTTCCAAAACGCCACTTTGGAATGGGAAAAGAGCCAGCAATTCCTGATCCAAGAATTTTCTTTACGATAAAAATGAAACGTGCCGTGGCTGAGTAGGAGCAGGTCACGAATGCATCGCAGCATCAACGAAATGTGTCCGTGCAGAGCCATTCCAGGAATTTTACTTACCGACGCGGGTCACCTCGTGGGTTCGGTTTTTTCAACTTCCGTATGCCACGCACCCTGAAAAAGTTCTAGCGATGTTCACGGATCGATTGCCGAAGTGCAAGCCTGGGCGCTGGCGAAAGGTACCTTCGCAGATCCCGCGTGGACCCACGAAATCGGACCGTGTGCATAGCGATTGCGAATCGATCTAATGACCGTGAGCGTGGCCGTGGGAATGGTCGTGACCATGTTCGCCATGGTGATGCGCTGGCGGGTTGAGGTCGACCTCGGCAGGTTCCCAGTGGAATTGGCTTTGGAGATAGCCACACAGCATGGCGATCGCAACAAACAGGGAAACTTCTCCAAGCTGCCACCAGAAATTGGGGATTGGGAAGCCGAGGCACCAACATTCACCTGGTGCTAGTTGGGACCAAACGAGAGCGACTAAAAAGATGCAAAGGACAAGGGGTGCCCATCCGCCCTGTCCGAGGACACGCCACGTTTTGCTCCAGTGGACGCCAAAAAGGCACCAGGCGATTCCAAACGCCGCCAAAAGCCAAGGCACGCCAAGCTCCGCTAATTGGCGCACGAGCGTCCCTAAAACGGTCACCAGTTGCCAAAGCGTTTGGCCGAGCGTTGCATCCATGGATAAATCTCCCGCGCGTTTTCCAAAGCTGACGAATTCTTGACGGTTCTGACCGAAGGAAGCAAGCCCCGTTGCCGACGGCTCCCAAAGTCCTTCGCAGGACGGATTCTGACCCAATTGTCCGCACTTCTTATGAAAAGGCTAGGAGAATCCCCAGGTCTCGTCAATGCGCAACGGATGGCTTGATTCACCACCAGAACTCCATGCGGATGTAACGCAAATCGCGCTCGACGCGTTAATAGGCAAACGGGATCCGGAATCGCAACGGTGCCTTCCGAAGCGAATGATTAGACGGCGGATCGCCGCTTGTGTGCCGGAAAAGTTATACCTTTCTTGCCTGTCGCGTTGTTGGCCAATTCCTTCCACCGACGAATGGGCTCGATACACTCTAAAAGAGAGTTCGGCGAAGAATGGCTCAGCACCGTTTTGGAGCGTTGCATGCTTGCAGACATCGTCCAGTCAAACTTTCCTGAAGGTGTTCGACTACCCGATTGCTTGCGTGCTGTTTGTGATTACTTGGATGCTCACGGGTATCCTGTCAGCGGTTGCTTTGAGATTTGCGATTGGGGGAAGAAGGACGCTGAGGGTTGGTTTCCGAACGATCCGATTACACGAAGCCAAGTGGCGATCTTCGGAAGGGGCTCGACAGGCTCGTCCTACGCATTGTGGCTGCCACCAAACGCAAATCCCGACCAGGCCCCGGTCGTGTTGTTTGAATCGGAAGGCCAGTTCAAGGTGTCGGCACCCAACGCTCTTGAGTTCTGTCGGCTGCTGGGATTGGGCTATGCTGAAGTGGAGTTGGACGACCTATCAGAACCACCTAAAGAGTGGAATGCGACGGCTCCACTTCGTAAGTGGTTGTCGGAAAGACTCGCAATCGACTTTCCTGCGACCGGCGAGGAAATAGCACGGTTGGCTCATGAGAAACATCCTGGTTTCAGACAATGGATGGAAGACTGGCAAGCGGCGAACCTAAAGTAAAACAAGACGCCGAACAAAAAAATTGCACCTGCCTGAGGCGGCATTAAGTGAAATCATGGTTCCAAGCCTCACCAGTCGCTGCAGCAGGTGAACGGGGCGTACTGCGGTAGGGCTATTGAGGAGTGGTGTGCGAAAGGGTCGCCGGTACCAATATGAGCGACAAAAAGCGAAAATGGCTACGCATGTTGATCGTAGCAGCCCTGGTTCTTTGTATTGGCACCCAGGCGATGTTTGGGTTTGTGAAATTCATAAATGCCCGAGAAGCATGGCAAAGAGCTGAAGCCTGGCTCAATGAAGCTCAACGAGATGCGAAGCCGGCAATGACACCTGACGACGCAATTCGTTGGCTCAAGGACCAAGGAATAACGAAGGCTGTGAAAAGTGCTACGATTGCTACGAATGAAGTCATAACTGATTACCGTGCTGTCGTTGGATATCGCAGAATGAGCCACCAGAGTGTCTGGAGCAATCCGATGACTGCACAACTCATTTTTCACTTTGACGCAAATTGGCGTTTCACCAAATTGGAATTGGAAGTCCTCAATTATGAGGTTTCATTTGCTGATTGACCCGAGGTTCGTTCGTTTGCGGCAAGACCGCCTACGAAGAAGCTCCGAAAATCGGCGTTGCACTTGACGTGCCGAAATTACAGGTTTTTCGAGACATCACGTTCCTTGCAGCTGGCTCGCAAGTGAACGCAGTCGATAGAATGCGAATTTGGCCAAAACGCCTCGTTGGTATGGACCCAGGTGAAGATTATTTTATCCTCGTGACACTGGAAAGCGAGCTTTCGAATGCCACTTTTTGGCGCTCATCTATCGATCGCGGGAGGGTATCACAAGGCGGTCGAATCAGCGTCGGCATTTGGGATGGATACGGTCCAACTTTTTACCCATAGTCCCTCGCAGTGGGCGGTCCGTGCGATCACTCCCCCAAAAAACGAACCGCCTCCCGAAGGTGCGCGTTCCCCTAACGACCATCAACAATGGGCTGGCAAAGCGATTACCGACGCTGAACGCGATCAATTCACGTGTACCGTGAAGGCCACAGGGATTCAACACCCCACGGCGCACGATTCCTATCTGATCAATCTCGCCTCGCCTGAGGAGGGATTGTATCGGCGTTCGATCGAAGCATTCGTCGACGAAGTGGTGCGTGCGGAACGGTTGCAGCTTTCGTATTTAGTGACGCACCCAGGAACCCCCACCGATGGCAATGAGTCCGCGGGGCTGGATCGGATTGTTTCCGCCCTCGACGAAGTTCACGAGCGATGTCCGCACGTCAACGTTCAGGTTTTGCTCGAAACCACCGCCGGCCAAGGAAAAACCTTAGGCCATCGTTTCGAACACTTGGCGTATTTGCTCAAACACGTGAAAGCCTCTGATCGACTTGGCATTTGCGTCGATACCTGCCATGTTTTCGCGGCAGGATATGAATTGGCTCCCAAACGAAAATACCTTGAAACATTCCGGACGCTCGATCGCCTTGTCGGCATCGATCGAATCAAGGTGTTTCACGTCAACGACAGCATGAAACCTTTGGGAAGCCAAGTTGATCGACACGCGCACTTGGGAAAAGGATGCTTGGGCTTGGAGCCATTCTCCTACCTCGTGAATGATCGGCGATTTCGGGACCATGCCATGATTTTGGAAACCCCTAAGGAAGGGGAGAACGGTGAAGAAATGGATCCCGTCAACCTACAGGTTCTTAAAGACTTACTGACAAATTCCTAGCATAGATGCACGATGAACCCATCGTATTTGGATTCGATTGACGCTGATGATGGGTGCATGATCGGCATAATCGCCAGGTTCGGATTCGGAAGGTCAAATCGCCGCCTCGCATTTCGGATCTCGCTTCAGCAACGAACTTGACGGCGACGATAGAAATTTCGAGTGACAAACGTAAGCCAAAACGTCTGCCATTACGAACAGCGACCGATGCTCGAACCTGTTTTTGGTTCTTTGGTTTTGCATCGGTATCTTCGTCTCCGGGCTCCGACCAACTGATTTTGCTTCCCGTCTGCCTACAATACTTTGCCAAGCACCAAGATTTCATACAAGGCAGACACACCGCGTGACACCGGTCGGAGCCCCGGTTTTTTCTTCATTTCTTTTCGTTCACCAACGCGCGATTCCAAAAACATCCGTGATTCATCGGCACGAACGCCACCGATGCCTTGGTTCATCCAAAGGCGTCCGGCAGGAAATGATCTACCATGGGCGAGCCGCCCCTGTCAGGGGGCGGGTGAGCGTAACCAAGGTCCCACAGGCATCAAGTTAAGCCATCTCGCTGGTTTTCAATGAGTCAACCGAGAACGGAGAATGAAAAATGAAGAATGTGAGGAATCTAGGCTGCCCATCTCCGTTCTTCATTCTCCGTTCTCAGTTCTCCGTTGACGCATTGGTTAATCCGCGGAACCTTAACTTGATGCTCATGGGGTGAGCGTAACCAAGGTCCACCGGCGGACTTTTTCGTCGGCGATCACGAAACCCGACGCATGGGGTCTGGGCGCCGGCATGGGCTTTGGCTTGGCGAGTCCGTATACCATTCTGCAAAGTTTTTCTTCAACGTTTACGAGAATTGAAAATGGACTTGCAGAGCATTCACGCCCGCGAAATCTTGGATAGCCGGGGTAACCCGACGTTGGAAGTGGAAGTGATTCTTGCGGATGGCGCGACGGGGCGAGCGGCGGTTCCTTCAGGCGCCAGCACCGGCGCCTACGAAGCCGTCGAACTTCGCGACGGCGACAAGAAACGCTACCTCGGAAAAGGCACCCTCAAAGCGGTCAACAATGTCAACGAAATCATCGCACCGCGCTTGATCGGCCAAAGCGCGCTCGATCAAGTTGGCATCGATCGGATGATGCTGGAAATCGACGGGACCGAAAACAAGGCCAAGCTCGGCGCGAATGCCATACTCGGCGTTTCCTTGGCCACCGCGCATGCGGCGGCGGCTTCGGTCGGGCAACCGCTCTATCGATATATCGGTGGCACCAATGCCAAGTATCTTCCCGTACCGATGATGAATATCCTCAACGGTGGCAAACACGCCGACAACAACGTCGATTTCCAAGAATTCATGATCATGCCCTTCGGCGCTCCTTCCTTCCGCGATGCGCTACGCATGGGTGCGGAAATCTTCCACAACCTGAAAAAAGTCCTTCACGATAAAGGTTTGAACACCGCCGTCGGCGACGAGGGTGGATTCGCACCGAGTTTGAAAAGCACGGATGAAGCTTTCGAAGTGATCGCGACGGCGATCGAAAAAGCGGGTTACAAACTCGGCGAGCAAATTTTCTTCGCGCTCGATCCCGCCACCACCGAACTGTTCGAAGAAGCCAAACACAAAGGCAAAACGGGTTACTGTTTCTTCAAAAGCAATCCAAGCAAAATCGCCACCACCGATGAGATGATCGACATGTGGAAAGGCTATTGCAATAAATGGCCGATCCGTTCGATCGAAGATGGTTTGGCGGAAGACGATTGGGAAGGCTGGCAAAAGATCACCAAGGAAATTGGCGACAAGGTGCAACTCGTCGGCGACGATCTCTTCGTCACCAACGTCAAACGCCTGCAGCAAGGCATCGAGAAAAAAGCTGGCAACAGCATCTTGATCAAGGTAAACCAGATCGGCACACTCACCGAAACACTGGACGCGATCGAATTGGCGCGACGCAACGCCATGACCGCGATTGCGAGCCATCGTTCGGGCGAAACCGAGGATTCCACCATCGCCGACATCGCCGTGGCGACGAATTGTGGTCAAATCAAAACCGGATCCACGAGCCGCACCGATCGCATCGCGAAATACAACCAACTCCTTCGCATCGAAGAAGACTTGGGCGACGACGCTCGCTATGGTGCGGAGCTTTGGCCCGCCTCACGGCGATAACGGTAGTACCCTGAAAGGCGCTCGCGGAAACTCCGTGAGCGCCTTGTCGTGTTACTTCACGGAGGAAATGGATGCCTTCGGATCTTGTCGGTTATTGGTTGCCTCGTTTGCTGTTTCGTTTGAGCATGGCCACCGCGGTCGTGCTTGGCATCACGCTCATCGCCGCACCTTTCGTCGTACCATTCCTCACCTCCCCACCTCCGATTCTCGAACTCTTCGCGAGCGACGTGATCGTGCAGCGCACTGGCGTGGTTTGCACCATCGGGATCGTGGTGGCGGCGTTCGTCTTTTTTCGGCCACAGGCGTCGGCAAAGGTGAACCTGGCATCCCCCCGGCACGTACCGGAAGATAAGGTACCTGCGACCCCGACCCCGTCGGAGCC
>WBZS01002143.1_pt2 | contig 11285 bp, 4 predicted proteins | sample 5204201 | NCBI WGS metagenome assembly WBZS01 (sample SAMN12344357, study PRJNA552823) | activated sludge metagenome | biome: Activated sludge suspended growth; feature: Nitrification reactor; material: Wastewater; isolation source: activated sludge from nitrification reactor of wastewater treatment...
CCGACGGTCGGGCTCACGGCGACACCCGTGCGCGTCGGGATCGGCGAATTGGCCAGCACCGCTTTGTACTTCGTGGAAGTCGGCGCACTTGAGGATCCGTGGCCGGCTCCAGCGGGGTACGAACTCAGGAACGGCGATCGATTGGTGCGCCTCGAGGTCATTGTGGGGAATCGTTCCGAGACCGAAAGCGTCCCCGTCCCCGACGATCCGGTCCTGATTGACGCGGCCGGGGATCGGCACGCAAGGATCTCCGACGAGGACGTCTCGCTTCTGGTCTCGAACAGAGGAGTAAGGGTACTGTTCGCCGGTGAGCGAACCCGGTACGCGCCGGTATTCGAGGTGGGTGCAGACACCCGTCTTGACCATCTCACGGTCGGGTTGGGCGGTGACACAGCCTGGATCGACCTGACCGATGCCGCCGAGTCGAGGACGCCTGACGCTTTGCCGCCTTATCACGGAGCCGATGTGCCGGCTCTGGGCAGCCGGCTTGAGGCGAACGGCTTTTCGCTGACGGCCCAACAGGTCCAGGAGTCGCCGAAGACCCAGAACGACTACACAGCCCCCAGGGGCTACCGTCTGGTGGAAGTTGTGGCCACCCTGGGCGTGGTCGCTGGGCCCGAAATCCAGCCGTATGCGTATCACAGCTCCCTGGTGACCGCTGACGGCTTCGTCTATTCCTCTACAGATTTCGCCTGGCTGATCAACACCCGGGCTTTTTACGATGCGCTCAAGCCGGGCGAGGAACGAACCGGGAACTTCGGCTTTCTGTTGCCTGAAGGTGCGGTGCCTGAATACTTTCGCTATGAGGCCGGGCCTATCGACATGGAACAGGGTCAGGGTACGTTTTTGACCGTCGGGCTTGAGCCGTAAGATACCCGCGCCCGTTAATGGCTATGCGCAGCCAATCATCCTGGGCCTGGAGCGCGCTGCTGAGCGAATTCGGACAGTGCGACAGCGCCCACGATGAGGGCTGCGCCGGCCAGTTGAACCGTGGTGTTGGCGGGTCGACGTGGCATGAATGGATGCAATCTGCACGAGGCAGAGTCGCCCCGGCGCGAGCATTTTCCCATCGAGCGGTGCGCTCAGGCGGCGGCCGCGACGATGCGTCCGTCGACACCGCTCAACTCACGCCAATCACTCGAGCGCGTCCGCCCGGCCAGCTCCTCCGCGGCCCGGCGCGCCGCCTGCCCGATCACGGCCGTGTAAGTCGGATAGGCAAGGGCCAGATCCGCCACCTGACCCACCCGGAGATCACCGGCCATCGCTGCCGCCGCGACATGCACGATCTCGACGGCCTGCTCGCCGACCACGTGCGCGCCGAGCACCCGGCCCGCCTCACGCGAGACGATCAGTCTGCAGAACCCCTCGGTGCGGCCGTCGATGATGGCGCGATCAAGGTCCGTGTATGGCACAGTCGTCACCAGCACATCGGCAGCGGCGGTTGAACGCGCCTGGGCCTCGGTCAGGCCCACGCTTCCGTATTCCGGGTCCGTGAAGCCCCCGTGCGGCACCAGGCGGGGCGCCGGTGCAGCGGTCGGTCCCAGCACTGCGCCCTCGGCGGCCAGACGCGCGTCCGCCTGCGCGGTCTGCACCAGCATCACGCGCCCGGTGAGATCGCCGGCGGCGAAGATGTGCGGCTGGCTGGTCTGCAGATTGGCGTCAACCACGACGTAGCCGCGCGCCTGTTCGACACCGGCCCGGTCGAGGCCGAGGCCGTCGACGTTGCCGACCCAGCCCACGGCCGCGATGACCGCGTCCGCATCGATGGATTGCGCGCCGGCGGACCCGTCGTACTGCACGCGCACGCCCGACTCCGTGGGCAGCAGCCGGTCGATCCGGCCGAGACCGCACTGCACCGCGATACCCCGCCGCCGAAAAGACTCGGCGAGCGCGGCCGACACGGCTTCGTCCTCGCCGGGCAAGAGGCGCGGCGCCACTTCCAGGATCGTGACCGGCACACCGAAGGCGCTGAAGATCGACGCGAGCTGACAGCCCGTCGCCGCAGCACCGATGACGACCAAAGACCGCGGCAGGTGCTTGAGCGTCCACACGTCGCGATGCGAGAGGGCCAATGCCCCGCCCGGCACCGGCAAGGGTCGCCCGCGCCCGCCGGCGCACACGATGAACCGGTCGGCGCTCAAACGTCGCCCATCCCCGAGCTCCAGTGTGTGCGAATCCACAAAGGCCGTCTCACCGACCTCGGCGAGCACCCGAACCCCGGCTCGCTCGAGATGTGCGATGAGTTGCTTCTTCTCCTGCAAGGCGTAGATCGTGTGCTGGGTCTGGGCCAGCAGTTGCTGCAAATCGATCGTGGTCTCCGGCGCAGGCAAGCCAAACGTCCGGAACAACTCGGCGTCACGAACCAGTCGGGCTGCACGGGCCAACACCCGGGTCGGCGCGCAGCCGTCGTTCGTGCACGTGCCGCCCAGCCGCCCCCGCTCGACCAGGGTGACGCGCGCGCCCAACTCTGCAGCCCGAAGCGCCGCCGTGGTCCCCGCCGGGCCGCCGCCGATCACGATCACCGTCGGTTGAAGTTCCAGTGGGTTCATTTCAGCTCCTGCATCGCAATGCGATCTTATTTGTGATATTTATCACAATAAGGGTGGGCTGACCACTGGCGCCCCACCTTCGTGCTGAGTATCGTACATGCGGATGAGCTCGTGCGCGGTTTTATCGAAGTGTCTGAGTGGCGGGCCTTGGTAGCCACACTATGCACGCAGCGTATGTGACGACGACCTACGAGGGGAACTCGACTGAGTGGCAGATCTGGCAGGTCACTGGGATCTAGTCCTCGCGGTGCTCCGTAGTGACTGCCAGCGGCTATGATTCGACAGGACCCTAGCTTTCGATGAAGGCCGAGATGGGAAAGACTAGCCGTTCATGACGACCTTGGGGCTCAAGCTCTACCCCTGCAGACTTCGGCGCGCGAGTTGCGGCTGGAACGAGTACGCGTGGGGTCGGGCAGGTAGCTGATGCAAGTTCCACTCAGCTAACGTGTTCGTCTTTGCTCTAGGTCATTGATCCGAGTCGGCATAAGTGGTGTTTCCGGTTTGTTGATCAGCGGCAGGAACAGTTTTTCGGTCAAGGGCGGCGCAGCTGGCTGGGCCGTGGTGGTGGCCGTGGCCGTCGCGGTCCTCTCTGTGGCGATGGAGGTCGGCATCGCGCTGGCTTTCAATGTGGGTGGCAATGAGGTTGGCGTTGGTGAAATTGGCGTGTGCGTCGGTGAAACCGGTGTCGGGGTGGAGGTTGGAGGAAGAAAGCTTGAAGTTGGGGTTGGCGATGTGGGGGTTGGGGTTGGCTGTGTGGGGGTTGGGGTTGGAGTAGGCGAAACTGGAGTCGGTGTGTGCGAAGGAGAATTGCCAGTGGTGATCGTAATCTGATTGGACAAGTGGTGGCGAACCTGGAGCACATTGGAAGTGGGATTAAAAGTCCACCCTTCCTGTGCGAGATTGGCGTTTTCAGTCAAACTCAAACCACCAGCAACTATCTGGCTGGGAATAAAGTTCAACTTAAGGGTCTCCGTAGAAGATGGAGCGAAAGTCGTATAGCTGACCTGGGTGGGTGTGTAAGAGATGTTTGAAACCACAGAAGTCGACTTCAGCAAATGGGTCTGGTTGTTGGGCGCAAGTTCTGGCATCGCAGCCATCGCTCTCAAGTAGTGACGTATATAGTCTCCATAACCATCGGTGTACCAGATTTCGTTGTCGGGATATTGGTTTTTGCCATCAACATCCACCATGTAGGTAGCCCAGTTGAGTTGCCGGATGGCGGCATCTTTTCTGGTTAAGTCCCCTGTATTGGCGGAATAGATCAACTCGACCGAACCATGTCTGGATGTGTGGCTATTCCCCGGGACCATGTAGGCGGTCTGTTCGTTGATCAGAGTGACGCCGTAGGATGGCCAATTAATCCCATGCCAGTCAGTGTTACCGAAGGTGGATGCTGTGTAATTCAGAATGCTCCTGGCGTTTGATTGCCAAGTCGCATTCCACTCGGGATGCTCCAGAATGTACCAGGCCATAGTATCGGCATTGATCTCGGTTTCGGAGTCGTAGTCGATATCTTCAAAGAAAGGACCCCATTTGTTATTGACCAGGGGATAGGTTTTTATCCAGGAAGAAATCCGAGAGCGCGCGGTGGTGTAGGCTTGAACATTGCCCTGGTTCATATTGATAAGACCATCAAATAACCGAAGGACACCGGTCATGTTGGCGGTGTAGGGATCGGTCACTTGGCCGGTGGTAGCGTTGACCCGGAAGGGCAGCGGAGAGGTGTTGGCATCTCCAACCACAGTGTGACTGGCCAGTGTATTGGCAACGGCAATAGCAGAGTTCAAGTAGCGGGGGCTGCCTGTCATCTGATACAGGGTTACCAATTCGGAAGCGAACGAGCCAGCTTTGTCAGGTTGAGTAATGCCGGTGCCACGCATGACGTCACCATGGAAAAAGCCCGGACCAACTGTTGGGACACCATCGCTGTTGGCTGGAAATGGAATGTTTGGCCAAGCACAGGTTGAGGAAGCTAATCCGTAGTCGAGATAGAAATCCGCGATGGTTTGCATCTGTGTTTTGACTGACGGATCTCCGGAGTACTGATAGAGCAAGTGCCACGAAGACAAGGCCATGGCCAATTGATCTCCACCAATGGCGGCGGTTTGACCTGCCATGCGATGTTGGAACGAAGCCGGTATCCCATTTGACAAGTTGGGCAGATTCTTCCAGTAATTCCAAACCAGATGGATGACATGGTCGTACGACTCGCCCGGGTCGGCAGAGTACCAGGGAAGGATGTGGCCGTTCTGGTCTGTAGAAATGGGGTGATACATCAGCATGGGGCCACTGGGGGTGGGAGTGGCTGTGTGTACGCCTTGTGAGTCAGAAACCAGATGCTCAATCAGAGAAACCGGCGATTGCAGACCACCGCCCATGAGGCCCACCGAAACGCTAAGGACGACGACGAGTCTGGAGACTGGACGCACAAGCGTGGCAGAATGCGACAACATAAAGCGGCCCCCCTCACGAAAGGTGGTTCAGCTAGACTGCTTGAGTTCAGTCAGATGGCGAAACGCACCGGCTGGTGGAGCGCAGTGAGTACGAAAATGCTTGAAGCGAATCAAATACTATTCGTCAAACACCGACACACAATAGCGCGGCCCAGTCAAATACTCCCTGCCTGCCGATGTGATCTTGCTTCGACTTCGAAGGATGACTAATGTGCCGCGTCACCGATTTGCCGTGACATTCATCCTCGAAATTCCGGTATTCAACTGTCACCTGCTTGCAGCTTGCCTTGAGGTCGGTTGACATATGTGGACGCCTCACCAGCCCAACAGATCCCAGCGGACCCGATTCATTCACTAGTGGCACCTCGTTTCATTCTGCCGGCCGTTGACACGCGCGGGTTACCGAAATGGCGGTTTCATGTTGAGACAAGGAAGGAGTAGCGGGCGCAGAGGACACCAAAACCGTGGCGAACCGGCAAACACATAATGTGGCCAGGTAACTTGAGGTTTTCACTGCGTCGCTGTGCCGGTCCCTGGTATTCCTGCCGACCAGTAGTCCCAACGCAAATCAACGAGCTGGCTGCGATTTCTGAACCCGCAACCCGCGCAACGGCACATAACCTTGTCCTTGTCGCTTTTTGTGTCCGCTACCATGGCAGCCGGGTCGGAGCGTCTGTGGTGTGGCCGCTGCGCGCTCGGGATTTAGGCCCTTTTCGCTCATCTCAACCCGGGGTTCGACCGATAACGACCTGGACCAGGGGTCTTTTGGTCGCGCACCCGGGTCGCCCGGCGTGTGGCCGTTCGTCTGCTTCGCGGGATCCGGAAGGGCACGTTCAGGCAAAGGCGTTTGCCGAACCCAATGGACCCGGTGAGAGGGGCCGTTCATCAATGGCTACGCACAAGATTCTGATTGTGGAAGATCAGAACATCATCGCGCTCGATCTGAAGAGCCGGCTTCAGGCACTCGGCTATCGGGTTGTGGCCACGCTGGCTTCGGGTGAAGAGGCCGTCGCCGCGAGCGGTGACCTTCGCCCGGATCTCATCCTGATGGACATCCGCTTGAAGGGCGTGATCGACGGCATCCAGGCGGCTGCGCAGATCCGGTCCACGCACGACTTGCCGATCATCTATCTCACCGCGCATTCGGATGAGCAGACGCTCCAGCGCGCCCAACTTACGGAGCCGAACGGCTACCTGCTCAAGCCGTTCGAGGACCGAGAACTCCGCCTCACGATCGAGATGGCGCTCTACAAACACAAGATGGAGCGAGAACTCAAGGAACGAGAGCGGCGTCTCGGCGCCATCCTGCACGGTATCGGCGAGGCCGTGATCGCGACCGACCGAAACGGGATCGTAGACCTAGTCAACCCGGTGGCCACGGCCCTGATCGGCAGACCGGCCGAGGACATCGTGGGCCGGCAGATCGACGCCGTCTTCCACCTGATCGACTCTCAAACCCGCGAAAGGTTGACGAACCCGATCAGCCAGGCGCTCGAGACAAACCAGGCCGCGACCTTGCCTGAGCGCGCGCTCTTGTTATCGGCTGCCGGACCGGAGATCCCGATCGATGACAGCGCCTCATTGATCCGCGACTCTGCCGGCCGTGTCACCGGCGCGGTTTTGGTGTTTCGTGACATCACCGAGAGGCTACGCAGCGAGGAGCAGTTGCGTCACATGGCCTACCACGATGCTTTGACGGGTTTGCCGAATCGAGCCCTCTTTCAGGTTCTTGTCAGCAAGTCGCTGGCGAGGTCGGTGCAAACCGGGCAAGCGGGGGCGGTCTTGTTTTTGGATCTCGATCGGTTCAAGACCGTCAATGACTCGTTGGGCCATCCGATCGGCGATCAACTGCTGAGGGCTGTCGCCACCCGGCTCGGCCAGTCGGTGGGACCGCGACACACTCTGGCGCGGGTCGGCGGTGACGAGTTCACGCTCCTGTTGGAGCGCATCGAACAGCCCGAAGACGCCGCCCGAATCGCGCAGTCGTTGCTGGTGGCACTGGGCGAGCCCTTTCTGTTGGCCGGGCAAGAGTTCTTCGTCAGCGCCAGCATCGGCATCGGGCTCTTTGCGTCGGACGGTCAAGATGTGCACACCCTGCTCAAGAACGCCGATACGGCCCTTTATCGGGTCAAAGATCAGGGTCGTAACGGGTTCGCGTTCTATCAGACCGAGATGAACGCCGGCGCCAAGACGCGTCTGACGCTGGAGAACGGGCTGCGCCATGCGCTCGAGCGCGACGAGTTTGTGCTGCTGTATCAACCCAAGGTGGCGCTGGCGACTGGCCAGGTCATTGGGGTCGAGGCCCTCTTGCGCTGGCACCACCCCCAACAGGGTCTGGTCCCGCCCGGTCAGTTTCTGGATTTGGCGGAGGAGACGGGCCTGATCTTGCCGATCGGCGAATGGGTCCTGCGCACGGCCTGTCGTCAGGCCAGATTCTGGCGCGACGCCGGGCTTGCCGACCTGCGAATCGCCGTGAACCTTTCGAACCGCCAGTTTCGCAGCCCGGATCTCGTGCCCCTGATCGACCGTGTGCTGGCCGAGACCGGTCTCCCCGCGGAGGCGCTGGAGCTTGAACTCACCGAGACCGTCATCATGCAGGATCGGGAGGCGTCCATTCGCACACTGCAGGCCCTCAAGCACAGGGGCATCTTCCTGTCGATTGACGACTTCGGCACGGGCTACTCGTCTTTGGAGTACGTCAAGGTCTTCCAGGTCGATGGGCTGAAGATCGACCGTTCGTTCGTCCGCACGGCGCACACCGAGCCGGAAGATGCCGCGATCGTGAACGCGATCGTCACCCTGGCGCATAGCCTCCGCATCACCGTCACTGCGGAAGGCGTGGAGACGGCCGGGCAACAGGCGTACATGCTGGCCTGTAAGTGCGACGAGGGTCAGGGTTTCTACTTCGGCTATCCACTGAAGCCCGAAGCCATTCCGGGGTTGCTGGCGCAAGTTGCGGGCTCAGCCGCCGCAACACAGACCCAACTGGCTTCCTGATGACCGGCACCGAACCCCTTCTCCGTCTGCCGTTCCTGATCGGCGCGATCCTCGCCGCCGCGGCCGCTGTCGGCGTTCTGGTGCGGCATCGCACCGCGCTGGCCCGCTATGCCGCCGTCTTCATGTTCTCGATCGCCGTCCATCTCTTCGCCTACGCACAGCTTCTGGAAGGCCCGGACCTGCCGGCGGCCCAGTTCTGGGTGCGCCTGCAGTGGATCATCTATCAGCCCTTGCTGGTGTCCTGGCTGTTGGCCGTGATCGAGCTTGCGGGTCGCTCCAATTGGGTCCGGGCGCGTTCGCTTGTGCTGCTGTGCGTAGTTCCGACATGGGCCATCGTCGCGCTACTGCTCAGTCCGGCCATTGACACGCGGTGGACGAGCCAGAGCGCCGTGATCATCGGCTCGATCATGGTGCTGGGACAGAGCCTGGACGCGATCGGCGTTTTGTTCGTCGTGTTTGCCTTTGGCGTCGGGATCCTGACAGCCGGGCTATTGCACTCGATCCGTCAGACCGCTGACCTTCGTTTTCGCCGTCTGGTGACCGCCTTACTGGCCGGAATCGTCACGATCCTGTTCATCAGTTTCCTCGAGGTCCTGGGTCTGCATCCGCTGGCGCCGATCTCGCTCATTCAGCTTGGGTACGCCCTGGGCGGCCTGATTTCCTTCGTTGCGGTATTCGGACTGCGTCTCGGATCCGCTACACAGCCGCAGCAGAAGACCGTCTACGACAACTTCCGCGACGGCGTCATCGTGCTCGACCACCGCAACCGGGTCACCGAGCTGAACGCCGCGGCGATGGCCCTCATCGGCCCCAACGGTCTCGCGGCCGTTGGGCGCCTGTTGGTCGAGGTATGGCCGCCGAGCGCCCCGTTGTTGGCTGCTTTCGGGTCCGACGGGCCGACCGACGGTGAATTCTCGTTTCAAGTCAATGGCGTCGACCTGACCTATGATGTCGCCCACTCGACCATCAGCAACGCGGACGCGCTTGCGGTGGGCCACATTCTGGTGTTGCGGAATGTCACCGGTCGCGAGCGAATGGAGAAGGCGCTCCAATCCAACGCGCTCGAACTGGCGCGGACCAATCGCCTGATGGCCGCGCTCTCTCTGGTTACGACCCGGCTTGGGAGTTCAACCGACTCAAACGCCATCCTGGACGCGTTGGGTAGCGAGCTTCGGAAGTTAGGTCTCGACTGCGCGGTCGTCATCTTCGAGCCGGATGAGAGCTCGGCGACGATCAGCTACCTCTCGTTCAACCCGGCCATTCTGCGTACCACGGCGAAGCTGACGGGGTTCTCGCTCCTGAACCACCGCATCCCCAGACATCTCTGGCCCGGCGATCGTGTGCTGCGCGAAAAAGCCCCGGTGTGGTATCCCAACCCGAGCAAGATCCTGCGACGGATGTTTCCGCAACTCTCCGACGCCATCGCGGATACCGCCTTGAAGACACTGGGTGTCGAGCCGACGGGTCAGATTTGCATCCTGCCCCTCATCAGCGGCGCCCGGACTATTGGGGCCATGCCGATCTGGGGCGCAGACCTGCGCCCGGAAGACAGCCTGGTGTTGGGCGCATTCGCCGGCCAGGTAGGGGTGATTCTCGACAACACCCTGGCCCTGGCCCGAGAAAACGTCCGGGCTGACGAACTGGCCCGTTCGAATGCCCTGATCCTGGCGCTCGCCAAAGTCGCGGCTCGCCTCGACAGCACCGCTGATTTCGCCGAGGTCGTCGACACGTTCGGAAACGAATTGAAGACGATGGGAGTCGAGTGCCTGGTCGGCACCCTCGACGAGGGCAAACAGAATCTGCGTCTGCGGTACATGTCGATCAATCAGAACGTGCTCCGCTGGGCCGAACGCGTCACCGGGCACACCCTCTCCGATCTGGAGATCCCGAGACGAATGTGGCCATCCGACAAGGTGGTCACAGACAAGACACCGTATTGGGATCCTCGCGGGATGTACGGGACCCTGAACATCTTTCCGATCCTGGCCGAAGGCATCCACAAACAAGCGATGAAACTGGCCGGCGTCCATTTGGAGGACCCGGTCTGCTACTTGCCGCTGGCCCACGAAGAAGACGTGATTGGCGTGCTTGCGGTCTGGGGGCCCAGCCTGCGACCCGCCGATGTGCCTGCGCTCAGCGTCTTCTCCAACCAGGTCGCCACAGCCATACGCAACACTGAGCTGTTCGAGCATCAGGCGCGTCGATCGCGTGAACTGGCGATTCTGCTCGAAGCATCGGAGGCCACGTCGTCGTCCTCACAGCTCGATCAAGTCTTGCTGACACTGGCCTCGCAGTTGCTCGAAATCAGCGGGTTCGACGCCTGCCAGATCTCAGAGTGGGATAAAACCAAAAACCAGATCGCCGTCCGCGCCAACCGAACGCGGGTCTTCTGGGGTCGCTACAAACAGGAGCCCATGGCACGCCGGGCCGACCCGGCGGCGCTGGCCGTCTTGACGACCGGCACGCCCGGCGTCGTACCGGAGGGCATGGCCTTCCATCGGCTGCCGGAATCCGAGACGCGATCCGGTGCCGGCACGCTGCGTCTCCCCGTTCGAGCGAAGCAGACCATCATCGGGTTGGCCGAGTTCGTCCTCACGACCGGCGGCGCCGAGGTTGACGACCAGGTCGTGGCGCGGTGCGGCGATGTTCTCAGACGGGCCGCCGATTGGCTCCGCGATCCTCTCTGGCTCAATGAGCCGCAGGCCCTGCTCGGTCTGGCTAACGAACTGGCTACGGCAGCCGCGACCGGCAACAGCGCGATCCTCGGGTGGGATCCCGAAAAGCGCCTGCTCTTGCCGCTCGCTCTGGCGGCCGATACCACGTGGGACTCCGGCCGAGGGCCCACCTATGAAGTCGCCAAAGACGAGGCCTGGTGGCTCGCGCTCGACCAGGGACGGGCCAGCGTTCATAATCGAACCAGCAACACCGACGGTTCGGTGAAGCTCTCGGCGCTCTCCGGTGTCGATCCGGAAGCGCTGGTCGTGTTCCCCCTCCAGAGCGGCACCGACCGGATCGGCCTGGTCGAGTTGTATGACTACAATCACGAGCGGGCGATGACGCCGGCGCAGGTTGCCTTTTTGCGAACCGTAGCGGACAAAGCCGGCTACTCTATTCAAAACGCACGTTTGTTACAGGAAACACAAAGACGCCTGCTCGAAAAGACTTCGCTGCTCGGTGAGAAGGAGATCCTGCTCAAGGAAGTCCACCATCGGGTCAAGAACAACCTGCAGGTCATCTCGAGCCTCTTGAGTCTGCAATCGTCGCAGATCCAGGATCCCCGAGTCCG
>WBZS01002513.1_pt1 | contig 11282 bp, 12 predicted proteins | sample 5204201 | NCBI WGS metagenome assembly WBZS01 (sample SAMN12344357, study PRJNA552823) | activated sludge metagenome | biome: Activated sludge suspended growth; feature: Nitrification reactor; material: Wastewater; isolation source: activated sludge from nitrification reactor of wastewater...
TGGGTCGATACGGTGGTGATGAGTTCGCGATCGGAACCACTCGGCACCGAATCCTTGCCGAGGAGTTGGCTGAATCCCTTACCCGAGAAATGGACCAGATGGAAGTTGAAGATGTACCCGTCAATGTGCATTTCACCATTGGGATTTATGGCGGCCAACGAAATAAGGAGCGTGAAAATGTCCACGTCGGAGCGACCTTGGACTCTCTGATCAACCTTGCAAGCCGCGATTGTATTCAAAAGAAAAAGAAGCGATCTCTGGAACGGGCCTTGCAATCCAATAGCGTTGCCGAAACGCCCGAGCCTGAGGCGGTGCCTAAAACACCAGAAGTTGCCCCAGTGCTGATCATGGTGTCGGCGGACAACCTGTCCCCCCATGCTCCAACTACGGTCGGGATTCACTTCGGAAATGCAATTTTTACCGGGGTTGATCTGCGAGGAACGCGACCCATAACGGAGTCCGTTGCAACGGCCACTGCAAGATCAATTGAGCGTGCTTTCCCCGGCACACAGGTTCACATCGACGATATTGTTCTGAGCGAAATGCCGGGTGGCGAAAAGCTGATCTCGATTTCTGGCCGGGTCAGCCTGAACGGAAGCGAGCGCCCGATCGCATCGATGGACCGGGTTGGAGAAGACCTCTTTCGCTCGGTCGCGCAGACCACTCTGAATGCATATCTCTCGGTCAAATCCAACCATTCCGCCGAATAAGCTAGGCGGTTTATAGGTCCCGGCTCGTATGAACTATACATATGGCCCCGCCAGAAGAACCCAAAGTCTTCCAGATTCTTGACCGGATCGCGGAGCAAGCTCCAAAGAACGATCCGAAGCTGCAGAATTATGTGTCTGCTCTTAAGGATGAGCTTCAAGCGCAGGAGCGCTCCCAGGCTGAGCAAGCTAAATTGCTCAGCGAGTACGAGGATGCCTACCAAAAGCTCACCGCGCCCGCAAATCGCATTGGCGTTTTTCTCGTTGCCTTGGAAGAAGATCGAATTCTTGTGGCGCTTGGTGAGACCGAGTTCGTCGCCATGTTCGATCCAAAGCTTGAGAGGGCCGAGCTGGTGGCAGGGGCGCGCGTAATGATGAACGAGGCGTATGCGGTGGTTGGGGTCATGCCTCCCCATCCGGGCGGTAGCATTATTCGGGTTTCCGAGGTGCTCGCCGATGGCCGATTGCGCGTTGGTTCTGATGCCCAGAACTCGCAAACTAAGCTTGTCCACCCCGGGCAAGGCATCGACCCAGCGAAGATTCAGGTAGGCGACGAGGTGCGGATTGAGCCTAGCGGTCGGGTTGCGCTTGAGCATTTCGCTAAGAAGGATTCGCAGGACTACTTTGTCGAGGAAGTCCCCGAGACTCCCTGGAGCCAGATCGGCGGGCAGGAAGAAGCCATAAGTTTGATCCGAGATACCATTGAGCAGCCCCTCCTTCACCCGGAACTCTATGCGAAGTACGACAAGAAGCCGGTCAAAGGAATCTTGCTCTATGGCCCCCCAGGCTGCGGCAAAACTCTGATCGGAAAAGCGACCGCATACAATCTGGCCAAGGACTATAGCGAGCGAGTCGGGCATGAAGTCAAGGAATACTTTATGCACATTAGCGGCCCCAAAGTCCTGAACATGTGGCTCGGTGAAACCGAGCGCATGATCCGGGAAATCTTTGAGTCTGCACGCAAGCGAGCGAAGGAAGGACGTCTTGTAGTGATCTTTATGGACGAGGCCGAATCGATCCTCAGAACACGGTCGAGCGGGCGTTGGCTGAACATCAGCAACACCGTCGTTCCCCAGTTTTGTGCTGAAATGGACGGATTAGTCGCTCTCGATAACGTTGTATTAATCCTTACATCGAACCGCCCGGACTATATCGATCCCGCGATTCTGAGGCCCGAGAGGATTGACCGAAAGGTCAAGGTCAACCGCCCGAACAAGGCCGCGACGAAGGAGATATTGGGACTCTACTTGCACGACCGACTGCCCGTCGATCCAGCCTTGCTTGCCGAATTTGAAGGCGAAGCGGCCTGTGCTCGCAAAGCTTTGATCGAGGCCGCAACCAATTCTTTGTGGAGAGAAGAAACTCAGACCGAGTTCCTCAAGCTTTACCTGCGAAACGGTTCAACGCAGACCCTCTATTGGAAGGACTTCGTCAGCGGAGCGTTACTCAAATCTGTGGTTGATCGGTCGAAGGACCTTGCGATCCGCAGAAGCATTGCCGAGAAGGGGAAAGACCACGGCATCCGTATTGCCGACCTCGAAGAGTCCATTCGCGCCGAGTTCTCGGAGAATGAAATCTTCCCCAAATCGGACGGGCTTGATGATTGGTTGAAGTTAATCGACATCGAAGTCGAGCAAGTCAGCACGATCAAACCGATCCGCCCAAGCCAAAAACCGGACTATCTCCGCCGAACCGTCATTTAAGAAGCAACGAGTTTCAGATACCCTGACCGCAGAAGCCCAAGGACAAGTTGTCCTTGGGCTTCGGTCGTTTTGACATAAGGACCAAGAACTTCGTTGACGCGCTTCGAGCCGTCGAAACGAACGAGCGCCTTTGCCAACGGCATAGGAAAATTCATCGGCAGCGCAAACCCTTCCGCCTGCTGAATCTGCGCGACATCTTTGTTTTCAAGAATTGAGATCGGGCTTGCTAACCGAAAGACCGCTTTATTGGGTTGATGGACCGCAAACCCATCAGACATGAGGGTCGTGTTTTCAAAAATCTGCCTGATTTGGTTTGCAGCTGCCGTCCGAAGCGTGCTTGCCGGAAGGGCCTCGCACCTCATCCAATTCTTTCCGGCTCGCTTATTGACGAGGATCAAGCCGTAGCACACAGATTTGATATTGTGTTTGACACGTAGCTCATCCCAGAGCTTAGGATCAAAGTCTTCTGTGCCGGGCACCGCCGCCATTTCTGCGCCAAAGGCTGCCGGATCGGATTTGCTGAAAAGCACAATCCAGGCGTCGCCCCCGCAGTTGGCAAGCCACTTTCGTGGGCGGCTACCCCAATCACCCGTGTCGTCTTCGTACCAGGAAGCGACCATCGTGAGCCAGCCGCCTTCAGCCAAGCGAGAAGGGAGGTTGTGGGCAAGATGTTCAACCCCTGCATCGAGCACCGAATCTGAAGAAATCCCAACAAGCGATTGCCCGGCGCTCAGGATGAACGGCGGGTTTGAGACGATGGTTTGGAATTCCTCGTCTCCAAGCGAGTCGAAGAAGCTGGCTCGCCGGAACTCTATGCCCGACACTTCGTTGAAAGCAGCAGTCAGCTTCGCCGCGAGCAGAGCCCGCTCTGAGATGTCAGTCGCCAAGACGCTCATCCCGGCGATGGCAAGTGAAGCACTTTGCACTCCTTGTCCAACTCCAACATCCCATGCCCTTCCCCCAGCCTTGGGGATCGTAGTAAGCCTTGCGATCCGCGTCCCATTAGAAGGGGCCAGCACGTGATCTCCCTGCATAGCATCACCGAGAAACGAGTACGGGTCTGAGCAAACCCACAGGCCCTCATGTGGAGTGATGCTCCAGAGAGCGCTGACCTGATCTGCATCAATTTGCAGAATTCCAGCATCGACTAAGGGAGTTAGGTCCAGGTCCGGCCAAATCTGCTTTGCTTCATCTAGCGGTAGTGATTGACCAAGCGCCAAGAGCCTAATCGCAAGCCTGGCACGTTCAGGGAGATCGACTGGCCACTTCGGCTCAAGCCGGCTCACAATTTCGGACTGGATTGGTTCAGCGACGGCGGCTAAAGCGGAGTGCGTGTAGCCACATGCTTCTAGTTCGCGGACAAAAGGACTAAGGTTGAGATCTGTACCCATTGAGTCCCGCCAGGTTACCGTGCCTCACTCTTTGGGCTTCGTTTCAAACAGCGCACAGACTGCGCCAGCGGGATCTTTGATACAAGCAAATTGGCTCCGCCCCATGAGCCGGGGCCCGTCTAGAATTTCTCCCCCCATCTCCTTAACCTTTGCGAGACTTGCGGCTATATCCGGGACATCGATATAGACAAGCCATTGCGGAGGGATGTTTGCGTTCGTGCCTTGGGCTGAGCAGACGCCAGCCACAGCATCGGCTTGACCCCCGGTCGAATCTGCAGGGACCATGTGGTAGTCCGAGTAGCCGCCCATGTCTTCCGAAATTGACTTCCATCCGACGACCGCTTCGTAGAAACTGCGTACTTCTTCCGCGTTTGGGACTGTCAGGTCTTGCCAGATAATCTTGCCACTCATACTGGGCTGATCTTACTCAATTGTCCATTCGGACGTGACCGTTGGGGCACTTCGCAAGGTTGCCACTACTGTGCAATACTTCTGATCGCTCAACTCAATCGCTCTTGCCACGGCGATCGGGTCAAGGTTGTCTCCTTTGAGCGAGTGCTTGATCGTGATCGAGCGGAAGGGCCTTGGCCATTCGCCTTCTGATGCTCGCTCGCCATCGACTTCGATCTCGTAACTCGTCACGACTTGTTGTTTCTTGTGCAGGATCGAGATAACGTCCATCGCCATGCAGGCAGCGGCACTTGAAAGCAGAGCTTCAACCGGAGATTGACCGCGGTTGTCTCCGCCAACTTCGGGATAAGCGTCCATAACAAACTTAGCACCGCTGGGGGCGGTGCTTTCAAACGCCATTCCGCGTTGCCACTCGATTCGAACCATGCCTTCAGTATGCTAGGAAGAAGCAGGTTCGCGCAGGATGATCGAGACCCGCGTAATTCTTCGTCGTGCCATGTTCTCAACCCGTAGATCGCCGATGGGTAGCGCGACTTTATCGCCAAGTTTGGGGACTCGGCCAAGGTTGTTCTGCACCGTGCTCGCGAGGGTTTCGGTCACGGGTTCGCCTTCGGGGGCGACACCGAGAAAATCATAAAGCTCGTCGAGCCGCACCTCGGCGCGGGCGGAAATCCTGTGGGTTGATACGCGCTCGATGGGGGGGCGCTCGCTTTCCATCTGGTCTTCGAGCTCGCCGAAGACTTCTTCGACAACGTCTTCAAGCGTAATCAGTCCGCTCGTGCCACCGTACTCGTCCATCACGATGAGAATTTGGGACTTGCTCTCCCTCATCCGGGTGATGATCTTGTTTACGGGTAGGTTTTCCGGGATCGCCTCGACCGGTCGAAGCATCTTCTCAAGATCAAAACTCTCCTCGTCCCAGTGCCTCACGAGATCCTGGAGATAGAGCACTCCAACAATGTCGTCAATGTCCCCACGACAAACCGGGACGCGGCTGTGCGACATCTTGCCGATCCGGCCCATAAGTTCTTCTTTCGGAGTTTCCAAATCCAGCCAGTGGATATCGAGCCGGTGAACCATGATGTCGTTTGCGTCGAGAACGTCGAACTTTAGCGCCCGCTGAATCAAGTTCGCGTGGGTCTCTTCGAGCATCCCGTCGTCACTTCCTGCACGAACAAGGAGCAGCAGTTCTTCCTTAGAGACATTGGATTCCAGCCCATCTTCGAGCCGGACCCCAAAGAGCCTCAGCACGATCGCGCCGGATTTTTGGACGAGCCAAACCAGGGGCGAGATGAGAAATACAAAGACCTTGAGAGGGCGGATGAAGACGAGCGCAGCTTTCTCCGCGTGCTTTAGCGCAAGATATTTTGGGACAAGCTCACCAATAACCACGAGCAGGTAGGTAACGATCAGCAGAGAAATGAAGACGCTCAGCGCGCGCCCGGCATAGGGGTCGAGATAAGTCGCGAGCCAGTTGGTAACTTGCGTCTCGGTGATCGCACCGATGCCGATGCTGCAGATCGTGATCGCAATCTGGATTCCGGCGACGTAGCGCGAGACATCAGCGAGCGCACCGAGCAGGGCTTTTGCCGAACGGTTTCCTTTTTTGGCAAGAGCCTCAACTCGCGATTTGCGCGAGCCGATTAACCCATATTCGGCGGCGACCAAAAAAGCGTTTGCTCCGATGAGCATAATGCTGATTAGCCATCCTGCGGCGCCGAGCGAAGACCTGTCACCTTCCATACGGTTGGACCCAGCCATTGTATCACAGTGCTGGCCATCCCAGAGTTAAACTGCGTTTCCGGGTGTGTTAGCGCTGAAATCGGACCTCTTGCAAAAAGTGGCGCGATATCGGTAATAAGTGTTGTATCATCGTAATACTGTGGGGAAGAGAGTGGCATCGGTGTGGCCATCACGACCATTGCTCCTAAAGGGCAGGAGCATTGGCTTAGAAGCGAGCGTGGGAATCCTTGCGCTTCTCGCAATCATCGGCCTCGCTAGCCTATGCCAAGCTTGCCAACTCGGCTCCTCCTATCTCAAGCCAGACTATCAACGCCTGCTTCTAATCTCTGGCATAACCATGCTTGTTGTACAAAGTGGGGCTTGGTTCTCCTTACGTCGAGGAGCAAGTTGGGCGAAGCAACTGCTTTTGCTGCTCAGCCTTAGAACACTAGCAGGGGGGGAGCACTCTTCTTGCTTTCCTTGCATTTTCCCGCTCCTAAGTGCTGGCTCTGCCTCATTTTCTGGCTGACGCAAGGATTCTTTGCGCTCCGTTTGCGACCCTTCGATGAGAGCTGGAGCAAGTTCTTGCCCGCCTTCGTCGTAACGCTAGCGATCTCTGGTTCAATCGTTAAGTTCACGCCAAGCGCGAAGGACGTCTTCGCCGAGCTTCCATTTGTAGAGGTCAAGAACACTCCTGACTGGGTCGGGAAGTCACTCAAGTCCTTGCTTCCTGACGTCCGTACCGCCGAAATCGTTGTGGTCGCGAAATGCTCAAAATGCAACGAGAATAAAGTAGTTAAGCAAGCTGCCGCGGATCGCCAAGCCAAGGTTCGCCGGGTCTATATTCTTAGCGAAGAGACTAAGGACCTCGCAAAGTTTCTCAGTGGACAAGATGTCCGAACGATTTCCCTTGGGGAACTCACGAAACTGCTTGGCCCAATTGAAAACCCCTACCGAATTCAAATCACGAACTACACCATTGTGGAGATGAAACCTATCTGATGAAATATCAGCGATGCAAACGGGCCGTAACCCTTATCGAAGTCATGATCGTCATGGTAATCGCCGGAATCCTGCTGAGCGCGGTTGGGCTGGCAATACGCCCAAGTCTGATCCGCAAATCTTATGACACTGAGGCGATCGTCGGATTGAAGAATTGGTACAACGCCTACAGCCTCTATCGAATCGACAATGATGACAAGGAGCCAAGAAACTTTTGGCTATTCCTGTCTTACAATCCTGGCGGTCAATGGGACGTGCCTAAGTCGAAACGCAACCCCGGATGTGCGGGCAGTGGCTTTTATTACGCCCGTGTCCATCCCACACCTTATTTTGAGCACCGCACCGACATGATCAACCGCTACGATCCCGAGAAAGAGTCCATCATTCAGGCAGCCCATAGATGCCGTGTTCGTGAGGGGAAGGTCATTTATTATGTGTGGAGTCCCAAATACCAACGCGTAATCCGTCAATCGTTAACTAACGAGTTGTCACCGGGGGTTATGCAAGGCGGCAACATTAAGTGGATACAGGGTTTTACACCGTTCAAGGCCGAAATGGCTTTAATGATGACAAGGGAGCCAAGAATTCCCTAAGGAGTAAACATATGAAGCGACTAAAGAAATTGATCGTAGCGCTGTCCTGCGCTATCCTGCCAGTTCTTCTCATGGCCCAAGAGACCCCATGCGTGGAAAGTTACCGCGAATGTTCATTCGATCCTCCCGAGCCGAATGAACCCATTTCAATTCCTTGCGGTACTCAAGGCATTTATGCTGTTGACGGCCCGATTTGGACTGAGTTTTATGCATGCCGAGGATACGATGTCGAATGTCCTGGCGAAGGACCTTGCAACATAATGACTAGAACTGAAGCCTATCTTTACTATCTGACTTGTTCAGAGACGGAGGAAACGACTTTCTGCATAAAGAAAGGTTCCTCTCTCGGAACTGAATCTCCGACGGGTACAACTTGCACGGGCGAATTCTGCGACAATGGTCACGAGCCGATTCCGGATGAACTCATCTCGGAGAACACCAATCCTACTGCATCTGCCTGGAAAATCTGGATCCGTAGATAGTTGAGCTACTTTGCAGTGCTCAGATGTTCCCACCACAATTGCATTGTGGTGGGAAGGTACACCATTGTGGAGATGAAACCTATCTGATGAAACATCAGCGTTGCAAACAGGCTGTAACCCTTATCGAAGTCCTGATCGTCATGGTGATCGCTGGAATCCTACTGAGCGCGATTGGATTGGCGTTGCGTCCCAGTCTAATACGAAAATCCTACGATACCGAGGCTATCGTGGGATTAAAAAATTGGTACAACGCGTACAGCCTGTATCGAATCGACAATGATGACAAGGAGCCAAGAAATTTTTGGCACTTCTTGTCCTACAACCCGGGCGCACCTTGGGACATGCCCAAGTCTAGATTTAATCCTGGCTGCGCCGGAAGCGGCTTCTTTTATAACCGGGTTCATCCCGTACCTCACTTTGAGCACCGCGCAGACATGATCAACCGCTACGATCCCGAAAAGGAATCTGTGATCCAGGCTGAGCACCGATGCCGCGTACAAGAAGGGGAGATTATCTATTACGTTTGGAGTCCCAAGTACCAACGCGTGATACGCCAATCGAGGCAGAGCATATTGGCTCCCGGTGTGATGCAGGGGGGCAATGTTAAGTGGGTCCAACACCTTACGCCGTTCGATGCAGAAATGAACTTACTGATGGCAAGGGAGCCAAGAATTCCCTAAGGATCCAGAACACTTGCCATAATTCTCTTATGCTCCCGCGAGGTGTTTATCCGGCGATGGTGACTCCGTTCGACGAACGCGGCCGGATTGATGAGCCGGGAGTTGCTCGGCTCATGGCGTTCTTCGAAGCTGCTGGATGCCAGGGCGTTGTTCTGGCGGGTACGAATGGCGAAGGGCCATCGCTTAGCGCGGTTGAAAAACGCGACCTCATCATGCACCCGGAGAAGTGGGCGGGCAAGCTGTTGCGGATTTTGGGGATTGCGACGTCGAGCTTGGACGAGGCGATCTGGTCTTGTCGGCGCGCGGCAGATGGAGGGGCGTCGGCGGTTCTTGTCATGGCTCCGTCCTATTTTCGCTCGGCAAGCGAGCCGGGGATTTCAGATTGGTTTCGGCGAGTGCTGGATGCCTCGCCGGTGCCGGTGTTGGTTTACAATTTCCCGCGCATGACCGGGTTCACGATGTCGGCTGCGTTCTTGGCGGGGCTGAGCGATCACGAGAACTTGCTCGGGGCGAAAGACTCTAGCGGTGAGGCGGCGAACTTGTTCCCGTATCGCCAAGCGCTGGGTGAGAATCGCAATCTCTTTATCGGCGATGAGCAACACCTAGTGCCTGCTTTAGAGGCTGGATGGAGCGGCACAATCTCAGGGTGCGCGAACATTCTTCCCGCCTGGTTGAGTCGGATTGTTTCCGAATGGGACATGGAGGAGTGGCGAGAATCGGCTGAGACCAAGTTCGAGTTGATCAAGCCTCTCATCACACTCATCAGGTCCAGCCCACAACCAGGATCGCACAAGGCGATCCTCGAACGAATCGGAGTCATAGATTCGGGCCGGCTCAGGCTGCCTCTAACCGAGCCTGATCCAGCCACCATAACCGCCTTAATCCAAGAGATCGAGGCCGTGGTTGGACCCTTAGCCGGGTATCCTTATGCAGGTTCAAATCAGTTATGAAAGTTGGGATTATTGGGTTTCAAAGTGCGGGCAAAAGTACGCTTTATCACGCGGCGGCGCGGGGCAAAGCGAAAGGCGATGTGACCGCAGTCCCCGTCCCCGATCCCCGATTTGACCAGATTGTCGCCCAGGTGAACCCCAAGAAAATCACCCCCGCCTCGGTCGTTTTCCACGACGACCTCGACGACCTCCAAGGCTCGGGCAAAATGTTCACCCAAAGGTTTTTGGACGACGCTCGAAAAATGGACCTCCTCCTGCACGTCGTCCGCGCTTTCGAATCGCCGATGGAGCCTTACTATTCCGAGGTCGATGCCTTGCGGGACCAGACTCGGGTGGATGAAGAGCTCGTCCTCGCCGACCTCCAGATCGTGGAGAATCGACTGGAAAAACTAGCCAAGAGCCAGACCGTCAAGAACCCCGGTTCGCCTGATTACTTCGAAAAGACCTTCTTCGACAAAGTCAAAGAGCCGCTCGAACTCGGCACCCCGCTAAGGGCGATCGAGCTGAGCGAGGAAGACCAGACGGTAGTCCGCAACTTCCAATTCCTGACCGCCAAGCAGATGGTCGTCGCGTTCAACGTCGGCGAGAACGACGTTGCCACGCCCCCCGATCCGATCACGAAACGCATCGCCGATCTTAAGGCGCAAGGGACCCAAGCATTTGTCGTCAGCGCCAGTGTTGAAGCAGAGATCGCCCAGCTAGACGCCGCCGACCAGCCAGAGTTCTTGGCAAGCATGAACCTCACAGAGCCCGCGAGCAACCGCATGATCCGCGCCGTATACGACGCGCTCGGCCTCATCACCTTCTTCACCGCCGGGGAAAACGAAACCCGGGCCTGGCCCCTACGCCGCGCCTCAAACGCGGTGAAAGCGGCAGGCACAATTCACACCGACATCGCCAAAGGCTTCATCCGAGCAGAGGTCGTTCATTACAACGAATACCTCGCCGCCGGGTCGTTGGACGCTGCTTATTCAGCCGGAAAGATGAGCCTCGAAGGAAAGGAGTACGTAATCCAAGACGGCGACCTACTCCACATTCGCAACAAGTCGTAGCCTCAGGGCACAAGGAACGTTTTTGCCAGCATAAATACTGGGTTTGTGTATCATGGGCGTCAATTGTCGAATAGCTACCCTATACTGTAAACAATACTCGTCACATAACTGTGAGCGGGGGGGCATGAAACTCGACCTTATTGTTAGATTCAGATTTGTTGTACTTTCGCTGAGCCTATTTGCGACCATGATCGCGACAGCGATTCCACCACAGATATCGCCGCGTGATCTGGACTTTGATGGGAACCATCAGATGCGGAATGCTGCTGGTGCCTTTCCCGATCCAGAGGTTTCGTGGACCTCCGGAGGAAGTTATGTAGCCCCTGCAATATCCATCAACATTGATGGAACATTGACGGTCAAGTTCCAACACTTCAACGACTCGGACAAGTATGGAACTGGAGTCTTTCGTTTCTATTTTGCTGAACTTGAGCTACCTGGTGGCACAGTCCCATTGCTCGTCAATGGACATTGGGACGCGCAAAGTTCAATCTCGATCCCCGCCTATTCCACCTTTTGGTCCGATGAGTTTACAATTTCCGGATGGGATCCATGGGTGCAACAAGGCAGACTACGGTTCGGATACCTT
>WBZS01001658.1_pt2 | contig 11270 bp, 9 predicted proteins | sample 5204201 | NCBI WGS metagenome assembly WBZS01 (sample SAMN12344357, study PRJNA552823) | activated sludge metagenome | biome: Activated sludge suspended growth; feature: Nitrification reactor; material: Wastewater; isolation source: activated sludge from nitrification reactor of wastewater treatment...
GACATCGGCGGCGTGCAGGCCGACCGAGGGCTCGTCAAGCACGTAAAGCGTCCGCCCGGTGCTGCGCTTGCTCAGCTCTTTGGCGAGCTTGATGCGTTGCGCCTCGCCGCCCGAGAGCGTGGTCGCCGGCTGGCCAAGGCGCACGTACCCGAGGCCCACCTGGTCGAGCGTGTTCAGCCGGCGCGCGATCGACGGGTGCGCGGCGAAGAACCCGACCGCCTCGCTGACGGTGAGGCTCAGGATGTCGGCGATGTTCTTGTCCTTGAAGCGCACCTGCAGGGTCTCGCGGTTGTAACGCGAGCCGTGACAGACCTCGCACGGCACGAAGATGTCGGGCAGGAACTGCATCTCGATCTGCACCTGGCCCTGACCCTGACAGGCTTCACAGCGCCCGCCCTTGACGTTGAACGAGAAGCGCCCGGCCTTGTAACCCCGGATCTTGGCGTCGGGCAGCTCGGAAAACAGGTTGCGGATGTCGTCCAGGAACCCGACATAGCTGGCCGGGTTGCTGCGCGGCGTGCGCCCGATCGGGCCCTGGTCGATGTTGATGATCTTGTCGATGTGCTCGACGCCGTCGATGTGCTTGTGGTCGCCGGCGTGCTCGTGCGAGCCGTGCAGCAGCTGAGCCAGTCGCTTGTAGAGCACCTCGACCAGCAGCGACGACTTGCCCGACCCCGATACGCCCGTGAGACACACGAACTTGCCGAGCGGGATGCTGACGTCGATGCCCTTGAGGTTGTTCTCGCGCGCGCCCTTGATGATCAGGGCCTTACCGTTGCCGGGGCGCCGCTGATCGGGCAGCGCGATCTTCTTCTTCCCGGAGAGGTAGGCGCCGGTGAGCGACTTCTTGTCCTTGAGCAGCTGGGGCACCGTGCCCTCGAAGATCAGCTCGCCGCCGTGCTCGCCGGCGCCCGGTCCGAGGTCGACGACCCAATCGGCCGAGAGGATGGTGTCGTCATCGTGCTCGACCACCAGCAGCGTGTTGCCCAGGTCGCGCATGTTCTGCAGGGTCTTGATCAGCCGGGCGTTGTCGCGCTGGTGCAGGCCGATCGAGGGCTCGTCGAGGACGTAGAGCACGCCCATCAGCTGCGAGCCGATCTGGGTCGCCAGGCGGATACGCTGGGCCTCGCCGCCCGAGAGCGTGGCGGCCGTGCGCGAGAGCGTCAGGTAGTCGAGGCCGACATCGACCAGGAACTGCAACCGGGCCTGGATCTCCTTGAGGATCACGGCCGCGATCTTGAGGTCGCGCGGGCTTAGCCGACCCTTGAGGTCGCGCGCCCACTCGAGCGTGCGGAGCACCGGCCAATCGGTCACTTCGACGATGTGGCACTCGCCGCTGCCCGATTTGAGCGTGACGCTCAGCGCTTCTTTGCGAAGCCGTTTGCCGCTGCACTCCTCGCACGGCCGATCGGACATGTAGGTTTGGATCTTCTCGCGGATGTAGTCCGAGGTGGTGTCATCGAATCGCCGGCGCAGGTTGGGGATGATGCCCTCGTAGGCCGTCTCCCACTGCGATTGACGCCCGTCCTTGTTGACGTACTTGACGGGGATGCGCTCGCCGCTCGACCCGTAGAGCAGGATGCGCTGTTGCTTTTCGGTCAGCCTGGCGAAGGGTTTATCAAGCGGGATGCCGTAGTGGTTGGCCGTGGCCTCGAGCGTCTGCCAGTAGTAGCCGCTGCGGCCCTCTTCCTGCGCCCGCCACTCGAGCACGGCGATGGCGCCGTCATTGACCGAGAGGTCCGGGTTCGGCACCACAAGCTGCGGGTCGATCTCGAGCTTGACGCCCAGACCCTGGCAGCCCGGGCAGGCGCCGTGCGGGGTATTGAAGGAAAACGTGCGCGGCTCGATTTCGGTGATGCCGATGCTGCCGTGCACGGGACAGGCGAAGTTCTCGGAGAACGGCGTGTCCTCGCCGCTGTCGACGTTGTTGATCAGGATGTTGCCGGAGCCGAGGCGCAGCGCGGTCTCGATGCTGTCGGTCAGCCGGGTGCGGAACTCGGCCTTCTCGTCTTTGCCGCCGTTGCGGCGCACGACCAGGCGGTCGACCACGGCCTCGATGGTGTGCTGCTTGTAGCGCTCGAGTTCGATGTCGCCGCTCAGGTCGAGCACCTTGCCGTTGACGCGCGCGCGGGTGAAGCCCGACTTGCGCAGGTCTTCGAACACGGGCTGGTGATGCCCCTTGCGCTCGCGGATGACCGGGCCGAGCACCTGGATGCGCGCGCCCTCGGGCAACGCCAGCACGGCATCGACGATCTCTTCGGCGCTTTGCGGCCGCACTTCACGCCCACAGATCGGGCAGTGCGGCACACCGATGCGCGCAAACAGGAGACGCAGGTAGTCGTAGACCTCGGTGACGGTCCCGACCGTCGAACGCGGGTTGCGGCTGACGCCCTTCTGGTCGATGCTGACCGCCGGGCTCAGGCCGTCGATCCGGTCGACGTCGGGCTTCTCGAGCTGCCCGAGGAACTGACGCGCGTAGGCCGACAGGCTCTCGACGTAGCGCCGCTGCCCTTCGGCGAAGATCGTGTCGAAAGCCAGGGACGACTTGCCCGAACCCGAGAGCCCGGTGATCACGACCAGCCGGTCACGCGGGATCTCGACCGTGATGTTTTTGAGGTTATGCTCACGCGCGCCGACGACGATGATCTTATCTTGGGCCATGGTACACCGAACAAATGAACTAGGAGCGGCGGACAAGGTGTCATTATACCGTCCTGAAGCTGATCGCTCAATGGCTCAAGACCTCGGAAGGTTGAGCCGGCCAAGATCGAGAGCGCCGCGGGCACAACGCTTGCAAGGAACGCCGGCTATGGCCCGGCCCGGGCAACCGGGCTGGATTTATGGAAATTTCACAGAACTCAGGTCTGGTTCCGCGTTAACCTTAGCGCGGGCAAGTTATCGGCCTGTTACTTTTGAGCGCTCGTGAGCGATTCCACTTCCCTCCCAAACCTTTCCCGGGACCCGGCCCACGGCCTGGTGCCGGATCCGGCTGACCTGCTGCGGAACCTCTCCGATCATATCGTCCTGCTGGACGAGGATTTCCGCATCCAGTATCTCAACCACGCCTACCCCGGGCCGGACGGACGCTCGTCGATCGGCAGATCGGTGCTCGACTTCGTGCCGCCGGACCTCAAGGCCCAGGCCAACGACACCCTCTTGCTGGCCCAGCGCGGCGAGACCAGCCGGATGGAACTGCGCTACGCCTCTGCCCTGCTTGGCGAAGACCGCTGGTACGACATCCAGGTCATCCCGGTTCAGGGTCCGCCACGGCAATACCAGGTGATCGCCAACGACGTGACCGCGCGACGCGTCGCCGAGCAGCGCCTGCGCTTCAGCCAGGAGCGGGTGCAGGCCCTCATGCACCACTCGCACGGCATCGTGGGCGTGATCGACACGCAAGGCCGGATCCTGCAGGCCGCGGGGACCACGCAGCACGAAACCGGGTTTTCGGCCGCTCAACTTACAGGCCGGATGTTGCGGCTGTTCCTTCATCCCGACGATCGTCCTGTGCTCGAGCATTGGATCGAAGAGTCGCAGCATCTTCCCGGCCAACCGACCCAACCCTTTGAGTTGCGCGGCCACCCGCGCTATCGGCCGGAGCGCGTCTTCGAGTGTGTGCTCAGCGACCTGCGCGAAATGCCCGAGATCGCCGGCCTGCTGATCAGCGGTCACGACATCACCCACCGCAAGGAATCCGAAGGGGACCTGCGCCGACGCCACAATGAGGCGACCCTGCTCAACGAGGTCGGTCAGGCGCTCTCTCGACTGGCGCCGCCCGACGAGATCCTGAACGTGCTGGCGGCCAACCTGCCTCGCGTGTTACAGGCCACGAGCATTTACGTCGGCCTGGTCGACCCGGCCCGCACCGAAGTATCCTTCCCCCTGTTGCTGCTCGAAGGCGAACGGCAGCCGCCGCATCGCCGGCCGTTTGGCAACGGCGTGACCGAGCACGTCATCCAGACGCGCACCGCGCTTCTTCTCAATGAAGGCGTCGAGGCCTTTGTGCGCGCGAACGGCCTGACGCCGCCGCAGGGCCCGATGGCCAGGAGCTTCCTGGGCGTACCGATGCTGGCGGGCACGCACGTCATCGGCATGATCGGTGTGCAGGACGGCTCCCGCTCCGGGGCGTTCACGCCCGAGCAACTCGAACTGCTCTCGTCCGTCGCGGCGCAGGCCGCGGCCGCTTTTGACAACGCCCGGCTGGTGGGCTCGTTGCGCACCGAACTCGCCGAACGTGCGCGCGCGGAGGCCCGGCTCGAGCAGCAGACCCATGAACTCGCGGTGCTCTACCGCGCCTCGACCCGACTGCTGCGCCCGGGCGAAAACCTGGCCGAGGCCGGCGAGGTCATCGCTGCGGTGTTGACCGATGAGCTCAAGCTCGCCGACTGCGGCGTGTTGATCGTCGATTCGAAATCCGGTCAGCTTCAGCGTCTGGCGCGGCGCGGGCCGTTCTCGGTGCGCGCGACGGCGCCCCTGCCTCTCGACGGGCCGGGACTCACGGTCGAGGCGGTTCGCACCGGTTCCGCCGTGTATGCGCCCGATGTCACCCAGGATCCGCGCTATGTGGCCAACGAGCCGCGGACCCGTGCTGAACTGGCGGTGCCCTTGCTGTCGAGCGGCGTCGTCATCGGCGTGCTCGACCTGCAGAGCGACGTGGTCGACGGTTTCGACGCCCGCGCCCGGCGCCTGATCGCGGCGTTTGCCGACCAGGCGGCTCTGGCGGTGGCGAACGCGCTGTTGCTCGACCGGCTCGACGAAGCCCGGCAGGCCGCCGAGGAAGCCAACCAGATCAAGAGCGAGTTCCTGGCCAACACCTCGCACGAGCTGCGCACGCCGCTCACCGCGATCCTGGGCTCGCTCAACCTTCTACTCAACGACGAGGTCGACACCGCCGATCAGGGCAAGCACTTCGCCCAGATCGCGCACGACGCGGCCACCAATCTGCTGCACATCGTCAACGATCTGCTCGACATCGCCAGGATCGAAGCCGGTCGGATCGAGCTGTCGTTCAAGCCCGTCGACGTCGCGGGCGCGCTGGCCGAGACCTACATGCTGCTCTGGGTGCAGGCCGACGCCAAGCGCTTGACGCTCGACATGCAGATCCCGGCCGAGCCGATCGCCGTGCACGCCGACGCCACGCGCCTCGGCCAAATCCTGATCAACCTGGTGGGCAACGCCGTCAAGTTCACGCACGAGGGCACGGTGGCGGTGCGCGCCGAAGCCGATCGAGACACCGGCATGGCCCGGATCACGGTGCAGGACACCGGCATCGGCGTCGCGGCCGACAAGCAAGCGAAACTCTTCGAGCCCTTCGTGCAGGCCGACGGCACCAGCCAGCGCCGGCACGGTGGCACCGGCCTGGGTCTCTCGATCTCGCGTCGGTTGGCCGAAATGATGGGCGGCACGCTCGACCTCTCCTCGGCCGGTCTTGGCCACGGCACGACCGTGACGTTGACGCTGCCGCTGGTGTGACACACGGGAGGGGGAGGGGTGCAGGGAGAACGCTACCCTCGGTGCCGGACCACCCCCTACCCCCTCCATAGAAACGCGCACCTGGTGCCCGAACGCCGAATACATCTCGCGCGTTTCTACGGAGGGGCTTCACGCCCTTCGCTCCTCCCCTTCACTCCTCGCCCTTCGCTCCTCGCCCTTCGCTCCTCCCCTTCGCTCCTCGCCCTTCGGCCCTCTCACCTCCTGTCCTGATAGAATCCAGACATGGATCTCTTCGAGCACGCCGCGCAGCAGCGCATCAAAGACGAAGCGCCGTTGGCGGCCCGCATGCGCCCGCGAACATTGGATGAGTACATCGGCCAGGATGCGATCGTCGGCCCGGGTCGATTGTTGCGCCGCGCGATCGAGGCCGACCGGCTGTTCTCGTCGATCCTGCTCTTCGGCCCGCCCGGCACCGGCAAGACCACGCTGGCCCAGATCATCGCCAACACCACAAAGAGCCACTTCACCTCGCTCAACGCCGTGCTCGCCGGCGTGGCCGAGCTTCGCACCGTCATCAAGGACGCCGGGGAACGCCGCAAGCTGCACGGACAGAAGACCATCCTGTTCATCGACGAAGTCCATCGCTGGAACAAGGCCCAGCAAGACGCCCTGCTCCCGCACGTCGAGAGCGGCGCGATCACGCTGATCGGCGCGACCACCGAGAACCCGTACTTCGAGGTCATCGGCGCGCTTGTCTCGCGCTCGCGCGTCTTCCAGCTTCAGCCGCTCACCGAAGCCGAATTGCGCCTGGTCGCCGAGCAGGCCGTGGCCGACCCGGTGCGCGGTTTCGGCGCCCGTCGGGTCGCGCTCGAGGACGACGCGGTCACGCACCTGATCGACATCGCCAGCGGCGACGCGCGGAATCTATTGAACGCCCTCGAGCTCGCGGTCGAGACCACGCCGCCCGGCGAGGACGGCGTCATCCGGGTCACGCTCGAAGTGGCGCAGGAGTCGATCCAACGCCGGGCCGTGCTCTACGACAAGGACGGCGACGCCCACTACGACACGATCTCGGCCTTCATCAAGAGCCTGCGCGGATCCGATCCCGACGCCGCGTTGTACTGGCTGGCCAAGATGCTCTACGCCGGCGAGAGCCCGCGTTTCATCCTGCGTCGACTGTTGATCCTGGCCGGCGAGGACGTCGGCCTGGCCGACCCGATGGGCCTGGTCGTGGCCAACTCGGCTGCGCAGGCTTTCGAATACGTCGGGCTGCCCGAAGGCATCTTCTCGATCGTCGAGGCCGTGCTTTACCTCGCCACCGCGCCGAAGAGCAACACCACGACCGCCTACTTCAAGGCCTTCAAGACGGTCGAGAGCGAAGGCAAGGGCGAAGTGCCCAAGCACCTGCAAGATGGCAACCGCGACGCCAAGGGTCTCGGCCACGGCGCCGGCTACGTCTACCCCCACGAATTGCCCGACCATCATGCCGGCCAACAATACCTTCCGACGTCGCTGCTCGGCACGTACTTCTATGCGCCCACCGACCAGGGCTACGAAACCCAGGTGCGCGATCGGCTCGCTCGCTGGCGACGCGCACAGGAGCAGGCGCTCGGCCTGACCGAGACGACCACGCTGCCCGACATGACCGAGGCCGAGATCACGGCCGCGAAGCATCAGGCTCGGAGATAAGTGAGCTCGGGCGATCGCACGCAGGATAGGGTTCGTTAGTGCGTTGGCCGCAACGGGCTGTCACCGGACGCTCCCCCTGTGGCGACCTTCCTCAAGCTGCACATCCCGGGCGGCGCCGCGAGATACAATCTTGCGCATGACCACACTGCTGCTGATCCGACACGGGGAAAACGACTACACCCGCACCGGTCGGTTGGCCGGCTGGACGCCCGGCGTCCGGCTGAACGACCTCGGGAAGCGCCAGGCCGACCAGCTGGCCGAGAAACTCAAGGATGCGCCGATCCAGGCCGTGTACTGCAGCCCGCTCGAGCGCACCCGTGAGACCGCCGAACCGCTGGCGCGCGCCAAGGGCCTGACCGTCGAGGTCCGCGACAGCCTGGGCGAGGTGCGCTACGGGCGCTGGCAGGGCCAGAGCCTGAAGGTGTTGCGGCGCCAGAAGCTGTGGCGCGTGGTGCAACAGCTGCCGTCGGCCATGGTCTTCCCGGAGGGCGAAGCGTTGCGTCATGTCCAGGCCCGAGCGGTCGACGCCATCGACGCGATCGTGCGCGCGCACCCCAAGGGCATGGTCGCGGCCGTGTCGCACTCCGACGTCATCAAGCTGATCGTCGCCCACTATCTCGGCCTGCCGCTCGATCTCTTCCAGCGCCTGAGCGTCGATACCGCTTCGGTCACGGTGCTGCAGTTCGGCGAGGGCGGCCCGGCGTTGCGGCGGCTCAACGATACCGCGGGTGTGGAGCGCCAGGCGCCGCCCAAGCGCAAGCCGCGTAAGGCCGTTCGCGTAGGCCGGTGAGTCGAAACCGCCTGCGCCGTCAATCGCAATTTGTTGCATAATCATTGATATGCCTGGTCAGGTCATCGAACTCAATCCCGTCTCGCACATCACGACCGGCTACGTCGGGCAGCCCGGCAAGCGCGTGTTCTACCTGCAGGCCAGCAAGGGCGTGCAGGTTGCTTCGGTCATCCTGGAGAAGCTGCAGGTCGAGGCGCTCGCGGAAGGCGTCGAGCAATTCGTGCAGGACCTCAAGTCGCGGCACGCCGATCTTGCGGATCCCGAGTCGCATTACCGGGCCGAGCACATGGCGCTCAAGTTTCCGCTCGACCCGCTCTTCCGCGTCGGCCAGATCGGCCTCGGCTACGACGAGGAGAACGACCTCGTCGTGCTTGTCGCGACCGAGATCCTGGTGGAAGGCCGCGAACAAGACGAGGCCAGCGTCCTGCGGTTGTTCGCCTCACGGGCGCAGATGCTCGAGGTCGCTCAGCACGGGCACACCATCGTCAAGCAGGGCCGCGCGCTCTGCCCGCTGTGCGGTCAGCCGATGGACAGCGAAGGCCACTTCTGCCCGCGGCGCAACGGCCACCGGTGGTGAGCCGGGCCGCGCCTGGCGCTTCTTTGCCTCAAACGCCTCGACCGAATACCCGTTGAACGGGTTCCACGGCAGCCAACTCCGCGCGCCGCAGGCGTCGGCGGCCTGGATCTGATTCACCCGGTCGCACTTCATCAGTCGCAAGCCCCGCTGTCAGCGCTTTCCGACAGGCGCCGGATCGATCCGACATGGCGCCGGGTTCACCGCCGATGCTCATCGCCGGCCGTCACGCGTAGGGTGGATGGGTCGACCGGCCACAGCGTTGTGGAAAAGCAACCGGCGACGCCGTCACAGAACGAAAGGAAACCACCATGAACAGCGACATCCTGGCCGGCAAGTGGAAGCAATTCACGGGCAAGATCAAAGAGACCTTCGGCAAGCTCACCGACGACGACCTGGCGCGCGCTCAAGGCAACGCCGAGGTCATGACCGGTCTCCTGCAGGAACGCTACGGCTATACCAAGGACCAGGCCCGACGGGCCTGGGACGACTTCTGCGGCACGCTCGATGACGGCCGCAAGAACCTGGCCGGTCAGGCCGCGGATGCGACCGACAAGGCCAAGCAAGAGCTCGAGAAGCGCCTGAAGTAACGCTCAGACGCACAGCGTGACAGGCCGGCGACGCGATGCGTCGCCGGCCTTCTTGTTTGCCCTCTCCGCGAATGAAAACCGGACGCGCAGGCGTCTGCACGTCCGGGGCAGCCCTCAACCGCGCCGCGGATCAAGCCGACCGCGCGCGCCCATCACGACGACGACCTTCCGGCGCCGCGCACAGGCTTGAGCGGACGCGTCTCGGCTGTGCCGTGATCGTGGACGCCTTTCAGTCGCAGACCCCAGACGATCAACAGGGCGCCGAACACCAGGGCATACCAGCCGAAGCTCCAGACCACCGCCACACCGCCGGCCGCCGGCTGAAACGCCAGCAGGACCCCGACGATCAGGGAGACGAAGCCGCCCAACGCGAGCAGCCACTCGTCGTCGATTTCGCGGCGGAGCTGGATGGCCGCCGCGATCTCCACAGCGCCGGTCGCGATCGCCCAGCCCGCGATCAGGTAGATCACGCTGAGCGCCGTCAGCGCCGGCCACGCGAAGGCCGCCAGACCGACGGCGATTCCCAGGCCGCCCTCGGCCAACAGCGCCCAGCGTCGACGCGCCCGGCCGCGCCGTGTGATTCCCGCGACGACGGCCAGCGCCCCATCGACCACGGCATAGGCGCCGAAGACCAGCACCAGCGTGAGCCCCGTCAGCGTCGGCCACACACACGCGGCCAGCCCAAAGATCACGGCCGCCACACCCCGCATGACGATCGACCACCAGTGCCGCGCCAGTTCGTTCTTGTTCATATCGGTCTCCTCAGCTGCTGAAGGTGAAACGAAGACGAGCAGCCTGGAGCTGCTCGTCTTCGTTCATTCGTTTGCGTGTGCCTCTCGGCTCAGCGCGCGCGACCCATGCGAAACAGGTTGACCACGGCCAGCAGCACAATCGCGCCGACCAGGGAGACCATGAGGGCGCCGAAGCTGAAGTTGCCCTGGTTGATGGTGCCCACGCCCACCAGCGGCGAGATCAGCCAACCCGCGACTGCGGCGCCGACGATGCCGACGGCGATATCCACAAACGTGCCCTGACGTCCGTCGGTGTGCATGATCATGCTCGCGAGCCAACCGAGGAGGCCGCCGACCAGGATCCAGATGATGAAGTCCAACATGATGTATCTCCTTGTGCGCTTGTGTGTGCGTTCGAGCTCAGTTCTTCTTCGATCGCCCCTTGGCGTGGACGACACGATCAAGATACGCGGGCCCGCGTCACGGCACCATCGGAGAATGCTGGAGCTTGCGTCAGCGCGACCGTGCGCGTTTGTCGGAACCGGCTGACAGGGCTCAGCGTCGGGCCAGACGGATGGCTTCCGGGAGATCGGCGAACTCGGTCGATTTGTCGAGGAAGGCCGAGGCGCCGGCCCGCAGGCTGGCCCGGCGATACGCTTCGTCGGTGTAGTTGGTCAACACCACGGCACGAAGCTGCGGGTCGCGTTTGAGCGCCCAGGCGATCAGCTCGATCCCGTTGCGCAGCTCCGGTGTCCCGGGCAAGCCGATATCACAGACCAGCACATCGGCCGCCGACTCCAGCAATAGTGCTTGAGCCTCCTGACAGGTGCCGGCCTCGCCGACGACGGCCAGCTCGGGTTCGGCGTTCAAGGAAGAGGCGATGCGCTTGCGCACGATGAGCACGTCTTCGACGATCACCACACGCAGCTGCGGGCCGCCTGACCCGGCAGCGCGCTCCAACCAATTCTCAGACTGTATCGACGTGTTAAAAACGTTCCCGCTCATATCTTGCTACGCTTTTTGTCTGTGTCATGCGAGGCGTCCTTTCGGGCGCGCTCACGTGCACCTTCCTCTCTATCACGAGGCGTGGTCGGCCGACATCGGCGCCGACCCTCAACCGGTGTAGGACGTTTCCTACACCTCTCGCAAACGCCGGAGCGCTATCCTTTAGTGATGAGTCTTTCAGCTTTCGCGCGAAGCGTGCGCTCGCAATTGGTGGCGTTGGTGATCGTGGCGCTGGCTCCGGCCTTGGTGTTGACTCTTCTGACCGCCAGCCAGCAACGCGCCGCGCTGGTGGAGCGCGGCTCCAGCCAGGCCCTCGAGCTCGCCCGCGCCATCAGCGCCAGCCACGGCGAACTGATCGAGAGCGCCCGCATCCTGCTGGCCACGGTGGCCGAAACGCCGGCCGTCCAGGAGCACCGGGTCGACGAATGCGTCGACATGGCGCAACGCATCACCCAGTC
>WBZS01002515.1_pt1 | contig 11268 bp, 10 predicted proteins | sample 5204201 | NCBI WGS metagenome assembly WBZS01 (sample SAMN12344357, study PRJNA552823) | activated sludge metagenome | biome: Activated sludge suspended growth; feature: Nitrification reactor; material: Wastewater; isolation source: activated sludge from nitrification reactor of wastewater...
ACGCTTCACCTTGGAAGTGCCTTCCAGCTTGGGACTGATACGACTTCAACAACCGCATTATCCCAAGCAGGAGGCACTTTCCCTGTTCTAAAACGCCGTCAACACCCAACTCCATGAAAGCGGCAGGCAAGTGCGCCATGCGCGCGGAGTGCGGCCCGCACCTCGGGGTCATCGACTCGTCCGTCCCGGCGACAACTCCGGAAGTAGCGGACATCCTTCGCGGTGTTCTTGCATCGGGTAGATCAGAACAGCGCCCGAGTGCCCGGATCCAACGTCTGTTCGCAATGGGCACAGTGCCCGACCGTCCAACGACCTCGCATTCAAGAATCATCTCAACTGACGCGCCTCCCTGCTCAGCTCCAGCAATGAGACCAATTCGCGAACGGCATCATCGCACTTCCCGTGAGGCACACATGGGCGCGCATGCCCACTCTCAGTCCAGTTGGCCCTTGGCTAGGAGGTTACGCAAGAACTCGTAAACGCCCGCCAGTGCTCCTCCGGCAAGAATGCCGGCAAAGAATGTCGCCGAGATCGCGCGACGTTCTGTGGAGCCCGTACTAATGGCGTAGCTGGGGGCCAGGGTGGCGGGACTTCCGTCGAAGAGAATTGTGCCCAGTCCTGGCACGTAGGACCCGGAACTGGAGGCTGCGAACCATTGAAGCGAAGGTTCCTTCTCTTCCACCGACGGACGCTTGGCGAGGGTGGCGTCCGGCGGAATGAATCCGCTAACCGTCACCCTGATGGACGATTGCTCGGCGCTGACCCACGAACCCGACAGGCGACCACCGCCTACCGAACACTCCAACGGCAGCGCGTCCATCACCGTAACCGCTGGAAGGATCGCGAGATTCTTGGCGCCTCCCTCCACGTACCAGTCCTTGCGCTCCCCAAGGGCGATGGAATGGCTCTCCATCCCCCCCGACGAATCAGAGTGCATCACCCATCTCACCACTCTCGCTGGCTCGCCACTCCAACTCGGTCGGTAAGTGACGTCTCCCTCGGCGTTGCATTGGCCATCCGAGCCTACGCGCCCATCCTTGACGCTATCAGCCCCAGTTGCGATGAAATCGGAAAACGGGAACTTCGAGCCATAGGCGGGGCGGGGTTGGGCTCTTGCCAACGACCCCCTGACAACCACAGCAATCTCCACGTCTGTGTTGGGTTGGGCCAAGCCAGAAACTGAAAGACGTGCCACACCAGAGGGTTCGGTCACATTTGTCCCGCCATAACGGTAGCCGCTGTCTTCGATCGTCTCGTCATCGCCTATGTTCAGCTCGAGACTCAGAGACCGCAGTCCCGCGCCCGCGAAGACTGCCACCCTGTCACGTTCGTTAACGCCGAGCGGCACACTGACAAAAGAGCCGGCAGAGTAGGCAGCGGCAGTGCCCAAAGTGCAGATTGTCGCGAAAACCGCAGGAATTACTATGTGTCCGAATGACGGCGGCGTATTTGGGATCCGCGTCAAGGCCCATGCCGCCCAAACGGCTCCCCCGGACGTGGCGAGAGCCCAAATCGCGTATTGGGGAAATGGTAAGGGGGGAGAGCCCGTCGGGACCGACCAGGGAGCCACGCCGACTAGAGCGATTGATAGAAGGCAAGCCCCAAGTGATGCGAACAATGCAACAACGGCTGCATGGGGCAGTATCTGAAGTGCCGATTGTGAGGGCTTCTTAACGTCACCGAATAAGCGCCTAGACCAAATCAGTAATGCCAAAGAAATCCATGGCGCAATAACAAGGATCCTGAGCTGAGTTGCAGCTCCCCATGCTCGATGAGTGAGGGATGTTTGGGGCAACATGATTCGATCCGAGGCAATAGAGAGTGCGATTAGCACCAAAGTCGCGACACCACGGGCCAAGAAGGCTCTGCGCTGATTTGATATAGGTTGGGGCTTGCACACAGGAGGAGCCTACAGCGGCGGGTCAGTATGGATCGACCGCCAGTTCCAGTCAAGATGACTGCGCGCACGGGGTCGGCTTCGGATGCCGTGCTTTGGCGGCCACACCAACCCGACGAATCCGGGAGATGGTCATCGACGTGCTTGACGTGGCAATGGCTCACGAGTCTGCGCGGTCGATCCTTGCTAACCGAGTGATGCGTCCTCAACTCGGCACGACAGGGCGACGCGGACGGCGGTAGAACCGCGCGTTTCGGGAGCCCGTGAGACAAGCGATCCGATAGCAGTTGTCAACCGGACCCAAACCGACACACACGGGGTGATGATGGGTGGAGGCGCTCAAGCTCCGGCGTTACGGCGTCGGATGCGAGGAGTCCGTGTCGAGGAGTTGTTCATCGCTGCCGGCGACGTCGGGATGCTTCCATTGCACCTGGCCGTCGAGAGGAGAGGCCTGATGGAGCCTGAGGACTCGAGGGTCGACGGCCTGCGTAGCAGCGCTTCACCGGATTGGGACAGGGACACCACGGCGTCCCACACGCCGCCGGCTCGGCCGACCAAGCGTCGGCCGCCCCGGGTTTGGGTCGTGGCCGTGGGGTGTGTGGTGCTCGTCGTCGGGCTGGCGGTGTGGGCCATCGGGAGGAGCGGACCCGATGGGGCTGTTCCGGTGGGGACGCCTTCCCCAGCCCGAACCAGCGCGGCACCGGCCCCGGCCGACGTAGGTCCTGGACCGTGGGCGACTGATGGAACCCGACCCCTCGTGGGCACCCTGTGGGTGACCGAGCACCTCGACGGGCCGTTGACGGGTGAACACCTGGAGCGTCGGCCGTGGGTTCGGTTCGGAGTCGACGGCACGTTCGTCGGTCACGACGGATGCAACGCGATCTCGGGTCACTACGCGACCGACGGGGGCAACGGCATCACCCTGGAGCTCCTGAGCCAGACTCTGGTCTGGTGCCCTCCCCACCCGGGTCAGGGCTTTGGCGACGCGCTGCAGGACGTGACAGGCTTCCGGCTGTCCCCCTCCGGCCTGTCCTTGCGGGAGGACAGCGGGTTGGAACGCCTGACCTTCCACGCGATCACACTGTCGGACGAACCGGCACCGCCCACACCCCTGCTGCGGGTGGCCAACAACACGAACCTGGCGATCACACGCCTGGACGTGTTGGCTGCCGGAGTGACCATCGGCTACGGCCCGGTCGGCGTGGGTGCCTCCAGCGAGTATCAAGTGCCGTCGGGTGCGGTGTACCGCTACGCCGGGCTGGACGTGCTCTTCGCGGACGGGACGGGCCGGCGGCTGCAGCCAACCGACTACGTGGGCGAGATCCCCCTGGCCCCGGGACGCTACACCTACGTGGTGTCACTACGCGATGACCCGCAGGATGCAGAAGGCCGCTCTGTGATCATCGGCGTCGAAGAGGCAGGCAGGCCAGCGCCGAGCCGATGAGGAGAGTCGCGCTTGACGCTCTGGCTGTCATCTGCAGAGCCGGGGGTAGCCGCCTTGGCGAAATCCTCGCCGCGCACGAGCAGCGGCAAGTCTGGAAGTTCACGCCTCGCCTCAGTTCAGTGACCGGGGCCGCGAGCGGCCCTCGTGGGGAGGGAAGAGTCCGGTCTGGTCACGGGGGCGTGTGGTCGGGAACAGTTGTGGTTGTGGACGGCGGTCGACCTCGAACACTACTTCGTGCCCGTGAGCCAGAAGCTCAGTGTGGGGTGTGGGACTGCCACGGGAACCGTGGATTGTTGCTACGAGCACGCAAGTCAGCTGGCCGGGGCTGCGCCCTCCGTGGGTAGGGAAAGGTTGCTGGCGGGTGCGGCTGGGTGCATGGTTGAGTTGCCGGCTCGGGATGTCCCCGTTTGACCTTGGTGCGGGAGCGCCCGTAAGTCAGCTTGGTGGATGAGGGCGTCGTCACGGGGTTGGAACCGTGGATTGTTGCCTCGAGCACGAACATCAGAATCGAACATTCTTTCCTCGTCCTCTCCCGAGGCGGTTCCGTGCCCGATCGGAAGGGAGGAAGGGTCATGGAGGTCATCCACCCGCGCTGTTGCGGGATGGACGTGTCGAAGCGAGACGCCAAGGTGTGCGTGCGGATCCAGCAGGGGTCCCGGGCGTCCACCACGGTCACTACTTGGTCGTCGGTGTCGTCGGCGATCCTCGAGTTGGCTGATCACCTGCTGGCGCAACGGGTTTCTTTGGTGGTGATGGAGGCGACTGGCGATTACTGGAAGCCGTTCTACTTCCTGCTCGGCGAGGCGGGGTTGGAGGTGATGTTGGTCAACGCCCGCCAAGCCCGGCAGATCCCGGGCCGCAAGACCGACATCGCCGACGCCGTCTGGCTAGCCGACCTGGCCGCCCACGGACTGCTCCACGGATCGTTCGTGCCACCCAAACCGATCCGGGAACTGAAGGACCTGGTCCGGACCCGTACAACCCTGGTCCGGTTGCGCGGGGAGGAAGCGCAACGTCTGGAGAAGTTGCTGGAGTCGGCGGCCATCAAGCTGTCCTCCACGATCAGTGACCTCGTCGGAGCCACCGGACGCCGCATGCTTCAGGCCATGATCGACGGCGAGGACGACCCCAGCGTCCTGGCCGGCCTGGCTCACGGTAACGTCAAGGCGACGGCCGAGCAGTTGCGGGAGGCGTTGACGGGCCGCTTCACCGACCACCACCGCTTCCTGGCCAAGGTCCACCTGGACTTGATCGACAGCTACACCGCTCAGATCGGGGTGGTCGCCGAGCGGACCGAGGCCTGCTTCACCAACGCCGACGACGACCCCGACACCGGCACGCCCGGTGACCTGGCTGCCAAGCGCGGTCTGCTGACCAGCATCCCAGGGGTGTCCACCGTGACCGCCGAACGGATCCTCGCCGAGATCGGTGCCGACATGAGCGTGTTCCCCACCGCGGCCCACCTGACTTCGTGGGCCGGGATCGCCCCCGGCGCCAACGAGTCCGCCGGGAAGATCAAGTCCAGCAGATGCCGCCCCGGGAACACCTACCTCAAGGGAGCTCTCGGAATCGCAGCCCTGGCGGCGTCCCATTCCAAGGACACGTTCCTGTCCGCCCGCTACAAGCGGATCGCCAGCCGACGCGGCCACCAACGCGCCCTCGTTGCTGTGCAACGAGCCATCCTCACCTCCGTGTGGCACATGCTGACCACCGGCCAGCCCTACACCGAACTGGGGGGCGACTACTACGCCAAACGCCGACCAGGAGCCGTCATCAGCAAGGCCCTCCAACAACTCCGGGCCGCAGGGATCACCATCACCTTCACGGGACCCACAGAAGCCGTGGCCACCTGACCTTTCACATCAGACTCCTTCGTCTGTTGACTCCCACCCGCTGTCCATGCCCGCGAGCCTGAAAGGAGCAGGGCGATGGAAGTACTGCACCCGCGCTGTGCCGGGTTGGACCTGTCGAAAGGTGACGCCAAGGCGTGCGTGCGGATCGTGCCGCCGGGCAAAGTCCGCGCCACCGAGGAAGTCACCACGTGGTCGTCGATGACCGCCGACATCCTCGCGTTGCGGGACCATCTGATCGCCGCGCAGGTGACCTGTGTGGCGATGGAAGCCACGGGCGCCTACTGGAAACCGTTCTACTACCTGCTGGAGGACGGCCCGTTTGAGGTGATGCTGGTCAACGCCCACGACGCCAAGAACCTGCCTGGCCGTAAGACCGACGTGTCCGATGCCGCGTGGCTGGCCCAGCTGGCCGCGCACGGCTTGCTGCGCGCCTCGTTCGTGCCCCCACCACCGATCCGCGAGTTGAGGGATCTGACCCGAACCCGGACGGCGATCACCCGAGAACGGACCCGGGAGGCCCAACGCCTGGAGAAGGTCCTCGAAGACGCCGGCATCAAACTGTCGGTGGTGGCCGCCGACATCACCGGCACCTCCGGGCGATCCTGAGCGCGATGGTCGCCGGGGAACGCGACCCGGCGGTATTGGCGGACCTGTCGGTGCGCCAGTTGCGGGTCAAGATCCCAGCCCTGAAACAGGCTCTGGTCGGCCGGTTCAACGACCACCACGCCTTCCTGGTCGACCTGCACCTCAAGTTGATCGACCAGCACACCGCCGCCATCAACGTCCTCACCGATCGGATCGAGGAGGCGATGGCCCCGTTTCGTGAGGTCCGGGACCTGATCACGTCCATCCCCGGGATCGGGGTCCCGACCGCGGACGTGATCATCGCCGAGACCGGCGCCGACATGAGCGTGTTCCCCACCGCGGGCCAGCTGGCGTCGTGGGCTGGGGTATGTCCTGGCCACCACGAGTCCGCCGGCCGGAAGAAATCGAGCAAGACCCGTCCCGGGGACCGGTGGCTCAAAGGCGCCCTCGGCGCCGCTGCCCTATCGATCGCCCGCCACCCCGGCACGTTCCTCCACGTCAAGTACCAACGACTGGCCAAAAGCCGAGGCAAGGCCAAAGCCGTCGTCGCGATCGAACACACCCTGCTCACCCTGGTGTGGACGATGTTGACCACCGGCGCTTACTACAACGAACCTGGCCCCGACTACTACGCGAGACGCAACCCCGAACGCGCCAAGAACCACGCCATCCGACAGTTGGAGGCGCTCGGCTACAACGTCACCCTCCAACCCGCAGGAGCCGCCTGACACCTCACTCGGGCTTCTCTTCAAGTCAGGCGCCAGCCGGCTCTTGGGAGGTCACAAGAGCCAGCTTCGAGTGGCCAACCGCACTCGTGGTGGAGTTCAGAGCAGTCAGCGTTTGCTTCCGCAGCTTCGATGGGTGCTCCAACGGGGATGCTTGCGCACCCTTGCGCACCCACTTCCGGTCAGCAGTTCGGCGCTCCGCTCAGCAAGTGCGCGAGGCTGTGCGGACAATGGACGCATGACGACTGTGCGTGTCCGATCGCGACTTGCCACGAGCCACCCCATCCCTGCCTACGGAGGAATCCAACTGGGTGAGGAGACCCTTGCCGACGTCGCGCGGGCAATGTCCGATGGGACCATTCCGATGCACTTCGGACATGACATCACTCGGCCCGTTCGGATATCACGAGTCGTGGCGGGCATCGAGAGGCTTGACGATGGCTTTCTCGCCGTGTGGGCGGAGTTCGACGTCGACTCCAGAGACTGGGACATCGTTCGGGACGAGTTCAAGGCGGGTGGCGTGCCAGGCGGGATGTCGATCTCGATCAGCGCACCGATGGCAGGAGACCACCTGTACCCGGACGCGTCGGCAGTGGTGGCGGCCGATGCCCACCACTTTGGCGATGAGGTAATCCGCGAGGCGGCCGCTGCACTCTCCGCCGCTGGACTTGACTCTGGCGGTGAGCGTCTCTACCAGTTCTCGGGGATTCCTGAGGCCAAGGTGGTCTTTGATCTGGTCCTGCCCATGATCGAGGCTCTCGGAATTAGTCTGACGGCATCCCTGATCTACGATGCAGCCAAGCACTTCCTGCTACGACGCAGAACCGCAGGTCGGACGATCTTCAACTTCATCTTCCGCGAGACCGCGCGCGGGGCTCGCAAGCTCCAAATCCATATCGAAACCGACTCTCAGGACGAGTTGCATTCGGCTCTCGAGCGATTGCCGGCCGCTTTGGAGGCCGGGTTGACCGGCACGTTTGGCGCCACGCGGAGCGGCGATCTGGTCCCTGCCAGCTCTTTGGAGCCGACCGGAACCCACTCGCGATCTGACGTCCCGGAACCGGGCGCTGAGGTGGCCGAGTCCGCCCATGCGGATCCGAATGCCCAATCGGCCCCGGCTGAGCCAGAGAGCCCCTAGTCGCCACGGTTTGGCGCGCCTGATGAGCCGCGCAGAGAAGGCTGTCGGGTCTGGGTCAACGTCCGCATTGTCGGCAGAGGCGGTGGTTCGTTTGCGGTCGCCGGCGACTGGTAACACACTTGGCGCCGTGACCGCGCGCGACTCGTCAGCGCGTCTGGGATCAATCCCGGCCACGCCGTGGGGCAAGACGCTCGATTCAGCCCAAGTTGCGCTCGACGCCGGCATGGGACCGCAAGGGTCAAGTGCCCTGTGGATTCGCTAGGGCTTCCAAGAGAAATACCGCATTGCGAGCAGTCACATCGAGCAAGTCCGACTCGAAGTCGTCTCCGTGAGCGTCCGATGATTCCCGCCTCAACTGAGCTAACAGGTTGGCGGCAGCTAAAACAGCGTCTTCCTGCGCATTCCACGCGCCCTTCGGGTCCGTGAGCACCGCAAACCTCGTCATCACCTGCGGCTTCAGTGCCTCGTGAGCGCTCTTGATCCGCTGATGGAGGGGGGTCTTCTGTGAGGCGACGCCGCCGTGCTCGGTTATCACTTGCCTTGTTCGTGCGTCAACCAGTCCGATAAGGGCAGTCACAGCGCCCGCGCGATCACCGTCCCGATATCGACGAACGGCCTTTTCAAGACCGAACATTTCCTCAGATTCCAGCTCCTTGAGGTAATTGATTCGGAGATTGATCGGGGTCGGCTCGTTTCCTGTTAGCGACCACCCTCGGCGCTCGAGGAGCGTCGCAAGTCGTTCCCGATTGGGGGGAGTGCTGTCGAGTAATAGGTCAGCCAGCAGGTTTCCGGTTACGCGGTCCTGCTCCTGTGGCGCCATCCGCGTGTAGATGCCATCGACCGCGTCCACCAACTGCAGTTTGGAGGCGTAGCCCGTGCCAGCCTGCGTGAGATGGCTGAGCCTCTCGACGGGGATGCCAGCGGCTGCGCAAAGCCGCTTGATCTCTGAGAAAGACCTCTTGAGGAGGGGTTCGCGCAACGCTGACCAGATACCCGAGAGTCTGTCCATACCTCATCCTCGCACCTTTCCACGCCGCAGCAGTGGCGCGGCGTGACAACACCATCCGCCATCCGGCCACGCGCATGTTCAAATATCGCCCACCTCCGCCTGATACAGGCGCCGTGCGTGGCGATCGTGGCCCCTGTGTCGCGACGATCGGCACCGGCGTCGTAGGGCCTGGATGCGCTTCTTGATCGTGACGCGGGTGCGGGCCTGGAGGTGTAGGCGACGGCGTGGGGCGGCGAACGCGATCGTGAGGTGCGCTGCCCATTCGCGTGGGTTTCGATGGTGGAGTCGTCGGGGGTGGAGTTCCGTGCCGTTGGAAATGGTCTCACCAACAGCTTAACTCCGGGTAGAAACGCTCTCGAAATCTGCTCTCTTAGTTATCTCGGGGTCCTGTCCACAGTTCGACTCGATCGCCGGTTACGGTAACCATGTCCACGTCTTGCTCGAACACGCCGAGCGCCGGGTGCCGTGATCCCCTCAATGAATGAACTGTCGTCTCCAAGGTCATATTCTCTTGAATTATGAAACCATAACGTTGATATCCGTAACCATATAGTCCGTCCTTGCTGCGCGGGTAAGAAGCGAACTTCTCGACGTTATACTGAGGGTCCAGCAGCCGCACGAAGGCTTTTTCCGCATCCAAAACGATGATCTTGCAGTGCGCATCCCACTCCTCGCCGGTAACTAGGCCGAATCCCTCAAGGTGATCTACCGTACGAATGGAGAATGGTTCCACATGGAAAGCAAACAGGTACAGTTCGTCCGTGACCCGCGCGCCGGTCCGCCGCGGCCACTCATTGGAGAGTATCTTCTGCCTCGCATGGTGTGCTCCCTGGAAGAGACGCTCATAGGTATCCGTTGTCTTGGCGATTCCGACATACAGGAGCTCGTACGTGGCGAACTCGCGATAGCGGTCGAATCCGTGGATACCTCGCTGGCCTCGCCCCCGGTCATGGATGAGTTTCTCTGTTGTGAACCAAGCGAACGGCGCCATGTTAGTCGCTTCGACAACCTCGGCGCTCCCGGCAAAGAACTTGAGGATCTTAGGGCCTTGATAGAAGCTGATATCTTCAGGAATATCGCCAAGGGCATCCTGGGCAAGCGCCAGTGCGTCGAGCGTCACCGTATCCGACAACTCATCACTGACACTAATAGTGACAACTATCCGATAACTCTGATCGAGGTGCAAGTCGTCGAACGTCGCTTCCGCGCGGGCGCCAATTACATAAAAATCGCTCTGCCGCAGGAGAGCCTGAACCTCAGGGTCGGACTTCACCCAATCCGCTTCTTGACTCGAGACGGGAGGATAGACAAGCTCGAGTGTGCTCAGCATGACGTGGAGGGGGTTGTCCATGGGAGGACGGTAGCTTACGCAACTCGGCCGCTGCAGACGAGGCTCGCATGCTCGGCACACACGCGCTCATGGGCATGAGAGCGAGGTCACGTCCGTCGGTGGCTCATGTCCAGTCCAGCGGAGGAGCGGCTCGCTCGACGCGGGATTGGTGGCTCTTGTCACCCTGCGCTGTATCCACCGGCGCAACCAACCCTGTCAACCCCGACGTCGACTGGTGTTCGCTGATCTCCCGCCGGGTTGCTGCGGAGCGGCGGGCGCAGAGATCAGCCCTCCAGTGGGGACTCAGCGGCGTGGTCCCGGGTGGCGTTCCGGGCCGAGGTTCGGCGCCGGGGTCGGGGGTTGTGGCGGCCGGGGGGTCGTGGCGGCGCGGCTGGGTAGGTGGGGTTCGGGCTGGGTGAGGGTCCGGATCCGCCCGGCGAGGTCGTGGGCGGGTTGGTGGGGGTCGAGGGGTCCGTCTTGGGCGGCGGCGGTGAGGGTGTCGGGGATGTTGAGGCCGGTGTCGTGGGCGGTTTGGAGGGCGCGGGCGAGGTGGTGCCAGCTGGTGGGGTTGGTGGTGAGCCGCGGGTCGTAGCGGTGGATGAGGGGGGCCCAGCGGCGGGCGATCGCGGCGCCGGTGAGCCGGTCGCGGACCTGGCCGGTGGTGTCGAGTTGTTGGTCGGCGACTTGTTGGGGGTTGTTGGTCCAGGCTCGGATGGCGGCCAGGGCGATGGTGTCGCGGAGGAGGGCGGGGTTGGTGTCGAGCCGGTCGGCGATCCGGCGCAGGGTGGGTTCCCAGGTGTGGGCGGGTTGGGCGGCGAGGACGGGGGCGCAGGCGAGGGCGGCTTCGGCGGCGGGGAGGTGGGCGAGTCGTTCGTTGATGAGGTGGTCGGCGAGGGTACCGGCCTGGTCGAGGGCCTCGAGGAGCAGGTGGCGGCGGCCGGTGGCGAGGAGGTCGGCGGGGTCGGTGCCGTCGGGCAGGTGGGCGTGGCGGGGGTGGAGTTGGTGGGGGGTGAGCAGCCAGTAGTCGCGTTGGGCGGCGGTTTGGCCGGCGACGTCGTTGTCGGTGGCCACGATCGGGTGACGGCCCCAGCCACGCAGTTGGGTTGCTTGTTCGCTGGTCAGGTTGGTGCCCAGCGGGGCGACACCGACGTAGCGGCCTTCGCTGGCTTGGGTGACGGCGATGGCGTCGGCGGGTCCTTCGACCAGGACGGGGGTGGCGCCGGCGGCGAGGTGTCGGGCGCCGGCGACGAACAGTTGGGCCCGTTTGTGGAACAGCAGCGTGTCGGG
>WBZS01002517.1_pt1 | contig 11247 bp, 9 predicted proteins | sample 5204201 | NCBI WGS metagenome assembly WBZS01 (sample SAMN12344357, study PRJNA552823) | activated sludge metagenome | biome: Activated sludge suspended growth; feature: Nitrification reactor; material: Wastewater; isolation source: activated sludge from nitrification reactor of wastewater treatment...
GTGTTCCGCGTACGTTTGCTCTTGCCGCGGCGATGTTCATCTTCGAGAACTTCGACTGCGACCTGATCGGCACTCGTTCGGCCGGCAAGATCACCGACGCCTACGTCGCATTCATGGAGAAGAAGCACGCTTGATCTGACTTGGTGCAGGCGGTGCACCACCGACCAGCTTGGACTTCACCCATAACGGGACATTACCGAGACTCTGGAGCCATGCTGGCCGGTGGTGCTGGCGACGCCTCTCGATTTCTGACCCGAAGTCCGATCTGGGTGCGGCCGGCGGCCCGCCCCAGGCTGCAACTTCTGCCGCGACGTCCGGAGTAGGTCGCCCGGTCTGCCCGGGGTGTTATGAAGTGGTGTGTGCCTGAGGCGGGACTAAACTAAGCGCTCGCGGCCACCCTGCGTTTCCCTGTCGACCGGAGAAAACATGTTCATCTCGCCTGCGCGCGTGTGCTACCTGTATTACGAAAAAGGGCTCACGCAGCAACAGATCGCTGGCCTGTTTGGGATAAATAGGGTTCGCGTGTCACGAATACTTCAACAAGGTCGCAGTGAAGGCATCGTTAACATCAAGATCAACTTCCGCGGATTCTTCCCCGAGATGGAATCGGCGCTGCGCATTCTCTATCGAGGCGTCCAGTTCATCGTATGTGACCCTCTGGACGGATCCTTCGAAGAATCCATGCACTCCATCGCTGCAACTGCCGCTGATTTCCTCCAGGTCGCACTGGCCCCCGATGAGCGTGTTGCCGTCGGGTGGGGCCGAACACTACGGGAAACGGCAAAGATTCTGTCGGTACCGTTGCCTGACGCCGAATTCATAGCTTTGATCGGCGGACAAGCCGGCGTCGGCCTCGACGTGCATGCGAACTCAATCGCCGAGCGCATGGCGAAGCAAACAGGCGCCCAGGCATATCGGATATTCAGCCCCGCTGTCGCCGGGAGCAAGGACGAACGCGACACTCTCGTTCGTACCCCGTCGATAGCAACTGCGCTCGAATTGGCGGCCTCCGCCCGAACTTGTCTTTTCGGGATTGAAGACCCCTCGCGCCGGGACAGCACACTCAACTTGGTCGGGTATCACTCTCCAGACGACATCGAAGTTCTGCGCTCAGCGGGTGCCGCATTGGATTTGCTTGGTATCGCGTTCTTCGATGCAGCTGGTGACCCGTGCGGACGCGAGGTGTCTGAACGGACCGTTTCTATCACTGAGGAGCAGTTCCGGGCGTTTCCTCGCAAGATCTGCCTGGCAGGTGGTCGAACCAAACACGAAGCGATCTCGATCGCGCTGAAGCTAGACCTGGTTGATGTCCTCATCACAGATGCGGAAACCGCCACCCACCTAATAGGGGACGAGAACCTGCTGGTTGGCGAGAGCGCCGAGGCCTGGGCCGTGAACCGCTGAGAAGCCGTCCCGCTCCGGCATTGCCGCCCAGCGAGGGTGTGGGCTCCCCACGGCCCTCGGGTCGCTCCTGTTCATCGCTGCCGCGGGCGTTAGGTCACGGTTGCGGGCGGTGGGACTTCAGCAACCAGTACCTAACGCCCGCGACGGCACCTAACGCCCGCGGGCGGCAACAGCCCGCGACGGCGGACAGTCCGCGACAGTGATAGCCCGCGACGGCGCCCAAAGCGGCTCTTCACAGAAGAGAGTGGCTGAGGGGTCTGAACCCTCCGGCGTCGAGTAGTGATCTGGCGATGTAGTTGAAGATGTTGCGGAACCCTCGAGCGGTGCCTCGGAGGTGTTCCAGGATCCCATTGATCGCTTCGGAGGGACCGTTGCTGGTGCCGGGATGGTCGAAGAACGCGAGGATGTCGTCGCGGCGTCGGTGCAGGGTCCGGCCCAGGGTGCGTTGCTCGGCGAGCCCGGCCGGAACCCCTGTCTCGAGGGTGTCGATCAGCCGGGTCATGATCTTCTTCCCGTCGGCGGGGTTCGCGGCTCGGTAGGCGTCGATGATGTTCTGGTAGATGTTCCAGGTGACTTCGAACGCGACGTGTTCGGGGTCGGCGAACACCCTGGCGAGACGGTCGTGCTGCCGGTCGGTGAGAAGCGCTGCCCGGGTTCTGGCGACCCTGCGGATGCCGTAGAGCGGGTCACCGGAACGGCCCCGATGCCCGAGGGTGTCTTGTTGGGTCCGTTGCCGGCAACGGTCGAGCTTCTCGCCGGCCAGGGCGACCACGTGGAACGGGTCCATGACGGTGACCACGTTCTCGATGGCTTCGACGGCTGCGGTCTTGTAGCCGGTGAACCCGTCCATCGCGATCACCTCGACCCGTTCCCGGAACGCTTCGGTCTGGGTCTCCAGCCAGGTCTTGAACGCCTGTTTGGAGCGGCCCTCGATCATCGCCACCAGCCGTGACGGCCCGGTCCCGGTCCTTGTCGGAGTCAAATCGATCACCACCGTGACGTATCTGTCGCCCCGGCGGGTGTGACGCCACACGTGCTCATCCACGCCGACCGTGGTCACCGCGTCGAGCCTAGCCGGGTCGTCGATCAGCAGCTCGGCGCCAGCCGCCATCACCGCATCGTTGGCGGTGTGCCAAGCAACCCCCAGATTCGCTGCGACCCGGGCCATCGACATCCGGTCGATCACCACCGACTTGACCGCCATCATCACCGCGTCACGCGACAACTTGGCGCGCTCCGACACGGCGGCAGTCACGTCATGACGCCAGACCAGCCGACAGGCGACACAGCGGTAACGCGGGACCAACACCCACAACACGGTCGGTTTCCAACCGAACGGCACATGCGCCACCCGCCGCACCACCGTGTCGTGACGCGAACCCCTACCGCTGCAACCCGGGCAGGCAGTCGGCGGGGTCGTCGGCACACACGTCAACACGGTGTGGTCCGGCTCGACCCGCTGACCCGTCACGGACAGACCAAGACGATCCAGACGGCAGAACTGATCAAGACAGGGTGCAGTAGCGTTTCGCACAAGGGCCCTTGGGTTTGCGGATCAGGCGTCAGATGAGCCCCCAAAGCCCGCGGCGGTGGCAGTCCGCGACAGCGACAGCCCGCGACGACACCTTGCTCCTTCGTCGTGCTGGGGTTTGTGGGCTCCCCTCGGCCCTCGGGTCGCTCCTGTTCATCGCTGCCGCGGGCGTTAGGTCACGGTTGCGGGCGGTGGGACGTCAGCAACCAGTACCTAACGCCCGCGACGACACCCAACGCCCGCGACGACACCTAACGCCCGCGCTGATCGGGTCAGCTCGGCATGCCTGACGGCGACTGTGGAACCGACGGGACAGCCGTGGTGGGAGGGGCCTCCGACGGGGCAGACGGCGGCGGAGTGGACGGGGTCGGGGGTGGAGGAGTGGTCGACGGCGGGGGTGGGGGAGCCGTGGTGGGAGGGGCCTTGGCGATGTAGACGAGGATTCGCGTCGTCCGTTCGGCCTCCTGGCCCGCGGCGGGCACCTGGTCGATCACGGTGCCGGGGGTGCCGGTCGCGGAGACCTTGTCCTCGACACGGAAGGAGCGGAATCCGGCGGCCTCCAGGTCGGCCATGGCCTCGTCCTCCGTGCGCCCTTGAAGATTCGGGACCTTCGATTTGCCGGTGGCGTAGAAGACGGTGACGGCAGTGTCCGCTGTCACCTCGGCGCCCTCTGCGGGGTTGGTACGAGTCACCTGATTCGCCCGGTATTCCAGGGGCTCCTGCGTGTCGGGCTGCTTGCTGACGTCCGGGAAGCCGGCCGCTTTGAGTTGCGCGACGACTTGGTCGGCGTCCTTGCCCGTGAGGTTGATGGGGATGGTGACCTTGCTGGGGCCGATGTTGACGGTGATGGTGACCGTGGTTCCCCTTTCGGCCTGCGAGGTGCCGGGCGGGTCCTGCTTGATGACGGTGTTGACGGACGTGTCGTCGGGCCCGGCTACACGCTCGGTTTTCGGGACGAGTCCGGCGTCCCTGATCGCCTGCTCGGCTACCTGCTGGGTGAAGTTGAGCACCGACGGAACGGCGACCGTCGTGACCTGCTTGGGCATGAACAGGAAGAAACCGGTGACGATGAGCGCGATCGCGACCAGAGAGGCAAGGATTCCGAGCGCGATGGTGCTGCCCTTCGCCTTGCGTCTGGGGGCTGGTTGGACGGCCCGGGTCGGCATGCCGGGAATCGTGTCGCCGACTTCAGTGCCCTCGGTTGCGGCCACGGCGGCGATGTTCCCGGCTCCGGAGGTGCCGGCACTGGCGGCACCCGCGGCCGTGATGAGTGCGGTCGGCGCCGTCTCGGGCCCGGGGACGGCAGGCGCCATCAGCGGTTTGCCCTGCAGCGCGAAGGCGATGTCTGCCCGCATCTCGGTAGCGGTCTGGTAGCGGTCGGCCGGATCCTTGGCCAAGGACTTCATGACGATGGCGTCCATGGCGGGTGTGACGAGCGAGTCTACCTGGCTCGGTGGCACCGGCGTCTCGCGGACGTGCTGGTAGGCGACGCTGACAGGGGAGTCGCCGGAGAAGGGCGGACGCCCCGTGAGCATTTCGTACAGCAGACAGCCGGCCGAGTAGATGTCGCTCCGCGAATCGACGACCTCACCGCGGGCCTGTTCGGGAGACAGGTATTGGGCCGTTCCGATCACCGCTGCGGTCTGGGTCATTGTCGACGACGTGTCGGACACTGCCCGCGCGATTCCGAAATCCATCACCTTGACTTCGCCGTTGCGCGTGAGCATCACGTTGGCGGGCTTGATGTCGCGGTGGACGATGCCTGCCTTGTGGGAGTAGGACAAGGCGTCGAGCACGCCTTGAAGAATCTCCAAGGCCTTCTCAGGGACGATTTTACGCCCGGCACGAAGGATGTCTCGCAGTGTCTGCCCGGTCACCAGTTCCATCACGATGTAAGGCACCGACACCCCGGACACTGGGTCGGTTTCACGACCCGTGTCGTACACGGCGACGATGTTGTGATGATTGAGGCCGGCTGCGGCTTTCGCCTCTTTCTCGAACCGGGCTTGGAAGGTGTCGTCGGTGGCCAGATCCACCCGGAGTTGCTTGACGGCGACCTCCCGCCCGAGCCGGGTGTCGGTGGCCCTCCGGACCTCGGCCATGCCGCCGCGTCCCAGCAGATCACCGACCTGGTAGCGGCCGCCGAGCCTTCGTGGTTCTTCCGTCATTCAGCTTCCTTTCGGCGCACGACAGTCGCCGCGCTCCAGCGGATGCCCACATTGTTGCCGAAGCAGATGAGAATATGGTGAGAGGCTCTCATCGCAGTGCCTCGATGACCCGCGCCACCATCGGCCCCGCCAAGCGGCTGCTGCCCGAGTCGTTGAGGTTCTCGGCTCGCGACTCGACGAAGGCGCACACGACCACGTCCGGGTTCTCCGCCACCCCCACGAACCAGGCGTAGGGAGCCCGTTTCAGGTCCGACTCCGCCGTCCCTGACTTGCCACCGACCCGGACCCCGTCTACCGCGGCCGGGCTGCCCGTCCCCTTCTCGACGACGTTGACCATCCATTGGTGCAGGGTGCGGGCGTTGCTCCCGCTCATCGCGATCGACAGGCGCTCGGGATTCGTCCGGCTCAGCACCTGCAGGTCGGCGCCGCGTACGGATTTCACCAGGTACGGCTTCATCAGGACCCCACCGTTGGCGATCGCGGCCCCGACCATGGCCATCTGCAAAGGGGTTGCGGCGACGTCGAACTGCCCGATCGCGCTCATCATCGTCTGCGGGGTGTCGGGGTTCTCCGGGAACTTGCTGGCGACTCCGTTGACCTCCGTCAGATGCCTGGTCTCGAATCCGAACTTGCGGGATTGGTCACGGAGCTTGTCGGCGCCCAACTGGCGTCCCAGATTCGCGAAGGCGGTGTTGCAGCTAACTTGCAGCGCCTGGTCGATCGTGACCTGGTCGCCGCCGCAGTAGGTGGTGTTGCCGAGCCTGGTGTTGGTACCGGGCAGGGTCAGCACCTCGGGTGAGGCGACCTTGCCGTCGACCGGGAACCCGTTCTCGAGCGCCGCCGCCGCGGTGACCAGCTTGAAGGTCGACCCGGGCGGGTAGATCTCGCGCACGGACCGGTTGACCAAGGGGCGGGACGTGTCGGCGTTGAGCCGTTTCCAAGCGGCCTCCGCCTCGGCGAGGTTATGGGTCGCCAGATCCTCGGGGTTGTAGCTGGGCGAGGTGACCATCGCCAGGACCTCGCCGGTCTTGGGATTCAGCGCGATGATGGCGCCCCGGTTGTCGCCGAGCGCCTCCCCGGCGGCTCGCTGTGCGTTCGCGTTGAGTGTCGTCTCGATCGAGGCTCCCACGGGCGCCTTGCCGAGAGCGAGGTCGATCAGGTTCTGGATGAACAGCGAGTTGTCCGTGCCGGCGAGTTGCTGGTTGAAGCTCTGTTCGAGGCCGGACCGGCCGAAAGCGTAGGAGTAGAACCCCGTGACCGGTGCATACAGCCGACCGCCCGGGTACTCACGCTGGTAGTTGAAGCGGGTGTTGACGGGCACCGAGCGGGCGATCGGCGTGTTCCCCACCAGGATCGCGCCGCGATTCTGGTCGAACTCCGCGTCGCGTGCGCGCCGGTTCTGCGGATGAGCGTTCAGTTCGTCGTACCGGAACAGCGCCCCGAAGGTGACGTTGCCGAGCAGCAAAGCCATCATCACCATGACGACCACCGACAGCCGGCGGATGGGTTTGTTCACCGGTCACCTCCGGGACGGATGACGGGACGAGTGTCGTCGTCCTCGTCCTTGCGGATCGGTGTCGCAGGCCCTGAGGGGGAAGAGTCCGGAGGCCGCCGGATGGTCGTCGTCTCGCCGGCGGGCCGGGCCGCCGGATCTGAGGTGGCGATGTACTGAGTCGGCGCACCGTCGCCGATGTACTGGGTGGCGGCGCCGTCGTCACCGATGTAGGTGGTCTCCTGCGAATCCGCGGGATCCGGCGGTGTCGATTCGCTGCGGGGGACGATCTTGATCTGCTGCGTCGCGTCGGACGCCAGTGAGACAACCTCGCCCGCATCTGCTGCCGGGGCTGTGGCCGGTTTGCGTGCGTGGTGGCTGATCATCAGCATCAGGGCAACGACGACCCAGTTGGCCAGCAGCGAAGAGCCGCCCTGGGACATGAACGGAGTGGTCAGCCCGGTCAGAGGCAGGAGCCGCGTGACGCCGCCGATGATCGCGAAGACCTGCAGCGCCACGACGAAGGCCAGGCCGGCGGCAAGCAGTTTCATGAAGGGTTCGGACGCCGCAAGGGCGGTTCGCAGGCCACGGGCCACCAGTACCGCGTATAGGACGATGATGGCCATCAGCCCGACCACACCGAGTTCCTCGCCGAACGCTGCGGCGATGAAGTCCGACTTGGCCACCGGCGTCAGGCTCGGGGTGCCGAGGCCCCACCCACGGCCGGTGAGCCCGCCCCAGGCCAGACCGAACTGCCCCTGGATGATCTGGTAATTCCGCTCGAAGTCGCTGAACGGGTCGAGCCAGCCCGACACGCGCACGCGCACATGGCCGAACAACTGGTATGCCGCCAGGGCACCGCCCACGAACAGCAGCGTGCCCACGATCGGCCAGGCGGGCTTCTCGGTGGCCATGTAGAGCAGCATCACGAACAGGCCGAAGAAGAGCAGGGACGTCCCGAGGTCACTCTGAGCGACCAGCACGACGAGGCTGAGACCCCACATGACGCCGATGGGGAACAGGTCGCGGGGGCGGGGGAGTTCTATGCCGAGGAAGCGCCGGCCCGCCTCGGCGAGGACCTCGCGGTGGGCCGCCAGGTAGGACGCGAACGCGATCGCCAGCACGATCTTGGCCACCTCGGCCGGCTGGAAGCTGTAGGTGCCGATCGTGATCCAGATCCGGGCGCCGAACTTCTCTTCACCGAGGCCCGGCACCAGGGGCAGCAGCAGCAGCGCCATGCCTGCGAGGAACATGAGGTAGGGGAATCGGTCGAGTCGGCGTGGATCGCGGATCAGCACCACCGAGATCGCAAACCCGACGATCGCGACGAACGTCCACAGCAACTGGGCGTTGGCGTCGCTCTGGGCAGGCACCACGGCCAGGTCGAGCCGGTGGATCATGGCTAGTCCCAGCCCGTTGAGCAGCAGGACGATGGGCAGGATCAACGGATCCGCGTACGGCATCAGGAAGCGGACGACGAGGTGCGCCGCCAGGCCGAGCGCGACCCAGATGCCGGCCACCCAAGGCCACTCGGCAGGCACTTCGGCGTCCCGGAACATGTGGGTGAGCAGGTAGGCACTGATGCCCAGGATCTGCGCGAACGCAACCATGACCAACTCGACGTTGCGACGCTTCCGGTAGACGACGGTGACTTCGGCGCTCATGTCAGCACTCGTCGGGCGCGCTCGGAGGGGTCATCGAGGGCACCGCAGTCGGGGACAGCGTCGCGCTGGTGGTCGGGGCGGGCGGCGGAGTGCCGGCGGTGCCCGTCGGGCGAGGGGTGGTGGTCGTCGGCGTGGGGACTGGTGTCTGCGTCTGCTGGGAGCGGCGCTCGCGCTGTTCGATGCACAGCACCGAGAACTCCTTGAGTTGAGCCGCGGTCTTGCGCGCATCTTCCAGGCTGCCCGCCGGGAACTGGCGCCCTCTCACCCGCTCGGCGTAAAGGGGTGGCAGATCGGTGATCTTGGTCTCTTGCTTCTCGAAGACGTCGAAGAGCCTCAAGCCGGCCACTTCGTCGGGGACGCCGCGGAAGATGGTGACCCAGTCTTCCTGGGCGCCGATGAAGTACTGGTTGCGGGTGTAGCCGTACCAGGCGCCGAAACCAGCCACGACCACCAGGACCGGCACGAGGAACGCGAGGGTGATGCGCAGCCAGCGTCCCTTCTTCCGGACGACTGTTGGCGAGTAGCGGACCCGTTCGGTGGCTTCGGGATCGAAGGACGGGGGCGGCGGAACTCCGTTGCCGGACTCATCGATCTGGAGCGTGTCCTCGGTGTCTTCGTCGTCACCGTCGCTCTGCGGAGTGATGTGGGGGATCTCGCGCGTCGCGGCGGCGCCCAGCACGACAGGAGCCAGCGCGACGTCCTCGGCGACCACGTCGGCCAGGATGATGGTGATGTTGTCGAGGCCGCCGCCGAGATGAGCGAGTTCGGTCAGCAGTTCGACGGCCTTGTCCAGGTCGACGTTGCCGAGCGCGACGGCGATGTCCTCGTCGTCGACCAGGCCGCTCAGTCCGTCGGAACAGAACAGCAGTCGGTCGCCCTCGCGCAGTTCGATGAGGTCGAAGTCCGGTTCGTTCATCGGCTGCCCGTTGATGACGCGCAGGATCAGCGAGCGGTGCGGGTGGGTGAGGGCCTCCTGCTCGGAGATGCGTCCCTCGTCGATGAGTTGTTGCACCCAACTGTGATCGCGGGTGAGCCGCTGCAGTTGTCCGGCGCGAAGGAGGTAGCCGCGCGAATCGCCGATGTGGGCGATGGCGAGGGACTTCCCGTCGAACATGCCCCCGCACACCGTCGTCCCCATGCCTTCGAGGGACTGGTCTTGCACTACCAGGGCAGCGATGCGGTCGTTGGCCTGTTCGAGGGTCGTCGCGAGGACGTCGAGCATCTGCTCGCCCTCGAAGTGACCGTCGGCGGCCTGCAACTGCTTGACGGCTACGGTCGATGCCAGGTCACCCGCGGCGGCGCCGCCCATTCCGTCGGCCACGATGAGCATCGTGGGGGAGGCGTAGCCGGAGTCCTGGTTGTTCTTGCGGACGAGGCCGATTTCGGAATGCGCGGCGTACCGCAGGGACAACGTCATCTGCGGATCACCGTCCCAGGCTCATGTTCGTGCGCCCGATGCGGATCGTGTCTGTGACGGTGACGAGAGTGGGGGTGGAGATGCGGTTGCCGTTCAGGAACGTGCCGTTGGTCGAGTTGAGATCCTGCAGCAACAGACCCTGGCTGGACGGCGTGAGGCGGGCGTGGCGGGTTGAGACGTAGTCGTCGTCCAGGATGATCTGGTTGTCGACGCTGCGGCCGATGTTGAGCTCGGTTGTGAGCGCGAACGTCCGGCCCATCAAGGGGCCGGAGTCGATGCTCAAGTACTTCGGGGGACGCCTGTCACGCTGCTTCCTGCCCTTGTCGGCAGGGGGAGGCGCAGGTGGCGGCGGTGGGGCGGCGGGCGTGGCAGGCTCGGGCCGGGGCACGGCGCGTCCGAACAGGTCGGTGCGGATGATGTTGGCGCAGAACAGTATGAACAACCACAGCAGTGCCAGAAACGCGATGCGCAGAGCGAAGACGACCAGTTCCGACATCACTCACCCGCGGTGGTGATGAGCAACCGTGTGCTTCCGATCTCGACTCGTGTGCCCTTCGTGAGGACGGCCCGTGCGACCTTCTGGCCGTTGACGAGGATTCCGTTGGTCGACCCCAGGTCTTCGATGGTGAGTTGCTGCTCGGCACCCGTACCGCTCACGGTGATCTGAGCGTGACGACGGCTGATGCCCGGATCGTTGATGCGCAGATCGGCCTCGGTGCCGCGCCCGATTGTGAGGCCGGGTGGCAGGAGCGGGTGCCGGACGCCGTTCACCTCGACCACCAGCGCTGCGCTGCGGAGGTTGGTGACCGACCCGGACTCCTCGTCCTGCTCGACGCCTGCCACCGCTTGCGAGGCGACGGTGAATCGACCCGTGGAAAGGGATTCGTCCAGGTCGTAGTTGATGCGGATGGGGCCGTTGAAGATGTACCCCTTCGTCGTAGCGTGCTCGCGCAACTGCGGGATGATCTCGGCGTTGATCGTCTTGGTGTACGGCGTGAGGCGGTCGTAATCGTGCTGCGACAGGCCGATGTCGAACTGGTTCGGCACCAGTCGGCGCTCCTTGGAGACCAGCTTCGCCTCGGAGTCCAGCTCGCGCTGCAGGCGCGCCGCGATCTCGACCGGCTGCACGTCTCCCTTGAAGGCGCGTGCGAACACGCCGTTGACGACATTCTCGATCGACTTCTCGACCTTGTCGAAGACTCCCATCACACCTCCTTTCGCAACCGCACCAATGCTAGCGGTACGCCTGAGCTTATCGACTTGCGCAGCGCCGACGTGGCGGGGGGACGGCGTGCGTGGCGGCTGGGCTGTTCCTGCCCCCCGGCACGGGGCCCCCCTTGCCTTGTGCTAATCTGTTCCGGCTGGCTCCCGCGTGGGTCGGTGAAGCGCGAGTGGCGGAATGGCAGACGCGCACGGTTCAGGTCCGTGTGTCCGAAAGGACGTGGAGGTTCAACTCCTCTCTCGCGCACAACGATGTATGGTCCCCTGACTACATCAAATCCCCTCTGACAAGGACTTCGGTCCTTCTCAGTTGTGGACTCTCATGGACACGGATGGCCTTCAGAGGCCTC
>WBZS01002519.1_pt1 | contig 11242 bp, 14 predicted proteins | sample 5204201 | NCBI WGS metagenome assembly WBZS01 (sample SAMN12344357, study PRJNA552823) | activated sludge metagenome | biome: Activated sludge suspended growth; feature: Nitrification reactor; material: Wastewater; isolation source: activated sludge from nitrification reactor of wastewater...
CTGCGTGACACGCTGGACAAACTGCCCACCTGTCTCAACAGCCAGATCGATTCGCTCTTGCCCCTGCGCACCGACACTTCGCACCAAACTGCTCAATGAGCATACGTGGGCGGGCTACACGCTTACTTTCCAAGAACAAGTTGATCGCAAATCCGGCGATTTGCCCGGCTGCGCCGAGGATCAGGACATTTGTGCTCATCGGGTTCTCCATTCATGACGGTTCCTTCAATTTGTCTCGTTCAAGACCCTGATCGCGTTCAACGCCCGTGGATAACCCACGTACGGGAGTAGCTGTGTTATAGCACCCATCAGCACGTCCTTTTCATTTCCGACGTTCAGGTTGCCTTGAATATGTCCCTTCAATTGCGATTCACAACCGCCCAGCGACATGAGCATCGAGAACGTCAGCAGTTCGCGCATCGGCAAATCCAATCCGCTCCGCGTCCAATAATCGCCAAAGCAGTTGGCGGACAAGAATTGTTGGATGTGCAGTTGCTCAGGGGGCGACTCCTTGTACATCGTGTCGATCATGTCCCCGAAGATCGACTTCTGCACGTCCAGTCCTCGCTCCAGGCGCGTTTCCGGCGATGTGGTGGACTGACCCTCCAAGGGCAACGTGATCCCTTTGTTGGTGAGTACCACGTTGGTGGCGTGGATGAAATCAAAGACCTTGGCCAGCCCGACATAAGGAACAGCGTGATAAAGAATCTCCTTGGCCTCCACGGGCGTCACTCCGACGTTGAGCGCGGCGCTGAGCATCACCGTATATTCGTTCAGCGATTGGCAGGCAATCAACGAGGCCAGTATGATCATCAGCCGCGTGCGGGTGTCAACTCCGCCATGATCAATGACATCGTCGAAAGCGAAATTGTCGAATATTTCGATCAACTCGGGATCGGTCACCTTCAAGGTCGACGTGTGATTCGGGAATAGTTCATCGTGATTCTTGATTGCCGCGTCGCTTATGCGCATCGCCTTCTCCTGTTGGGGCGGTCTCTCGTTACAGTCCCGTGCGCTTTTCGAGAGCCTCAGGGTAACGGTCCCCGAGTACAGCGATATTGGCTGCGGCCTCATCAATCTCACGCAAGTCTGCAGCCGAAAGCTCGACTGAGGTCGCTTTCAGGTTCTCTTCCAGTCGCGCAAGCTTGGTTGTCCCAGGGATGGGTACGATCCATGGCTTTTGCGCCAGCAACCAAGCCAGGGCGATCTGGGCGGGCGTCGCTTTTTTCTGGCCAGCAACGCGGATCAGTAAATCCACTAGCGCCTGGTTTGCCTTGCGCGCTTCGGATGTAAATCGCGGCACGATATTGCGGAAATCGGATTTGTCGAACTGGGTGTTTTCGTCGATTTTCCCGGTCAGAAAGCCCTTTCCTAGTGGACTGAAGGGAACAAAGCCGATACCGAGTTCCTCCAGCGTCGGGAGCAACTCCTTTTCCGGCCGTCGCCACCACAGGGAGTATTCGCTTTGCACAGCCGCTACAGGCTGCACGGCGTGGGCACGGCGGATGGTGTTGACACCGGCTTCGGAAAGGCCGAAGTGCTTGACCTTGCCTTGCCCGATCAATTCCTTCACCGCGCCGGCCACCTCCTCAATGGGCACGTTCGGATCGACACGATGCTGGTAGCAGAGATCAATCGCGTCAATGCGCAAGCGTTTGAGCGAACCTTCGACGCTCTCCCGGATACGTTCCGGCCGGCTGTTCTGGACCTGCTCACCGTTGTCGTAGCCGATGCCAAACTTGGTGGCGATGGCGATCTGCTTGCGGTATGGCACCAGCGCCTCCCCGACCAGTTCCTCATTGGTGTGCGGGCCATAGATTTCGGCCGTATCGAAGAAGGTAACGCCGAGGTCGATGGCCTTGCCCATCAGACTAATCATTTCCTTCTTGTCCGCCGGCGGTCCGTAGGCCATGCTCATGCCCATGCAGCCCAGGCCAATAGCCGAGACGTCAAGATTCCCTAGTTTGCGTGTTTGCACCATTCACTCCTATGCAGTTTCGTGACGACCTTGGCAAGCTGTTCACGACTTCAGCGATGCCAGATCAATGACGAATCGGTACTTCACATCAGCCTTTTCCAGTCGTTCCCACGCCTCGTTGATCTTTTGTACGGGGATGACCTCGACGTCGGCGGTAATGTTGTGCTCGCCGCAGAAGTCCAGCATTTCTTGCGTCTGCGCGATCCCGCCGATGTTCGACCCGGACACACTGCGGTTGCCGAAGATCAGGGCGAATGACGACAGCGCCAAGGGTTTCGGCGGCGCGCCGACAAGGGTGAGGTTGCCGTCGATCTTCAACAGGTAGAGGTACTGGTTGATGTCGTGCTCGGCCGATACCGTATCGAGAATGAAATCGAACGACCCGGCGTGCTTGGTCATTTCGTCAGCCTTGCTGGAGACAATGACTTCGTGGGCACCGAGACGCAGGGCGTCTTCAACTTTGCGTGGAGAAGTTGTAAATACGACCACGTGAGCGCCGAACGCACGGGCGAGCTTTACGCCCATGTGACCCAGTCCGCCGAGGCCGACGATGCCAACTTTCTTTCCCGGACCGACGCCAAACCGGCGCAGCGGTGAGTAGGTTGTGATGCCGGCACACAGTAGCGGGGCCGCGCCTGCTGGGTCAAGGTTGGTCGGCACGCGCAGGACAAACCGTTCGTTCACGACAATGCTTTCCGAATAGCCCCCGAAGGTCATCGGCGTGGTGCCGTGCTTATCGACTGATCCAAAGGTAAGTGTCAGGTTCTGACAAAAGTTCTCCAGGCCGGCCTGACAACTCGGGCAGGTATGGTCTGAATCGACTAGGCAACCGACCGCCACCAGGTCACCAACCTTGTGCTTCGTCACCTTGGTGCCTACTGTCGTTACCCGCCCCACTATCTCGTGGCCTGGCACGGCCGGGTACATCGCTGGAAGGATGTCGGCCCAATCATTGTGCGTGTAGTGCAGGTCGGAGTGGCAGATGCCGCAGAACAGAATCTCGATAGCCACATCGTCAGGTTCTGGTTTGCGACGGCTGATATCCAAAGGGGCCAACGGATCGGTCGCTGAAAGAGCGGCGTAGCTCCTGACTGGATTGGTCATGGTATTGGTTCTCCTTGGCAGGTAATTGTGAGGTGATGGAACGCAGCTTAGCCCCCTGACCATTCAGCGAATAGCGGGTTTACGCTTCAACCAGTAGCAACAATAGGTTGATAATCGAACGATACTTCGTCAGCCACAAAACCGGAACTCAACAATGCCGATCAACGAATTGCGTGCCATGGAAACCTTCGCCAAGGCCGTCGAACTTGGCAGTCTGCGTAAGGCGGCGGCTGCCCAGGGAATGAGTCCGCAGGCCGCCAGCCAAGCATTGGCGCAACTGGAGCAACATTTGGGCGTGCGGCTGCTGCACCGGACAACCCGTAGCATTGCTCTGACCGAGGAAGGGCAACAGCTTTTGGAAGCCGCTCAGCCAGCCTTGGCGATGCTCGAGCGTGCGTTGCAGCGGGCGCGGACGACCAAAGATGAAATCGCCGGCCCCTTGCACATTGCAGCACCGCGCTCGGGGTTTGCATCCGTGCTCTGGCCAGTTGTTGATGCTTTCTGTCGGCAGTACCCGGAAATCCAGCCCGACCTGCATCTCGATGACCAGGTCAGCAACTGGGTCCTGGAGCGGGCCGACGTCGGGTTTCGGATTGGTGCGCCACCTGAAGAGGGTCTGATCGCTCGCAAGCTCTTCCCCGTTCAATTGATCGTTTGCGCTTCTCCTGCCTACCTCCAGCGCCATGGTGTGCCAAAGCGGCTCGATGATTTGGCGACCCATCGCTGTAGTGTGTTTCGCCATCCGGCCACCGGCCAGGTGTTCCCCTGGTTCTTGAAAGTTGACGGCGAGGTCGTGCGTCGCGACCTGGCACCGGCCCTGTCGACCAACGATGTTGAGGTCGAGTTAAGCGCCGTTCTCGATGGTCAGGTCATCGCACAACTCTCCGCCATCACAGCTGCTTCTCACATTCGTGCGGGCCGGATCAGGCCTGTGCTGGTGCAACATATGACGGATCACTTGGGCGTGCACCTTTATTACGGCAGTCGGCGCGCGCAGCCCGCGCGGGTGCGCAGTTTCATCGACTTCGCGGTAGAACGGCTATCTGCCAACAGGGACTATGTGCTGAGGGACAACGAGCTTCTGAGCACCGTATAGACAATCAGGCGGTTGTCAGAGGACAGCAGCCATACAGGTGGCCGATTCTCGGAGGTGTCCAATGTCGGGAATTGGCCGCCAAGAGCCAGCGAGATCAGTTCTGCAATTCGTTCAGCAGTTCCGGGTGCCGGTCAAGAAGCCGAAATAGATTTGTCACCGCAGGTAGCGGACGAGCCTTACCCCTCTCATACCGCGAGAAGGCATTCGGACCGCCGCCAGTGATGCGCGCGGCCTCCAGTTGGGTGAGCTTCAACTTTTTGCGGATTCTCGCCAGTTCCGCAGACTCTTTGGCGTCGATCTCGGCGGCAATGCATTTAATGGCCGCGGCGAATCGCTCGCCTTCTCCCGCGTCGAACTCAACCTCGTGACAATAAGGGCAATGCCAACCGGCGATCTTCGGCACCACTGTTGCGTGCCCCTTGTATTCATACGGTACATCCTTGGCGGCATGCCGCAGAATTCCCTGTTCGCAGTTCAGGCATTCACGGGGCATCTCATTTCTCCTTAAACTGAATCACAATCGCACCATCCCCACGCAACGTCACTTTGACATAAGCCACTCTGCCGTTCTGCGTAGCGCAGTGATACACGTCCTGCCACACTTGGCTTGCAGCATGAGTCGTCATGCTCTTGTAAAAATCGGCTCGCGTCATCGCACACAGTACGTCAATCGCGCCTGCAGAATCCAAGCCCATGGCCTGAGCACCAACCAAAGCGGTAGCAGTAAAAGCATCCGCGCCACGCTGCTGCACGGCGAGCTTCACAGCAGCTAAGTCGTAGTGCGGCTTACGCTTCTCCATTGCGGTCATATTAACCCATAAGGTTAGTTGCTGCAAGCGCGATTCTCTGCGCCCGGCGACCGCTGCGAGCGTCGGGTGTTGAAAGAACACTGGCCTCTCAGAACCGGGCTTCCAATCCTGCAGCTACGTCCGCTGAGGGCCGGGGGCTGCCGATCAGCGCCGGCCTGCCTTTGCGTTGCAGTGATCAAAATCCCGCATGAGCGGCCCAGAACGTCGCTGGAGCGACGATCGGGTAGCGTTCAGCCATCGCAGGCAAGTCCTTGTCACCCTTGTGAGGTAGTTGGCGCCCGATGTCTTGAGTGCGGCGAGCAACGTGCCCGAGACGCGCTGATCGTCGAAGTCACGCAAGTCCGGTTCCAGTCCTGGCTGCGGTTCGATCACTTCGGCTTGAATGGAAAGCGCGTCGACCAGATCGTCGATCTCCGTCGATGACAAGCCGTGGCGGTATGCCAGGCGGGGCAGCACGCGTCGCAACTCGTCGAGGATGTAGGCGGAAGGCAGTACGTCGGCCGAGCCGTGACGCCACGCGGCCAGGATCTTGCCCGGCACACTTGGCGGATAGGCAATGCCCGAAACCAGCACATTGGTATCGAGCACCACGCGCAGCGTCGCCACGGCGGGTCAGGGTTCGTTCGTGGTCGGGCGCATCGCCGCCCGTTCAAGCGCGACGGCGGCTTCGATTTCGGCCATGCCGCTCGCGTCGGGCACAATTGCAAATCCAGCCTCGATGCGATGGCATAGCGCGTCGAAGCGGCTCTGCATGCGGCGAATGCGCTCGAACAAGCGCGCGTCGACCAGCGCAGCAACTGGCTTGCCATGCCTTCCAATGCGCCAAATCCCGCGGGCGGACCGAGTGCAATTGCGTTGCGCGATTCAGTCGGCAGCCCGCACCGAAAACCGGCCTGCCGGGCGATTTGCCGCCTTGGGGCGAATGATGACTTCCGCGTACTTGTCGAGCGGAGAAATGCAGTGCAGCAGGCGCTCCGACGGGAAAGACCGAGTCTGACGTTGCGCAGTTCGGATACGTGGGGCTGTGGGATGCCGAAGACTTCGGCGACACGGGTCTGCGTCAGCTTCAGCTCTTTGATGAGGTCGTCGAGGCGCACGGCGAGTTGGACACGAAGTTTCCGTCCCCCTGCGTCTGCAAAGCCGCCTCCCCGCCGCGCTTCATGCGCCTGACCGCCAAGTGGTATGTGCGCGGCGGCATTTTCACCAGGGTCGTCGTCGAGCACCGCAAGAAAGGCTGGAAACCGGCGCCGCGGGTCGAGCTCGACGATTTTCCGCCGGCGTCGAACACCCGCGACTGATCTGCCACTGCGGGCACGCCTGGAAGCCACGCCGTGCGTGCTTCTCCGGCATGGCACCCCGAAACACCGCATGAAAAAGCGCTTTGCGGGAAGGCACCCGCAAGACCGCCATTGGGCGCGGCTTCCAGGCCGTCTGTGCGGCGCGGCGGTAGATCGCGCGCAATCGGGTCTGGCGGGCCGTCGCGGCGGTGCCAATTAATGGATTTGCGCGGCCCGCTGCCGTCGGTCGTGAAGACCGGTTGTTGCGCGCAACGACCGGTTACTCGAAGCGACCGTCATCGATCGCGCAGGCAAGGCGATCGATCATTCCCGCGTCGTTGCTCTACCGGGTTGTTCAAGCGCCTTTTCAATTCGCCGGTCGGGAATCAGCCACATCAAGGCCACGCCGACATAGATGGCTTCGGCGATCCATTCGTTGAAGAAGGTCGCCGGAATCGCGATCAGGTAGAGCGCAACGGATGCGTTGCCCTTTCGATCTTTGCCGATCGCCTTGGCCAGCAGCGATTCCGCGCCGTCGGCCTTGATGATGGCCCTGGCCAGCAACCAGTAGGCAAAGGCAGCCATCAACAAGACAACGCCATAGAGGGCGACGGGAACGGGGGCAAAATGGTTCTCGCCCATCCATCCGCTGGCGAAGGGCAGCAAGGAGAGCCAGAACAGCAGATGCAGGTTGGCCCACAGCGCCGCGCCGCTCACCTTCCTTGCCGCATGGAGCATATGGTGGTGGTTGTTCCAGTAAATTCCGACATAGACGAAACTCAGGACGTAGCTGAAAAAGACCGGCAGCAAGGGGCGCAGCGTGTCCAGCGTTGCGCCATGCGGAACCTTGATCTCCAGCACCATGATGGTGATGATGATGGCGAGCACGCCATCGCTGAAAGCCTCGAGCCGGTTCTTGTGCATGCTGCTCCCTAGCGTTGGATTCGTGCGAAGGCAAAGCCGCGACCCAGGCCGAGCTTGATTGCCATGTGTATCCAGGTCATCGCAAACGGTTCCAGATAGCGCGCAGTGCTCAGTTCGCCACAATCCACGGCATCGAACCCAATCAGGGTGGCCAGCGCACCGACCCTGGCCCGGGCTTGTGCATCATCGCCGCAGACGGGCATGAAAGGTGTTCCTGTGGCGTAGTGGGTGTCGGCCATGTTCTCCGCGCCGGTGGTGTTGAATGCCTTTACCACCCGCGCGCCCTTTGCGGCCTGGGCAATGGTCTCGGCGCCGGATGTCGTGGTGCCGACTGACAGGCCGGCAAGACCGGCCGCCAGCGGATTGGTGGCATCGACCAGGATCTTTCCCTTCCAGTCTGACCGCGATTGCGCCAGCAATACGGCCGCGGCATACGGCACGGCAAGGATGACCAGGTCGGAAGCGTCGATGGCATTCTCGACCGACCCGATCGTTGCCAATGACCCGAGGCCGGCGACCGCCTGCGCGGATTTGCCGGGATCGGGAACGCCGAACACAACCGCTTCACCGCGTGAGGTGAATGCCTTTCCCAAGGCCATGCCGACATTGCCGGCACCAATGATCGAAATGCTCATCTGGCTTCTCCTGAGATTCGGCAATCAACGCCCGAGGGCTTCGATGATCAGGCGCGCGGTTTCCCCACCGGAGAAATTCTGCTGCCCGGTAACGAGATTGCCGTCCCTCACAGCAAAACTGCGCCACATGCCGGCCTGAACAAAATTGGCGCCGATTGCCTTGAGCGCAACCTCGATTCGCCACGGCATCAAGTGCTTGTCGCGCGGCAGCATGCCGTAGCTCCATACCGCATTGTCCGCGAAGTCTTCCTCCACATTGGCAAAGCCGGTCACCGTCTTGCCCTTGGCGAGGTATTGCCCGTCGGGCAGCCTGGCGTAACGCAGGATGGCTGTGCCATGGCATAGCGCGGCGGCAATCTTTCCGGCTGCATAGAACGCCGCAAACTTCGCGTGGAGCGCGGAGGCCTGCTCGAAATTGAACATCGGCGCCTGACCGCCGGCAACCACCATGGCATCGAATGCCGAAACATCGATGTCCTCCACCTTGCCGGTGCTGTCTACCAGCGCCCTGAGTTCCGCCGTATGGAGGAAGCCTTGGGTGATCAGGTCGGTCTTGCTGTATCCGCTCGCATCGTTCGGGTCGCTCATGCCGTCCGCTTCACACCTGCCCCCATCGGGACTGAAAATTGCCGTCTCATAGCCGGCTTCTTCGAAGGCCAGATAAGGGTGGGTCAGCTCGGACCACCAGAAACCGACCGGCCATCCCGTGGTGCTCGATACGGCCGGATTCGCGATGACGATGGCGACGCGCTTGCGACGCCCGGGATTCAGAGGGTTGGTGCCTTTCAGGCTCATGAACGTCTCCGTTTGGATAACGGCGACAGTATTGGCGCGGCACGAACAGAGATAAATAGGTCAGAATGCGAAACACTGTTATCTGACAAGGCAACAATGGAAGCGTCCGAACTTGCGGTCTTCGTCAAGGTGGTTCAAACCGGCAGCTTCACTCGGGCAGCCGAATCGATGGGCACACAGAAGGCCTATCTGTCCCGCGTAGTCAAGCAACTGGAACAGAAACTCGGCGTGCGCCTGTTGGAGCGCACGACCCGTTCGCTGTCGCTCACCGAGGCCGGGCGCGAAATCTTCGAGCGAGCCGTCGGCATCCTGGGCGCCATCGAGGATGTCGAGCGCGTTGCACAACAGACCCTCGCCGAGCCCCGCGGGACGCTGCGCCTGACCTGCGGCGTCGAATTCGGGATGATCGCGGTCAGCCGCTGGATCAGTGACTATCTGGCTCGCTATCCGCTCGTCAACGTCGAAAGCGATCTCACCGGACGCATTATCGACATCGTGCACGAAGGGTTCGACCTGGCCATCCGCATCGGCCCCTTGTCCGATTCGAGCCTGGCGGCGCGGCGCCTGGGGGAACTTCGCTACGGATTGTTCGCCAGCAACGACTATCTCGGTCGTCGGGGAACGCCAAATTCCCCGGACGCGTTGGAACAGCACGATCTGCTGCACTTCAGCGGCGGCAGCCCCCGCCAGACCTGGGCACTGCTTCGCGGCACCGACGAAATCAAGGTGGCGGTCTCGCCCCGGCTGCGAATCAACAACAGTTTCGCGGTGCGCGACGCCGCCCTTCACGGACTAGGCATCGCCCGCCTGCCACTGGCCGTGGTGAGCAATCTGCCCGAAGCGCTGCATTTGACGCGTGTCTTGCCGCAGTGGAGCCCGCCGCCGGCGCCCGTGAATGCGGTTTTTCCCGGCCTGCGCTATTTGACGCCGAAAGTTCGTGCCTTCATCGATCATGCCGTCGAGAGATTCGACGATTTGTGACGTCCGCTGTCGACGAGTTCTCCGCTGCGCCGAACACCCGCGACTGATCCGCGAAAGCCGAACGAGGCACGAAAGCCGCGCCGAATGGCGTTCTTCAAGGGCACCGCGCCAGAAGCCATATTCCATGCGGCTCTCCGGCTTGCCCGCCCGGAGAGGCAATAGCCATGCGGCTTCTGGCGATGCTCTTGGTAAAGCTCTAGCGGCGGATCAGGCGATTCCGACCGCCTTCGACACCTCGGCAATGAACGCCTGTTCCTTGTCGCTGACGCGTACCCCGCCGAAGCCGAGGAAACCGCCTTCCTTCGAGGCGTTTGCCGCTTCCTGCGCAACGCTCACCAGCATTTTCTTGTACGCCTCGGCCTCGGCCGGCGAGGCTTTGCCGGTCACCAGATCGGCCGCCGACTTCACTCGATCGAGCACCGCCTGCTTGAGATTCTGCATCTGCTGTTCGCGCGTGCCCTCGCCGAGCAGCGACTGCGGGTCGGGCATGCCGGGGAAACTGCGGTCAGCCGCCAGCGCGACGAACAGTTCCAGTTCGCTGTTGGCCTTGAGTGCCTCGGCCATGCCAAATGCCCCGGCGCCCGCTTCCTTGATCGACGCAAACAGCCCCGACGGATCGGCGGCAGAGGTGCCGCTGGCGACGAACGAGGGGGCAAGCCGCAGCAGCGTCCATTCTTCCGCCGTGAAAGTGTCCTGCTTTGCCATGATGTTCAGTTCCTTCCAGTAGGGTGCGCAAGGTATCGGTTTTGCATGGCGCACCGGACCACCCGCTGGGGCGGCCCGGCGCGCACCGGAAAAGCGCTTGCCGGCGCTATTGCTTGCTGATTTCAACGCGGCGCGCTTCGGCTTCGCCGCCGGCCGTGCCGAGCTCCACGAACATCGGCATCTTCATTTCGATCACCGACTCGGCCACACCGGCTGCCTTGAGCGCGTCGCGCACGGCGAGCGCACGATTCTTGGCCAGTTCTTCGTTGCGCGCCTGGTCACCGGTCTTGTCGGTGTAGCCGGTCACCGCCAGCTTGATGCCATCCTTCTTGACCATATCGGCGACAGCCCCGATGGTCTTGCTGCCTTCGGCGCCGATCGTTGCTGCGCCGACATCGAAATAGACCTTGGCCGGCAGGGCGACGGCGACCGCAGCCGGCGCCGGGGCCGCCGGCGGAGCAACAGTTTTCGCAGTCGGTGCGGGTGCGGGTGCCGGTGCGGGCTTGCCGGAGAACATGTTCCAAAGAAACAGCAGCGCCGCCGCGCCGACCAGCCACGGCAGCCAGCGCATCAGCCCGGAAGCGCCGGCCGTTGCGGCCGTGCCGGCCGCCTGGACAGCCTGGCTGCCCAGACCGCCGAGGAACGCGGCCGGACTGGCAAAGCCCAGCGCGCTCGTCAGGCGGCTGTCCAGCGCGCCCTGCAGATGCGAGCCCTGGCCAGCAAGCAGCGAGGACAGCGAACCCGCGTTCAGTCCCTTGTCGCCGATGTATTTCTTGAGGAACGTCAACACCAGCGGCACCGCCATCCCGAGCAGATTGCTCGCCGAGTTGCCGCTGATGCCGCTCGACGATGACAGCGCGCTGGTGAGCGCGCCGACCTTGTCGCCGAACAGCGCCGGAATCAGGCTCGCGCCCGCCTTGAGCAGCCCCTTGACGCCG
>WBZS01002521.1_pt1 | contig 11238 bp, 16 predicted proteins | sample 5204201 | NCBI WGS metagenome assembly WBZS01 (sample SAMN12344357, study PRJNA552823) | activated sludge metagenome | biome: Activated sludge suspended growth; feature: Nitrification reactor; material: Wastewater; isolation source: activated sludge from nitrification reactor of wastewater...
CCACGCCATCTGACCAGCCACAGCAGCCACCGACCCACCACCCGGCGCAGTCAAAGCGGACAGCGAGAGCGTGTCCTGACCCGTGGTGTTCCAGGCCTGCTGGACGTAGCCGACGAGTGCAGCCATCACGCCTCCTGATATCCGACGAGCAACTCACCGGCGATCGTGTCGGCGATCTTGTCGACCGCACCGACGAGACGGATATCGATCCGGTCGAGGGCTTGGCGCACCGCGCGGGCGATCGCGTCGACCGTGACCACCTCGACGGCGCCACCGCTGGGCGACGTGCCGACCTGTCCGCCACCCGCGAATCCGGGCAGGCGGCCCGTCGCGTTGATGTAGTCCATGGCGGCCGTGCCGATGCTCCGCGTCGAGGATGCGCGAACGACATACTCGCCATCGGAGACCCGGGCCAGGATCGAGTCCGAGGTGCCCGTGCCGGGCCCGGAGATGAGTCCACCGTCCGCCTTAGCGACCTGGTTGCCGATGCCGGTGTAGACCTGCTGCTGACCGGCCACGGTCTGGATCATCCGCACGGCCGACTGCAGAGTGCCCAGCCCGGTCACGTTGATGCGGACGTTCGACACAGCCTCGCTCGGGATATCGCGGATGCCTGCGGCGGCGTCCCGGGCGCCGGCAGCCATGTCGCGCAGCTTTCCCGCCGCATCCGTCGCCCAGCCGAACCCCGGCACCTTGCCGAGCGCGTCCAGCATGTTCGCGAGCCCCTCCATCACCCACGCGAAACCACCGACAATGCCCCGGAAGGCCGGGGCGAGGGCGTTGTTCCACAGCCACGCGCCGACCGCGCCGACCGCCTGGAACACACCGTCGACTACACGCCGGAAGTCTTCGCTGGTGTTGTAGGCGACGATCAGCCCAGCAACCAGGGCGGCGATTGCGATCACCACGATCGCGATCGGGTTCGCGGACATGACCACATTGAGGATGGCCTGCTGTGCGGCCCACGCCCGAATGAAGTTGACGATGCCGCCGGCGGCCATGATGGCCTGCTGGGCGCTTACGGCCGCCATGCCAGCCGCGACAATGGCCAGGCCGGCCGCAAGACCCCCCAGGATGGCGCTGTTCTGCTGCACGAAGTCAATCAGCCCGAGCAGCCCCTGCCCCAAGCTGACCAATGCTGGCAGCAGCTCCTCGCCCACCGACTCCTGCACGTCGCCGAACTCGGTCTTCAGTTTGCGCAGGGCACCCTCGGCAGACCCGGCCTCAGACTCGGCGAACCCGCCCACCTGGGTGCGCAGACCACCCATGACCTGGTCGAAGTTGGCCCCGACCGAGCCCGCGTCGGCGAAGTCGATGCCGACCCCTTTGAGCGCCTTACCCTGACCGAGCATCGCCTTGCCCAGGTCCTCAGCGGCGGACGGCAGGTCCTTGCCCGTCTTGACGGCGTAGTCGTCGAGCAGCGGGGTTAGTTGGGCGATCTGCTGGCCCGTCAGCCCGTACTGCGCGAGGGTGGCTTGCGAGGCGGCCAGGTCGTCGGCGTCCGCGCCCGTCTTGGCCTGGATGGCGTCGTTGAGCTCGCGCATCTTGGCGATAGGGACGTCCACCACTGCCGGGAATCGCGCGTAGGCGTCCTCCAGTTGGCGTTGTGACGCTTGGGCCTCCATGTAGGCGCCCACGGAGTCCTTACCGAACTCGACGATCGCCTGCCCGGCGTCGCGGGCAAAGTCTGCAAGCAGTGAGCCTGCCGCCACTTGGCCAATGCCGTCGAGCTTGGTGCGCGTCTTGTCGGCACTGTCGCCCACATCCCGGAGGGTCTTCGACGCGCTCTTGTCCTCCCCGACGAGGAGGAACTTGATCGTCTTGTCGGCCATCAGGTCACCCCTTCCGGGCTTCGGCAATCACCCGATCCGCCATCTGTGCGAGCACCTCCCACAGGTCGTGTGGGAGGTTCCAGACGTTCCACGGGTCGAGCTGCGGGAACATCTGCATCAGGACTGGGAGGCGGCGGCCGACTTCGTCCTGGAGGTTCTGCGATTGGCCCCGGCGGCGCGGGGCGGGGCTTTTCCCGCCGGGACCTGCCGGTCGTGCGGCTCGGCAACCCACCGCACCGACGAGGCCGGAACATCGACAGCCTCCAGCAGGGTGAGCGACTCCCCGGCAGACACGCGCGTTGCCCAGATGGTGACCGCGGAGAGGAACACCGCCTCGGGGTGATTGGCCCGTTCGGCCGCGGGCAGCGCCGAGAAGTCGCGGATCAGCCCCTGCACGTCGGCGAACGTCTTCGCGCTGCTGACGTTGGTGATCGCCAGTTCGCGCTGCAAGGTCAGCACGTGCGCCAGCGACAGCTGGTCGATGCTGACGGACGGGTAGTGCTTGCCGCCGATGACCAGGATCATCTAGATCTCCTCCATGATGTCGTCGAGCACGTCGCGCAAGTCGTCGAGCGCGTGCGCCTCGACCTCGTTTTCGAACGCCTTGTCGTAGGTGCCGGCCGCGACACCCTGCAGCACCCACCGCCGGCGGTTGCCGTAGACCGGGTGGCGCAGCATGCCGCGGTTGAGGGCCCCCAGGTCGGACTTGCGGCCCTTTGACACCTGGATCGTCAGCCGGACCTTGGTGACCGACACGGCGCCCTTCGCGCCCCGCAGCCACTCGCGCAATCCGCCGCCCTCGGGCAGCCCTTCCGGGCCGTCCTTGACGATCGCCTCGGCGAGCGGCTTTCCGACCTGAGCCAGACGCCTGCGGACCGACGACTGCACCGAGCGATCGGCGGCCTTCAGGCGCTCGTAGAACGCCTTGTAGTCGCTGACGTCGACCTCGAGCGCGCCCACTGGGTCAGAGCGCCGAGTCGCTCGTCCGGGTGATCAACCACAGCGGTTGCGCCGCGGTGAGGTTGTCCAGGCCGGTGAAGCCGCAGTCCATGACCGCCACCTCGCCCTCGCCCTTGGGCAGCTCGCCCTCCAGCCGGATCTCCGGGACGACGATCTGCATCGTCTCGACGCCCGCCGACAGGGCCCCGCCGGCGTAGGTGATGACCAGCGTCAGCGGCGTGTCGGCGAGGAAGGCGTCCCGGAACGCCGTGTCGGAGTACTCGACCTTCAGACTGCCGGTCAGCTCACGGTTGAGCGCCACCTGGCGGGCCTTGCGTCCGCCGCCGCCGAACAGGTAGCGGTCGGACTTGAGGTTGTGGTTGACCTTGAGCGCCCACGAGGTGACGTTCGCGATCGGGGTCGCGCCCGACGCGAGCGCCGTCGTGGTCGGGGCGGTCAGAGTTCCGCCGTAGATGGTGGCGCCCGCGAACGAGAGCAGGTTCGCGCCAGTGGGGAACGACGGTGCGGCCAGGCCGGTCGCGGTGGTGACCGCCTGCGCGTCGATCGTCACCTTCAGCTTGAGCAGGTCGGCCCCGCCGGAGAGCTCGAAGTCGCCGACCGTGCAGCCGGTGAACGTGATCGGGTCGACCGTCGCGCTGCCGTCCGCATTGACGCGCGGCACACCCGACTGCAGCGTGAACGACGGCAGGGTGTCGGCCAGGGTGAACACCTGCTGGTAGGTGCTGCCGGACACGAGCGTGGACGAGCCGCCACCCATGAGCATCTGCCACCACAGGCCGAGGCCCTTGGTGAGCACATCAAGTTCGACGTTGCCGCCGGCGCTCGTCGTGACGGTGGTGCGCCGGGCCGCGCCGGCGACCTTCGAACCGACCCGGAACCCGCCACCCTGGATCCGGTTGGGCTTGAAGTCCCAGGACTCATGGGAGTACTCCAGCCAGCGGGCCGGCGTGACCGACGTTCCGAATGCGGACTCGACGGCGAAGCCGAGCGAGGCGTCAAGCACGGTGCTCATGGGTCACTCCTCCGAGTCGATGGGATCAGTGGGGGCCTCGATGTCCGGCGCCTCTTCGGGCTCCTCGGTGCCCAAGGCTTCCCAGTTGGTGGGCTGGTCGAGCAGCAGCTCGGCCTGCTCGTCGGTCACCTCGACCAGGTCGCCGGCCTCGACGATCCGGCCGAGCAGCGGCACGTCGACCGCGCCCAGGGGGTTGATGTTGCGGATGCGCACGATGGACTCCTCAGGTTCGGGCGGTGCAGCTGATGGTCAGAAACAGGTCGGCGGACGCCCCGGCCTCGAACTGCGCCTGAAACAGGCGCTCGCCGGACAGGAAGACCCGCCACCCGCCAGGGATGGCGAGTGCTGGGGCGATGGGCCGATGGGCGGCCAGCAGGTCACGCAGCGCGTCCCTGGCCGCATACACGGCCTCGCGTGGGATCGCCGCGTCGACGGTGCCCGCCTCGGCGTGCAGGTGACACACCACCTCGACCGACTCGTCAAAGCCGGGCCGTGCCCCACCGACCGTGACGGCCGTAGCGGTCGAGGTGGCGGACTGCGCCCGGAACGGTCGGTCCGGGTCGTCGACCCCCACCGCGAGCGTCACCCGCGCCTCGCCGTCCCAGGCGGTGTTCACGGTCGAGTAGCTGTCGGAGACGTCGAGGTTGGGGATCGTCCGCGCCGCCGTGACGAGCGCGGCAATCAGGCTGGGGATCGGTGCGCTGCTGGTCACGAGAACCCCAGCGGGGCCGACTCGTGGCCCTCCAGCGCGTCGAGCGCAGCCTTGGGCACCAGGTAGCCGGCACCGCTCCCGGGCGAGGTGTCGACGCGGGTCGCACCCAGGCGGGTGCGGTAGTAGTGCTCGGCGACGATCAGCGCGCCGGCGGTCGCCCACGCCGGGGCGGGGGCGGTGATGGTGCCACACCGCACCTCGGCCCAGTCGACCGCCACAGCGACGGCCAGTTCGAGGTCTGCGATGACGGTGGGCTTGGCCTCGTCCGAGGCTGGCACCCGGCAGGCGCGGACCACGGCCGCCAGGTCACCGCCGGGCGTCAGCCACGTGTCGGCCATGAGCGGTCAGGACCTCCGGGCGCGGGGCTTGGTGGCGGGCATGACCGCCACCTCGGGCTCGGGTGCCGGCGCCGGGCGCGCGAGGCCCGCGTTCAGCAGGTCGACCGCCTCGGCGTCGGGCAGGTCGATCGACTCGCCGACCCGCGGCCAATCCTGGCCGTTGCGGGTGCCGGAGATGTTCACCCTCATGATGACCTCCATGGCCACGTCCTTCCTCGGATGGGTGGGGGGAAGGGGGGGCGCCGAAGCGCCCTCCCTCGCTCTTGGTGGGATCAGCTCGCGCCGCCGGCGAACACCTTCACGGCGCCCGTCTGGTCGACCAGCAGGCCGTCGCCGCGGATGATCGCCTTGAAGGTGACCTGGTCGGTGTTGAACGCGAAGTCGGTCGACCGCTCGAACCGCACCCCGCCCGCGAGGCGGACGAAGTAGCGCGAGATGTCGCCGAAGACGACCGACTTGGCGCCGAGGCCAACGGCCGCGATGTTCGGGTCGGTGTAGACCGGCTTGCCGTTGAACACGTCCGGAGCGCCCACGGTCAGCGACGGCTGCCACAGGTACTGGCCGGTGGTGTCCTTGAGCTTGCGCAGCGCGCCCACGGTCGCGTCCCGCATGATCCAGCCACACGACCGCGACGCCCGGTAGGGGCCGATGACCGAGTAGAACAGGTCCAGCAGGTTGTCCGTGGTGAACGCCCCGGCGACGCCCGTTCCGCCGGTGACGCCGGTGGAGGCCGTCTGCACGATGCCGGACGGCTTGGACGAGCCGTTGCCGACCGCCAGGTCGGTGCCCAGCGCGTTGCCGACCGCCCATCCGCACTGGCGGGCGATGAAGCCCTCCAGATCGACGCCCGTGTCGTTGATCAGCTCGCGCGGAGCCTGCAGGCCGGTCATGTACTTGTAGGCGCCCAGGGTGCGCTTGGCGAACGCCGGATCGGACTCGGTCATGGCCACGTTCTCCGCGGTCAGGGTCGCCGAGGAGAACGACGTGGTGACCGGAACCTCGATGGTCTCCCCGGAGTCGGTCTCCAGGATCGTCGGGCCAGCCTGGAGGATCGCCGACATGTCGATCATGTGCTCGATCAACTGGCCGTAGAAGGTCGTCGGGACGGTGTTGCCGCCCGCCGTCGCCGTGCCCTTCGACAGGTCACGGAACGAGACGTCCGGCTTGATGACGACCTCGCGGACCTCGCCGGCGAACAGGGCCCGCAGCTGCTCGCCGACGCCGCCCGTGCCGCCCTGCTGGCGATCGACGGGCCGCTTGGCGATGTCGGCCATGTGGTCGTCGACCGACTTGGCCCGCGCCTCGCCGTCGATGATGTCCTGCATCCGGCGGTCGATGGCCGCCATGTCGTCGTTGATGGTGCGCCACTGCGCGTCCTCCTCGGACGTCAGGTCGCGCTTGGCGTCGTCGGCGGCGTCCAGCAGGGCCTTGGCCTGCTCCCACGCCCGGTTACGCGCCTCCTGCATGCGCTTGAGGTACTCGCTCATGTTGAGCCTTTCGGGTTGTGATGGTTGGGGAGTCGAGGTGGGTTGCGCCCGGCCTCAGCGGCGGATTGCGTCCAGCCGGCGCCGCCTGATGGCCACCGCGTGCGCGTGGGTGTCGCCCGGCGCGTCCACGGCGGGTGCCTCGCGGAGCATGTCCGCGAGACGGTTGGACGCCGCGGCAGCAAGGACGGCGTCCGGGTCGAGGTTGCGGGACTCGGCCAGCGAGCGGAGTCCCGAGGAGGTGTCGAGGTAGGCCGGCTGTACGACCGGCGCCACATCGACCAGCTGGATCTCCAACAGTGTGCGCAGGGGGAATCCCTGCTCGGTGAGGCCCCACTCCGTGTCGAGCGCGTAGAACGCGAACGAGGAGTGCTGCACATCGCCACGGCCCGCAAGCTCGGCGACGTCGCGCCCGGCCGACGTGTCCGGCAGGTTGACCTCGTAGTCGAGGCCCTCGTCGTCGACGCCCAGCCGCAGCGTCCCGGACGCCGTGCGCCCCAACAACAGCCGATCCTCGTGCTGGAAGCGGCACAGCACGTCGCCGCCGTCGCGCAGGGTCTTGGTCAGGGCGCCCGGGGCGACGCGCTCGACGAATCCGCCCAGGTTCTGGCTCAGCCGGTTGAACTTGAGCGCGTACCCGCCGAGCTTGCCCAGCCCGGAGTCCGCGGCGCGGAGAGCGACAGTTCCGGTCGTGTAGCGGATCTCGACGTCGTGCTTCACTTCGCCTCCTGGGCCTTCTGCTGGATGGCCAGCGGTGCGTAGGTCTGGCCCTGCCCATCCGGCAGGGGCCCCAGGTCCTCCAGCTCGCGCAGCTCGTCGAGGTTGCGCAGGCCGATGTCCCGGGCGATCCGGTAGATGTCGAACCGGGTCTTGGCGTCGGTGCGCACGATGGCGTCCGGCGCGAACTTCAGGTATTGCGGGCGCGGCGTCAGTCGGGTGAACGCCGCCTCCAACTTGGTGATCCACGTCCTCGTGGTCATGGTGAGGATCCAGTTCATCTGGCCCTCGACGGTGTTGTACGTCAGCGACCCGCCCGAGGTTCCCCCGATCAGTTCGGGCGGGACGGTGTAGATGCTAGCGATCTGGTTCGCGTCGGCCTTGATCGACTCCAGGAACGCGACGTCCTGGGCGGGTAGCTCGAGAACCTTGAACTCCCAGTCGACGCCGGTGACGAGCGTGGCGCCCGCGCGGATCTTCTCCGCAGCACGCGCGGCGATCGCGTCCGACTGCGTGTCATTGAGCTTCACCTTCGTGTTGCGCAGGGTGGACGCCGGCACCTGGCGGCGCTTGGCGAACAGCCGCCGGCCCTCCTGCACCTCACGCGCGCCGTCGAACGTCGTCGCGAACGCCCGGACCGGGTTGATGCCCTCAGGACTGCCCGGCACGACGACCGCCGGAATGTGCAACATCTCGCCCGGAGCCAGACGCCTACCGTCCAGCCAGTAGACCGGGCGAACCTCCCCGGTCGGCACCTCGACACGGACCCGGTCCGGATCCACCCAGACGATCGGCCCGTCCGGTGCGATCCGGCCGTAGGCGTTGCCGCGGATCAGCAGCGACGTCATGCAACGCTGCACCCACTCGACCGTGGTCGACCCGTCCGCCGGATCGGAGAGGAAGCGCGGCAGCTGCACCTTCTCGCGTCCCGCCGGCGTGCGCCGGTACGCGTGGATGGGCAGCGAGGCGATCGTCTCGGAGATGAGCCGCACCGCGGCGTACACGGGGACGACCGACAGGGCCCGCTTCGTGGAGAGCGACGAGGCGCCGTCGCTGACCATCCAGCCGTACTCCTCCATGGTCAGATCGCGCGACTCGGCGCGGCGGAAGAGGCTCACGGATTCCCCTTCCTGGGGCGGTTGCGACGATCGATCAGCAGCGACAGGGCCAGCAGCGACAGGCCGGCCGCGGCGATCGCGCCCGCCGGCGTCCACGGCCACACCAGCACCGCCAGTGCGACCACCAGCAGTAGCGACCCGACCAGGTCGAGCAGGGACGTCAAGGACACGGCAGCCTCCTAGCCGATCGAATCCAGCGGGTCGTAGTCGTCGGCTTCCTGCTCCACCTGCCACACGGCGAGCGTCGCCCCCTGCGCAGCCGTGATGTCACCCGAGCTCGAACGCGGCGACCACACGAACGCCTTCTCGCCGACCATCCGCCGACCCACAGCGGTCATCGACGCGGTCAGCTCCGGGTCGCCCACATGCACCAGCTCCTGGCGTGCAACCGCACCCAACAGCAGGCCGCACGCCGCCGGCATCTGCGACTCGGGCAGCACCGCGATGTCGAGGTTCTCGATCCGCTCCAACGCCGGCAGCAGCGACGCCGCAGCCGAACCCGCCAACACCACCAGCCGCATCGACTCGTAGCGCGCCGGCTTGCTGCCCCGCTTCTCCAGCCGGGCCCGGAACCACGGCACCACCCAGTCCGTCGACGCCCGCCGGTTGTACACCCGCAGATCGCCACGCCGCTGCGACGTCGTCTCCACGTGGATCCGGCCCGACTCCGCCCGGCCGGCCACCATGATCGCCGCCCAGTCCTGCGACGGTGACACCTGCAGCGCAAACCACGGCTCGCCGACGATCTTCGACTTGGCGTCCAGTAGCTCCTTCGACGTCCACACCTCTTCGGTGAAGACGGGCAGTGAGTCCGCCGCCGGCTCATCCCAGTAGCCGAGTCGCTCCCGGCCGAACTCGCCCGGGGCTAGCGAGCGGCGCTCGCCCTTGATGTAGTCCAACGTGATGCGTTCCCGCGCCACCCCGAAGTTGGCCCGCTCCCACCGGCGCGGATCGTCGTAGCGGCACCCCGCGATCCCGTACACGTGCGTGCAGTCGACGCCCATCTGGCACTCACCGGGCAAGTCATCACACGTCTCGAAGTACAAGAACCGAGGCTCAGCCACCCGATCGCCCGGGCGTCCACGATCCCGCAACACCCGAGCTCGGCCCGACTCCGCCAGCCCCGCCGACGTGGCGCCCAGCCGCTGCCAGTCGCGAAAGGTCGTCTGCGTCGGGAACAACGCGCCCTCGTGCGACGCCTGCGTGAACAGGTACTCGTCCAGCAGCATCTTGCCGAACGACGTGCCGCGGTAGCCGCGGCCCGAGCGGGTCGCGAACATGCCGAACCGCTCCGTGCCGTCCGAGTCGGTGACGATGATCGCCTCATCGCCCGGCGAGCGGATCGGCTCCTTGGCCAGGTGCCGACGCAGAGCCGGCGCCCGGTTGATGAGCATGACCAGGTGATCGAACGACGCTCGGACCGTCTTGTGCTGGTGAGCCGACCACACGAACCCCGGCTCACACGTCACGAACAGCCAGCCGATCGCGATCATCTCCAGCACGGCAGACTTGAAGTTCTGGCGCGGACCCACCAGCAGCCCTTCACGCGCCGCCGGCAACCCGTCCCGCTCGCCGAACACCGCGTCGAGGATCAGCTGCTGCTCAGGGTCCGGGCCGAACCCGATCGACGCGCACAGCTCGCCGACCGCCGGGCCCAGCGTGTAGTCCCACTCCGGCACCAGCAGGTAGGCCGGATCGAGACGCTCAGGCCCCGGCAAGGTGACGAGTCCTGATGTCGGCGACCGCCCGTCGAGCCTTCGCCACCGGATCCTCCTCGCTCGCCCCCAACTCGACCGGGCGGGAAGCCATCAGCGCCGCGAGTTGCTTCACCAGCGCGGCCACCGCCGACCCGGACGGGTCCTGCCCCGAGTCCAGCCGCTTCGCCAGCACCAGCGCCGACTGGCCCAGCACCGTGCCCACCTGCTCACCCAACTCGGCGCGCGTCGCCTCCTCGACCGACGTGGCAGCCACCGCGGCCGGCGTGGTGACCAGCCGCACGACGCCCGGCGTCCGCACCGCCCCCGCCTTCTTCTGCGCCCGGTTCCAACGCACCCGGCACGCCGTCGAAGCGAACCGGCCGTCAGCCCGCAGCGGGGAGAACTCGACCCCGCACCCGCACGCACACACCTTGGCCATGACGATCACCTCGGGGCGGTTACGCGTAACGTCTCGTTACGGGGTCGAAGGGGGCGGTGGCGGGGTCTTGCGCGGGTCCGGAGACCTAAAGAACGGGCCTCGATCGGCTCGACGTTGACCGCTGGCGGCCTCGCAGCCCTCACCAGTCCCGCGAGGCGGGCTCTCCGAGGATCGTGCCCCAGCCGGCGAAGGGTGGCACGCCGTCGTCTCGGTCGTGGTGGTTGTGCCAGGTGGCGAGGCCGGCGAGGGTGCGCTTGGCGTCGGCTCGTCCTCGGCGTTTGATGCGGGCGGCGAGGTCGGCGCGGTCGGTGGTGATCAGTCGGACGTGGGTGGCGTCGATGATGCGGGCGGTGGTGGCGCGGTCGCGGCTGCTGGGTGCCCAGCGGATGACGACGGCTCGCGCTTCGGGGTTGTGGCGCAGGTCGCTGATCGCTTCGGCGAACGTGTGTTCGTTGGGGTAGTCGTCGCGGTCGTAGACGTCGAGGCCGGAGGCGCGGGCTGCGGTGGTCTTGCCTGCGCCGGGTGGGCCGCAGAGGAGGACGACGATGCGGGCCATGGGCTCACCAGTCTTGGGATGCGGGTTGGCGGCGGATGGCGTTGCCGAGTCGGGCGCCCGCTTGCCGGTTGCACCCTCGGTGTTCGGGCTCGAAGGGTTCAGGGTGTCCGAGGTCCCAGGCTGCCCGGTCGCCTGGTGGGATGGGTTTGCCGCAGCGTCGGCAGGTCCAGGGCTCCAGCCTCATGCGGGGCGTCCAGTAGGCGAGGGCTTGGCGGTAGCTGGGGTCGGTGTACTTCGCCTTGGCCATGGTCAGCACCGGACGCGGGGCTCGTCCGCGGTGCGCCAGTGGCTGGGGATCAGCAGGTGCGGCTCGATCAGCTGGCCCCGGCATGGTTGCGCCGCAGGTGTTCGTCCCGGTCGTGTTCGACGATCC
>WBZS01002522.1_pt1 | contig 11234 bp, 6 predicted proteins | sample 5204201 | NCBI WGS metagenome assembly WBZS01 (sample SAMN12344357, study PRJNA552823) | activated sludge metagenome | biome: Activated sludge suspended growth; feature: Nitrification reactor; material: Wastewater; isolation source: activated sludge from nitrification reactor of wastewater treatment...
CCGGTGTCGGTGTGGCAGGCGTTGCAGGCCCCGGCGTAGTGGTTGGCCGGTTTCTTGTTCGCATGGCACACCGCGCAATCGGTGCTACCGATCGTGCTATGGCTGAACTTCGCGTTCTTCCAGTTGGTCGTGTCGGTGTGGCAGGTGCTGCACGCCCCGGCATAGTGGTTGGCCGGCTTCTTGCCCGCATGGCAGGTGGCGCAGTCGTTGCCGCCCATGTTGGCGTGGTTGAAGCTGGCGTTCTTCCAGTTGCCGGTGTCGGTGTGGCACGTGCGGCACGCGCCCGGATAGTGGTTGGCCGGCGCGCCGTGACAGGTCGCGCAGTCGGTGGTGCCGATCGTGCTGTGGTTGAAGCTGGCGTTCTTCCAGTTGCCGGTGTCGGTGTGACAGGTTGAGCACGCGCCCGGATAGTGATTGGCCGGCTTCTTGTTCGCATGGCATGCCGCGCAGTCGTTGCCGCCCAGGTTCGCGTGGTTGAAGCTCGCGTTGCGCCAATTGCCGGTGTCGGTGTGGCAGGTGCGGCACGTGCCCGGGTAGTGGCCGGCCGGTTTGGCGTGGCAGGTCGCGCAATCGGTGGTGCCGATCGTGCTGTGGTTGAAGCTGGCGTTCTTCCAGTTGCGCGTGTCTTTGTGGCAGGTCGCGCACGCGCCCGGGTAGTGGTTGGCCGGCTTCTTGCCCGCATGGCACGCCGCGCAGTCGTTGCCGCCCAGGTTCGCGTGATTGAAGCTCGCGGTCTTCCAGTTGCTGGTGTTGGTGTGACAGGTCTTGCAGGCGCCCGGATAGTGGTTCGCGGGTTTCCGGTCGGCGTGGCAGGTCGCGCAGTCGTCTGAGCCGATCACACTGTGATCGAAGCGGACCTTGTTCCAGTTACCGGTGTCGATGTGGCAGCGCGCACAGGGCGCGGGCCAGTGCCCGGCCGGCGCGTTGTGGCAGGTGGCGCAATCGGCGGCGCCGATGACGCTGTGGTTGAACGTCGCGTTCGACCACTTGTCGGTTTTGTGGCAGAGCGAGCACTGGCCCTGGTAGTGGTTAGCCGGCTTGTCCTTGGTGTGACAGGAAGCGCAATCGGTCAGCCCGGCATGATTGAAGTGCACGGGGCGCCAGGCAGCCGTCATGTGGCAGGACGAGCATTGCCCCGCATAGTGGTTGGCCGGCTTGTCCTTGGTGTGGCACGAAACGCAGTCGGTCAGGCCGGTGTGGTTGAAGTTGGCCGGGCGCCAGGCGCGGGTGGTGTGGCAGGACGAACATTGCCCGGCGTAGTGGTCGGCCGGCTTGTCCTTGGTGTGGCACGAAGCACAATCCGTGAACCCGGTGTGATTGAAGATCGCGGGCGTCCATCCGTTGGCGGTGTGGCAGCTGCCGCATTCGCCGGGGAAGTGCGGGTCGGGCGCGTCGTTTGAGTGACAGGCCGAGCACTCGCGCGGGGTTCCCTTGTACACGCCGCCGCTGTGACAGGCCTCGCACGCGACCGTGGCGTGTTTACCCACCAGCGGGAAGAAATCGTGCGGCCCGGCAGTCGCCTGTGGCGGGAAGGGCACGCCGTGTGCGGCCACGGAGCGCGCGGGGGCCGTCAACGTGACGACAGGCACACCGCCCCCAGTGGTCGACGCGATCCGCAGGGCATCGCCGATCGGGCGTTGCAGCGACCCTGCCGGGTCGGCGTTCACGGCCGCGACGACGGCATGGGCTTTCATCACCGCGGCCGCGTAGGCGCGCGGGTCGGTCTTGGGCACGACCGAGAGGCCGCGCAGCACCTCTTCGTACCGCGCGACGATCATGACCAGGCGCTGGCGCAAGGGTCCGCGGTTCGCGTCGGGCGCGGCGTCGACGGCGACCACGGCGCGGTCGAGCGCAGCGTCGGTCGCGGTCAGTATCGCGGGCTCAACATCCTGCCCGGCGCGCGTCTCGAGGTCGGCCACATGCTGCTCGAGGTCGTCGAGCAGGCGCAGGGCCATCTCGACCGGGTCGGTGACCGTGAGCAGGCGAACGCCTGAGGCCCAATCCTGCACCGGATAGAGCAGATCGCCCGGGACAAAGGGCTCGGCGACCGCCAGACCGGTCAGCGCCGCGCTGCCCGCGAACACGCACGCGATGGCCGTGATGAGTAACCAGGTGAAGCGTTGTCGCATCATCATCATTCCCACACGCCCTGGTGCACCGTCGCTGCAAAGTCCGGCGATTGACGCATCTTGGCGAGCCTCCAGAATTTGAGGATCCGGTCGGTCATGGTCGTGCCTCCGAGCTCGAGGTCCACGCGCAGCGGGGTCAGATCGGTGCCCCATTCGATCAGGTCGCGCAGCGGGTCCGCCACGGTCTGCTGGCCGACCACCAGCGCGCCCATCAGACGCTGGCCGCCCAGGACCAGACGCAAGGAGCTTGCGCCCTGCTCCGACCACGCACTGTGATAGGCGTGCGGCGTGGTCTCCCAGACCTCGGAGGAGCCGCGCGAGATGTGCTGGACGATCTCGGGCTCGGCCACTTCGCGGCCGGCGCCCAGCTGCCCCATCGCCGTGATGTGCAGACCAAAAAGCAGACAGGCGTTGAACGGGATGCCTTTGACATAGGCCGTGCGCATGCCGGGATACCGGCTGGTCATGTTGCGGCCCGCGATCTTGCCCGCGGCGACCGCGCTCGGCCAGAGCGAGTCGAGCGTGTAGCGCTCGGTCCAGCGATCCCACACCTGGGCGCAATCGCCGGCGGCGAAGACGTCGGGCACGATGGACTGCAGGTATTCGTCGACCAGGATGCCTTTGTCGACCTTGATGGGCGTGCCCCGCACCAGGTCGATCTGCGGCTTGACGCCGATACCGGCGCCGACCAGATCACAGGCGAGCTCCTGGCCCGAGGTCAACCTGACGCCGGTAACCCGACCGCGCGAGTCGCCCAGCACCTCGGCGACCTCGCTGCGATAGTGGATGTGCACGCCGTGCTCGGTCATGCGCGCGGCCAGGGTCTGGGATTCTTTGTCGTTGAAGACCGCGCTCCACAGCGTGTCTTTGCGCACGAGGAAATGGGTCTCGACCTTGTGGTGCGAGAGGCCCTCGACCAGCTCGAAGGCCGTGATGCCGCCGCCGACCACCACGGCGCGGCGCGCGCGCTTGGCACGCCGCAGCAGGTCGCGCGTCCCGTCGAGCGTGTCGAGGTACACCACGCCGTCGAGATCGCCGCCCGGGTACGGCAGGGGCACAGCCCGCGCGCCGGTCGCGATCAGCAGCTTGTCGTAGGGGAGCCGGCGGCCGTCGGCGAGCACGACCTGGTGTGCGTCGACATCGACCTGCGCGGCCGCGCCCTGCACGAGCTTGATTCCCTGTGCCGCGTACCATTCCGGTTGCCGGGCGATCACCTGGCGATCGGGGATCTCGTCGATCACCACGTAAGCAAGGCCGGGCCGCGAGTACATCGGGTGCTTCTCGGCGCTGACCAGCGTCACCTCGGCCGTCGTGTCGGTCAGGCGGATCTCTTCGGCCGCCGAGACGCCCGCGGCGCCGTTGCCGACGATGAGATAGCGGGTCATGCCTTCTCTCCGAAGAACTCGGCCATCAAGATATCGACCTCGTTGGGATCGACGCCCTCGAGCCGGCTGGCCGGTCGCGTCCAGCGCAGCGTGCCGCGCGGGCAGACCTCGACACACTTCCCGCACTGCACGCAGCGGATGTCGTCGACGATCCGACCGCGGCAGGCGTAGTCGCGCACGGGGATGCCGACCGGGCAGTTGAAGCCGCACACCCCGCACTGCACGCAGCGCGTCGGGTCCGGCGTGACGTTGGCATCGGGTGAGGGAGCCGCGTAGCTGATCGGGTCGAGGCGCGCGCCGAATAGCCGTTGTAGGAGGTTCATGGTTTTTGCTTGCCTTCCGTGAGACCGAGGGGGTGACACGACGCGCATTGCGCCAGCTCTTCGGCCCTGAGGTTCAGTTCGGCGTGCTTGCTCTCCATCTCCGGCGGTTCATGACAGGTCGCGCACGTGTTCTGCGTATAGGTCTGCGGGTGGCAGGTGGCGCAGGCGATCTCGCCTTCGTCGCCATGATCGAGCGGGAACGTGTGGCGCAGCAACTGCGCCGGCGCCCAGGCGCCCGTGGTGTGACATGAGTCGCACTTGAGCCCAAAGATCCCGGCATGGATGGCGGGTTCGGCGTGGCAGTCGGCGCACGCGCCCGGTGTGTCCCGGAAGACCTGGCCCTTGTGGCAGGCCGCGCACTCTAGGCTCGTATGGGCGCCGTCCAGAACGAAGACCGTGGCGTGATCGAACCCCGTCATATTCGCCGCGCCGTCGTGGCAACTGGCGCAATTGGGTCCGTATTTCCCGATATGATCGGCAACAAACGCCGTATCTTGAGCGGCATGGCAATCCGCGCAGGCCTGATCGCTGGCCGCGAAGTCGCCGGTGGCCGAGTTCGCATGGCAGGCTTTGCACGTGATGGCCGCTCCGGCGAAGTCCTTGGTGTGGTTCGTCAGCTGGAATGCGGTCTGTGTATGTGCGAAAGCCGGGCGGTCGCCGAGCTTGGCCGGCTTCCAATCGGCCGGCGTGTGGCAGGTCGCGCAATCGGCCGAGCCAAAAGCGTCGCGATGGCCCGCCGGTTCCTCATGGCATCCCGCGCACGCGGTCTGCGTGTCGGCCGGCGCGACCTCCGGGCTGTGGCAGCCCGCACAATCGGTCTGCGCGTGCCTGCCTTCGAGCGCGAAGTCGGTCTTGGCGTGATCGAAATCCGACGTCTTGTCGACGCCGTCGTGGCAGTCGGCGCAGGTCGGGCCCATGGCCTTGACATGATCGGCCATGAAGGCCTTATCGTGATCGCCATGGCACTGCACGCACGTGGCGGGCTCGAACATGAAGCTGAGGCCCGTGTGACAGTTCTCGCACCCAAGCGCGGTGTTGTCGTAGCCCAGGGCATGCTTCGCCAGCGAAAAGCCCAGGACCGCATGATCGAAGGTCTGGATCGCGTGCGCGTTCGCGTCGAAGTCGCGCCCCAGATGATCGGGGTGACAGCCCGCGCACCTCGCGGCCTGATCGGCCTCGAGCTTGCCGTGCAGCCCCGTGGTCGTGCGGCGCTCGATGGCCACGCCAGTGTGACAGACCTCGCAGCGCTCGGCCGTGATGCCCTGACCGGGCGCGTGGCACTGCGTGCAATCGTTCTCGAAATCGGCGTGCGTGGCAAAGCCCTTGAGGGGCTTGCCCTCGGCGTACACGCTCAAGGGACCCGGGCTGAAGATCGCGCCACCCGATAGCCAGACCGCCACGAGGATGCCCAGGATGAGGAGCGCCCCACCCAGGCAGCCGAACGGCGAGAGGATCGGATGCGCGGTGCGGTTCATTTCATCAACCCCGCACCGAAGTAGATCTCGGCGGCCACATGGATGATGACCGAGCCGAAAAGCGCAACGCCCATGGGGACATGGGCCACGTGCCAAAGGCTGAGCAGGCGCTTTGAGGCCTGCATCATGCGCAATTGGCGCTCACGGTCACGCCTCGCCCGCAACAGGCTTTCGAGGTTGTCAAGCTTGACGCGCTCGGCCCGCTCGAGCGTTCGGATCTGCGAGCGCAGGCCCTGGCGATACCACCAATCGTCCCAGCCGCGGACGAGCACGAGGGCCCAGTCGCTGCGTTGCCGTCGCTGACGCGCGGCGTCCGCGGCGACCAGTTGTTGCACCGCCGGCGAGAGCTGGCCGACCGCAGCCACGAGAGCCTGCTGGGTGCTCTCGATCGCGCGCGCCAGATCCACCGATGAGACCTCGACACCGGCCAGCGAACGCGGGATCGCGGTGTAAAGGTAACGCCCCACAAAGCCGCTGCCAACGACGATGGCCGTGAGCAGCAGCGTGATCCCGGCGAGGCCGCGAAACTCGAACGCGGAATGGGCCAGCACCAGGAACGGCCCGACGATGCCGGTGAAGATGTGGGCCGAGAGCCAGTAGCGCACCGGCCCCGCCCACCGCAACAGGTTCGTGCGCTTGCGCAGGCTGTAGAAGACCTCGGTGAAGACCATCAGGACCGTGCCGATGATCCCGACCCAGTGCCCGATAGGGTTACCGCCGCTTGGCTCGGTCAGCAGCGCATAGGCCACATAACCGCCGCTGAGCCCCAGACAGACGACGAGGCTCGCCATCAGTTCTCGAGAGTCATCCATGTCGATGGTCCTCGAGCCGAACGCTTTGATCCAACGAACACACGGTGAGGGTAGGCATTACGTGAATGGTCATAAGAAAATCACGCCGGCTACGCTGGCCGGCATTCCCCGCTGGAGTTAAGTGATTTATGAGAGCACGAAGTTACGGGTCAATCAAGTAAAATCCACCAAAATCAGTATTATTTCTGTCCTCGGCGGAAATTCCGGTGGAATCAACCAAGCCGCTGGTTGGTAGAGCGTTGACGTCCGGTTTCGATCCGGCTAGATCTTCGGGAATTCGGCCCGTCAGGTTGGTATTGAGTAGGCGCCGTCTGGCGGGAATTCGAGTCGCGATGCAGACGTGTGACCAAAGCAAGGCGCCGCCCAGACGGAAGATTCGTCGCGGCGGCGCCTTGTGGTCTCGATCGAGGAAGGGTTTAGCGTCGCAGGAGAGGCAGATACAGCCGTTCAGGGAGATCCAGCGTCACCGACAGTGCGAAGACCTGTACGCGGTTGTTGAGTTCGTCGGCGACGAAGACGACGCCGCCGGCGCCCGGCGCCGCGCCGTTCGGGTAATAGAACTGGCCGTTGCCTGAGCCGTAGCTGCCCCAGGCGCCGATCCAGCTCCCATCCAACTGGAAGACCTGCACGCGACTGTTGCCCGGGTCTGCGACCAGGATCAGACCCGAGGCCGTGGCGATCACGCTGGTCGGGCCTTCGTTGCCGAAGAGACCGGTGCTGCTGCCGTTGCCACCCCATTGGTTCTCGAACACGCCGGCCGGGCTGAAGGCCTGCACGAGGTAGTTCTTCGAGTCGGCCACGAAGATCGTGCCACCAGGGCCGACGGCCACGCCGATCGGGTCGTTGAAGGCGCCGGCCCCGGCGCCGGCGGCGCCGAACTGGCCCAGGTAGCCGCCGTCGGCAGTGAAACGCTGCACGCGCTGATTGCCTTTGTCGGCCACCAGCACCTGGCCATCGGCGGTGATCGCCACGCCGCCCGGCGACTCGAACTGGCCGTCCCCCGAGCCCTGCCCGCCCCACTGACCCAGCGCCTGACCGCTGGTCGAGAAGTATTGCACCCGGTGATTGTCGCGCTCGACGACGTAGACGCGATCCCCGGCGGGGTTGATCGCGATCGAGCCCGGCGACTTGAGTTCGCCTGCGCCGGGTCCCCACGCGCCCCAGCCGCCCAACACAGCGCCATTGACGTCGAACATCTGTATGCGGTGATTGGCCTCATCGGCCACGTATACGCGCGCGAGCCCGGCGTGATAGGCCACGGCATGCGCGGCGTTGAACTGCCCGGCGCCCGTGCCTGCCGCGCCCCACTGGCGCTGGTAAGTCGCCGCGAACCCGCCCTGCGCCGACGCGGCGCCCGCGCCGAGCGTGAGCGCCGCCACGGTCATGAATAACCGGGTTCCGAGTCCGTTGCGCCAACTCAGCATACGCATGGCCTCCTCGACGATCCTGTTCGTTCAGCGCTGTGCGATCAAGGCGAAGAACGAATCGGCGTACGACGCGCCGGCGTCCCAGTTCGGGACGATCTCGACAGCCTCAAACCCGCACTCCTTCAAGGTCAGGCTCAACTCAGCGATTGTGTAGGCCTGCTGGCTGGCGGCCTGCCGTTCGACCGCGCCGGTCTCGGCATCGATGACGAAGTAGCGGTCGGTCGCGACCCGCGCCGCCGCATCCCAGAAGGCCTCGTGCAATAACACGTGCGGGCGATCCGAGAACAAGCCGCTGGTCTGAGCCGTCCAGGTGGCCGGTTGATGCCCGATGCCTTCGATCGCCTCCGGCGTCGAGGGTTCAAGCAGCAGACGACAGCCCGGCTTGAGGGCCTGACCGGCGCGGCGCAAGATCGCGCGCAAGTCTTCCGGACGGAAGACGTTGCACTCGCCGAACAGGAACTGCGCGCCGTTGTAGTCCGATCCGAAATCCGCGGTGCGTAAATCCGCCTCGCGATAGGCGCAGGCCAGTCCGTGCGCCGCGGCCTGTTCGCGCGCGTAGGCGATCGAGGCCGGCGAGAAGTCGACGCCGACACACGCATGACCGAGCCGGGCCAGGCGGCTCGTGTACAGGCCGGGTCCGCACCCCAGATCCAGCACGCGCCCCGGCCGACCCGACAGAACACGTTGATGGATGAACTCGACATGCCGGTCGATGGTCTCCGTTCGCCGGCTGGCTGCGTCGTGGGCCTGCGAGAGGTGCTCGCGCAGCATGCGCCGGCTGAACTCCGGCTCGTTCCACGGGATCTTGTCGCCCTCGGCCCACGGCTGGGCCACCGGGCTGCGCTGAATCAGAGTCTGCAGGATGGTGCTGGAACTGGACATGGGGATTTCTGATTGTTGATTGCTCATTGCCAGGGCAGGGTCGTCGGACCCTGCTCGATCGCGGCTGGTTCAACCCCTTGACGGGACGACGCTCCACGCTCTACGCCCCCAACACCTCGATCAACCCGCGCGTGCCGTCGATGCGCACCCGTTGGCCCGTGCGCAGGCGAGTCGTAGCCTGGTCCACGCCGACCACGGCCGGGATGCCGTACTCGCGCGCGACGACGGAGCCGTGGGTCATCATGCCACCGACCTCGGTCACCAGGCCGCCGGCCGCCATGAACAGCGGCGTCCAGGCGGGATCGGTGCCCGGACAGACCAGGATCTCGCCGGGCAGGAGTTGAGTGGTGTGCGGATCGAGCACGACGCGCACGGACCCCTCGACGACGCCGGGGGAGACCGGGCTCCCGCTCAGGCTTCCCTCGGGCCCGTCGTTCACACCGGCGGTCATGCCCAGCCCTTCGTAGATGGCGCGCCCGTCGCTGACCAGCACACGCGGCACCTGACGCCGACGCGCCTCTCGTGCGTCGTTCGTCCGCCGCTCGGCGACCAGACCGCGCCAGTCGCGGACCTCCTCGCGCGCCAGCGCCTCGAGGTCGTCGATGTGCAGAAAGAACACGTCGTCGGCGCGCGCCAGGATGCCCGCAGCCGCCAGATCACGACCGCAGTCCAACAGCGCCGCGCGCACCTTACCCATCAGGCGAATGATGAAGAACTTGGGCGCCTCGCGCAGACCCATCAGGACCCGGATCCGCCGAGAAGCGAACCGCACCAACCGCGCTTTGAACCAGCCGCCGGGTTGGCGCCGGGCCGCATCGGCGAGTTGCTCGACGGCGGCATCGGCGGCGGCCGCACCGCGCGTGAAGACGGCGCTGGGTGCCCGCCCCGGGTCCGTGATCTGCAGATAGCTCTTCAGGGTGTGAACCAGCTCGGTAGGGTCCTCGCGCCAGCGCGACCGCCCAAGGTCGATCTCGGCCACACCGCGCATGCCGTAGCGCTGCAGAAACGCCGCGACCGCGGCCTGCGCGGCAGACGGCAACGCGCCGGCCAGGTAGGCGGTGGCGAGGTCGGTGGGCTCGCCCACCGCGATCCGCTCTCGCGCCGCCGGGTCCGACTGGATCGCCTGCGCGGCCTGCCATAAGGCCAGATCCATCTCTGTCGTGACGTTGCCCGGCAGGCCGCGGGTGACCTCGAGCGCCAGAGTGGCTACCCCGTGTTCGCCGGCCTCGGTTTGTGCCGCGATCTCGGTCAGCGCCCGCAACAGCGCGATGCTCGGCCCGAGCAGCGGCACAAAGCGTTGCAACAGCCCCGGCACGACCTCGGCCGCGAAGCCCGACACGTTGTCGAGGATGCGGCGGAGCCGCTCGCCCGGTGGGAGCGCTTCGCCGGCCGGGAACGTCGTCAACGCCGTCACCCGCGCCAGCGTTTCGTCAATGAACGACTCGAAAGCGATGCGGGCGTGCTCGGGAAACAGAATCGCGCGCGGCACACGGGCGACCACCGGGATGACGAAGCCCGCCAGGCGCAAGAGCGTGCCGGGTCGAACGTGTCCGCCGCCGCCGCGCAAGCCCGGCTCGCGCTCCAGTTCGAGCACGATCTTGGCGACGCTGGGCTCGACCATCGGCAGCGCGACCCCGGCCGCGCCGCGACCGAGCGGATTGCGCAGGACGTCGTCAAACCGGATCCACAACCGCTCGCCGGCCCGGGCCAGGAGGCGCTGTGTGCGGTGCGTCCAGTGTGCGCCAAAGGTCCGCGCGCCGCCGGCGAACGCCAGGGCGATGAAGTCCTGGCCCAACGGCGTCATCGGACCCAGCAGACCCTGTACGGCGCCGAACGAGAACCAGATCTGGAGGCCGTCGCCGACCGCCTCGGGCACCGGGAACAGCGACGTGATCGCGCGCGACTGAAGCAATGCCAACCGGCCGTCGGCGAGGGCCCACTCGATGTCTTGCGGCGTGCCGTATTCGGCTGCGACCCGTTGGCCGAGCTCGACCAGTCGGCCCACCTCGGCGTCGGTCAACGCGGGCCGATCGCTTGCCGCGAGTGCCACGGTCTCGACGCCGCCTTCGGGCCGTTCGCGTGTGACGACCTGCTTGCGACCCAGCGTGTGCTCGACGATCGCGCCCGTGGCCGTCTCGACCACGACGTGATCGGGTTCCACCTGGCCCGAGACCAGCGCCTCGCCGAGGCCCAGGGTCGCGTCGATGACCGTCTGGTCGCGCCGGCCGGTCAGCGGGTTGGCCGTGAACAACACGCCCGAGGCCATCGCCGGAGCCATGGTCTGCACGGCCACGGCCAGAGCGACGGCATCGTGCGCGATCTCGTTGCGCAGGCGATAGCCGATCGCGCGCGCCGTCCACAGGCTCGACCAACATTCGACCACGGCCGTGAGCAGCGCCTCGGCGCCGACGATGTTGAGGTACGTGTCCTGCTGGCCCGCAAACGAGAGGTCCGGCAGATCCTCGGCGGTGGCCGAAGAACGCACGGCGACGGCGACGGCCCCGAGCCGATCGTACGCGGCCCGCAGCTCGGCCGCGATGTCGGGCGGGACCCGACCGGCGCTGAAAGCGGCGCGGATCGTGGTCGACGCCTGTTCGAGGCCGGGCGCGTCCTCGGCCCGAAGGCCCGGCAGAGCCGCCGTGAGCGTCGGGCCCAGGTCGTGCGCGGCGACAAAGGCGTGATAGGCTGCCGTCGTCACGATGAAGCCGGCGGGCACCGGAAAACCCGCGCGGGTCAGACGGGCGAGGTTGGCGCCTTTTCCGCCGGCGACCTCGAGGGTGGCGTTCGGCGTGTCGAAGGCG
>WBZS01002233.1_pt1 | contig 11232 bp, 9 predicted proteins | sample 5204201 | NCBI WGS metagenome assembly WBZS01 (sample SAMN12344357, study PRJNA552823) | activated sludge metagenome | biome: Activated sludge suspended growth; feature: Nitrification reactor; material: Wastewater; isolation source: activated sludge from nitrification reactor of wastewater treatment...
CCACCAACCCCACAAGGGCCAGCAGAATGGACACCAGGTTGCCGGAAAAGTACAGCCACCACGTCCCAAGCGGCCCGAACGTGCGATCCGGCACGACGTAGCCCGATAGCAGCGACCAGTTGAACTGGACGACGCGCCCACCCATGCCCCATACCGCCACCGCGTGGCCGAACTCATGCAGCAGCACCCCCACAGGGATGAACAGGAAGAACACGACCCGGTAGGCGCGCGGCTTGTCCTCGCCCGTGACGTCGTCGTCCCAAAACGTGGCCCAGTGGCGGCGCAGGTCGACGACGGTGTATACGGCCAATACGCCCGCGATGAGCAGCATGACGGGGCCGAAGATAAACACGCTACGCCTCCCGCCGCGCGCCGCGCCACAGCAGCCCCGTAGCCACCGCCAACAAGACGACTGTCGCCAGGCTGATGGCGACACCGAGCTGTACGCTGCGCGGCGCGTACTCAAAAATTACCTGATGCGCTCCCGGCGATAGATACACGGCGCGGAAGGTGTAGTCGGCGGTCAGGATGTCGGTCGGGCGGCCATCGACCGTCGCCAGCCAGCCAGGGTAAGCGGTATCGGCTAGGACGAGGAAGGCCGGCGCGGTCGCCTCGGCGGCTAGAGTCACGCGCGTCGGCGTCTCCGCCAGCAGCCGCACCGTGCCGAGCGTCGCCGGGTCCGGCGCGGGTGGCAGGGGGGCGCGCGCATCGGCCGGCCCCGCTACGATGAGCGGCGCAGCCTCGGCAGGCGGCGTCCCTTCCAACGTCACCCGGCCCACCATATCCTCAGCCTGCGTCAGCCGCTCCAACGCCTGCCAGCCCGCCGCGTAGGTCACACCCTGGCCGACGAGGCGGGCACGGGGCAAGGTCGTAGCGCGCTCGAACAGGCGCACATCGCCGTCCCAATAGACTGGCCGGTAGCTCGCCAGGTCGGCGCGGCTCAGGCTTTGCGCCGAAGGCGAGGCATCCCCTACCAGCGTCGCGCCGAACAGCAGCGTCTCAGCATGGGGGTCCACCGCCCGCACCTCTACCTGACTCGGTATCATCAGCGCCCCACCCTTGTCCTCTAGCGGCAGTTCGACATAGGACAGGAAACGGTCAAAACGCTGTCCCGTCTCGTCCGCCTGGCTCCAGGACAGGGCGGGCGTAACCTTTGCGTGCTGAACCGCCGCGCGGACGTCTGGCCGCTCGTAGGCCCACTCGCTGGCCTCAATGCCCGCCCGAATGGGGAAGGCGCGGCTCGCGCCATCCGCGCCACCCACGACCACCTCCGCCACTGTCGCGCCCTGGGGCACGTCGACCGCCTGGGACAGGGCCAACAACAGGCGCAACTCGCGTGCCGGCTGCGGCGCGGCCTGGAAGGTGCGCTGGTCGGCGGGCGTCGTCGCGTCGACAACGGCCAGGGGCCGCTCGCGCTCGTAGGCGATGCCGTTCGTGCGCTGCCGGACGTCGGCCAGATTGTTGGGGGCCATCAGCCAACGCACCGCCGCGCCGTCGGCCAGGTCGCCCTCGCGGTTGAACAGGGCCGCCGTATACGCGGCCGGGCGCGCCATGTTGAGGCTACTCTGGCCGTTGAAATCGGGCACGCCGAAGGGCAGATCGATCATCGGTGGGTCGACGGGCCTGGCATGCAGGATGCGGTCGCCGTTGAGGCTCGCCGCCGCGTTCGCCCCCCGCTGGGCCTGAAGATATTCGGCCACAGGCCGTGGCTCAACCACCCGCGCCAGAGGAACGGGCGTCACATAGTAGCCTGCCAGCAGCAGTAGATCGGCAGCCGTCAGCAGAACGGCAGCGGCAGCGAAAGCGCGCCGCGACAGCCCACCGCGCAGCCACGCCACCACCAGGCCGACGCTCAGCAGTAGCAACCCGACGGCTTTCCACATCTCCAGATTGCCGATACGTAGCTTCTGGTTGATGGCGTAGACCACATCCCCGTAGCGCAGGGGCGTGCCGTGGGGCAGATTCAGGTACAAGGCCCAGATGGCGCGCTCCGCCTGGCCCGGCACACCGTTGACAAACAGCACGATCGCCGCGCCAACGAGGGGAATCGACACCGCCAGCGCCGCCAGCCCCATTAACAGCCAGCACACGCGGCGCACGGGGGCCTTGTCCCACTGCCTCGCTACGAGCCAGTCGATCCCGACGGCGGCCAGGTACGCGCCCGCGAAGCCCACGACGTAGAAGAAACGGGCTGGCGCGCGCAAGACGTTGTAGCCGGGCAGCGAGTACAGCCAGGGCTGCGGGCTGAGCGGCGCGTAGACGGCGAAGGCCACCCACAGCGCCAGTAGCGCAGTCACGACAAAGAAGCCCACATGCCGCCGTCGGGGCCAGGCCACCACCGCTAACAGCGCCAGCACGAAGGGTAACGTGCCCAGGTAGGTCAGGGTCTCCAGGTTCCATAGGCCCCAGCGCGGCCCGCCCGGCGCAGACTGGAAGAAGGTCGGCCACACCAGGCCGATAAGGTCGTAGGGGGGCAGGCTGAAGCTGGCATTGAAGCGCGCCCCGGCCGCCTGGCGTGGCGAGAGACTGCCCAGCTCCGCCATCGGCACAACCTGCGCCGCCGCCAGCCCCAGGGCAATGACAACCGGCAGTGTCAGCGCGGCCAGCGCCCACAGCCAGCGCGACCGGACCAATGGGGATGCGGACGTCCCATTGGTCTTCGGTCCTTCGTCGTCGGTCGTCGGGCGAGGGCCAGAGTAGGTGAGAGCGCGGTATAGTACCCACCCCGCATAGACGGGCAGCATCATCAGCGGAGCCATCGGGTGCAGGCTCAGCCACACCAGCCCGTAGCTCACGCCCGCTGCCAGCAGCCAGAGCGCCTGTCGCCGCCACGATGGGGCGCGCAGGCTCTTCTCCACAGCCAGCAACAGCCACGGCAGCAGAGCGGTTCCATTGTTAAGGTCGATGTGACTGAAGTGGCTGACGGAGAAGCTGTTGAGGGCGAACACCAGCCCGGCTACCGCTGCCCCCACTGGCCCGACGCCCACCACCCGCACAAAGGCATACATCCCCAGTCCGGCCACCAGCGTCCGCAGGAAGGGAATGAGCATCAGGCCGTGGGGCATGACGAGCAGAACCCAATTCAGCGGAAACAGCGCCCCCACGCTACCGTCGGCAAAGAGCGGGAAGCCGCCCATGAGATTCGGGTTCCACAGCGGCGACTGGCCATCGCGTAGCGCGCCGAACACCGCCTGCATGGTCGGCCAGTAGAAATCGCCCAGGTCGCCGTCAATCCACACACGGCCGGTGGCCAGCAACGGGGCGAACAGCGCAAGGGCGGTCGCCACCACAGCCAGTACGCCCCACACATCGCCGTTCACCGCCACCCGGTCTGCGGCAACGGGCTGCCGCCGCCGACCGGCTAAATCCTGGGTCACGCGCTGCTCTCCACGCTGGCGAAGAAGCGCGACGGATCCACTCCGTCAGGCACGATCCACGTCCCGGTCTCACCCCGCAACGCGCGGCTGATCGCCTCCGGCGACGTGATCAGCGCAGCAACGCCGCCCCGCGCCAGAAAATCTAGCGCGGCCTGAATCTTCGGCCCCATGCTACCCTCGGGGAACTGGCCGTCGGCCATGTGGCGCTCGGCCTCGCCCACCGTCATGACTCCCAACTCCTGCTGGTCCGACTTGCGGTAGTTGATGGCAACCCGCTCGACGGCCGTCGAGATGAGTAGCAGGTCGGCCTGAATCTGGTTCGCCAACTGGGCGGACGCGCGGTCCTTGTCGATAACGGCCGCCACGCCCTGCAGCCGCCCGTCCGAGCCGGCAATGACGGGGATACCACCGCCGCCGGCCGCAATGAGAGTAAGGCCGTCCGCCAGCAAGGTCTGGATGGCCTCGATCTCGACGATCCGCTTCGGCATCGGCGAAGCGACGACGCGGCGGAAACCGCGCCCTGCGTCCTCCACCATCTGCCAGCCCTCGGCGCGGCGCGGCGCCGCCTCAGCCTCGGTCATGAATGAGCCGATGGGCTTGCTAGGATGCTGGAAGGCTGGATCGGCGCTGTCCACCTCCACCTGCGTCACGACCGTCACCGGCTTATCCGGCATACCGCGCCACAGGAATTCATTATACAGGCATTGCTGTAACATATAGCCGATCGCGCCCTGGGTATCCGCGCCGCATACATCGAGCGGGACATCATGCAGCTCGTGGCGAGATAGCTCCGAGCGGCGCAGGATGAAGCCCACCTGCGGCCCATTGCCGTGAGTCACCACGACCTGCCACCCGGCCTGAATCATCTCGGCGATATGAACGCACGTCTCGGCCGCGGCCGCATACTGGTCGGGAACCGTCTGGTGCGCCTTATCCGCGATCAGACTGTTGCCGCCGATGGCAACCACGGCAAGCTTGCGACGACCGTCGGGGGTCATTCATCCTCCTCATTGAGGGTGAGCGTGAAACGCGAACCATTTCGAGGCTGTCACCCATCACGGGTCACGTTTCACGCGCCACGTTCCACGGTTCAGGCTCTATCCCATCGTCAGGGCCATGATGGCCTTCTGCACATGCAGGCGGTTCTCAGCCTCGTCATATACCCACGACGACGGCCCGTCGATGACGGCGTCGGCAACCTCCAGGCCACGGTCGGCGGGCAGGCAGTGCATATAGCCACAGTCATCGCCCTCACCGGCCGTCATCGCCATGCGCCGCTCGTCGAAGATCCAATCCTTATACTGCGCGCCGATGCGCGCACTCTCGGCGTTGTCGCTCGTCGTCAACAGCGCGCCCCACGACTTCGGATACACGACCTCGGCGTCGCGAACCGCCTCGTCCATATCGTGGGTCATGGAGAACTTACCGCCGTAGCGCCTGGCATTAGCAACCGCTTCGTCCATAATGCTCGGCATCAGCTTGTACTCGGGTGGGTGCGCCAGTACCACATCAGCTCCCCAGCGCGTCAGCTGGATGATGAGCGACTGGGGGACCGAGATCGGCTTCTGGTAGCTGGCGGCGTAAGCCCACGACACAGCGATCCTCTTGCCCTTGAGATTCGGCCCCTTCTTCTCGATGATGGTCATCAGGTCGGCCAGAATCTGGAACGGATGGTACACGTCGCACTGCATGTTGAGAACGGGCACGCGCGAGTACTGGGCCACCTCGCGGATGTACTTGTTGCCAAAATCCCAGTCGCACTGGCGAATGGCGATGCCGTCAAAGTAGCGGCCGAAGATCTCGCCGATTTCCTTCGCCGTGTCGCCGTGGCTGATCTGCGTCGTCTCCGAGTCGATGAACGCGCCGTGACCGCCGAGCTGGGCAATACCTGCCTCAAAGGAGCCGCGCGTGCGCGTGCTGCTGAAGAAGAAGAGCATCGCCAGCACCTTGTCACGCAGCAGGGCGTGAGATTCGCCCAGCGCGCGCTTGCGCTTCAGATCGAAGGCGACGTCGAGGGCAGTCTCAATCTCCTCGCGGGTCCAGTCAGTATCGCCGATGAAGTCTCGGCCACGCAGTCCGGTTTGCATGTGAGTCTCCTGAATGAAGGATGTCTTCGATAAGCTTGTTGTTCGATAGCGGCGTGATGCGTGGTACGTGATGCATGATGCGTAATGTGTGAGAACCCTCAATGTTGTTCACGTTTCACACATCACGTTTCACGGAACACGCCTCACTTGGCAAGTCCGGCGGCAACCATTAACATGCCTCACCGTGCCAGTCGTCACTCAATCAGCGCCGGGAACAGCGCGTACCACTCCGTGGCGCGCACCACGTCGGCCAGCGAAACCTGATCGATGACGGTGTGGGCATGCAACTCATCGCCAGGGCCAAAGCCAATCGATGGGATGCCTGCCTTGCCCATCCAGTAGATGCCGTTGGTGCTGAAGTTCCACTTGCCCGTCGGTAGCGGCTCGCCCCACAGCACCTCGCCCGCCTGCACGCCCGCCTGCACGATGGGCGCATCCTCGGGCAGCGCCCAGGCCGGGAAGTACTTGTCCACCTCGAAGACGAAGCCGGTATAGCTGGGGTCGTCGTACCACAGCATTTCGACGGTGATGTCGTCCGCGCCGGCCGGCACCAGGTCCTTCACCTGCTGAATCGCGTGGTCCTTGCTCTCACCGAAGGTCACGCGGCGGTCGATGTACACGGTACATTCATCGGGCACAGCATTGATAGACGGCGTCTTAACGTGGACATCGGTCACCGTGATGGTCCCCTTGCCCAGAAACTCGTGCGTCCCCAGATGCGGGTCCAGGTCGCGCACGCCCGCAATGACGGGCAGTACCTTGTACACGGCATTGTCGCCCAAGAAGTTACTGGCAGCGTGAGCCGAGCGCCCCTTGGCGACAACCTTCATCTCGACCCGGCCCTTATGGCCGCGATATACCTGCATCTTCGTCGGCTCGCCGATGACCACGAAGTCCGGGCGAATCCCCTCTACCTCGACGAAGGCGTGGGGCGCGATACCGTCGCACCACTCTTCCATATTGCCGAAGTAGTAGGCCGTCCAGCCCTCTAGCAGGCCCAGGTCACGGGCCAGGGCCAGGCCATACACCATTCCAGGCGTGGACCCCTTCTCATCGCACGCGCCGCGCGCGAACAGAATACCATCCTCGACCTTGCCGACAAAGGGGTCCCAGTCCCAGGCTTCGGGATCACCAACGCCCACCGTATCTATATGGCTGTCGTAGACCAGAACGCGGGGGCCGCTGCCGATGCGGCCGACGATGTTCCCCATGCGATCGAACCAGATGTCGTCGAAACCGAGGCCACGCATCTCCTCGGCAATGCGCTCGCCCACCGGCCCGATCTGACTCTCGTAGGAGGGGATAGCGACAATGTCGCGCATGAACTGAACAATGCGATCTTGCTGCGCCGCAACGCGTTCACGAATCGTCGCGGCGACCTCAGGCGAAGGAAACATGGCAACTCCCGTAGTGAGAAGGTGAATTGAGTTGGCGCGAGGCAGGGGTTGAGCGGATGCCCGCGGGGCACGCGAGACCGCAGGGGCGCATGGATATCAGCGACCAGGAGCGCGGTCGCCCATCTTGCCAACCACGGCAAAGCGACCGTTGGTCACCAGGCCGAGGTTGTTCTGGTAAACGCCGTGGTGGCGAGTTCGATTGGGGTGGATCATGGCGATGGCTCGCCTCAACAATGGTTGAACTCTTTCATTGTACCACAGGCTGGCGCCGGCCGCAAAGCGAATGCCGCCGGACAGACTCCAAAAGTCTCGGAGACCTTGAGGGTATTGGCTATTAAGGGGCGACTGCCAGCCGATACAGCGCCACCAGAGTCGCCAGCACTGCCACGGCCAGCAGCAGCGCGGCGATACTCGCGCCCCAGCCGAAACGATTCACAACCGCCGCTACGCCTCCGCTTTCGTCTTGCTGCGCGATCGCGATGGGTCGCCCGTGATCAGCAGGACGATGAGCATCAGCACGAAGGGCACGACGCCCGTCAGCTGCGCGGGCAACGCCGACACGAAGAGCTGAATAATACCGGCCGCCGAGAACAGGGTGAACAGGTACGTGCCCAGCGTCACCCATACCGGGTTGCGGCGGCCGAAGATGACCAGGGTCAGCGCCAACCACCCCCAGCCCAGGGTGTGATTCTGGGTCCAGCCTGGCTTGGTGCTGAGGGTAAAGGCCGCGCCCGCCAGCCCCGCCATCAGGCCCGCGAACAAGATATACAGGTACTGCGTGCGGCCGACGGGAATGCCGCGCCGCCTGGCTGATTCTGGGTTCGTGCCGATCGCGCGGGCTGTGACGCCAGGGCGAGTGCGGTACAGGTAGTACGTCAACCCGATCGCCGCCAGATACGACAGATACACGAAGATATCCTGCTTGAAGAACGGCTGCAAGAAGGGGATACTACTGAGCAAGGGGATCGGCAGGTCAGGCATGGCCGAGGCGGGCTTACCCACCATCGGGTTGCCCGCGTACGCGCTGATAGCAATGGCGACGGTCCCCACGATGAGGCCCGTGGCAAACTGGTCGCGGCGTTGGACCACCACGAAGTAGCCGAAGATGGCCGCCAGGAGTATCCCCACCAGCGGGCCGACCACCACACCCAGAATGAGATTGCCCGACGAGAACGCGACCACGAAGGCGGCCAGCGCCGACAACATGATCAGGCCGTCGAGGGCCAGGATAATAACGCCCGACGACTCGGCCATCGTCTCGCCCAGAGATGCCAGCAGGAGCGGTGTCGCCAGCTTGACAACCTGAGAGAGGAGTAGGACGAAGTTGATGTCACCCACAGAAGCCTTCCTCCCGGCGACCTATGCCTTCTGTTCGCTACGCTGCAATACAAAGAGGGCAAAGATGATGCTACTCTGAATGACCAGCGCGAGGCTTGGGTCAATCCCCAGCCGAATCTGCAAGCCAACCGTCCCCGCGTTGATGATACCGAACAAGACACACAGCAAGACCGTGGCCAGGAGATTCATGCGGGCGATGAGATAGATCAGGATAGCCGTGAAGCCAAAGTTAGACGTGATGTCGGGAGCAAAGCGTCGGAAGTAGTCCGACGCCGTAATAACGCCCGCGACACCGGCGATAGCCCCGCCGACAATGAGGGTCAGGAAGAATATGCGGTTGGCGGACACGCCATAGTAGCTGGCTGCCGTCCGCGACAGACCGACGGCGCGCACCTTGAGACCTATCGGCGTCCGCGTCAGGGCAAAGTAGACGCCGATCAGGATGAGGAGCGCCAGGGTAATCGCAATAACATTGAAGCCGCCGACAGTACCGAAAGACGCACTAGGTGGGTATGGGATGCCCGACATGCGCCGCTGGCTGGCTTCCCACCAGATGTTGAGGAGCATGAACTTGACGAGCGCGCCTGCGACCTGGTTGAGAGCAAAGCCGCTGAAGATTTCATGGACACCACGCAGCTTAAACAGAGCGACCAGGAAGGCCCAGAAGCCCGCCAACGCCGCGCCGCCAAGAATCATGCTCGGCATGAGAACCGCCGTGGGCGCGCCGCGCATCGCCAACAACACCGCCGTCGAGCCAATGGTCGCCATCGCCATCTGGCCTTCAATACCGATGTTCCACAGCGAGGCATTGAAGGTCAGCATCGCGCTCGCCGTGGCGACGATCAGGATGGCCGCGAAGAACAACGCATCGGCGAGGCGACCGACGGTGAGGCCGGTGAACATCTCCCGATAGACCGTCAGTGGGTTCTGCCCCGCCAGGATGATCAGAATCGTGGGTAGAGCCAGCGCCGCCACGGCCGAGAGAATGCGCACCGGCCAGCCCTGACGGCGGAACTCCTCCCAGGAGAAGCGGGGCGAGGCATCGGGCTGGATACTCTGGCCGACCCCGCTCATACGCCCCCCTCTACACGCGCGATGGGATCCGCGCCGCTGATCAGGTGTTTCAATTGATGGATATCGTCGCGCGACGGGAAGACCTCGCCGATGATGCGGCCCTGCGCCATGACCAGGATACGATTGCAATGCTGCCACAGCTCTTCAACCTCGGTGGAGGCGACAGCGACACCCGCGCCTCGCTCGCACTGCTGGAGAATCCACTCCCAGATGAAGGCAGCCGTGGGCACGTCGAGCCCCCGCGTCGGGTTGTCCAGGAGCAGCAGGTCAACGTTCTTGGGCGTGGACGCTAACATCAGCCGCTGCTGATTGCCGCCAGAGAGGCCACTGGCCAGGGAAGCCGGCTGCCCCTTGAGGTGGAACTGGTGAATAGATTTCTCCGCCAGCTCATGCATGGCCTTCTGGTCGAGCAGGATACCGCGCGTGAGCGCCTTCTCGTGGGCCAGCGCGAGTTGCTCCTCGACGCTGAAGCCATCCACCAGCCCCTCGCCCATGCGGCCGGCCGGGACGACGTGGGGGACCTTCGCGTGGATGGTGCGCGTACCGCTGGCCACCTTGCCGCGTCCGCCCAGAATCGCCAGCAGCGACGATTGCCCCGAACCCTCGATACCCGCCAGGCCGACGATCTCGCCGCCGTGGGCCTGCATCGTAATCTCGTACAGAGCCGGGTCGGTATGCGCCGAGACATTCTGCAAGGCCGCCAGCGCCGGGCCTGCCTCATGATGGGGACGGCCGGCCTGGTGCGGCTGCTTCTCGAACATCATGTGGACCAGTTGCGCCTGGTCGATAGGCCTGGCGGCCGTACCGACCTTGTGGCCATGGCGTAGAACCGTGATTCGGTCGCACTGGCCGACGGCGTCTGCAATGTTATGGGTAATGAAGACGACGGTCTTGCCCTCTTTCGCGAGCCGCTGGAGGCTGTCGCGCAAGCCGGAGCCCATCGGTGGCTCATCGAGGATGATGACCTTCGCACCCTGGATAATGACCTGAGCCATCGCCAGTTGCAGCCGCTGGCCCACCGTCACATCGCGAACGCGCATCGCGGGTGATAAGGTGAAGCCCATCTGATCGTTGACCCGTCCAATATCGTCGGCCAATTGCCGGCGGCTGAATCCCCAGCCCTGCGTGCCCACCACCAAATGTTCGAGCACGGTCAATTCAGCGAAGTCCTGGGGGTCCTGGGGCACGTAGCCGACACCCAGCGCCATGGCATCCCGTGGCGAGACGACGCGCACGTCGCGCTCGTCCAGGCGAATCTTGCCACCTTCCGGCACGTACCACCCGGCCAGAACCTTCATCAGAGTCGATTTGCCCGCGCCATTCTCGCCGAGCAGGCCGTGGACCTCCCCCGGCTCGAAGACCGTCGAGACCTCGTTATTGGCTACCAGGGAACCGAACCGCTTCGTGATGCTGACCAGTTCGACTTTCATGGCGCTGCTTTCTGGGGGGAGCAGACCCTAAAGGTCTCGGAGACCTTTAGGGTCTGCTCGCGAGGACTACTTACCGTACGACTGGGTACCAGCGATGAGCTTCTCGGTATACCAGATATCCTTGTAGCTGGGCGCCTGGCCCTCGGCCACCCAGGTCGAGCCGTCGGCCCACTTGATCGGGCCTTGCATCAGCTTGAGCTTACCACTGGCGTAGTCGTCCGCCATCTGCTTGACCGCCGCCTTGCCTGCGTCAGTAGCGGCCGGACCGGGCAGGAAGCCCACGAGCGTTCCGTTGTCGGTCAGCACGTTGGGCCACACTGGATCCCAGACCTTGAACTCGCTCTTCCACTGGTTCTTCTCGACCATGTCCATGACATAGTTGACCTCAGGCGTCCAGTTGAAGTACGGGATGCCGCCGCAGGAGTTGGGCGCTACCGAGCAGGCAGGCAGGAAGTCGTAGGGGAAGCTAAACGCGTTCTCGCCCTTGTCCTTCAGCGACTTGGCAAATTGAAGCGCGTCCTGGGTGTCG
>WBZS01002523.1_pt1 | contig 11230 bp, 9 predicted proteins | sample 5204201 | NCBI WGS metagenome assembly WBZS01 (sample SAMN12344357, study PRJNA552823) | activated sludge metagenome | biome: Activated sludge suspended growth; feature: Nitrification reactor; material: Wastewater; isolation source: activated sludge from nitrification reactor of wastewater treatment...
TCAAGCGCCTGCCGCAGCACATGCGGCGGCAGGTTGGCGGCGGCGCGCAGCCGCATCAGGCGGCTCATCGACAAATGCGCCATCAGGCGCTGGCCGTGGTCAATGAAGGCGACGATGGCCGCCGGCGGCGGCCGCACCTGCGCCGGCTCGGCGCTGCTGCGCTGCCAGGCGCTGCCCACCGCCACCAGCGCGTCGTAGGCGTGCCGGCGCGCCAGGCGCTGGGCGATCGAGTCGTCGGCACGGCCGCCCAGCGCGTGACTGGCGTAGTCGCGCAGCGCGGCCAGCGCGCGCTCGATGGCGCCGGGCAGCGCGCGCCGCTCCCATGACGGCAACACGTAGCTGAAGGCCCAGGCCAGCAACGCGCCGAGCACGGTGTCGGCCACCCGTTCGGCGACCGGAAAGCCGCCCGCCGGGTCGGCCAGGTGCACCTGCAGCAGCGACATCACCGACGCCGCGGTGGCGGTGACCAGGTAAAAGCGCAACGCAAAGGCGTGCGCCAGCGCCACCGCGGCCAGGAACACCGCGGTCAACAGCGCTGTCGGCGCAAAGCGGGCCAGCGCCAGCGCCAGCAGGCAGCCCAGCAGCGTGCCGGCGACGCGCACATTGCGCCGCGACAGCGTTTGTTGCAGGTTGCCGCGCAGCACCACCGCCACGCTGAGCACCAGCCACTGCGGGTGCGAGGCCCACGGCAGGGCCAGCGCGATGAAATACGCCGCGCCAAGGGCCAGCGCCATGCGCAGTGCGTGGCGCAGCACAGGCGAGGCGCCGCTGGCATGGCGGGTGATGGCCGCCAGCGGCCAGCCTTCGGCGGCGACGAACTGGCGCAACTGCGCGCGGCTGAGCGGCAGCGCCGGGTCGGCGCCGCGCGCCAGCGCCTCGATGCGCGCCACGTCGCGGCCCAGGTAGGCCAGCCGGTTGGCCAGCGCCGGCAGCAGGCGCTGTCGCGGGTCATCGGCGGCGACCGGCAACGCGGGCAGCGGCTGGCGGGCCAGCGCGTCGGGGTCGAACAGCACGGCCGCACCCAGCGCCCGGCTGCCGCGCAGCACCTGTTGCAGGCGGTCCAGCGCGTCGCCGATCAGCGTCAATTGCGCCGCCAGCCAGCGCCGCAATGCCTGCCCACTGGCGTCGCTGCCGAACAGATGCTGGTCGAGCAGGCTGGCCAGCAGCACATCGCGCAGCTCAATCGCCGCCAGCAGCATCGCCGCCTCGCTGCGCGCGCGCGGCCGGTCGGTGGCGGCAAACACCAGGTCGCGCGCCGATTGCAGCCGCTCGGCCAGTTGCGCCTCCTCGGCGATCCACGCCGCGGCGCGCGCGGCCGGCGCCGCATCGTCGTCGACCGGCGGCGCGGCGCCTTCGTCCGGCGGCGGCGCGTCGGTCGCCAGCAGCATGCGCGCGCGCAGGTGCAGCAGCCGCGCCAGGTCGGCCAGCGATTCGGCCAGCGCCAGCCGGCGCCAGCGCCGCTGCAGCAGCGCGCCGGTCAGCAGCGCCCAGCCGGCGTACAGCGCCGCGCCGGCCGCGTGCGCCAGCAGCAACGGCCCCGGCGGCTGGCCGGGCGGCAACCCCATCGTGAAGACCACCGCCAGCGTCGGCACGAACGACAGCGGGCCGGCGCGCGGCCCCCAGGCCAGCAGCATGGTGGCGACGAAGGCGATCAGCGCCAGCGCCAGGCCCAGCGTCTTCGGGCAGGGGTCAAGTGCCGCGGTGACGAAGGCCGCGCTGCAGCCCAGCAGCGCCGCCAGCGCCAGCTTGTGCCGGCTGCGCGGCACGGTGTCGGGCACGTCGGCCAGGCTGGTCAGGATGGCGCCGCTGGTCAGCCACTGCACAGCCGTCGGCAGGTGGGCGACGCCGACATCCGCCGCCAGCGCGGCGATGCGGGCGCCGCGCGCGGCGTCGGCGCCGATCGCCGCCAGCGCCAGCAGGTGGACCGCGGTCACCCCCAGCGCCACGCTGGCGCCGTTGAGCACATGCGCCGGCACGCGGCCGAGCAGCGGCAGCGGCGGCGCCCACGGCGCGATCGGGGCGGGTGGCGGCTGCGGGTCGGACATCGGCGGCGATTGTCCTCAGGCGGCGCTGGCGCGCGGCCCGTCCACCGGCAGCTGAACTTCAGGTGCAAGCACCACCGGCGCGCGCGACGGTGAACTCGTTCAGGCCGGCGCCACCGCGCGGCGGTGCAGGCGCCAGCTCTCGCCGCTGTAGACCAGCAACGCCAACCAGATCAGCCCAAAGCCGAACGCGCGGCGGGCGCTGAAGGGCTCGTGGTACAGCCCAACGCCGAGCGCGAACTGAATCGTCGGCCCCAGGTACTGCAGCAGGCCCAGCGTGGCCAGCGTGACGCGGCGTGCGCCGGCGGCAAACAGCAGCAGCGGCACCGCGGTGATCGGCCCGGCCAGCACCAGCCAGGTGTCGAGCACGTGGTCGCCCTGGGCAAAGTGGGCCTGTCCGTGGCTGGCCAGCCAGGCCAGCCAGCCAATGGCCAGCGGCGCCTGCAGCATGGTTTCCAGCGCCAGCCCTTCAAGCGGGCCGAGCGTGGCGGTCTTGCGCAGCAGGCCGTACAGGCCAAAGCTGGCCGCCAGCGCCAGCGAGACATACGGCACGTGGCCGGTGCCCAGCGCCAGCCACAGCACGCCGGCCGCGGCAATCGCCACCGCCAGCCACTGCAGCGGGCGCGGCCGCTCGTGCAGCACCAGGTAGCCCAACGCAACGTTGAACAGCGGGTTGATGAAATAGCCCAGGCTGGCGTCGAGCACCCGGTCATGGTTGACCGCCCAGACGTAGATCAGCCAGTTGGCGCTGAGCAGCAGCGCGCTGAGCACAAACGCCCCCAGCACGCGCGGCTGGCCGAGCAGCGCGCGCAGCCAGGCGGTGCGCCGCAGCAGCAACAGCAGCGCGGCGACGAAGAGCATTGACCACGCCGAGCGGTGGGCCACGATCTCCAGCGCCGGCACCGCCGCCACCTGCTTGATGTACAGCGGAAACACGCCCCACATCGCATAGGCGCTGGCGGCCGCGAAGACGCCGGTGCGCGCCTGGCGGCGCTCGGGAGTGGTCATGCGGGTAGAGGTCAAACCGGCGATTGTGCGGGCCGCGCACCGTCCCGCCTGGGCCAGGGGCCGCCACCCGACACCGCCCACGCCGCGCTCAACGCGGGTGCAGGTCGCCGTCGACGTAGTACCAGGCGCCGCCCTGGCGCACAAAGCGGCTGGTCTCGTGCAGGCGTTCGGCGCGACCGGCGTGCTTGCTGCGCGCGACAAACTCGACCTGCGCGTGGTCGTCGTCGATGCGCTGCTGCCGCTTGACCGCCAGCCCCAGCCAACGCACGCCGGAGTCCAGCGTCAGCGCCGTCGGCCGAGTCGACGGGTGCCAGGTCGCCAACAGGTAGTCGACGCGGCCGAGCACATAGGCGCAGTAGCGCGAGCGCATCAACGCCTCGGCGTCCGGCGCGGCACCCGGTGCCGAGTCCAGCCAGCGCCCGCAACATTCGGCCAGCGGCGCCGGGCGGCCGCATGGGCAAGGGCTGGCATTGGCGGCAACGGGCATGGCGGCAGTTGATGTACCGAGGCACGCGTGCAGGTTGATGCGGCGGGCGGCGACAACGGCGGGCGATTGTGCGCCGCACATGCCTCGCGCGCAGCCTCCACATTGGCGCGACGAATCGAATAAGCCAGCGCTGAAAAGCCCTTGACGACGTGATAACCACGCCAACTGCCGCCGCTAAACTCAGCCGCGGCGTGCTCGCCGAGCCTGCGCCGCGCACCCTCCCCTCGCCCGCCTCCATGCTCGACCCCCAAGCCCAGGCGCTGCTCGACCTGATCGCCGAGCGCGGCGTGCCGGCCACGCACACGCTGGAGCCGGCGCAGGCGCGTGCCTTCTACCTCGAACGGCGCGGCTACACCCAGCCCGAGCCGCAGGCCATGGCCGAGGTGCGCGAGCTGGCCGCGCGCGGCCCGGCCGGCGACATCGCGCTGCGGCTTTACCGACCGCCGGCGTGTGCCGCCGACCGCGCGGCGCCGGCCTTGGTCTACTTTCACGGCGGCGGCTGGGTGATGGGCGACCTGGACACCCACGACGTGCTGTGCCGCGCGCTGGCCGCGCTGGCCGGCTGCGTGGTGTTGGCGGTCGACTACCGGCTGGGGCCGGAGCAGCGTTTTCCGGCAGCGGTTGACGACGCGCTGGCGGCCACGCGCTGGGTCCACGCGCAAGCCGGCTCGCTGGGCATAGCCGCCGACCGGCTGGCGCTGGGCGGCGACTCGGCCGGCGGCAACCTGGCCGCGGTGGTCGCGTTGGCGCTGCGCGACGCGGCCGATGCCTGCCGGCCGCGCTTTCAATTGCTGATCTACCCGGCCACCGACATGCGCGCGCTGGCGCCGTCACACACCAGCAACGGCGACGGCTACCTGCTCACGCGCGAGACGATCGCCTACTTCCGTGGCCACTATGTCGACGCCGCGCAGTACGCCGACTGGCGGGCCTCGCCGCTGCTGCACCCCGACCATGCCGGGCTGCCGCCGGCGCTGGTGCTGACCGCCGGCTTTGACCCGCTGCGCGACGAGGGCCGGCAATACGCCGACCGGCTGTCGGCCGCCGGCAGCCGCGCGCAACTGGTGTGCTTCGAGCGCCAGTTGCACGGCTTCATCACCATGGGCCGGGTGATCGACGAGGCCGAGTTGGCGGTCGGCGTCTGCGCCCAGGCGCTGCGCCGCGCGCTCGGCTAAAGCCGCCACCGCCACCGCCACCGCCGCCCTGCCCCCCGCCCGCCCACGCGCACCACCACCCACGCCAGCCACCCCGCCCTTGTCGCCGCCGTCCGCTTAAGCCATGCCCGTGCACCGCCGCCGTTTTGCCGCCACCGGCCTCTGCGCCGCCGCGCTGGCCGCCCTGCCGCCGCCGTTGCGCGCCGAGTTCCGGGTTGAGATCGCCGGCATAGGCGCCACGCAGTTGCCGGTGGCGATCGGGCGTTTTCGCGATGAAGAGCGCAGCGGCCAGCCGCTGTCGACCATCGTGCGCGCGGACCTGGAGCGCAGCGGCCTGTTCAAACTGATCGATGGCGAGGGCGCGCCCGACGAGCGCGGCGTGCCGGCGTGGCCCGACTGGCGCGGCCGCGGCGTCGACGCGCTGGCCGGCGGCAGCGTCACCCGGCTGGCCGATGGCCGGCTTGACGTGCGCTGGCGGCTGTGGGACGTGGTCAAGGGCGAGGAGTTGATCGCCCAGTCGCTGGCCGTTGCCGGTGCCGACCTGCGCTTGGCGGCGCACCGCATTGCCGACGCCATCCAGCTCAAGCTGACCGGCCAGGCCGGCGTCAACGCCACGCGCATCGCCTACGTCACCAAGGCCGCCAACCGCTGGGCACTGCGCATCGCCGACGCCGACGGCGAGGCCGCCCAGGTCGCGCTGAGCAGCGCGCAACCCATCATTTCGCCGGCCTGGTCACCGGACGGCCGGCAGCTTGCCTATGCCTCGTTCGAGGGCGGCAAGGCCGCGGTGGTGGTGCAGGACGTGGCGAGCGGCGCGCGCCGCACGGTGGCCGCGTTCAAGGGCAGCAACAGCGCGCCGGCGTGGTCGCCCGACGGCCGCAAACTGGCGTTGACGCTGTCGCGCGACGGCGTCGCGCAGCTCTACCTGCTGGACTTGCAAACCGACAGCCTGCGCCGTCTGACGCAAAGCGGCAGCATCGATACCGAGGCCGCGTTCGCCCCCGACGGCGCGACGCTTTACTTCGTCAGCGACCGCGGCGGCGGCCCGCAGATCTACCGCATGCCGGTGGCCGGCGGCGAGGCCGAGCGGGTAACGTTTTCCGGCGCCTACAACATCAGCCCGGCAATCAGCCCCGATGGCCGCTGGCTGGCCTACGTCACGCGCAACAGCGGCTACAAGGTCATGCTGCAGCCGGTTGACGGCAGCGCCGCGCCGATGGCGGTCACCGACACCAATGACGACGAAAGCCCCAGCTTTGCACCGAACAGCAAGCTGCTGATCTACGCCACCCGCGCGCAGGGACGCGACCTGCTGATGACCACCACGCTGGACGGCCGCATCCGCACCCGGCTGCTGTCGACCGGCGTCGATGTCCGCGAGCCGGCCTGGGGGCCGCTGCGGCGTTGAACGCCGGCGCCCTTCGCGCGGTCAGACTTGCCGCTATCCCGTCCACCCTTTCGCAGGAGCCCCCGATGCGCATGAACCGTTTGCACTCGATCGGCCTGGCCGCGCTGGCCGCCTTGGCGTTGGCCGGCTGCGGCAGCAGCGTCAAGCTTGACCAGGCACCGATCGAAAGCCGAACTGCGACGCCGGTGGCGCCCCGTGAAGCCGGCAGCGACAACGCCGGCACGGCTGGCGCGGGCAATGCGGCGGGCGCGGGCTCGGGCGTGACCACGGTCGACGCCGACGCCGCGGCGCGCGCGGCAAAGGATGGCGTCGGGCGGGTGGTTTATTTCGATTACGACAGCTTCGTCGTGCGCGACGAATTCCGGCCGCTGATCGAGGCCAACGCCAAGGCGCTGGCCGCCAACCGCAGCCAGCGCCTGGTGCTGGAAGGCCATGCCGACGCCCGCGGCGGCCGCGAATACAACCTGGCGCTGGGCCAGAAGCGCGCCGACGCGGTGCTGAAGTCGCTGCGGCTGCTCGGCGCCGCCGAGACGCAGTTGGAGGCGGTCAGCTTCGGCAGCGAGCGGCCGGCGGTCGAGGGCAATGACGAAGCGGCCTGGGCCAAAAATCGCCGCGTCGAGCTGAAGGACCGTTGACGATGTCGGCGACGGCCATTTGCCCGCGCGTTCCCGCGCGGCTGGCGCGCGCGGCCGGCGTCGCACTCGGCGCCGCGTTGCTGCTGGGCAGCGGCGGCGCGCGCGCCGGGCTGTTTGACGACGACGAGGCGCGGCGCGCGATTCTTGAATTGCGTGGCCGCGTCACCGCGATCGAAGACAACGCCCGCGCCCGCCAGGCCGAGCTGACCCAGGGCAACAGCCAGTTGCTGGAACAGGTGCAGCAATTGCGGCGCAGCGTGCTCGACCTGAACAACCAGATCGAAGCGCTGCGCGCCGACAACGCCCGCCTGCGCGGCGTGCATGAACAGCAGCAGCGCGACCTGGCCGAGCTGCAGCGCCGGCTGCAGGACACCAAGCAAGGCATTGACGACCGCATCCGCAAGATGGAACCGGTGTCGGTGCAGGTCGACGGCAAGACCTTCGACGCCGACCCCGAGGAAAAACGCGCCTACGACAGCGCACTGGCCACGCTGCGCGGCGGCGAGTTCGACAAAGGCGCCGCCGCGCTCGGCGGCTTTTTGCGCCGCTGGCCGGCCAGCGGCTACGCCGACTCGGCGCGCTTCTGGCTCGGCAACGCGCAGTACGGGCAGAAAAACTACCGCGAGGCGATCGCCGCCTTCCGCGCGCTGGCCACCGCCGCGCCCGACCACCCGCGCACGCCCGAGGCGCTGCTGGGCATCGCCAACTGCCAGGTCGAGATGCGCGACACCAAGGCCGCGCGCCGCACCCTCGACGAACTGGTCAAGGCCTACCCGCAAAGCGAGGCCGCGCAGGCCGGCCGCGAGCGCCTGGCGGCGCTGAAATGAGCCGCCGATGAGCCTGGCGCCGGCGGCCATCACCTCGCCCGGCGCCGACAGCGCACCCGACCTGGAGCGCCGCTTCGGCGGCCTGCGCCGGCTCTACGGCGACGCGGCCTATGCCCGGCTGCGCAGCGCGCATGTCGTCGTCGTCGGCATCGGCGGCGTCGGCTCGTGGGCCGCCGAAGCGCTGGCGCGCAGCGGCGTCGCCGCGTTGACGCTGGTTGACCTGGACCAGGTCGCCGAGTCCAACATCAACCGCCAGGTGCAGGCGCTCGGGCGCAGCGTCGGCATGGCCAAGGTCGACGCGATGGCCGAGCGCATCGCAGACATCCACCCCGGCTGCCGGGTCACACGCATCGAAGAATTCGTCGCCGAAGACAACTGGCCGACCTTGCTGGCGCAGCACGGCGTCGCGCCGTTCGACGTGCTGATCGACGCCTGCGACCAGGGCCGCGCCAAGCTGGCGCTGGCGGCGTGGCAGTTGGGCCGGGGCGGGTCGGCGCCGCGATCGGCCTGTGTCAGCGTCGGCGCGGCCGGCGGCAAGCAGCACCCGCAGGCGGTCGAGGTGGCCGACCTGGCCGAGGCCAGCCACGACCCGCTGCTGGCCAACCTGCGCCAGCGCCTGCGCCGCCTGGGCGCGCCGCGCCAGGGCGCGCTCGGCCTGCGCTGCGTGTTCTCGCGCGAGGCGGTGGCGCCGCCGGCCGATGCGGCCTGCGCAGCCGACGCCGCCCCAGCCAGCGACGGCAGCCTGAACTGCCACGGCTACGGCTCGTCAGTGATGGTCACCGCCGCGTTCGGCCTGGCCGCAGCGGCCGAGGCGGTGCGGCTGCATCTGGCCTCGGGTTGACCGGCATTGCCCACCATTGCCGGATGCCGGATCCGGTTTTGAGTCGGTTGCGCCGCGCCGCAGCCACGCCGCCCACCTGTCGCCGGCAGCCAGGTGTCACGAACCCGCATGCTAGAATGACGAGCTCTGCGCGTGACCGGGGTCGTTAGCTCAGTCGGTAGAGCAGCGGACTTTTAATCCGTTGGTCGCAGGTTCGAATCCTGCACGACCCACCAGTCGTGGCGGTTCAACCGATTCGGCCGGCACCGGTTTTTGTGACGCGCAAGGTCAACGGCGAATTGCCAGCGACCACAGTCTTACGGGCTCTTAGCTCAGCTGGTAGAGCAGCGGACTCTTAATCCGTTGGTCGGGAGTTCGAATCTCCCAGGGCCTACCAAACACCACCCGAAGCCACCCATTGCGGTGGCTTCGTTCTTTTCGCGGCAATGCCCACGCCAGTCGATGTGGCCGAAGCGGTGAGATCAAAAACAGTCGGCGCATGCCCGGCTGGCTGCGATCCTGGACCGCAGTTGCGGAGAGCATTTCGAGGGATGCAATGCTTGCGCAGCGAGGGCTGCGGAGTCAGGTGAATGCCAAGAATTTCCACGCGTGGCACATCGACTCGGCCGAAGAAGTGGACACCGGAAGGAGAGCCGGCCTCGACGATGCGGCTGACCACATAGCCGAAGATGAAAAAACGACTCCGCCGCCGACAGCCATGAGGACGCTCATCAGGGCGGTGTCGACGTCCCCTCTGGATGGGCGGGAGCACCATCGCAGTGCGTTTTTCGGCTTGGGGCGCGTCGTGGAGGCTATTCGGTCAGCCAGCGGAGCCACACGGGCCCCTGCCAGACGACAGGCCGCCAGCCCCAGCCGGCGCGCGTGACGGCTGCGATCAGCGGGGCCTTCATTTCCTGCAGGTTGAACTTGTAGGCGTAGGAGAGCTCGGGCTTGAAGCGGCCCTGCTCGTCGAGTTGGAGGCCGAAGACGCGGCGCTGCTCGGTCTGGAAAAACACGATGCCGACCGAGGTGCTCCACTGGATGCGCGCGCTGTCGGCGCCGGCCGACCAATCGAAGCGCGACCCGTAGTCGGTCGTGCGCACCACGCGCGATGGCTCATCGAGCACGAGCCGGATTTTGAAGGTGTACCGGATGCCGTGCACGCGGGCGTGATCCACCCATTTCGCGTCGGCGTAGCGCAAGGTCGCGAAAAACTCGCCGGCCTTTTCGCCGCGCTCGATCCGGAAGGGCACGTCGAGCCCGTTGATCGATTCGAGGCGGGCCGTGAGGTCCGCTGCCGACAGCGGCGCGACCCCCGGCGCGGGTGGCGCGCCGGCTGCCCACGCCGCACCTTTGAAAAACGAAGCGCTGTAGAGCAGCACCATGAACACGATGCCGGCGACCTTCACGGCGGACGATTCGAACAATCGGGCGAGCGGCTGGAGCGCGGGAAACAGCGGCGCGGTGTTCTCCGCGGTTTTTCCCGCCAGGCCGAGGGCCGCGAAGCTCGCCGCGCGGCGCGCCGCGGCGTCGTCTTCTTTCAGAGCCGTCCAGAAAAAGAGATGCCGCCCCGTGCTGAGCAGCTCGATGTAGTCGGAATTTTTCCGGCGGTAGCCGCGCCAGCCGCGCGTCTCGTCGCCGGACTTGTTGGAAATTTGAAAGGTCTGCCAGAGTGCAGCCGACGCGCGCTTGGTCGCCGCCGCCGTGGGAAACCGCGCGGCGAGGATGGTCTCGCCCGTGCCGACGATGGCGAGCTCGGCGACCTCGGCCTCGCTGAAAAATTCAGGGAACACGGCCTTGGCGTCGCGCATGTAGGCGTCGCCGATTCCGGCGCCGAAAATCTTGTCGCGTTCCGCGAAACGCCCATCGCGCACCGTCAGGTTGATCGGCGATTCGGGCTCGGCACCCGGCCGTTGCGCGCGCATGAGCGAATCGGCAAGAAAAACTGTCACGATCGGCAGCACCAGTACCGCCATGAAGACGATCGGGCGCAGCGAGACGCCGGCGCTGCGCATGATCAGCGCGACCAGCGTGAGCACGAGCGGGATGCCCAGGCACAACGCCAGCGCAACGATCAGGCTGGGGTTCGCCTGCAGAATGCCGGAGAGGGAGTGCATGGCGGGTGCGAGTCAGCCGTTACCTCAATACGTGGGAGAGATACGCTCCTCGAAGTCGGCGATGACCTCGGTGAAATCCACGCGTGTGCCGGCGAATTTTTGCTTGACGACGGGATACATGGTCTCACTCCACCGGCGCCGCCGGCTCGACATGGCCGGACTCCAATTCGGCGGCGAGCATATCCAGAAACTTGGGATGCGAGGGTAGCTGAGAGCGATGGCGGCTTCGCGCATTTCGTGGCTTGCATCCCGATTCGTCTGGGCCAGCAGCGCAAGCGACTGCGCGCCATGGGGCGGGGCGAGGGCGCCCGTGGGCGTGGGGGCCTGGGTGGCCAGGGTCACGGTTGGATTGTCCCGGGCCGCGGCGGCGAAACCGCACGCCGCAGCGACACCGCGCCAAGCCCGCAGGCCGGCACGTGGCATCGCTGAAACCAATGAATTGCCGCAGCCCCGGCGCCGCAACCGGCCCGCAACCCCCGCGCGCGACGATGTCGACATGGTCGACGCGTTGCTTCGCCTTTTGCTGCGCGCCGCCGCATCCGCGCTGGCGGGGCTGGTTCCGCTGTTCGGGTTGATCGGCTGCAGCCGCGACGAACCCGCGCTGTGGCAGCGGGTCGGCGGGCGCTGGACCTATGACGGCCAGCCCTTCGAGGCCGCTGACCCGGCCACGCTCACGCCCATCGACGGCCGCTTTGCGCGCGATGCGAAACAGGCCTACTACCGTGGCACGCC
>WBZS01000536.1_pt2 | contig 11229 bp, 13 predicted proteins | sample 5204201 | NCBI WGS metagenome assembly WBZS01 (sample SAMN12344357, study PRJNA552823) | activated sludge metagenome | biome: Activated sludge suspended growth; feature: Nitrification reactor; material: Wastewater; isolation source: activated sludge from nitrification reactor of wastewater...
GCGGGGGAGCGCACGTCACGCTGGACGCGCTCGGCTCCGCCGAGGTGGTGGACGCCGCCGTCCGCAGCCTGCGCCCACGCGGCAGGCACGTCCAGGTCGGCCTGCTGTTCGGCGAGCAGGCGGCGGCACCGCTGCCGTGGGGCCTGGTGGTCGGACGCGAGCTGGAGGTCGCCGGCAGCCACGGCATGGCGGCCGCCGACTACCCGGCCATGCTGGACCTGATCGCGACCGGACGCCTCGACCCCGGACGCCTGGTGGGCCGGGTGGTCGGCCTGGACCGGGCCGGCGCCGAACTGATGGCCATGGACGTCCCGGCGCCCTTCGCCGGCATCACGGTCGCGACGCTCCGACCGGTCAGCGCCAGGCGTTCTCCAGCGCCGTCCAATGCGCGTCGGTGAACAGCGAGAACGGGGTCACGTTGACGTCGGCGATGCCGTTCGTCTGGGCCGCCGCGACCGCCAGGCCGAGCTCGTCCGGGCTGATCCGTCCGGGTGGGTCCGCGTTGGCGGGCCCCTTCCAGAGCCCGACCGACATGGTGAACCGGGGCAGGTCGTAGCCGCCGGCGGCCAACGCCGCGGTCAGCCGGCGGATGTCGGCCGGTTGCTTGTTGGCCGTGCCGATGTAGATCCACGCCTGCAGATCGATGCCGGCGGCCAGCAGCAGGTGATAGTCGTGCCCGCTGAACGGACGCCCGCCCGCCGGATCGTTCCAGTTGACCCGGACGTCGAGCGCCAGGCCGATGTTCCGGCCGTCGCCGCCCCGCACCGCAACGAGGGCCTTGCGGGCCCGGGCCATGAACCCCGCGATCACCTCCGAGCGCCACTTCCCGACGATCGTCGCTCGGGTGTCGATCGCCCCGGTGGACGTGCGCGGCCAGTCCTTCCTGCCGGTCATCGTGCGGAACAGCGCCAGGTCGTCGGGGCCGAAGCTGTAGGTGTCCAGGAACAGCTCGGTGAGTTCGATCTGGTTGGGGTCGTACCGCTCGCCGAGGGCGACGACGTAGTCGATGATGCGCTGGCCCACCTCACCCTGGGCGAGTTGGCTGGCCGACGCGGCGTACCGGGCGCGGCGTCCGGTGGCCGACACGCCGGCGATGGCGGGGTCGGACTTGAGCCACTCGGGCACGAACACGTCGACGATCAGATTCACCTGCCGCTGCCGGCCCTGGCCGTCGAGGTGGAGGGCAGCGGCGGCGACCGCCAGGTGATCGGTTCCCGGTTCGGCGGCGACCGAGGGGTGGGCGTCCCAGTCGAAGGCGGTGAACTCCACGCGGCCAGCGTTCAGGTTGACGGTGGTGGCGCCGACCGCGTCCAGCCGCTGCTCGATCGCGTTCCAGTCGGTGTCGGGGTCGGTCACCACGCCGAAGTCGATGCTCACTGAGTGCACCACGCTGGGCGCGACGGTCGGCCGCATGGCGGGCAGCGTCTCGGACATCTCAGCCAATCCCGGCACCCGGACGATCAGCGCCGCCACCACGGCGACCACGAACAGCACGACCACCACGGCGACCGTGATCCAGCCACGGCGGCGGCCCTGGGGCTGTCCGTCCGGCGCCATGGACCCTCCGTTCCGGCTCGCCCACGCCCAGGCGTCCGTCTGCTTGGGGTGAGATCGAACACCCTAGTCGCTGATCCTGGGTCAGCGGGTGAAGGTCAGGTGGGTGACGCCGGAGGGCGAGGAGGTCGCCTCGATCCGGTAGTCCTTCTCGAGGGCCTCGAGCCCGTCCCAGAGTCGGACGCCGCGACCGAGCAGGATCGGGGTGACGACGACATGCAGGTAGTCCACCAGCCCGGCGGCGAGGAACTCGCGGACCGTGCTGACGCCGCCGCCCAGGCGGACGTCCAGGCCGTCGGCGAACTCCCGCGCGACCTCCAGCGCGGCGGCGGGTGAGGCGTCCAGGAAGTGGAAGGTGGTGCCGCTCTCCATCTCGATCGGTGGCCGCGGATGGTGGGTGAGCACGACGACGGGGGTGTGGAACGGCGGATTGGACCCCCACCACCCCTGCCACTCGGGGTCGTCGTGCCAGCCCGGGTAGCCGAACTTTCCGGCGCCCATGATCTCGGCGCCGATGTTCGGATCGAACTGGCGGGCGAAGACGTCGTCCACGCCGGCACGCCCGCCGGCCCGCCACCAGCCGGTGGCGAACATCCACCCGTGCAACCGCTCGCCGGCGTGGCCGAAGGGCCGCTCGCGACTCAGCCCCTCGCCGGTGCCGAAGCCGTCGAGGGAGATGGCGAAGTTGTGGACGCGGACCTGGGACATGATCGGACCTCTCCGTCGTGAGCTGTGGTCAATTCCTCGAGCGTACGACCCCCGAACCACCGCGGGGCGGCCGCCGACGGTGTCGCGGACGCCCTGGTGGTGCGCCCGCCGCCGGCTCCGGGGCGCCGTCCGGGCCCCAGCGGCGCAGCACGGTGAACGCGCGTGCCGACGGTCCGTGCCGGCGCAGTTCCGTGGTGCCGCCAGACGAAGCCGGGCGACGACTCGGCCAGCCGGTTGACCGGATCGACGGCGTCCAGGAACCCGGCCAGCCGCGGGTCGTCGAGGGGGTACCGCGGGGCGGCCACTGTGACGACGGCCAGCAGCCTGTCCGGCATCAGGTGCCCGAGGTCAGCCGAAGAGGAAGTACCCGGCGACCGCCATCGGCGCCAGGCCGAGGACCACCAGCGGGTGGTAGGGCTTCAACCGGTTGAGAATCAGGACGACGACCGCGCCGACGAGCCCGATGATGCCGCACATGATCCACAGCCCGATGGTGGAGTCGTAGGGGAGTTCGTATCTGCCGCGGGTGACGACGTAGAGCGCCAGGACCGCGGCGGTCATCCCGATCACGCCGCCCACCAGGAACGACACCACGGTGCGCTGGACGAGATCGAGGCTGTCGCGTTCGTCGTCGCTGGACGCCTGGAACTCGTCGCTGGTGGCCCAACTGTTGGGGTCGGGCAGCTTGGCCACCCGCTTGTGCGATTCCTGACTCACCCGGCTCACGGTACCGATCATCGCAGGCCGGCGGGCGGCGGACCGGGGTGCGAATAGTGCCGGGCCGCCTCGCTGGACAGTGCCAGCAGCACCAGCACGCTCAACCCGAGGCTGATCAGATCGGCACCCAGCCGGCCGTGCTCGTTGGCGGCCGTCCGGGTCACGAAGACCAGCGCGGCGCTGATCAGGCTGAGGCAGCACAGCGTCATCCGGGCCCAGTTGCGCCGGGCCAGCAGGAAGCCGGTGAACGCGAGATCGACCAGCGCCACGCCGACCAGCGTCACGCCCACGGCGGGCAGCAGCGTCGCGACCTCCTGCTGATCGGCCGAGCCGAGCGACTCCGGACGCCCGGCGAAAGCCAGGGCGGCCAGCATCAGGTAGCCGAGCCCCCGCAGCGCGGTGACGCCGGCGCCGAACAGCACCTGCGCCGGAGGGGCCGCCCGACGCGCGACCGGCAGGCCGGGTGCCCCGGCCTGGGCGTCCGCGAGCCCGGTCAGATCGACGATCGGCAGGTTTCCGTCGGTGGTGATCCGGTCGCCGCCGCCGTTGCGGGCGTGATAGCCGGCCGCGAAGTCGTCGATCACCTGCACCCGGACGGCCGGGTCGGCCCGCCGCAGCCCGTCGATGATGTGGTCGCGTTCGTCGTCGACGTCCTCGGCGATCTTGTGGGTGATCTGCAGGGTGAACAGGGACAGCCCGACGCTGCGGTCGTAGGTGCCGGCCGCCAGCCAGTCGACGCGGGTGCCGCCGGGCAGCGGCCAGCCGTCCGGGCAGCGCCAGAACCGGACGTGGTGGCGCTGGTTGGGGTTGCCGGCCACCTCCTGCTGGTAGGCGAAGTCCTGCCGGCGCTGGAACAGGAACAGGGGGCTGACCGGGGCCGTCCGGTAGGTCCGCCGGCGCAGTGAGGACACCACGATCCGCCAGCCGGTGGTGAAGGTGAGTTCGTCGGCGAGGCTCCAGCCGGCGGCCCGCATGGCGGCATGCACCTGCTCGGCCTCGCCCAGCAACGCCAGGTTGATCGGATCGCCGAGCAGGCCGTCCGCCGTCCGGCTGCGGCCGATGAAGTAGTCGGGCACGTAGATGCGGGTCAGGATGCGATGCATCCGGGGCAGCACCAGGTAGGCGACCAGTGCCCAGAACACGACCACCAGCAGGGCCGGCCAGCCCGGCTGGATGCCCTCCTGCAGGGTGAGGTAGGCCAGCCACAGCGAGAGCAGGCCGGCGGCGACGAACAGGGCTCCGTCCAGTCGCGCCGCCAGCCCGACCCTGGCCTCGTTGCGCCGCAGCATGACGCCGAGGCTATCGCCCGAGCTCGGCGGGCGTCGGGACGAACGGTTGCACCCGCAGGCTCAGGCCGGCCTGCTCCGGCGTCCGGTCGCGCTTGTAGCCGTTGCACGCCGCACAGGCGGCCACCAGGTTGAGCCACGACGTCGGCCCACCCCGGCTGCGCGGCACGACGTGGTCACGGGTGGACGCCGGGCGTCCGCAGTAGGCGCACCGGTGGCCGTCCCGCTGCAGCACGTTGGCCAGCGTGCACGGCACCGGCCGCGCCCGCTGGTACAGCCAGCGGGTGTACACGTAGCTGACCAGCACCAGCGAGTGCGGCTGCGGGTAGGGGCCGAAGCTGCGACCCGGCACCGCCTGGTGCACCCGCGCCACCTCGCGGTACAGCATCGCGACCGCATGCCGCAACGACACCCGGTGCAGCACCTGATGCGCGTCCGCGTTGAACACGATGACCTGATCCATCCCTCGGCCCTCCTTTCTCTTCGATGTGGTACGGGGGACTGTGGTACGGGGGGACGGTTCTTTTCGGTCCACTTTTCGGCCGAAAGTGGACCGAAAAGAACCGTCCCCGCGTACCACTCAGCCCGGTTTCGACAGGCTCAACCAGCGGTGGTCAGCCCTTCACGCACAGCAGCGTCTGCAGCCGTGCGACGACCTCGACCAGGTCGACCTGGGCGGCGATCACCTGGTTGATGTCCTTGTAGGCGCCGGGGATCTCGTCGACCACCCCGGCGTCCTTCCGGCACTCCACGCCCGCGGTCTGCAGCGCCAGGTCCTCGGTGCTGAAGGTCCGCTTCGCCCGGGTCCGGGACATCCGCCGTCCGGCGCCGTGGGACGCCGAGTTCAGCGACGCCTCGTTGCCGAGACCCCGGACGACGTAGCTGCCGGTGCCCATCGAGCCGGGGATCAGGCCCAGGTCGCCCCGGGCCGCCCGGATCGCGCCCTTCCGGGTGACGATCAGCTCGACGCCGTCGTAGCTCTCCCGCGCCACGTAGTTGTGGTGGCACAGGATCGGCTCGTCGAAGGCCACGCCGACCGGGTCACACCACTGGGCGAAGACCCGCTGGACGGTGGCCAGCATCAGCGTGCGGGACAACATCGCGTAGTCCTGCGCCCACCACAGGTCGTTCAGGTAGGCGTCCATCTCGGCGGTACCGGCCAGGAACACGGCCAGGTCGCGATCGGGCAGGCCCAGGTTGTGCTCCAGGGTCTTCGCGGTCGCGATGTGCCGCTCGGCCAGCTCCTTGCCGATGTTCCGGCTACCGGAGTGCAGCGTCAGCCACAGCCGGTCGTCGCCCTCGGCGACACACAGCTCGATGAAGTGGTTGCCGCCGCCGAGGCTGCCGCACTGCGCCAGCGCCCGCGTCCGCCGGTCTGCGATCTGCGGTGCCCGCAGGTCGCCGAACCGGCCGAACAGGACGTCGAACCGCTGCCGCAGCCGGGCGTCCCGGCCCAGCACCTCGGCCTCGCCGTCATTGCCCCGGAAGCCGACCGGGACGGCCGCCTCGATGCCGAGCCGCAGGCCGTGCAGATCCTCCGCCAGCTCACCCAGGGTGAGGCTGGTCCGGACGGCGGCCATGCCGCAGCCGATGTCGACGCCCACGGCGCTGGGGCTGACGGCGTCCCGCATCGCGATCACCGAGCCGACGGTCGCGCCCTTGCCGAGATGGACGTCGGGCATCACCCGCACCTTCTCGACCCAGGGCAGCCGGGAGATGTTCCGCAGCTGATCCAGGGCGGCGGGCTCGATGTCGTGCGGATGCGCCCACATCCGGGTGTTGTCGTTCGCGGCACCGGGCAGTGCCACGGGGAACTCGCTCACGATGACCCTCCTTTCTTTCCACTTTCCTCTTGGGCATGAAAAAACCGCCCGACTCAACGATTGAGTGGGCGGCGGCGTCCGATTCGGACGCGTTCCGGTCGGTGACCGAAGGTCACATCGGGGGCCCACTTCTGCGCGGCTCGCCGCCGTCGTAGCCGAAGCCGCGGCGGCCACGGACGTGCCACGACCCGGCGACGAACAGCACGCGCTGCCGCCGCTTCATGGCGTTGTCCAGGCCGAACATGGTGAGTCCTTCTCGTGTGGGCCTCGGGCGGGGCCAGCCGAACAGGATATGCATTCCCGCACCCGCACGGCAAATCGGCCGCCCGTCCCCCCGCGCTCGCCTAACTATTTGGGGCTCGCCCACCTGGGCGAGCCCTAAATAGTTAGGCGAGCGGTTCCGGGGGGTTGAAGGTGAGCGGAATCACGTCCGCGTAGATCCGGTAACGACGGACGCCGGGCGGCGGCGTGCGCTCCTTGGCCAGTTTCGAGTGGCGTTCCACCACGCCGACCAGCTCCCGGGTCAGCACGTCGGCCTCGGCGTCCGTCAGCTGCAGCGTGGACGCCGACAGCTGCCCGACGGTGTCGTCCGGGGAGGGGCCGAGGTGCTCCATCCAGGTGGTCAGCGTCGCGGTCCGCTCGGCGATCACCTGTCCGACCACGGTGGTGAGTGCCCGCTCGGCGGCGGGGTCGAGCAGCAACGAGGTGTCGGTGAGCCGGAACCCGACCGGACGCCACCAGCGCTCGCGCCCGCCGCTGTGCTCGGGATCGTCCTCGACGAAGCCGTGCCGCTCGAGCTGCCGCAGGTGGTAGCTGGTCTGGCCGCTGCTCTCGCCCAGCGCCCGGGCCAGCTGGCTTGCTGTCGCCGGTCCTTGTCGCTGCAACTCGGCGTAGAGCGCCATCCGCAGGGGATGGGCGAACGCCTTGAGCGAGTCGGCGCCGAGCGAGCGGTCGCCGGTGAATGGTTCGGTGCCCTTGCCTTCGGCCATATGCAGAGATACCTTTGCATAGAAGTCTTTGCAGAGATACCTCTGCATGCCGGGCAGTCTAGTGGAAGTGGGTCGGCGATGGCCGGAACGAAATCGGGGCGAAGCGGCTCGGGACTGGGTCGCGGCTTCAACGCGCAGCTGGCGTCGACCGGGTTGGCCAACCTGGGCGACGGCGTCCTCGGCATGCTGACGCCGCTGGTGGCGCTCACCCTGACCGCCTCGCCGGCGCAGATCTCGCTGCTCACCGCGGCGACCTGGGCGCCGTGGCTGCTCTTCGGACTGGCCGCCGGCGTGGTGATCGACCGGGTCGACCGGCGCCGGGCGCAAATGCTGGCGCTGGCCGTCCGGGCCGCCGTGCTCGGCGCGGCGACGCTGCTGAGCCTGACCGGACGGCTCACCATGCCGTTGCTGCTCGCCGTCGTGCTGCTGTACGGCGTGACCGAGGTGTTCGCGGATCTGGGTGCCAGCTCGATCCTGCCCGACCTGGTGCCCGCGGATCGGCTGCCGGCGGCGAACGGGCGGGTGCTCGGGGTGCAGCAGGTGGCCAACGCCTTCCTCGGCTCGCCGCTGGCCGGCGTCCTGATCGTGCTCGGCGCGGGCGTCGGCTTCGGTGCGTCAGCGGCGCTGGCGGCCTTGGCGGCGCTGACCCTGGCCACCGGTCTGCGCGGGCGGTTCCGTCCGGCCACCCGGACGACCCGGACGCGGCCGTTCGCCGACGTGCGCGAGGGGCTGGCGTTCCTGGTGCGGCATCCGGTGATCCGCCCGCTGGTGATCACCTCCAGCGTGATGAACCTGGCCAGCACCGCCTACTTCGCGGTCTTCGTGCTCTGGGCGGTGGGGCCGGACTCGGCGATGGGGCTGACCGCGGCGCAGTTCCCGCTGCTGACCCTCGGCCTCGCGCTGGGTGCCGTGGCCGGCTCGCTGGTCGCCGACCGGGTGCAGCGCAGGTTCGGTGAGACCCGCGCCATCGTCGCGGCGCTGGTGGCCGACGGCCTGCTGCTGCTCGTCCCGGTGCTCTGGCCGAACGGCTGGGTGGTCGCGGCGGCGTTCGCCCTGGTCGGACTGACCAACACGGTCGGCAACGTGCTGACCCAGTCGCTGCGGCAGCGGCTGGTGCCGGGCGAGCTGCTGGGCCGGGTCGGCGGCGCCGGCCGGACGCTCTCCTACGGCCTGATGCCGCTGGGCGCGGTGCTGGGCGGCCTGGTGGCCGAACGCTTCGGCCTGGCCGTCACGTTCTACGCCGCGGTGGGGTTGGCGCTGGCCGCCTGCGGCCACCTGGCGGTGGCGCTGCGGTCGGTGCCGGTTCAGCCCGCGGCCGTGCCTCAGCCGGCCGAGTCCGCCACGGTCTGACGCAGCACCTCGGCGTAGCCCTCGGCGCTCTGGGCGCCGGCCGTGGCGTAGCGGCGTCCGTAGACGGTGAACGGGACGCCGGTGGCGCCCAGCGCACGGCCCTCGTCCTCGTCGGCCCGGACGGCGTCGGTGTAGGCGTCGCCGGCGAGCACCGCCCGGACGCCGTCGGCGTCCAGCCCGAGACCGACCGCCGCGGTGACCAGCTGCTCGGGGTCGAAGGGGTTCATGGCGCCGGCGAAGTAGGCGTCCTGGACGGCGCCGAACAGCGCGGTGCCCAGCCCCTGATCGGCCGCGTAGTGCTGCAGCCGGTGCACGTCGAAGGTGTTCGCGGTGTCGCGGTTGGTCGAGTAGGGCAGTCCGTCGGACGCCGCCAGCGCCTTCACCCGGGCCTCCATGGCCTGCACCTGCTGCGGCGCGCCGCCGTACTTGCGGCCGAGATGGTCGAGGATCGGCTCGGGTTCGCCGTGGGCGTGCGGGTCCAGCTCGTAGGACCGCAACCGCACCTCGAAGCGGTCGGCGTCCGGGCGCTGCGCGATCGCGGCGTCCAGCCGGTGCTTGCCGAGGTAGCACCACGGACAGCCCAGATCGCTCCACAGCTCGATCACCACCGGCTCGTCGTTGCCTGCCACGCCATCTCCTTCTGCTCGTGCCCGTGCCGGGTCGGCCGGTCTCACTGGCATAACCGCGACAACGGCCCGAACATTTCGCCGCCGGCCAGTAGAGTTCAGCGGGCCGTCGGAGTGGGCTCAGGAGGAGACGTGCGGATCGTGGTTCCCGAGTCGGTGCCGGTGTGGGCGGTGGGCATCTCGCTGGTGCTGGCCGTGCTGATGGCCTGGCTGTTCGGCGAGGTCGCACGCTGGTTGTTGCGCGGCCGGGCCCGGCTGGGCCGGTCCGCCGCGATCGTGATCTCCATGCTCGGCATGGCCGCCGGCCTGCTGCTCGTCGGTGCCGTGCTGCCCGAGGCGCCGCTGTGGGGGCCGCTCAGCATCGCGGCGGCGCTCGGCCTGTCGGTCGCCGGCATCGCCGGCTACGCGGCGATCGCGGCCCACTTCCAGCGGCCGCAGCGTTCGACGCTGGCCGAACTGGTCCGGGCGGGGGAGTCCGCCCGCGTCGAGTTCAAGTCGACCGCGCGGGTGAACCTGCACACCGGCAAGCGCGACGACCGGATGGAGCTGGTGGTCGCCAAGACCGTGTGCGCGTTCCTCAACGCTGAGGGCGGCACCCTGGTGATCGGGGTGGACGATTTCGGCAAGCCGCTCGGCCTGGACGCCGACTTCGCCACCCTGAAGGCACCGGACGCCGACCGCTTCGAACTCTGGCTGCGCGACCACCTGACCACCAGCCTGGGGCAGAACGCCGCCGCCTTGGTGGAGGTGGACTTCGCCGCGCTTCCCGGCACCGACGACGGTGACGGTGCGTTGGCCTGCCGGGTCACCAGCCGTCCCTCGCCGCGCCCGGTCTACCTGCGGCCCGGCCGCAACGCGGCCCCCGAGCTGTGGGTGCGCACCGGCAACTCCACCCGTCAATTGGGCGTCGACGAGGCCACCGAGTACGTCATGCACCGCTGGCCGCTGAACCTCGGCTCGACGATCGCGGCGCAGTTCCGGGCCGCCGTCCGGTTCTCCGAGGAACACTGAGCCGATTTCCGGCCGGAGACGCGAATCGGGGACGGTTCTTCTCGTTCGAAAACCGAACGAGAAGAACCGTCCCCGATATGGCTGAGCCTCAGACGAGGGCCTTGGCCTTCAGCTGCTCGTATTCGGCGGCGGTGATGGTGCCGGCGTCGAGCAGCGCCTTGGCGCGGGCGATCTCATCGGCCGGGCTGCCGGCCACCGAGCGGATGTACTCGTCGGCGGCCGCCTTGTTCTGCTGCGCCTGCGCGGCGGCGCGCTGGGCCATGCCGCCACCGCGGACGATGAGGTAGATCAGCGCGGTCAGGAACGGGAAGAAGATCAGGCAGATGATCCAGATCGCCTTGACGCCGCCGTTCAGCGTGCGGTCGCGCATCACGTCGCCGATGATCGAGAACAGCGCGAACAGGTACGAGATGAAGATGATCAGGGTCAGCGTGTACCAGATGATGCTGCCGAGATTGGACCAGAATTCAGGCATGTGATGATTCTTTCGTCGAAGAGATAGTCGATCGTGGTTGCCCGCGTACAGCGTAGTGGCTGCGTGATAGAACCGTAGGCGACGCACCCGGAGGCCGTCGGAGGAATGGAGAAAAGAGATGGCTGCTCGACCCGCCCCGCCCCGGCCCGCCTGGTATCGCCGGCGGCTGTCGGTGGCGGCGCCGACGGCACCCACCATCGACCCCGCCGCCGATCGCGCCGCCGCCCTCGCGCGGCTGGCCGAGCTGACCGCCCTGGATGCCGGCGTCCCCGAGAGCACCAGCACCCGGCTGCTCGAGCCGAGTCCGGACGCGCCCGTCACCATCGTGATCTGGCACGGCTTCACCAACGCCCCCTCCCAGTTCACCGCGGTGGGCGAACTGCTGCGGGACGCCGGCTACCGCGTGCTGCTGCCGCGGATGCCGCACCACGGGCTGCCCGACCTGCTGAACCGTGAGCTGGCCGGCCTCACCGAGGCCGAACTCGTCAGGCAGGTCGACGCCTGCATCGACATCGCCGCCGGCCTGGGCGATGAGGTCTGGGTGGTCGGCCTGTCGGCCGGCGGCATCATGGCGTCCTGGGCGGCGGCCACCCGCGACGAGGTGAGCCGGGCGGTGCTCGCGGCCCCGCTGGTGGCGCCGAAGGGCTTCCCGATGCCCGCGGTGCGGCTGTGCGTGAAATTTCCCCGCCT
>WBZS01002524.1_pt1 | contig 11227 bp, 9 predicted proteins | sample 5204201 | NCBI WGS metagenome assembly WBZS01 (sample SAMN12344357, study PRJNA552823) | activated sludge metagenome | biome: Activated sludge suspended growth; feature: Nitrification reactor; material: Wastewater; isolation source: activated sludge from nitrification reactor of wastewater treatment...
TCGACAAGGGCTACCTGTCCCCGTACTTCGTGACCGACCCCGAGCGCATGGAGGCCGTCCTCGAGGATCCCTACATCCTGATCAACCAGGGCAAGATCTCCTCGATGAACGACCTGCTCCCGCTGCTCGAGAAGGTCATCGGCGCCGGCGGCACCCTGTTCGTGGTGGCCGAGGACGTCGACGGCGAGGCGCTGTCCACCCTGGTGGTCAACAAGATCCGCGGCACCTTCACCTCCGTGGCCGTCAAGGCCCCGGCCTTCGGCGACCGCCGCAAGGCCATGCTCGAGGACATCGCGATCCTCACCGGCGGCAAGGTGGTTGCTCCCGAGGTCGGCCTCAAGCTCGACCAGGTCGGCCTCGACGTGCTGGGCCGGGCCCGCCGCATCGTGGTCACCAAGGACAACACCACGATCGTCGACGGTGCCGGTTCAGCCGAAGAGGTGGCCGGCCGGGTGGCTCAGCTGCACGCCGAGATCGCCCGCACCGACTCCGACTGGGACCGCGAGAAGCTGCAGGAGCGGGTCGCCAAGCTCGCCGGCGGCGTCTGCGTGATCAAGGTCGGCGCCGCCACCGAGGTGGAGCTCAAGGAGAAGAAGCACCGCATCGAGGACGCCGTCTCGGCGACCCGCGCGGCCATCGAGGAGGGCATCGTCGCCGGTGGCGGCTCGGCCCTCGTCCATGCCGCCAAGGTGCTGGACGGCGGCCTGGGCAAGTCCGGCGACGAGGCGACGGGCGTCAGCATCGTCGCGAAGGCCGTCGTCGAGCCGCTTCGCTGGATCGCCGAGAACGGTGGCGAGCCGGGCTACGTGATCGTCTCCAAGGTGTCGGAGCTGGGCCCCGGTCAGGGCTACAACGCCGCCACCGGCGAGTACGGCGACCTGCTGGCCGCCGGCGTGATCGACCCGGTCAAGGTCACCCGCTCCGCGCTGGCCAACGCCGCCTCGATCGCCGCCCTGCTGCTGACCACCGAAACCCTGGTGGTCGAGAAGCCCGAGGACGACGACGAAGACGGGCACAAGCACTGAGCGAGCTCGTTGTTCTGAACAGAACCCCCGTCCGGTTGGGCGGGGGTTCTGTCGTCTCCTCGGCAGGAGCGGTCGGCCACCGGTCAGCCGCAGGCGGTCACGGATGCCCAGCCCGGGCGATCGCCTCGGCGCGCGTCCGGACGCCGAGCTTGGCGAAGATGGCGTTGATGTGGGTCTTGACCGTGGTGACGCCGACGAACAGCCGGCCCGCGATCTCGGCGTTGCCGAGCCCGTCCACGATCAGCGCCAGCACCTCGGCCTCGCGCCGGGTCAGCACCGGGAAGCGTGCCGCGAGCGCGTCGGCGGGAGCGACCGGTTCGGCCGTAGCCGATGCGGTGGCGGCGGCGATCACCGCTGCGCCCACCTCGGCGGCGAAGGTGGCCTGGCCGCGAGCCACCGACCGGACGGCGGCCGCCAGCTCGGCGCGTCCGGCGTCCTTGGTGAGATAGCCGGTGGCCCCGGCGCGCAGCGAGGCCAGGATCGACTCGTCGTCGGCGTAGGTGGTGAGCACCAGCACGGCGGCGTCCGGGACGTCGGCGCGCAGCCGCGCGGTGGCGGCGACGCCGTCCAACACCGGCATCCGCAGATCCATCAGGACGACGTCCGGGCGTTCCAGGACGGCGAGCCGGACCGCCTCGGCGCCGTCCGCGGCGGTGCCGACCACCTCGACGTCGGGCAGCAGGCCGAGCACGGTGGCCAGCCCGTCGCGGATGATGGCCTGGTCATCGGCGACCAGCACCCGGATCGGGACGGCGTCCGTGGTCATCGCAGCCGGGCCTCGGCCTCGAGGGTGAACAGTCCGTCGGCCGCGGTGGCGGTCACGGAGCCGCCGAGCGGCAGTGCGCCGAAGCGTTCGCGCATGCCGACCAGGCCGTAGCCGGCCGGCGTCCGTCGCTCGGTTGCCGTCGCTCCGGACGCCGAACGTGCGCCGGTCTCGTCCGGCAGCGGGTTCGAGACGGTAAGCAGCACGCGGTCATCGTGCCACGCCAGTGTCGCCGTGACCGGAGCGCCCGGGGCATGCCGGCGGGCATTGCTCAGCGACTCCTGCAGGGCGCGCTCCAGGGCGGCCACCTCCTCGGCGCCGACCTGGGTGGGGGTGCCGGTCCGGTTCCAGTCGACGGTGCCGCCCAACATGCGGTGGGCGTCCAGCAGTTCGTCGAGGGTCGCGTCCAGCTGCTCGGGCGGGCGTTGTTCCGGGGTGGACGGCGGCGTGCGCAGCGCGGCCACCGCGCGCCGAGCCTCACCCAGACCGGACGCAGCCAGCGAGCGAGCACTCGTCACCCGCTCGTGGGCGGCGTCCGGCCGGCCTGCCTCCAACAAGGCCTCGGCCGCATCGAGCTGGACGACCAAGCCGCCGAGGGTGTGCGCAAGCACGTCGTGCAGGTCGCGAGCCAGCGCCACCCGGATCGCCTCCTCGCGCATCGCCACCTCACGCTGCGCCAGCAGCGCCTCGCGGCGTTGCGCCTGCCGCCCCTGCCGGCGGCTGAACCCGGCGAGCACCGCGATCATGGGCACCCCGAGCATGGTGACCAGGGCCGCCGGCTGTATCGGATCGACCAGCGCACCGAGCGCAATCAGGGCGGGAGCGGCCAGCCCGGCGCCGATGCCGAGCGCCAGCGGCAGGTCTGGATCGCCCACCAGGACCAATAGGCACACCGCGGTCGGGATGAGGGCGTTGCCCTGGGTCGCCGGACCCGCCAGCGCGCCGAGCATGACGGCGACCACGGCCGGCACGGTGCCGGTGGGTCGCCGATCCATCCGGGCCAGCACGGTCCTGCCGACCCAGCACAGCAGCGCCAACACCGACAGCACGAGTGCCCAGGTCGGCTGGTGGCCGTACTCGCGGAAGACCGTCCACCACGCCAGCAGCCCCGCCCCCACCACGGTGAGGGCGAGACTGGTCGGGCCCGGACGCTGGTTCACCCCACCATCCTTGCGCAGCGGACGCCTCAGGCCAGCGTCGGCTGGTGGACCGGGGTGGCGGTCGGGAGCCGTTCGGCCCGGGAGAGGATCACCGCGACGCGCACCAGCCGGTTCGCGGCCAGCACGAGCAGAATGACCCCGGTCGAGGTGACCATGCCGGCGCCCAGCTGTACGGCGACGATGTCGATGCCGATCCGCACCGCGACCACCAGCAGCCACAGCGCCAGGCCCCACCATCCGTTCCTGGTCTCCCATCGGGCGAGCCGATCGGGCGTCGGCGCGATGGGCCGGAAGCGGGCAATCGCACCCATCCAGGCTCCGGTGGCCGCCGAGATCACCAGTTCGATCGCCAGGGCGGCCAGATCGATGCCGCTGATCGCGGTCGCGGTGCCGATCATGGACGCCACGCCGACCACACCCAGGATGATCGGCATCCGCCACATCCGGCCGGGGTCGACGGGGCGCCAGGTGGTCTGCCGGTAGCCCACCCACACCAGGATCAGGATGCCGAGTCCGATACTGCCGAGAAGGTTCAGGTTCATGTCCTCCAGGCTGGTCCGCGAGCCCGCCCCCGACGCCCTCCCGCGGGTGGAGATCCGGGTGGAGATCGGCGGGGACCGGTCAGCCCCGGACCGACCAGAGCGCGGTCATCAGGTCGTGCGCGCCGTCGGCCCGGGCGGCCTCGAAGTACAGCCGGACGTCCCCAGCGGGGGTGCGCACCGCGCTCGCGTAGCGCAGGGCGCCGTCGGACAGGGGTGAGGCGGCGACCGGCCCATCGCCGACCGGCTCCAGTCGCACGCCGGACGCGGTGGCCCGGGCCATTCCGGTGCGTTCGTACCAGTTGGACGCCGCGTCCGGACGCCCGTCGTACAGCACCACCAGCGGGTCGAGGCTCAGCACCGTGGTCACCCGGGTGCCGCGGGCGTCCCAACCGGTGCCGGACGGCGCCAGGGCGACGCCGTGGTCGGTCCAGGCCAGGCCGTCCGGGCTGGTCAGGTAGCGGGTGGTCATCCGGTCCTCGGCGCCGGCGACGTCCAGCGGATGGCAGCACAGCCACAGCCGCCAGGTGCCGCCGTCGCGAACCACCACCGGATCCTTCACGCCGGCCCGGGCGCTGCCGGGCAGGACGACGGTGCGGCGTCCGGTCGGGAACCCGGCGGGGCCGGTCGCGTCGACCGCCTCGACCCACCAGTGTTTCGAGCCGGGGGTGGCGCAGGAGAGGTACAGCCGCCAGCCGCCGTCGTAGAGCCGGGCCAGCGCCGGCCGCTCGAACGATTCGGCCCCGAAGGCGTCCCGGTGCACCTCGGCGACCGGGTCGAACGAGCGCCCGTCGAGCGACCGAGCCACCACGGTGGCGACGCCGCGGCCGGCGTCCAGCGGCCGGCGGGTCCGGTAGGCCAGCCAGTAGCAGCCGTCGGACCAGATCGCCGCCGGTGCCCCCGTCCAGTTGCCCGGTCCCGCGTCCGGTGCGGGGACGACCACCGTGGCCTCGGCGAACAGCGACGTCACCCGATCGCCCGTGGGAACCATGCCGCACAGCGTACAAACCGCCGAGGATCGGCCGCCGATCCCGGACGGCACGCGAACTCGGCGTCGACCCGTCGTGGCCACCCGCCGATTAGCATGAGCGGGTGTCCGCCGCCCTCGACTCCGTGCCCCGGCTGAGCGGACGCCGTCGCACGCTCCCGCCGGCGCTGCTGGGCATGGCCGGCACCGCGCTGATCGGCTGGGGGAGTTGCCACCCCGAGTTCGCCCACGGCCCGGACGGCTGGCCGTCCGCGCTGGTCAACGCGATCGGCCTGGCCCTGCCGCTGCCATGGAACCGGGTGGCGATCGTGCTGGGCGTCGCGCTGCTGGTCGGCGCCTGGTGGCTGCTCCGGCCCGGTCCGGACGCCGTCGCCGGGTATCGACGCCGGCTGCTGGTCGTGCTGGGCCTGTGGTCGCTGCCGCTGCTGCTGGTGCCGCCGGTGCTGTCCGCCGACGCCGTCCTGTACGCCGACCTGGGCTGGATCGTCCATCAGGGCCAGAATCCCTACCTGGTCGGACTGACCGGCGCCGGCGGGCCGTATGCACCGCACGTCGACCCGCTGTGGGCCGGCAGCGGCGTGGCGTATCCGCCGCTGGCGCTGCTGATCAACGCCGCCGCTGTCGGACGGACCGGCTTCGCCACCTACGGCGGCATCATCGCCATGCGCCTGCCGGCGCTGCTCGCCCTGGCGCTGATCGCCTGGGTGCTGCCCCGGCTCGCCCGCCGGCTGGGCGTCGATCCCGACCGTGCGCTCTGGTGGGGCTGGGCGAATCCCCTGGTCGTGGTGCATTTCGTGGGCGGTGCCCACAACGACGCGCTGATGGCGGCGGTGGGGCTGCTCGGCGTCTGGCTGGCGCTGCGCGGGCCGCACTGGGCATGGGGGCTGCTCGCCGGGCCGGCGGTGATCGGCGTGGCGATGGCGGTCAAGCCCCAGGCCGGCCTGGCGGTGCTGGCCTGTGCCGGGCTGCCGGTGGCCGCGGCGCTGGCGTCCGCGCCGTTGCCGCGGCGGCTGTGGCTGCTCGGCCGGCGCAGCGCCGTCGCGGCCGGCGTCGCCGTGGTGACCTTCGTGCTGATCTCGCTGGCCAGCGGGCTCGGCTTCGGCTGGACGAGATGGCTCTCGCTGATGGGCAAGGCGGGCACCGCGGCCCCGTTCTCGCTGCTCGCGCAGGCGGGGGAGTTGCTGATCGGCGCGGCCGGCGGCGACCCGGCCGGGTGGCTGCAGGCGGTCGGGGTGGCGTCCAGTCTCACCCTGCTCGTCGTGCTGGCGTGGGTGCTGGTGCGGTTCGCGGACCGCCCGCTGGCGGCGGTGGCGTGGGGGTCGCTGGCGGTCAGCGTGTTGGGACAGTCGATGCACCCCTGGTACATCCCGTGGTCGGTGCTGTTGCTGGCCCTGATCCCGCTGACCGCTCGCCAGTTCCGTTGGATGACTGGCTTCGTCGTGGCGTTCGTGGCCTGGAACGCCGTCCAGACCGTGGTGTGGCACTCGGTGCCGTGACCGCGTCCACCCCGGCCCGCCTTGGACGCCGACCGGGGCCGGGCGGGTGCTCCCCGGCACGCTTCCCGCGGCTCGCTAGGATCGATCCCGCCCACCGAGCCCCGACCGAAGGTTGACCATGCCCGCATCCCCCTGGCGTCTGCCGGGCGTGTGGATCGGGTTCGTCGGATCGGTGCTGGTCGGCGTCGGCGCCTGCAGCAACGGCTTCTCGTTCAACCCGCTCGGCTGGGGGGTCGGCCCGATCGCCGCCCTGGCCGGGGCGATCAGCCGCGACACCGGCAACCTGCTGGTGGCGTCCGGCTGTGTGCTGCTGTCGGTCGGCTGGTTCCTGCTGGTTCCCCGTCCCGGACGCGCGGTGCCGGCCCGGCTGTGGCTGCTCTGGGCGGCGCCGCTGGCGGTGGTGCCCCCGGTGATGAGCGGCGACCCTTTCCTGTACGCCGACCTGGGCTGGATCATGGCCAACGGCGGCAACCCCTATGTGGACGTCCTGGGCAGCTTCGGCGGCCCGTTCGAGCCGTTCGTCGACCGGTTCTGGGCGGGCAACGGGGTCGCCTACCCGCCGTTGGCGCTGGAGATCAACAGCTTGATGGTTCAACTGGCCGGCATGCACCCGTACTGGGGCGTGGTCGCCCAGCGGCTGCCCGCCCTGGCCGGCGTGGCGCTGATCGCGACCTTCCTGCCCCGGCTGGCGGACCGGCTCGGCGCCGACCGGAACTGGGCGATCTGGCTCGGCGTGCTGAACCCGATCACGATCGTGCACCTGATCGGCGGCGCCCACAACGACACCCTGATGGCGGGCGTGGTGGTGTTCGCGGTCTGGCTGAGCGTCCAGAACGTGCCCAGGGTCTCGGCCAGCCTGGTGCTGGCGCCGATCGTGATCGGCCTGGCCATGGCGCTCAAGCAGCAGGCCGGGCTGGCCGTGATCGCGGCCGCCGGCCTGCCGGTGGCGGCCCAGCTCGCCCGGCTGCCCTGGCTGCAGCGGGTGGTCGTCCTGGGCTGGCGGACGGCGGTCGCGACGGTCGTCGCCCTGGCCACCTTCGTCGCCGTGTCGCTGGCCACCGGGCTGGGTTTCGGCTGGACGCAGTGGCTGTCGCAGATGGGCCGGGCGCGCACCATGACGCTGTCGGTGGCGATCGGGGACGCCTTCGCCTGGACGGGCCGCGACCTGACCGGTCCGGCCAACACGATGATTGCGCTCGCCGCGGTGGCCGGGGTGGCGGCGCTGGTGCTGCTGCGCCCCGAACGTCCGCTCGAGGCGACCGCCTGGGGGTCGCTGCTGGTGCTGTTCATCGGCCAGGCGCTGCACCCCTGGTACGTCGGGCTGAGCCTGGCCCTGCTCGCGCTGCTGCCGCTGCGCCGCACGGCCGCTCGCTGGGTGGTGTTCGTCACCTTCGGCTACCTGATGGCCTACGCCCTGACCAACCTCTTCAACCTGCCGGTGCTGCCGTCGTTGGCCGGCGGGGTGTTCTTCGGCGCCGCCGCGTTCGCGGCCTGGGTGGGCGGTGGCGACCGGCTGACTAGGCTGGGCTGATGCGTATCGCGATCTCCGGAGCGTCCGGGCTGCTCGGACGGTCCACCGCCGCGCACCTGCGGGCCGCCGGCCACGAGGTGCTGGCGCTGGTCCGCCGCGAGGCGTCCGGGCCTGGCGAACGCCGCTGGGATCCCGCGGCCGGGCGGATCGACGCCCCCGGCTTGAGCGATGTGGACGCCGTGATCAACTTCTCCGGCGCCGGCATCGCCGACGCCCGCTGGAGCGCCGAACGCAAGGCCGAGCTGCGCAGCTCGCGCCTCGACAGCACGGCCGCCCTGGTCGCCGCGCTCGAGCCGGACGGCCGCTGCCGGCGGCTGCTCAACGGCTCGGCGATCGGCTTCTACGGCGACACCGGCGAGACCATGGTCGACGAGCGGACGCCGCAGGGCGCCGGCTTCCTGGCCCAACTGGTCGCCGACTGGGAGCACGCCGCGCACGCCGCCCCGGTGCCGACCGCCTACCTGCGCACCGGCCACGTGCTGACCCACGAGGGCGGTTTCCTGGGCAAGCAGCGGCTGCCCTTCCGGCTCGGCCTCGGCGGACGGCTGGGCTCGGGCCGCCAGTTCGTCTCCTGGATCCACGTCGACGACTACACCCGCGCCGTCGCGCACCTGCTCGGCTCGACATTGACCGGGCCGGTCGACCTGACTGCACCCAACCCGGTCACCAACGCCCAGTTCACCAACGCCTTCGCCGCGGCCCTGCACCGGCCGGCGCTGGTCCCGCTGCCGCTGCCCGCGCTTCGGGTGATGTTCGGCTCCGAAATGGTCGACGAGGCCCTGCTCAGCGGCACCCGCGTCCAGCCCCGACGGCTGCTCGACGACGGCTTCGAGTTCGAATACCCGCGGCTGCCCGCCGCGCTCGCGGACGTCGCCTGAGGGCGCCGCCGCCGGCCGGATGGACGCGGCACGGGCCTCCCGCACCCCGGCATAGACTGACCATCCCGCGCGAAGGAGTGGTGCCTCGATGTCCTCGTCCGATCTGACCCCGTCCGGCGTGCCCGCGCCGTTCGCGACGCTCGGTCTCACCTTCGACGACGTGTTGTTGCAGCCCAACGCCAGCGACGTCATCCCGTCGCAGGCCGACACCTCCGCCCAGCTGTCGAAACGGATCAGAGTCAACATCCCGCTGCTCAGCGCGGCCATGGACACCGTGACCGAATCGCGGATGGCGATCGCGATGGCACGCGAGGGCGGCATGGGCATCCTGCACCGCAACATGCCCGCCGACGAGCAGGCGGCACAGGTCGACCGGGTGAAGCGATCCGAGGCCGGCATGGTCGACCAGCCGATCACCATCACCGCCGACCGCACCATCGGCGAGGTGGACGAACTCTGCGGCACGTTCCGCATCTCGGGCGTCCCGGTCGTCGACGACCAGATGAAGCTGCTCGGCATCGTGACCAACCGCGACATGCGCTTCGAAGACGACGCCAACCGCCGCGTCGCCGACGTGATGACCCCGATGCCGCTGGTCACCGGCTGGCCCGGCATCACCAGCGAAGAGGCGCTGCGGCTGCTGGCCCGGCACAAGATCGAGAAGCTGCCGCTGGTCGACACCGACGGCACCCTGCGCGGCCTGATCACCCTCAAGGACTATGTGAAGTCCGACAAGTACCCGCTGGCCTGCAAGGACGAACAGGGCCGCCTGCGGGTCGGTGCCGCGGTCGGCTTCTTCGGCGACTCCTGGCAGCGCGCCATGCAGCTGGTCGAGGCCGGGGTGGACGCCATCATCGTCGACACCGCCCACGGCCACTCCACCGGCGTGCTCGAGATGATCGCCCGGCTCAAGGCCGAGCCGGCCGCCGCCGGCGTCGACATCATCGGCGGCAACGTCGCCACCTACGCCGGGGCGTCCGCCCTGGTCGACGCGGGCGCCGACGGCGTCAAGGTCGGCGTCGGACCGGGTTCGATCTGCACCACCCGCGTGGTCGCCGGTGTCGGCGTCCCGCAGGTGACCGCGATCCACGACGTGGCCCGCGCCTGCCGGCCGGCCGGCGTCCCGGTGATCGGCGACGGCGGCCTGCAGTACTCCGGCGACATCGCCAAGGCCCTGGTGGCCGGCGCCGACACGGTGATGCTCGGCTCGCTGCTGGCCGGCTGTGAGGAGAGCCCCGGCGAGCTGGTGTTCATCAACGGGAAGCAGTTCAAGTCCTACCGGGGGATGGGTTCGCTCGGTGCGATGGCCGCCCGCGGACGCCGGGCGTCCTATTCGAAGGACCGCTACTTCCAGGGCGACGTGACCTCCGACGACAAGCTGATCCCCGAGGGCATCGAGGGCCAGGTCGCCTACCGCGGACCGCTGGCCGCCGTCGCGTACCAACTGGTCGGCGGGCTGCGGCAGTCGATGTTCTACACCGGCGCCGCCACCATCGACCAGCTGCATCAGCGCGGCCGGTTCGTCCGGATCACCTCCGCCGGGCTGCGCGAATCGCACCCACACGACATCCAGATGACCATCGAGGCGCCCAACTACGCGGCGCCCAACTGATCCCCCCACCTGACTAGGCGAAGGAGCCCAGCCAATGATCGAGATCGGTCGATCCAAGCGTGCCCAACCGGTGTACTCGTTCGACGACATCGCGATCGTCCCGACCCGGCGCACCCGGCACATCGAGGACGTCCGGCTGAACTGGACGATCGACGCCCTCACCTTCGACTTCCCGATCGTCGCGGCGCCGCAGGATTCGGTGATGTCGCCGGCGACCGCGGCCGCGTTCGGACGCCTCGGCGGCCTCGGTGTGCTCAACCTCGAGGGCCTGTGGACGCGCTACGACGATCCCGAGCCGCTGCTCGAGGAACTGGCCGCGATCGACGACCAGGTGGCCGCCACCCGGCGGATGCAGGAGATCTATTCGGCGCCGATCCGGGGTGAGCTGATCACCCAGCGGCTGCAGGAGATCCGCGAGGCGGGGGCGCCGGTGGCCGGCTCGCTGTCGCCCGAGAACTGCAAGGCGTTCGCGTCGGTGGTCGAATCGGCCGGCGTCGACTTCTTCGTGATCCGCGGCACCACGGTGTCGGCCGAGCACGTCAGCAGCACGGTCGAACCGCTGAACCTCAAGGAGTTCATCTACGCGCTCGACGTGCCGGTGATCGTCGGCGGCTGCGCCACCTACCAGGCCGCGCTGCACCTGATGCGCACCGGCGCCGCCGGCGTCCTGGTCGGATTCGGCGGCGGCGCCACCAAGCGCACCCGCAACGTGCTCGGCGTCGAGGTGCCGATGGCGTCCGCGCTGGCCGACGTGGCCGAGGCGCGCCGCGACTACCTGGACGAGTCCGGCGGCCGCTACGTGCACGTGATCGCCGACGGCGCCCTGGGCCGGTCCGGCGACCTCGCCAAGGCGATCGCCTGCGGCGCGGACGCCGTGATGGTCGGCTCGCCGCTGGCCCGCGCCTGCGAGGCGCCCGGCCACGGCTACCACTGGGGCCCGGAGGCCTGGCACCCGAGCCTGCCCCGCGGCGAGCGGGTCCGGTTCGGCGCCATCGGCAGCCTGGAGGAGATCCTGCACGGCCCCTCGCACACCCCGGACGGCACCATGAACCTGGTCGGCGCCCTGCGCCGCGCCCTGGCGACCTGCGGCTACACCGAGGTCAAAGAATTCCAGCGGGTCGAGATCGTCGTCCACCGCTGACCGGACGCCGGTCGGAACTGCCGTCCAGCGTGGTCGGGGCGGAGATCCCGGCATTCGCCGGGATGACGAGGCTGTCGTTGGTCGAGCTTGTTGG